>JAABUP010000621.1_pt1 | contig 76291 bp, 69 predicted proteins | sample 5559201 | NCBI WGS metagenome assembly JAABUP01 (sample SAMN10711887, study PRJNA513373) | rock metagenome | isolation source: Antarctica rocks | place: Antarctica | reverse complement strand
AGAGAGAGAGAGAGGGTCGGAAAGGGACAGACAGCGAGAGGGTGGAGAGTGGGTGTTCGACTGACATCTCCCGGCTGGGATGAGGGGTATGATGTGGTATGATATCGTTGTTGTTGTTGTTGTTGTTGTTGTTGTTGTTGTTGTATGGATGATATCGGTCGACGCGGCACTTACATGTAGATTACGGTATATACTGCTGCTACTACTACTACTACTACTATCATTGTGTATTGAAATGTCTTCGTCTTATCGGCGCGCTGAACTGAACGGAATTGAGAAGAGAAGAGGACGGTATCGATCAGAAGAGAAGATTGCAACGTAGGTAAACGACTGACTGACGGAGTGAGTGAGATTGTCATAAAGTCGCAAATGTGTGAAGTAACAGTATTGCGATAGATGTCTGTATTGTGTTGTATTGTACTGTATTGTATTGGTTTTTGCACGGAAAAGAGATGGCGAGATAGTAGTGCGTGAAAGGGGTTTGTTGGTTTTCGTGGTTGTTTGTTTTGATTGGTGTGTTTGTGTGCTGAGTGTGCTGTGTATGGATTGAAGGGGTGAAGAAGGAGAAGAAGATGGAGGTGGTGGTGGAGGTGGAGGTGGTGGAGGAGGAGGAGAAGATGATGAAGACGGACGGGGAGATAGAGAAGGAGAAGGAAGAGGAGAAGAAGAAGAAGAAGAAGAAGAAGAAGGATGACAAGAACAGTGAAAGAATGAAACAACAGAAAAGAAAATGGGAAGAAAGAGATGTAAGAACTGATGTAGTAAAGAGTAAGACTGAGACGAAATAGTAGAAAAAGAAAAGAAAAAGTTGCAGGGTTGGTAAGCAGAAAGTGAAAAAAGGAAAGGAAAAGACGATGACAAGAGTGAAGGAGATGAAAAAGACGATAACGAAGCTTCTCCGGTTTTGTACTCACCATCTTAACGATGCCTCGAGGCTACAAGTGCGCTGTGGTGTGCAAAACGGCTATCTAGACCATGTCCAGAATATCTATCCATTCTTGTTTGATGAATGCTGTTATTATTTGCTATTACGAACTACCTAAACATGCCTCCCTCCCTCTTACCATTTCTCGCGCAAAATTGGTACTTATTTGAAAAGCCGCAGTCACAATCACCACCACGTGAAGAAAATGCCAGACAGCGCAACCACCACGCAAGCCCCTGAGATGATTGATGCCTAGCAGAACGAGACCTCCGTATTTAGCAATCAGACAAGGCGAGGGAGAGGCAGCCCCAAAAATTGCAGTAAAAACCAACACTTGTCGCAGGAAAGATGTTGATGAGACAGCCGCCCAGTGACGAAGAAAAGACGTAAGGAAAGAATACCGCTAACGTGCCGACGTGCTGCTTTAAAGCCATATGTTGCCGCCCGGAAGTGTTTGGAAGAGATGAATGGCTGGCGGTTACTTGAAGGGAACCTGGCCACGAGTGGTTTACCGTTCTGAGACCTGGTGTACTGTGGTATAAAATGCAATGGCAGAGCTTCCGAGCCAGCAGAAGCACTAGCCTGTCGGTATCCAAAGTCGTAAGACCTGAATCCCTTCTTACGGCGCCCTCCTGTTCAACGCTTTAAGCATATCACTATCCGTACTCGTCCTCCCTCCTTGTCCATCTCCCGGACCCAACAAATCCCTCACACTCATCCCTCCACTACCCCTCGAATTACTTTCCCTGGCTCCCTGCTGACCTTGAGCTTGCGCAGGTGGTGGCGTACGGCCATTATCTCGCGTGGGAGGTAAAACTTGCGGTGGATGTAGTCCCCCGGAGAAGGGATAGCCGGAAGATGATGAAGTGGAGCCGTGAGGAGAATTAGACGCCCGCTGCTCGTAGGAATATGTGCTTTGCGGACTTGATCGATGTGGTTGCTGCGGGGCCGGAGAGGGATAATACGGTTGTTGTTGTTGCTGCTGGACAGGTGGCTGCGGATACACCGTGGAGTGGTAGCTCGTCGTTGAGCTTGCTGGTGAGACGGGCGCTAGGTTGGTTGGATCGGGATACTCGAACCCGCTGCCAGAGCCGCGACGACCGGTGGTGGAGGCGGACATACGCTGCTGTGAATGGTAAGGGTGTTAGGATGAAGCCGATTGAGACGGAGAAGGGACAAAAGCAGAAGTTTCAGTGGAAGAAGAGCGGGCACGCTTGCGACTCACTTGATTTTGTGGATGAGGGGTTGGGCCACCTCGATCATCATACAGTGGGCCTGGTCCTTGGTATGTGAGACTTGGACTGGGGATTGGATAACCTTGAGGATAATTTGGATCTTGATGGGGCGGCATCGCACCGAGAGGTTGGCCGTGCGCGCCATAAATGACCGGGTGTCCTTGCTGTGGGTAGATTGATCGACCACCACGCTGCTGTTGCAAGCCGCCTGTATTGCGGAGATGTGGATACGCGGTGTGCGCGGGGACAAAGGCTTGCGCCTGAGAGGAGACGGGTGTAAAGATGCATTCTTGCTGGAAGCGCTGGCAATTGGTGCAGCGGCCATCTTCAGAAGCTTCAAAGCCAGAACAGCGAATCTTGAGCCATGTCGTCAGTTTCAGAATCAGGTAAATAAGAGATTCGAGGCCTACTTTACGCCTCCTGCAATACCGACAAGCGATTGCTGTACGCTGCCTCGGCGCCGGCTGATTGAAGCTCATGTGCTGCTGCGGTCCTCCGCGATAGGGATCTTGAGGGTGTCCTTGATACATTGAGCGAGGTGGAGGGAGTGGATAGAGGTCTTGCTGATGTTGTGGCTGTAAGGAGACCATGTCTGTCCTTGGGATTGATGATTGATGGCTTCTAGGGTCGGATTGTTCCTGTGAATTGGATCGGGTTCAGATGTTGCTTAAGAAGTTTTACACTGAGGTAAGCGCTACTCACTCCGTATTCGGGTCTCGGTGGATATTGCGTATGACTATCCCACTGCGATGGCGGTGGTGGATATTGTCCAGGTCGATTTGGGTCGCTGGACATTTGAGGGTGAGAGGCGTGCGAGAAGATCAGGTCCTTTCCTACTACGATTTGGGCGCACTATGTATATAATGCAATCTTGAGTCCGAAGGAGAATTTGGGTTCGAGGAAATGATGTCGCAAGTGACAGCGTCCCGCACCGCGCCGTGCGTAACGCCCGGAAGATGAGGAGCGGCCGGATAATTGAACACGAGGGGCAATAGTGAGGTCAAGTAGCCCAGTACCGCGGCAATGGAACAGGGTTGCCAAGGATGGGATGAAAGTGGTTGTGTCAAGTTGTGATATGGAAGAGGGCAAAGTAAGGCGATCTATTGGAGTAGGTTTCACAGGATCTCCAACCCACGCAGTCGGATCAGAAAGTCAAGAAAAGCCAGTGAGAAGTGATTTGAAGACCCGGCAGAGGGGTACCCGGTTTTTAGGTTCCTACGGTCTCGCACTGCTGCCACACGCTTCAGGTGCAAGTGGATTTGGACCCGGACATGGACGTCAGTGCTGAGTATTGCAGGTACCTTACGATTAGTTAGTGCTGAGTAGTGCTGACTGGCCTGAACTGTCGTGGGCCTTTGACCTGTGCCGTCTGAGTTGCGCTTCCGTTGTGAAGTCTCGAGTCAAATACAGGGAACGTGACGTCTCACTACGATTACGACTGTGTCCGTATGAATCGATCATCGGCCGTGAGTGATGTTACTTGTCAATGTTGGATTATTGTAGACGGCAAACGCGCAATGAAAGGATGGCAGTGAGTATCTTAAGGTTCCTGCCTAACCGAAAGGATAAGGCGTTGCAGACCGGCAGCTGCAGCGAATCTCACTTTGGACTAAGCGAACGGATGCAATGCACTCAGCCGCTTCTTAGTGCCGCCTTGGGCACCGTTCACAATGGAACTAAGGCCACCTTATGTACGATAATACATCCAAACTATCCGTGCGACTCTACAACGCATGTAATCTGTATGGCTATCAATAGTCACCTCAGGCCGGCCAAGAAACGGAATTTTAAAGCAACCACAAGCCAACTGGCGACCAAGAAATGGCCCGAAGCCGTCAGGGTGCGTATCAAACTGTGACGGAAAATAGAATGAGAGCACAAGCCTGCCACATGATGATCTGCCATGTACATGTGGAATCTATCTTATGCTGAATTATCGTATCCCGAAGTCTACATCACATGCCGACGTGAGTTTTTTCAACGTCTTCTGACACTCCGTCTCGTTATTGTCTTGTTGAATGTGACCAAATAATCTGATGGCTTACACACTTGAGAGGCACATTTTTGAGTCCACTCAGGCTGAGCACGCGCCGCCCGGTCCGGCGCGCTCTCAGACTAAGGCAAAGAATGACAGTTAGGAAAAGGTATGTGTGGTGTTGAGCCTACCAAACTCCAGGGTAGGTTAGCGTCCAAGACTCGTTACGGCGATGGCAATCTAAGTTCGGCGACCAATTTTCCAGAGCGAAAGGAGATCTGAACAGCGTTACTCCTGGGGAATGGAAGGATTTTCCATCGAAGTTTAGTTATTTCTTGCTTCTTACTGGTGTCTCTTAGATAAGATTTCCAGTAGACTGAGCACTATTCTCCGTTAAGGTACAGAGTAGTTACCATGCGAATCTATTTATAATACTTCTGACAGAACAGAGTAGGGAAAGAAAGCAAACAGATGTGCTCGGGAAAAATGATAAACGAGGGTGAAAACAGAGCATCGGTCAAACGTACCTTATGACATACTCTAGCGCACGATCCAATCTCAGTAATATCGAAGTAATACCACAAAGGAGAAGGTTTTTCAGTGGTCAAAGGGATTTAACATATGGAGGGCCTGTACAGTACAATACTGAGTGATTGTGTATGACGATACGTGCGTTGATTGGACAGCATTTCTTGAAATTTCCTTGATATAATGTAGTCATTTCGCCCTGAAGACTTCATGGGTATGAAGCGAGCATAATGAGACATGCAAGCTGGGCATGTCACAATACTCAATGTTGCTGCACAAATCCCTCCATGCCGCGTAACATCGCGAGGCGGCTAGAGATCGTCTGTGATGCCCTTGAAACGAGGCGATGCGAAAAGACGCAGCGAGGCAATCCTAGGAGAATATCGCACCGTCAGTCTGAACTAGACGAGGATGGAAGGACCGGAAAATTCAATGAAGCGATATGCTTGGTTCTGTTATGGCCAGACCGATGTCATGGCGGGAGTGTCCGCTTTCGTACTCCGTGAATGTGATACGTTGCAGCAGCTGGCCCGAAGCACTTGCATACTCCAAGCTCATCTGATCCGTTCGGTAGCCGCAGACAGATACGAGAACAGTCTAGGTGGAGGGGAGTGAAACCCTTTTACGCCTCGACGTCTGAATTCGGTGCTGACTGATCATGGCTGGCCGCATATCATCGGCCTCCACAATCTCGCCGTGTCACACAAATGCGGCGCAGTCGACGTACTGTAGTTCTGTTCCGCGCCATCGGGTTCGAAGCTCTCCAGCTGTCCGGCGCTGACGGCAAGTCAGTCGCAAAGCCTCGTCTTCTTCCCGCCTCTGTACGGGAGACTGACCGGCAGGCTGCAGCAGTGTGTCTCACTGGCTGCAGCAGGGGCCAGTGGCGGCGCTTGTGAAGCGATCCCATGTGGGATCGGTGACCACCACCCCTTCAGTCACTGCGGCTCGCCCCTTTCGGCGATCAAGGCCTTGGCTAGATCTACTGTAGAGTAGTACGAGCACTTGGCCACCACTACTGGCAAGTCCGGGAATAGTAGAGATGCCACTGTTCTCTTAGTGCAGCGAACGGTTGGTGGCTTCTCAAACGGTCTTCTATATGGCTCGGCCGATACCAGCGTGACAGGCGAGCTGTGCCTCAGGAGCATGGCGCGTTCGTCTCTCCCTGGCACTCCAAACAGGCCCATTTGCGTGCAAAGATCAACATCATCGCTTACGGTCCGACTATTGTATGAGTAGGTCCCGGAAGCGAGCGAACATGCATGTGGATAGCGGAAACTATCAGGATGCCAGTAGTGCCAGGCTTCCGTCCCGCCAATACCTCTGGATGGGAAGTGTGCGGCACTTCGATGCCATGGGAAATAGAGCGGCATGGCACAAGGGCCTCCACCTAGTGATAGATAACACGTATGCCGCTGTATCCTCGACTACTGCTGCACCGTAGCTGAGCTCTCACACCCCTCCGCGGTTGGTGTAGCTCTATGTGAGGGAGACAGAAGTCTTCCTTGCTTCGACCGCCAACATACATGTACCTTCGTACATAATTGTCGGGGGTGATGCCCTGTATGCTGCAGCAGCGCAATTTGTCGCACGGCCCGCTCCGACCATTACGGCGATCTGAGCAATCCTGGATTTTCAGCTTCTATCAAATTGCGCCGTCTTCTCCATAGCTCGACTCACACGCGAGGTGGCGGCCGCCGTCACAGCAAGATGATGCTTAGCCCATGGCGTAGAGTGGTGTACCTTCCGCCTCCTCAGAAAATCTCCATTCCTTTATATACTCGTACAGGGACGACGACGTATGGAACGCTTTTCGAGCATAATATCATCACAAGGGAAGGGGGCTCTTCTGAAGCGGCATCTGATTCATCGCATAGTCGTTCCAATAAAGGACTTCGGTCGGCCTTTGCCGTCAAGTTACAGCGATGTGGCGTCAGGCATCGGCACCCGAGACATGATGATGATGTCTGACCGGCCGGGTTGATGTGCGGCGAGAAAAGCCAGTCCTTGATCCGTTCTGCCACGTTGCGTAGCTTTTACAACCCTGATCCATGATCTAGCTCGCTTAAAGCATCAGCGAGTTTTAAAAACCCCTGCTTCGAAGTCCAGTGACCGACATTCGATGCGGAACTAATGTTTCTACCCTTGTCTAGAGGCCGCTTACCGAATGGGAGATGAGAAGGAGATTAATACTTGTAGGCTGATGGGCCTGCGGCGGGCCGAGGCTCCGTGATCTGAACTTTAAAGTACCAGCTGATCAACCACATTTGCCAACTCAAAGGACGGCCTGTGCGACCTTGGCGCAGACTTCTGATTTTTGTGACTGCTCATATTGCGCGTGCCACTATCTGCCGCACTATTGTAAAGTAAGGACTCGTACGAGATCTTCCAATCTCCTAAGGGAGTCAATCATGACCAGCTATTGCAGGATGGCAGCAGGAAAATCACATGAAATACACTCTGCACTTCCAGAATCATTGAAATCTAAGCTATCCATCCGGGGGAACTAGTTCTTTCACATATGAAGCCCACTGCACAACGATGCAATACAACAATATAGCTAACTTTAAGATGACGGGATTTCATGCTGTCTAATACATTTATCGAGACCATTGGACCGAAAGCTCCATGAGGTTACAGTTCCCGGCATTACAGTGTGATGGTGAGAAACTGTAACTAGGTAGTCATTTGCTTTTTACATTCATACATGTAATTTGATAAGTGTGCACTTATGGCCCTCATCCGATACGATATCCAAGTATTCGTATTTTGTACCGGTATTATCGTGATACACCCAGAGATAATCTACGACCATTCTGCAATAGCTAAGGCGGCCGAATCAGATGCGGGACGGCCCTCATGGCTCCCTTTCCTAATCGTCATCGCTTGAATCACTCGAGTCTTCCTCTGGCATAACCACGCTATTAAGGTAGGTAATCTGGTGTTTCAGTACAAATCAGCGAGTATTACAAAATCCACGATGCAAAGTTGTCAAAAACATGAGGCCATTGATCGGTCACAGCGCCAGTACATAGTTTGAGACAACGTGTCCATGCTAACACGGAGCTACTATCCTCACTGGGAAGCTAGGAGGTTGCCACGCTGATCGAGAGCGGCAAGGAGTTTGGTAATTAGCTTCAGCGATAGACTTACGAAAGGTACCATGATGCCAATCAAACCGGTGATTCTACTCAGGCCCCTGGACCCAACCACTTCATCGTCTGTGAGTTTCTTACCAATCGTGTAATTGCGTAGTCGAAGAAGGTCAATATTCTTGTTCTCGATGTTGAAGCCCTATAATTACAACCAAATGAAGCATGAATTAGCGCTGTGACCTGGACGGATAAGTATAATAAAGCCATTCGAACAAAAGGTGCAGAGCACTTCGTGGCGTTGCTAAAGAAGAATGTATGGGCCTTCTCAAATCTCTTCGGATTGGTGTAGCTGAGATTATGTGGATACCATGTTGATTACTACGGCAAGTGTAGGCGTGGTCGAACGTCGTGAGGTTTACAGACACGCGTCCTTAAACCGCAGACTGAGCGGCATAGACAGGAATCGGCTCACCTTTGGCTTTGTCTTTAAAGCGTTCTCGGTGTTTTGGTTGACAAAGGCCTTCACCGCCTTCTTCTCATCCTTGGGTATACCGCCGAAAAACTCCCTCCGCAGATTGGCGTCCACCAAAACGCGCTTGATGTTGTGTGGCTTTCGATCGACGTCGCGGCGTAGGAGTGCAAGAGGTTGCGCTTCAGGCATCCAAAGACCTCCTCCTGGAAACGAGCAATCAAGTTAGTGAATAGAAGCAGCTGTTGTGGTGATGAGACTGTCGTGAGAGCTGCTCTTCGCATGTTTGCGGCCTCCTAATATGGGGTCTGCAGCCCTACTCCTTGTCTTTGGAGGAGGAAGGCCAACACCAAAAACCCCAAAGCTTACCATGGATTGCACCAGATGAAGGGCAGAACGCTTCCTTTGAACTGAATGCATACCCATAAGTTTAGGAATCAAGGTCATTTTCCGAACGGAATATGGGTTTGGGTGGGAAACAGCGCAAAAGAACACGTTACGCAGTGGAGTGTCAATATTGCGCAGCATGACGTACCAACAAAACTACCACCAGGCTGTATCTGAACATAGTAGCCTGCATATGGACCTTTCCTGCCAGTACGAGACCTTGACGCCTAATCAGGATATCTGTAGAGGCCATGTTTGACGCTCATGCTTACCATGCCGCGGAAAAGTATGTCTGGAGCGCATCAGTCAGTCAGCCAGCGAGAACAGCCAAGAGCGCCAATCTACTCCAAAAGGGGAGGCCGTTGCCTCATCACAACTCATACCTTGTAGGGTGTCGGATCAGGACTGAACCGTATGTCTCGGTATATCCGGAACGTCTGGAACATGAAAGTACTACTCAGCGATTGCCAGGAAGACCTTGCCCCAAGAGCATACCAGATCTTTAGGCGGTAGCTCTGGTATTGTCTCGTCTTTCTCAATAATCTTCTCGGTTAGGCTTTCGACAAACGTATCGAAATCTTTCTTTGACGTTCGGTAATCCGCATCGTGCACTGAAGCATGCCAGCATTAGCTCGTAGATACACCATCTCCGCAACGAACATGAACGATTTGCTGTGCTTGAAGAGATAAATAGCCGCAAGGCTGGTCTGTGATTAACTCACTCTTTAGCCACTCTCGATCGTTGTTGCCCGCCAAGTCCCTGAGAAACAAGAACGTATTCGGGTGTATGGTATCATCTGTATACGGCGTCTTCCCAACTTCCCTAGCCTTCGGTATCTTGATAAAGACCTGCTTGCCGGGCCCCAACCCTGTCTTCACACCGGGTCTCCAAAGTTCTTGCCCTTTCGTCGCTTCGACTGCCCCACTATGACTCTTTCGCCCTAGTGTTCTCTTTGATGGGACCTCTTCCTCACTATGGTCATCCTCATCTTCTTCGTCTTCCTCTGCAGACCCCGATGGTGATACGCTTGTCCCTTCACCCTCGTAGCCGGAACCCTCTTCATCTTGCTCTGTCTCAGGTTCGGACTCTTCCGATGCGTGCTCGAAGTACTGGCTTTTCTTCGGTGTAATGTTAGATGATGCAGGTGTAGCGCCTAATGATTTGGTACGTTTAGATTGCCTGCGTGATGTCTCTGCTGCAGGCGAGGAAGCTCGTTTCTTCGACGTGACTGCCGGAGAAGACGCGACCTGCCTAGAGGATGAACGACGCGTCATTCTGTGTACGGTCAGGTGTTGGCACAGTACCTTCGTACAAATCTCGAAGTAGATACAGAATGACAATCGCAGAGAGCTAAAGTAAACCGATATGTATATGAGCGAACAATGGCTATTAACAAGGCAGCAGTGAGGCCATCATAGCAGTAGCTGTAGCTTCGGAAGCCTTACCCAAAGCAGGCGAATTATTAGTTGTACCCTGATCCACGCGACAAAGTCAACTGCTCAAGAAATAGCATATTTTGGCATCAATGTTATGCATTCAACCCGGCTTCCAGCGTAAGAAGCGGAGGATTCTAGACGGGCTTGCGAAACCGAAAACGGAATACACTGACCTATCTCCCAAAGGCTCAGTCGACAAGGGCATCCAAGACCTGATCGAAGAGATCAACAGACTTGATGGTATTGTAACCACGAGCAGTTGTGCTGGTAGAATCAGTGTTTATCTGGAGGGCAGGAAAGAATCATCCAAGAAGAGAGATTATGGCCATGCTGGCGAACAAGATAGAAGGCCCGGGAGAAATCAGCCAGCACAAGCCACAGTACCTGGGGGTAAAGGGGCAGGAGGCAGATGGCTCTATGTGTCTCACGATCCAGTACAGATGCGCTCTGGATCATGTCTAGAAGACATGCATGTCATGAAGTTGTTCGGTTTCTCCTCTGGTCTTGCTGAGCCGGCCATCATGGTCAACAGTGCCACGCGTTATGTGCGAGTAGCTTTCGAACCTATGGTAAGACCTCTTACATTGACGGTATACACGAATATTATGCTGAATCGTGCAAGATCCTTCATGTAATGACGGCTTCACTTAAACACGCGCAGCGGGTACTATCCGCCGCCATTAATGCTGGGTTTCGGGAGAGTGGCGTACAGAGTCTCCGTAACCTTGATGACCAGGAAACATGTCCAATGGTGGCTGTCAGAACGTCTGGACTTGCGCTTGAATCCATTATAGGATATCTAGAGGACGGTGAAGATGTTAACAACATTCGATGTGTTGTCAGTGAAGGCTATTTGCGGATGGTTGTTGGTATGATTAACCAGAGATTCGAAGCGAACACAGAAAGGACCCTACGCTTCAGGGACCATTTACTCAAGCAAGATCTCGGGGAAATCCCGCCTCAAGGAGATGGAGAGGTTTGGGAAGATTCTGACAGCAGGCGTCAACGTAAGAGAACTGAAGGGCTGCAGAAGAGCAAGGATCTACATAACCAGGAAGGGTCATCAGTTCCTCCACCAAATAGAAAAGATTCCTTTTTAGAGCTAGAAGGTAGCATTCACACAATGGATTTGCTAGGGTGATGCTACCGTTCCTCCAATCGCTGTAGGTACATATATAGTCCGTGAATCGACCACCTTAGTCTCAGCTGTCCCTCCTACCTCGAATCATAAAGACCTTCCTCTCATGCCCACCGAGTTCAGCACCGAGTCTGAGGGGCTCTTCCACGACCGTGTAGTCCACGTCGACGCATCCAGCATTCTTGAACATCTCCTCCATCTTCTCTTTCGAAAAGCCATGATGAGCAATAGTATGCTCCGCGGGATTCATCACCCGATCATGTTGCACGAAATCGATGATTAGCAAGACTCCTTTCCCAGGCTTCAGTCTTTCCGCAAGACGTTTCGATGCCAATGCCGGATCCTCGAAGTGATGGAAGCCTAAATCCACGACTGCAAGGTCGAAGTTATAGAAGTCTGGTCCACTAATAGAAGACGGGGGATTGTCGCGAATGAGCAAATCTCCGCGGATTGCAAACATTTGCGCTGGAGAATAGCCCTGATTCGTAGCACGGGTGTTGTACTCTTTTACCATGTTCTCTGAGATATCAATGCCACGGAACTGTGTAGCGTAGGGTGCCAAAGCCTATAATCTGTCAATGGATTGGACACACAGTAGCTCTCAAAAGATGTATCATGCTTACTCTCGATACCGTGCCTGGTCCGCAAGCATAATCTAGCACTCTTACACTTCTAGCCGCCAGGTCATCCCCTGCTTCCTCAGGTCGATGCTCTTCCGCCCAATCCACGCCGATCCATGAAAGTCGGCTCTGTATCTCTTTCGTCACCTGGGCGATTATTTTCTGTTGCCATGGCTGGCTGTCATAGCTCCCAGCAGCATTGCTAGAGCACGTTAGCTTGATATCCTGTCTGACAATTGCATAGCTGAACTCACTCCCAATGTTTGCGATTAGTCTCAGCAATGTCGTCCATACTATTTCTAGACCCGGGATTGTGATACTGGTTTTGGTTTTCCTGCGTGTAGAAGTTGACTCGCACAGAAGAAAATAGCTCGAGAAGCAAATACGAACATGCTAACGCGAGGAGTATCAGAATGATATATAGCGGCCTTGCCATAATTCCAGCTAAGGCACCGGCGACTTACGAGGACATCTTATATGTTCCCGAAATCAGGCTTTGTAATGTGTCCGAGAAGTCAACCTATCCTAGGGTGCGCCGGAGAGTTTTACGAGAATGTCAAATAGTCTCCTTATGGTAAAAGCAATGCTTCGTCATTCATTCAGACTTTGCATGATGACTTTTGATTGCCGTCTATCGCTATGCATGATGAGGCCAAAGGAAGGCTCGAAATGACGACGAGGCTTGCAACGACTCCGGAAGGAAAGCACGAGATCTAGGACTACCGCCACCAGCCATCGAAGCAATTCTATCTCCTTTATCCACCACTAATCCACCACGCCAATTACTATGCCCCGGAGGAACCAACAGCACCTCCGAGTACCTTCTTCAGTAAGGCCTCCAGCACCCCCCACTCCATCGCCGCCGCCGCAGCCATCGTCATGCCTCCCTTATCGGCAGGCCACGGCACCGTGACGTTGCCGAAAGGCGACGTATCCGTCTGAGAGGCATTGTTGGCCGATTGCTCGGCCAACGTGACGAGTGCTGACGACGACGTCGCCTTGTGGATGAGGGAGACGTAGTACTGATGAATGTTTAGCAACAACGTGTCGTGTATGTCTTCATACCATCTCGAATTAAAGGAACATTATGGGAGCGTATGAGGGGCAACGTGCAGTGTCCAGCGCGAACCTGTAACGGAGGCCAGATACTGAAGATGCTCACCTCTACTATGTCCTCCTCAACACCACCTTTCCTCCCCAACACCTCGAAGGGCCAAAAAACAGCCAGCGGCGAAATGCGAATGCATGCCCCAGCCCATTCGGCAGCAGCTACGAGTATAGCTCTCTGCGACTCGCTGAAGCCCGGGGCGTTGAGCCCAGCGTAGACCAGCTCAGCGAGAAGCTGGTTAGTGAGGCCTGGTGCCCCTCCGCGCTTGAGCTGGCTGATCAGCGCCTTTATCTGCTGTTCTGTTGCCCAGAATAGCAGATCGCGGTCTGCCAGCGTGTACAGACCCACGCACCACCACGGATACTATACGATGATCAGCATGTATTCGTGGACGGTAGGGTCTAATGGTGACACTATACCTTCTCTAGAGTACTAATCATGCACTCGTAGGTGCGCTGTAGACATCGCTGGCTGAATGGCGACTAGTTCATCACGAGCATTAGGGCATGGGTGAACGCAGAAAACCGCTGGAAGAACCGATGCAAGATGAATATCAAGAAAAACTTGGAGCACTGTGCTTACGCGGTGAGGTTGTTCAGCATGCTTGACAAGCATCACCATCTCTTCACTGGTAACAAAGTTCTTGAAGCCGGAGTTGTACGGTTCGTTAGTGTCAACGATTATGGGGTTGCCACCACCATGCCAAACGACGTTCTTGGCGCGTGGGAATAACTCTTTCATCAAGGCATCTTGCCCGCTCATTTCTACAGCCACATGCCGATCACCAATGCGGGGATGGCGGCCATCTTCCCGATTTCGCGTAAACTTGTTTACTATTGCCAGGGCATCACCGTGGGAGAAGAACTCGACGTAGCAATCCATGGTCTTTGAAGTCGAGCGTTCCATTATTATGTGTACTGCGCCACCAAGGTCAGGCGTGATGATCTTTGCATTACGGCCAAGGAACGCCATGATTTCCTGCTTTGTAACGGAGTAAGGGATCTGATCTGCGGTCAGCGCACGATGACATTGTCATCGTTCATGTTGTGTGAGAGAATATTTAGTAATAGGCGTCAGTGCGAGGCAATCATCGTGATTTGTATTCCATCATCTATAGTACAGCGTGTAGCGGATTGACTTCGCACAAAGCAAGAACGTTATTCATTACTTACGTTTCCGATTTTAGCTACTCCCCACTGCGCAGGCTTTGCCCGTCTGGCTGCTTCAACAAATGGCAGATTCTCTGCGTTTGTACCCACCTCAAAGCTTGGCTGACCGTGACGCGTTAGCTCTTGATATCGCACGCTAGCTCCACCAACTGATTGAAGGTACATCGTGTCTCCTCCGGGACGGTATGGCTGAATTGGCAATGAGGTCGGGGCAGGTGGTTTCGGGCCGTAGGTGTACTTTGACTCCGTATGACCACCAACAATCGGACCATGGTTAGGAGTTTGGTTCAAATTAGGGGCGGTGACTGGATTCGGAGGTCCAAATGCAGGGTAGTTAGGAAGAGGTAAAGCTCTCGACGCATGAGGAGCCGGCTTCTGCTGGGCTTGAGGTGCGACGCCATGCATTGCTTGATTACCTGCAAAGTCTCCTGGCTGTTGATTCCAACCCGGAGGAACGTAGGGTGGAACCTCCAAAGCATGGGTGCGTCTTGCTGGAGAGCTACTGTAATTACCTTGTCCGAAAGAATGAGCCTGCTGCTGCTGTTGCTGTTGGAATCCTCCATGCTGATAGTTTCCCAATGGATATTGCCCGTAGACCTGGTTTGGGTGCAAGATGTTCGGCTGCGGAAGGTTTGAAAATGAGCCTTGGCCGTAAAGGTGAGCCTGCGCTTGCACTCCCTGCGCTTGAGTACTGCCATACGCGCCTTGCCCTTGAGTACTGCCATAGCCTTGGGTATTGCCATAGCCTTGGGTACTGCCATAGCCTTGAGTACTGCCATAGCCTTGAGTACTGCCATAGCCTTGAGTACTGCCATAAGCTTGAGTGATGCCATAGCCTTGAGTACTGCCATACGTGCCTTGCCCTTGAGTACTCCCATACACCCCTTGCCCATAAGTCTGAGACTGATTGAATGGTCGCTGATGATGTTGAAATGATGCTTGCCCCGTGAATGCAGGCGGATGCGGCTCGAAAAGTCTTCGCTGATTCTGAAAAGGCGAGGAGACTATCTGCGGAACGGACGACTGAACGTAACTTGTATGAACGGGGTTCTGCGATGCAAAAGGCGACGCCTGGTATTGCTGTGGAACTTGATGTGCAACTGAGTTCAAAGGGTGCTGTACCTGAGTAGGGCGGGCATGAGTTGCTGCCGAGCCTTGACTTGGCTGGTTTTGGTCGACTGCAGACACGATCTGATGTTGACGATAGCTAGCTTGAGCTGAATCGACGTGCGTAGGCGCTGAGTGTTCCGGCGGATCGACTCGGCGGTTATATGTTGTCTGGTTGTTTGTGTGGTCACTCAATAACTCACGTTCTGCACTAGAAACGTTTGTTAGACGCTGGTCTAGACGTGGACCAAGAGGACCGTGTTGCTCATAATGATTCTGAACATTCGAGGTCGAAGCAATCCACTGTCTCTCACTTCCCGAAAGACCACGGGGATCCCATTCATAGCCTGGAAGCGTGTCCTGGTTAAGGCCCGCAGACTCTACAAATCGACTGAAGCTTGGCAGAATAGGGTTGGCGGTACGCTCTAACCCCGGGCGAGGATTACTCGCAGTCATGCCCTCACCCCTTCCAATGTCACTTCTGAACTCCAACTGTCCTCCTGTGTGCGGAACACGTCGTCCAACATCAACACTGGTGATCTCTTGATTTACAGGCTCAGTAAGTCTTCCACTAGCAATTTTCGGGCGGCGACCTTGCCTCCCACGTGCTGCGGCTGATCTAGCTACGTCTACCAAGTAGAGCTTCAGCATATTCTTGTCAGGCAGTGGCTCGTGGATTGCAACGTTTGGCGGGCGAGAAGGCTCTGCATGCTGGAGTCTTTCACCTACGGTTGATTCATGCAGCAAACCACTAGGCCCAGTGGGTTGCGCGGCGGGTGTTTCATGGACTTCAAGCTCACCGACTGTCAGTGTGCCAGGTGAGACAGTTGCATTCGAATGACGGCGAAGGTGCACATTCCACTTTTCTTGCGGTCGAAGTATCCAATTCGGATCCCAGATGCTCACGTCGGACGGAGTGCTCGGAGGTGGCAATGGTTGAGCACTTGTGGAATAACGAAGACCAGCAATGCCGGTGCCATACGCGTAGCCATCGGGGTTTGAAATTGCGCGGTGTCCAGCAAGATGAGGATTAGGAACGTTGCCGGTAGCAGACGTGGCAAGGTTTCCAGGGATCAAAGAAACACCACCTCTCTCGTCATTGCTCGGGGACCGTTCAGCCTTGAATGTGTTCACGTCAACGAGGCTCGTTTCCAGCGGGATTGGCTGAAGATTCATACCTCAGAGCGCGCAGCAGGAATACGATCTCGGGGAGCCGAAGAGGCAACGACAGAAGCATTCGGAGTATCATCACCGAGAAAGGGGTCGACTGGTAAAGGATACCATGGCGACGGCGGCTGAGTCGACGCTGTAGTTACCATCTCCGATGGAACGAGAGATGGCGCAGGCGGTTGGAAGAACAGCGTAGACGCTGTAGTAAGTGGAGCAGCTGATGGCTGTACTTGAGCCGCTGTTCGTGTGGAGCCAGCGCGATCATCCTGCCGCCACGGCGGAAGATCGAGCGGATCCACTTTCGGAGGCATGTTTGGGTGTTTGGATCTGGAGATCGCCCATGTCAGCAGGAAGTCCACCTTAGCCTTTGAGCTGGCTCGATAGTCAGGAGCAGTGCAAAGCGGATAGAAGGGATATTGATAAGGGAGTGAGGAGCCTCCCATGAAAGACCAGATGAGGCCCCCACTTTCCATGAGAGTAAGATGAGGATGGGAAGACCCACCTATTTCGAGCGTCATGTGTCGCAGCTGGATACCTAAAGGCTGTCGATTACTGTGGGCTCGCCTGGGAGGCCGACTCCACACGCTGTACGAAGCAATAATTGAGTCAGCAAACCACGATTTATCAATCAGAATGGTTTCCGGGGAGAGATGCTGAGGTGAGCCATAGACTCAGTATCGTGGTTAAAGAGAGTGGTTAAGGTGACGGGAGAGTAACATCAAGACATGTGCCGACCGAGAGTTCAACGGACACATGGACCTCCTGAAGGCATCATAGAGAGAGTGGGATCATACTCACAGAGGTAGGCAAATGATTGTGGACGTTTTGGAGTTGCATGAGTTTGAAGCGTTGGGTAGAGTGAAGATGTAGGTGAGTGCAAGGCCGGACACTTCAACAACACACAGCAACCTCCAGCTCTTGCTAGCGTGTTTTTCCGCTCCGTCGCGGTGTTCAGTAGACCGCGATCCTCACATTGCGTTGTTATGAAGAGTGTGTGACGTACTCTGATGGAGATCATTTAAATATCAGCCCTCGAACATCCAGCTCTCTGCGACTGCTTTTTGCGACCGGTCAGGGGCAGCGCAGGATCCCAAAGTTGCTCCGTGTCGGAGAACTCCTGTTGATTAACTAGAACTTTACAGCTTCTCTGGAGTATTTTGCCATGCATCTCGAATCCTTCTTACATGTTGATGCTGTTCTACCCTTCTAAGAGGGTCCTTCCGAAGCATTCAGGATGGGTCCGCAAACCCATCAATAGTACAGTGGCCGACTTCCAGCATCTCATTGGATAATTCCTACCGACGATGTGCCAAATCTTTCTTCCACTCAGGAGAGTTCCTGCTCTCACAGAGGTTCCTGACAGATGAGTAGTGGCTGATATGCCACAGCTTCATCGGTTGGGGGCACGGGTCCGTGTAGAACGGATTCTGGAAGAGCTGATTTATTAGGAGACAATGGGCAAATAAACGCTTACGTACCCCAGCAACCTATCTCGTGTGCCTCGACGGTTCCAGTGCTCTAATAGGGTTTCCGGTAAGCCTTCGTCTTGCTCCCGTTGCCAGAGTCTAACTTTGCTGAACAACTCAGGTGTTCTTGACTCTGCACCTTCAATTTTCTCGGAGCATTGCTGGGAGCCTCGACAGCAACGAAGTCAGCCTTGCCCTGGACAAATACAGAAGGTGGCTGAAGTCTCCTGATCAAGCACGTACCTCATCAGGAGCTGAGAGCTCTTGATGCTGGCCTCCGCCTCCTTCACCGCTGCTCTTGAGGTCGCTGAAGATCACGAAACAATCACTTTGGCAAACCACAAAAGGTTCGACCGAGAATTTACTGCGTGATAGAAGGTATGATCGGTGCCCTCCACCTGAATCTCGAGCGTGGCTGCTGCCCGCCCGCTTGCCTTCAGCAGACACCTGCATTGTGAGCATGATCGAAGGCCTGAAGACTTCTCATCAAGGCTCGCTCGTACTGTTTCCAATCGTTCGAACCCCTCAAAATGGTCCGCACTGCAGTGTTCATGCTGGAGAACGTCAGGAATGCGTGGACCATTCTAACACGGCGAGGGATGCAAATTAACGTCGGAGTAGAGCTTGGAGGTACTAAGCTCCCCTTTTTGAGAATCATCAAAGAACCATTTTGACGTCCGAGAAGGCCTAGGACATCACGAAGCTTCCGCTCACGGTGGTTGAGCATGCAGTACTGGTGAACTTTGGTAGGACTACCTCAATATCTGTGGATACATTAGGCGGGACTGGGTCCGTAGAACGCATCAAGCGGGCTGGCGACGAGATCTGATGGATGATAGGGCGTGGCGAGCAGTCAGGCGTACGATGTTGGCATTGTAGTGTTTGTTCGTAGTATCCTCTGCAAGATACGATATGATCATTGGCATCGATGGTACGATCGGTCGAGACTGCTATACTTGCTCACATCAATACACATACCCGTTGGCATCGCCGGCTCTAACGTATGAAATGTTTGGGAGTTCACCACAGCACTTCACATGGAACCGGTGTCTCCTCATTCATGTGGGGAACAATGGGCACCATCTCATCTTACAGTCCAACACTCAGTCACACTATGCATGTCATGACGGAGGTCACATTCAGCGAATGGAATGACATTGCGGCATAATGTCGTTGATGTCGAGCTGCTCTATGCTTTCCATTTTCAACGCCCCTATACTCGCCACGCAAACTAGTTTTAATCGAACTATATGCGGCAGAGTCAGTGCTTGTAGCTCAAGTGTACGCTTAGCAGACTTACTGGAGTCAAAAACGATTCTGCTACAAACCGTGCCCTTGCGTTGAGCTGTCTAGATGTCAGCACTAGGTCAAAGTCAAAAGCTCTCCATGCTTGCACGCAGTCGTAATGGCTTGATGCTGTTAGACGTACGAAAAGCTTCATTTCCGATATTTCTTTGTCCACCTCCTCCATGAACTGAATGATGAAGTCCACGAGTTTGTGCTTCAGCATCTCTTCCGTATGAAAATTCGTTATGAGGAAAGAGATATCATAGCCCTGTCAACAGTCAACCCCTTATCACGGAGCATATAATCACTCCTGACGTGTCTAAGGTTTATGCAAACCCACCTTAACGGCCTTCCGTCGTAATATAAAGAACGCCTCCGCTCTTTGCGTGAGGAATCTTGTGAACTTATGCACCAGGATATGCTCTATCTCATCCGCCTGCTTGATCTTGATGCTAACTCGAACACTGTTTATGCTGGGTTCTATGAGTACTTTCTCATTCTCGTTTCGGGATACCGTAAGTGGGTTCAGCAAGACCTCGGGCGAGCTAGCGGCTTCAATCTCAGGGACATTGTGTCGTTCCGAGGTTTGCGATGCGAAATTTGAGAGGGAGAGCGCAGCGGTCAGGGAGGAGCGGACGCATTGGAGATAGGGGCGGAGCGATTGTGACTGTGACGAGTTAGCCATGTCTTCACAGGACCAGTCCTAATCGCGAAGGAGAGGAGACCAGTCGATGAGCCACATACCATGACCGATTTGGACAGTACTACGAGGATGAACACAGGGACTGCACTTCCTTTTGAATTCCAATTATGCTGATCAGATGGATGCACTGTCGCCTCACGATGATGAGCTCGTCGGAGATTACCGAATCAGCAAACCGATCGTTCTCGAAGTATCATCTGCTTAAATATTGGGTTCCGGTGCGCTCTTGCGTTTTAGTGGTTGTCGTTCTCTACATAAGAGGTGGTTGTAGAAAGCCTCCAAGCGTTCTACGCATTTAATCCGTTGCATAGCTCAGGCGCTCTAAAGTTTGTGGTGTTTGCACCTACCTTCACAAGCTTCCGATATTTCTCCTCCAAAGTACAGCACTCTATTACGCATCAAAAGTCTTGCTGTAGCACCCCAAAGATGACAGCGATACCAGGTGTGTTAGCAGCAACTCTTTTGACCTTTGCCCTCCCATTCGAGAGCTATTGCTACGCTGACGCCTGGTTACCGCAGTTATCGTGAAGCATCAAGGCAAACGCCACAATGTCGATCTCGATCCCACTTCCACCGGCGAGACCTTCAAATACCAGCTATACTCTCTCACTGGCGTTGAGCCGGATCGTCAGAAAATCCTTGTCAAAGGTGGTCAGCTCAAAGACGAAACCGAGCTTTCGACACTCGGGGCAAAACCTGGCCAAACCTTCATGATGATGGGGACACCTGCCACAGGCGAAGGGTCCAATGTATTAGAGCGGCCCAAAGAGAAGATGAGATTTGTAGAGGATATGACGGAAGCTGAAGCCGCGAAAGCTGAGGGCGCAACACCAGCTGGACTGCAGAATCTGGGAAACACATGCTACCTTAACTCTACGTTGCAGACGCTGAGATCGGTACCGGAACTGCAGGAGGAACTTTTAAGATATTCCGTTTCTACAAGCGGGAGCTCCAGGTCGTCAGGATTGGGTGACCTCAGCCAGTTTGGTCTAAGCGGGCTCGGAGCGTCGATGGACCTCACAGCATCCCTCAGAGACCTTTACAAGCAGATGTCGGAGACGCAGGAGGGCTTTCCTCCGCTTATGTTTCTCAATGCACTGAGGACTGCCTTCCCACAGTTTGCGCAAAAATCCAAGACCGGGCAAGGCTTTGCACAGCAAGATGCCGAAGAGGCTTGGTCACAGATTGTCTCACAACTGCGGCAGAAGCTCAAAATCAAAGAGGCTTCTACCAATGACGCTGAGACAAGTTCGCAGCACGAGGCACAGATATCATTCATTGACAAATATCTAGCAGGTCGCTTCGAATCAGTCCTGGAGTGCGATGAGCCAGCTGCGAAAGAAGGGGGGGAGGGGCCAGTGAAGGGTGAAGATGTCTTTTTGAAGCTCGACTGTCATATCAATAAGGATATCAACCACCTTCGCGACGGTATCTTGGCGGGTTTGGAAGAGAAAATTGAAAAGAAGTCTCCAACCTTAGACCGGGACGCCGTGTACACGAAGAAGTCTCGAATATCTCGCCTACCAAAGTACCTTACTGTCCATTTCGTACGATTCTTCTGGAAGCGAGAAGCGCAGAAGAAAGCGAAGATCATGAGGAAGGTAACATTCCCATCGGAGCTGGACGTGGTGGAGTTCTGTACGGACACCCTGAAGAAGCAATTAGTCCCAGTTCGAGATAAAGTGCGGGAAGTGCGAAAGGACGAGCAAGATGTTGAGCGTGCACGCAAGAGGCAGAAGGTGGCACATAAGCAGGAGGAAGATAGGGAAGCTGATATTAAGACTCAAGGCACAGCAAGTGAAAAGCGGCCGGCGGATGATAAGGCAGAGACGAATCCGAACGGAGACGCCGAGATGTCAGATGCGGTGTACAAGACAGACGCTGAATATGAGGCTGAACGTGCCGCTTCGATATTAGCAGCAAAGAAGGAGCTTTACAAACTCATCAACCCTGAATTGGCGGCAGATGAGGGTGCCAATAAGTCTGGACTCTATGAGCTGAGAGGAGCCATTACGCATCAGGGTGCGAGTGCGGACAGCGGTCACTACACTTCCTATGTGAAGAAGCAAGGCACGATAGATCCGAAGACGGGGAAGAGAAAGGATGAGGACGGAAAATGGTGGTGGTTCAACGACGACAAGGTGTCTGAGGTCGAGGCTGAGAAAATCGAGATGCTCTCTGGTGGTGGTAAGCGTCCGATCTCAATGCTCTTTGTCATGCAATAGCTGACACCGAGACATAGGAGAAAGCCATTCAGCTTTGATCTTGTTGTATCGCGCCATTGATCTTCCAACCGCTGAGGAGGTGAAGGAGTAGACTCCTCTCAGGGATTAAGATCTCCTCAGGCACTAAAACGACTTGATCGACCTTGGAGCACATGGAAATATGGGTAGCTATCTGCTTAGATAGGCGGTGGACATGGCCAAAGAATCACTTTATTAGGGAAGGAGTCATGGTGAAGCATATGTACAATAATATGAGGATGAGGTAGAATATCACGACAGCGACCGTGCCTCCCTTAAATCTGACGTAACCCCCCATGAAATGTACTACCCAACCTCACACAGGTGGGCATATTCCCTCTGAAACCCGAAGCAACAGGCTTACTACCAACGTCCCTGGTATTGTCCAAACGTGGCGTGTAGCGCACCGTTTGCTACAGTTCTGGAGGCACACTTGGCTGCTCAAACGCGTTCCGCTTGCCCGAGTCAGTCAAGAGATTCTACAGATCAGCTTTTTGAGAGCTTTCATGGTCTCGAATCTTGTGCACACGCGCAGGAGGTTATCTGTCCTGTCGTAATGGATCTTTGAGAAGCCAGTGCCTTATCCGCAAAGCTGCTGGTTCCCCACCGCTGTAGATTTTCACCGCCGCTCTTTACCTACTGCAGCTTCTGACCTGCTCATCCCTCCTTGCCTGGCTTCTAACACCGCAATCTTCCTTTCCAGGCCTAACCTCCTTGCTATCAGAGCTCCACGCGATTCCTCGAGCGCTGAAATCTTTTCCGCTGGCGTAGCCTCACGGCGAGCTTTTATTTCCTGCAAATCATATAGAAGGCAGTAAGCGTCTGCGTCGGGGGGAAATAACTGAGCGTAGGAAAATCACCTTTTTGATCTCCTGCTGCGTCTTCAGACCAGCTCCGTACCATGCTCCAGTGGCTGTTATGGCCGCGACAGCTCCAGTCATAACAATGCGCCGGATCTTCTGCTGTTGTGACATTTCCGTCGAATAGCCACGTGTGTCATCGATAGAGATTCAATGGCTGCCATCTGTCAATGAAGTGCTCCTCACATCTTCTGCATTAGATTGCCGAGCTATACTGCATGTCATAAATGATGGTTGCAACTCTCTGGCGTTGGTTTGTTTGGCATGTTCGCAATCACGGAACTTTGAGGAGATACGGACACAGAGCTGCGTCCTGCGATCTTCAATAGATAATCTGACGTACCTAAGGAGGTCGGCTAGGAGGTCTGCTGTCAAGAAAGGGGTCGGGGTTCGCGGAGACTAGAGCCCTCCGCGTTGGTATATATTCACAATGCCCCGCCGATGTCATCGTAGACGGGAGTTAGAAAGGCTTGATGAAACAACCACGCCCTCGAATTGGCGTGTGAGTGCGAACAAATCAACTTCTTCGAACTCAGATTCCATTGACACTATAGGCTTCCTGACAGTCTCAATCGCTTCCACTGACTTTAACTCCCTTTCCTCCTTCAGAGCGTCTTCGTTCTCAAGTTTGACGTCACAAGCACCCTGAACATCAGTCATGACAACGCCTCGAGTCTTCATCGTCCGCCATGGCGAGACGGAGTGGTCGATCAATGGCCGGCATACCGGAACGACGGAGCTACCTCTCACTGCTAACGGCGAAAAACGTATATTAGCTACGGGGAAGGCGCTGGTAGGGGAGGATCGTCTCATTGTGCCCAGTAAATTGGCTCACGTGTATGTATTTCGGTTTTAGTTCCCCTGCACCAACGTATAAATCTTGAAGATACAACGCTGATGAGGGCTCATTTAAGCTACGTATCGCCTCGTCGCCGTGCCCAACGGACCGCCGAGCTCCTCGAACTAGGCTGCAAAGAAAAGCTTCCTTGGCAAGAAAGACGTGCAGATGGAGACGCGGACATCCGGACGCAAGCTACCGTGCAGATCACCGAGGACATTAGAGAATGGGATTATGGAGACTACGAGGGTTTAACCAGCCCCCAAATCAGAGAAAAGAGGAAGGAGATGGGGCAGGGAAGCTGGGATATATGGAAGGATGGATGTCCGGGCGGAGAGTATGATGAAGACAGAACATGTTGGGAGAGTATACAGCTGACGGTGGCCGTAGATCACCAGAGGATGTTACCGGGAGACTGGACCGTTTGATCGAAGACATCAAATCAAGATTTCACAGCAAGGTCATGAGAGAGTCGAAAGATCCAAAAGATCCTTGCGATGTGCTGCTTGTGGCACATGGACACATACTTAGAGCTTTTGCAATGCGATGGGTGCGGAAACCTCTACCGGACGACATATCTTTTCTCCTCGAGGCTGGCGGTGTAGGAACGTTGAGGTAAGCTTCCTGAGGTTCTGTAAGGTGAAAAGCTCTATGCTAATGAATCATATCTCCAGCTATGAGCACCACAACATAGAAGAACCCGCAATCTTGTGAGTACTACTGTCTCTCCGGCCAACATCTTGCTGACTTCAACAGGCTGGGTGGGTCGTTCATGGTAGATGTTGTACAGAACGCGGCGCACGAGCAACATCTTCAAGAGACCAAATAACCTCGTGCCATCCCACATCATGAATTAAGAGCAAGAGCTCCGTTTCAGACTGAGATATGCAGCTTTGAGGGTTGTTATCGTCTATGGCCGCAAACATAGCTTCCACGTATCACCCAATCCATTATGGTCACTGTTCAATATGTATGTTTGCACAACGTTGCACTTCGCGTCAGAAATATGAGTGCATACCGGGATCACCTGCCGTAGTGTATTGAAACGCAACATTGATCATGAAGAAGCTCACAGCCAAGCAGACATCGACAAACCATCTAACAAAGGCGGGTCATCCATTGCAACCCTCGACGATCGCTCACCAAAACACCTCCTTACACTCCAACGGTCTCCCATTCGAGAGTAGCATGAAACAGACACACCTCAACTTCCAACGTTATGATATTCGATCTCGGCTCCACCTGCCGGTCCAGAGATTCCAGTACCCTGTGTAACGCAATCGGCCTTGGCAGCCCTAGCAACTCATCACGTTCATAGTTTAAGATTTCGAATGTCCACATCACCGAGGACGGCTAGTCGAAGGTCTGGTCAACCTTTGATCCCACTCGGTTGGATCCACTGAAGCTAGAGCGGCAGCGTAAGAAAGGCGGATCTAACTTGGGTGGTCATAAAGTGCCTTGACTCTGAGCAGCTTAAAAGCTGGTTGAAAAGCTGGTTCTGATCGCGCTGCGAAGGTTGATGTGGATTCTTCTTTTTTCGGAATTACCGCAGAATATTTTTTGGCTTTCTATTGATTAATGCCTGGTTACTTGCACATAGCATGCAACTGGTTGGTATTGAAGCCTCTCCAAAAATGGACCGACGTTCAAGAGGACAAAGAACTTGTTCGAGCTTTGCATATTTCTTAGCTGTAGACTGGCCCTAACATTTTGGCATCATCGCACTGTGAACGCTTTTTCCACTCCAAGGTGAAGGCTTTTTATTGAGGGTTGGCGAATGCAGGAGAGCTAAACGAGAGCCACAAAGCCCTAAGGTATGACAGGCGCCTGCAAACGTCTGATCTCCCACGTTGCGTACAAGCGCTACAGAATCTATCTGATCTAGCATGGATTCTAGTCCTCTGGTTGGCACATGCAAGTTTACAGGGCATACCAAGTCTGGCCCCTTGACCAGTTACGGTTCTTTCCTTTCTTCTGATTCAAGATCCCAGCTTTCGTCGCCAAACCTTCTGAAAGCTTCGATCGCTGCTCGTCACAAAGCTGCTTACTGACTAAAATAACACAAACCAGCCAAGATGGTCATATCTGCAGCAGAAAGATTTGAAGCAAGAGGTCTTTCTCGTAGGTCTACCCTAACGCGGAAAGCTTCAGTTTAGCTTCAACCACCACGACCATCATGGTCGGTGAGAATCCACACCCGGCGCATCGCAGGAGAATTATCGTGATGGACTCGGCACGAACACTCGAACGGAGAGACTCCGTAATCATCGCCAAGAATGTACGGCGATCGAAGTCGGAAACCGACTATTGTCGTCTCATTTCCTTGATCTGGAACTCACCATAATCCGTATCCACAGATGGCGTCTATCCCCAGTAGTATCTGCTGTAGGGTATGTAGACAAAAAAGCAAGCAAGCCTCTTCCACAAACAATCAGCCCTCTCGATCTACCATTTTGCCTTTGTCCTAACCACACCTCCGTCTCTTCCGCGCAGGAATAAGGTTCATACTTCTAGCGCCCTACACCGCGGATTCAATCCATCGCTATGAGCGCAGATGGTGTTTGTTTTGTCTACCACATCACACAACTTTTCAACATCCCAGAAGTGCAGAGCTTGACGACCCACTCTTGACTTAACATGCCCTAGCCCCAATCCACCCAGCACCAACTCCCATCCGCCAAACCCACGAGTCTCACAGCAAGTCCCAAAACCATCATCCTCGCTAGAAATGGCCCTGTACAATCACACCCATCTCTACAGTCCCGCTCCGTTCTATTTCCCCTACCTTGTGCGGGAACGAGTTTTTTCACAATAGCATCCACAATCACACTAACAATCAACCAACCAAGCACGCAGCAGCAACAGCAGCAGCACGATACATCCAAACATCCTCCCTCTCTCCTTCCCGTCCCGCTCAGCTTCGGTGCGGGTCGACAGGATCTCTGCCGATCAGTCATTCTACCGTCCCCGCCCCCCCCCGGTGACAATTTTCGGAATGTACAACCATTCTACCCGGTTCGCGGATATGGATCTAGGGCAGATCAGACCGCACCCACCGTCCCGTTATCTTGATGGTTGTAAGGCTTTCTTTCACTGGGATGACTAGGCTAATGGGGATGTTTGGGACAGCGGAAAGAATATGGGGTGATAAGGTCGATGTCACTGTCGAGTAAATGACTACCGCAGCCGCAGCGAGAGGCTAGGTTAGGGCAGGTACTGAGGGTAGGCGGGTGGGTTGGCTTGTTTCGTTGGGGGGATGGATGGTATCTTGGATTTAGCTACGAGGGGCTTGAGTGTATGATTGGTTGAGGCAGTGCTCAGGGATCAGAGAGATCAGAGCGAGAGGATGGTGAGATTGACAGCTGTGCGGCTGAGCTGTTGTGTCGCACTGTTCGACGTGATCAAAGCACACGTGAGAGCGGCAGTAAAGCTTCAGGAGCGATGGCTTTTCGTGATTGCGCTGTTAGAAGACCTGTGGCTTTGGGGTAGGGGGTTCGTTCGGTGGAGATGGTTGCGTGGAGAGATGGGAGTTTAAGGGTATTTGAGAGGATAGACGGGTAGAGTAACATAGTGTGGTACTGGCAAGGGAGCACATGCGCAGCTTTGTGGACGTTTGATGTTGCGATCATGAAGAGGCATCGACTGGTTTTGTCAGGGACATTATAGATATCAGCAATGGCGTTGATCTATGGGACTCCCCTGGGCATGTACAAGCCTTACGCCGATCGGTATGCAAGAGTGCAAATCTGCGGAAGTTGGTGCTTAACCCTGCGCATGCTCTTCACCACCTAATATCCGCTCCTCCGGACGACTACCGTACACGCCACCGTCTAGGATCCACTCCTCGTTATCGTTGTTATCATCCTGCACCCTCCGCCATGTATTCTTTTGCCTCTCCTCTCGACCTGAAGTCTCCTCCTCACTAATCGCAGCCTTGCCCTTGCCTTTCGTATCAGCCGTTTCGCTCTTCCAAACGGGTCGTATTAGCCCGCCCATCAACGGGTTCCTGCTAAACGTGCCTCTGGATCCATGCGTTGACTGCTCTTGCACAACTTCCCCTACGTCCTCGTCAACCTCTGGTTCTTCAGGCCTGTCGACATCTGCCATTTTCTTTACCACCTTGCCGCCAACCAGATCGACTGATACTACGACACGACGCTTTTCGTAGTCTGGTCTGGCATTCCACTCTTGCTCTCTTAGCACCTTCTGCTGCCTCTTGAGCTGCAGAGCTCGTTCCTGCGGAGAGCTCCACATGTTCTGTCCACTGATCGGCGTTTCAAAATCCGCAGCTTCATCAATAACTCTCGTTCTCCTCGCATTCTGCGCCTGATAATTCAACAGCTTATCCCGATGTTGCTTTGCAGCTGCGAGTTTCTCGTTCTCCGAGTCACTCGTTGCTGGTGTGGATGAATTAGTAGCTGCAAACGGCCTTGGTGTCTTGGAGACGTCTGGACGTTTGTGGGTTGAGTTATTTACATCCATCTTCTCCCTCCCTCGTTCCTCCCTAAGCGCTCTGACCATGCCGTGGATCTCGTCGGCGCTCAGCAATGGACGCCCGCAGAATGTGCAAGGTCCGATTCCCTCCTTGACGCAGATCACCTTGCCGCAATTCAGGCAATTGGGAGCAGCTGCTAAGAGCGGGTGCCGGGTAGCGCTACAGTTGCATCTCCGCTTCGCATTGTCTTTCTCTGAAGAGGAGAGAGCAGGGTTTGTCTGGATTTCCAACGCGCGGATGGCGGAGTCGAGATCGTTGATTGTTGAAGAATTACCATGCATCGACATACCGCCGGAAACGTTGATCTTAGTTTTTGATGGCGCAGGAGAAGAAGTGCGAGACTTCAAGTTTGGGAGGTCGGATATAAGGGAACCAGCTGCTGAAGGGGGAGGTTTTGGTGATGCATTCCGAGAAGATGTTGAAATGCTGGAGGATGATATCGGCAGCTGGCGAGCATCTGGCTTGTCCGAAAGAGCTAGGGTATTTGCTAATGGAGGATCTTGACGCGCTCGAGAGTTGCCGGAGATGTAGTCTTCCTCATTCTTCTTGATATATGCTCCCGAGGTATTCCCGTAATCTTCCGGCCGGCGAGGGGGTGGTAACCTATTGAGCGGGGCTTTCTTCTTGCGGGGCTTGCGTGGAACCTCTGTAGGGTCTGACTGCTGTGGTTCTGCCTTTGGTGTTTCCCGACGAGAATTGAACGATGAGATGAACTCTAGAGCTCGTGGCGAGTCCCCAAGCAGGTTTTTAAGATGCTCAGCTGCATCATCTTTAGGTAGGGTAGAGCTGTAGTTGATGATTTGCATCAGAGATTCTTCGTCGAGGGCTAAGAGGCGGGAGATCTGCGGAAGAGCCCAGCTTGAGAGTGCCATGGTGAAAGAGCTATCAAGTCTGCAGTCTCTGACCGTCCCTACGGTTTCTGGAACAGAGAGCTGTACCGCTCCACAAGTGGGATGTTGATACCCTGTCCCAAACTGTAGTCTTTGAGGTTACAATATCAGGTGCTGTCCAACTAGATGGTTTATTTACCCGACTGTGCGTCATCCCGCAGAGATCGCCGGTGCATGTTGTGCGCCGCCTTGAGCTTGAATGAACGACACATTCTGCTACACAACTCTGGGACGCTCTTGCACTTCCTGTAATCACTGAAGATGAGAACCGGTACTACTATGATGTGGTGTAGCTCCGAGAAGGGCAATACTTGCTAGAGTAATAAACATCGCCAAGATATATCTCTACTAAGAGTATGTCACAGCACTGGTGGACGATATTGAACTCTATGTGGATTCTAATCTGAAAGTCATCTTCCTACTGAAAAATGGTCAAACTCCTGTTCTCTGGAGACTAAGCGTCATCATGCCTAACAATCGCGGATCCAGAAAATCCATCAAGTACAATACATTCCAGACCAAAACCGTGTAGTTAGATCTGGGGTCGTAAAACCAATTGTCCAGAACACCAAATGATGCCGCTAAATCAATGACTCCGAGCAGCTGGGTATCATGCGCCTATGTGATGTTAAGCATCCTCCTCCACACCCCTGCCCTTCTCCAATGGTTTTCCCAAGTCCTTTTCCGCATCCTTCCCCAGATCTTTATCCATATCCTTGTCCAAATACTTCCCTGATTCCATGTCCAGCCCCTTTTCGGCCTCGTTCTCACCCTGGCTCTCCAGTCCTTGGCTCTTCTTAGTAGTTTCGGAACCCACCGGCTTCTTCCTAGCCTTGTTCTGCAGCTTCTCAACTTTCGTAGTAGTCTTAGATGCCACTGGTTTCTTCTCCGCCTTTTTCTTCACCACCCTCTTCTTCTTCTTCTTTGGCGTGTCCTCGTCAGTGTCATCCTCGCCTTTCTTCCTCTTGCCCAGCGCCGGTGTGCCCGCCCTACTGTCTCGTGGGGTCTCTGTTATCCTCTTCATAGCGTTTCTGCTACTCTGGCGACCGGAGATACCCAAGCATTTGTCGAGATGCTGAGCAATCCTTGTGACGATGAGATAGCGGGGACAGTTGGGGCACTTGACCGTTGGAAACGAGACCACAGCCGCCTCCTCCTTTTCTGCATCTGGAGGAGTTCCTGTAACTGTATCAGAGCTTGATGGTGGCGAAGCTTTTTCGGGCGCTTTCCCGTTCTTGCGAGGTTTCGAGTTCTTGGGGCCCGCTTTATCGCTTGGAAAGGGGTTGCCGTGGATGTCATGGCCAGGTTTGTCAATGAAGGGGTGCTTAGCACAATACTTTCTTGAAGGATCGGGTATGGGCTGAGAACCGTTGCCGCTAGTAGGATGTAGAAGACGAGGGAGTTTGCAGTTCGGGCAGAAAATCTCGGGAGTGGTTTTGAGTGGATTGCCTTTCAAGTACACCTTGCCATTTTCGTAGACCGCGCCTGAGGTAGTGACCTTAACCCCAATGTCATTGCAAGAAGCTATCGTACCAGCAGTGGATGAATCGCAATTGATACCCGGGGTGGAGGAGACGGAAGCGGCTGTCTTCTCGGCAAGGATAATAGCGGACTGCATGCGGAGGATCTTCTCTTCTCGATGGACCTGAAGCACTGTGTCATGAAGAATATTGTAGAGACAGTCCTCGAGAATTGCTGCTGTCTATCATACTGTTAGATTCTCAACTATGTCAAACACTAAGAACTTCCGCAAAGGTGAAAACGTAGTATGAAATGCCTGGTAGAAACAGTTGCAGCCCACAAGAATTGCAGAAAAGAAGTAGCACACCGTTTGGAAAAAGACCAAAAGATTCATGTCTTCTCCAAACAAAATGTGTTATGGAATCTAGACTTACCAAGCCCCCCAGGCTGTCACCATCCATGGATTCCGCCAGTGTTGCTGGGACCAGCCCAGTTTGGGGAATGTCGGTGACAGACATTGCGATGTAACTTCAGATCTAGAAGAGTCGAAGATGCTGAAAATAAAGTGGGACAAGAAAAATGGGTGAAATGCAATATTTGAAGGACGCTCCGGGACGAGTCTAGTCAATAGAACTATCCCAACAATAGGCGCGGAGGACACTTTGATTGTGCGAGCAAGAATCCCCTTCCCAGCTTTTCGCAGATCTTCAACAATACCTAAAGCCAAGCCAGGCACTATTGACATCCTTTTGACCATTCCCAATACCCTCTTGTCGACAAATTGTTAAACCTCGCCATCTGCTATTGTCTAGCAACGTCAGAGCCCAGATACGAGGTATGTCAGTGGCAAGCCAACACCCCTACTTGTCTGTGATACTCTGACAGATGCCTCCAAATAGTCTTCAGCGGTGTCCTAAAAACATGCCAAAATTGCAAAGGAATAGCAGCGTCTACCTAGTGTTCGTATAGGGCAACTCAACCTTAGCAGCAATGGTGGTACCGAAGGAACCCCTGCAAGCCATCAATGCAACGAAGCCTTAGCGACCGAGAATCCCTGCACACGCCATCCGATAAGCCTGGAGGATTGTATAGTTTATTTATTACTACGGACCCAGCCTGGAGCACGATTGCACAAAGTCGCAGCGTTACATACATGTAGCAAAGAATCCCAAATGGACCTCCCAACCTTCCTCAAGCCCTCAACACCCACAAAACCCTCCGCAAAACCCACCACCCCCTCAATCGCCCTTCCCAACCTCAAACTCCCCTCAATTTTCCCCCCATCACGCAACCAACCGTCCCAACCCCCACCGCCTCGCGCTCTACCACCAGAGCTCAGTATCGAACCTCTAACAGCAGCCCACCTCCACTCATTCCGCCGCATAACCTCCCTCCTCCTCCCGATCCGCTACCCCGACAAGTTCTACAGCGAGATCATCGCCGACGCGACCGTTTCCTCGCTCTCGCGCGTAGCTGTATGGGGAGATCTGCCGCGTCCGGGGAAGCGGAAACGCGACGGTGATGGTGGCGATGGCGCAGAAAACGTACAGAAAGGCTCGGGAGATGGCAAGGTGGTGGGGGGGATCAGGTGCAGACTTGAAGACGTAGCGGTGGAGGGTGGAGGGGAGAAGAGGCGGGTGTATGTGCAGACGCTGTGCCTGCTTTCGCCGTACCGGGCACTTGGTATTGGAACGGCGTTGCTGGACGCGATCGTTCAAGTTGGGATAAAGCAGTACGGGATTACGTCCATCTATGCGCATGTTTGGGAAGCGAACACCGAGGCGCTGGAGTGGTATCGGAAGAGAGGCTTCGAGGTGGGAGATGTTGAGCAGGGCTACTATAGAAGGTTGAAGCCGGATGGTGCGAGGATTGTGAGAAGGAAGCTGGGTATAAGGGATTACTTGGCTGTTGAGAGGTGTCCCGGGAATGTTGAAGACGACCAAGGCGATGAGGGGAGTGCGAGAGTCAATGCGCAGAATGCCGGCGCCGGCAGTGGTAAAGTAGGACCGCCTCGGCTGGACTCCGGTTGAGCTATTACTGCACTGTCCTGTTCTCAATTCCTGCACATCGCTATGATTGGCCTGTTGGACAACATAGTCATGATACCAGCACATACACTTCGTGTACAGTGAGCGTACCGGTTGAGAAAGTTCTACAAGAAGGGATGGGAAATGTCAATATACAAAGGCAGCTGCGCGCATTCAGAGCGAAGCATTCCTGACAGAAACGCAGGCCTCAGGCTCTTTCAGTATGCTCTCCTCTGCGCGACAGACCAAGCTTTCGTCTCACGACTACGAGGCCTCAGTCAGTGGCTTCACTTTCCCCGCAACAAGCGCAATCAGGGCCGCGCCAACACCGCTTCCATCCTTCGCAATACCAATTCTAATCCTCTTCTCGCCTCCTGGCCCTATTTCCGGGATCTCTCGCAACGCTTCCCTAATATGGTCTTCGAATCCTGGGTAGTATTCCACCAGACTACCATCGACACCGATGTCGACTACGTCATCATCGCTGACATCACTCGTGACGGCTTCAATGGCAGAACCAGCCTTCCCATCTCTGGCTGCTTGGCCTGCAGTCGCTGCTTCGTCGGCGATGGAAGGTCTACTTTGCTTGGTCGATCCCTTGGCGACTTCGGCAACATGAACCCTTTTATGATCTCGCGCAGCTTGCCCGCCTGCCTTGGCTTCCTTGGTGATCGAGGTTGACGAGGTACTGTGCAACTTGCCGGTGGATATGACGATCGCACCGATAGCTACCGCGCTCAGTCTGGCCGCTCTCTTGCCAACTGCCGCCACGATAGCCTTCACCGCTTCCGCATCTTCGATGCTGGCGGCGTGGACACTGAGATCTTTCTCCAGCGCCTGCCGGGTGATCCTTAAACCAGAACTCTGATCCTCTTGCACGATGCTCAGGAAACTTGTGTCAATTGCCCATTGCTTGTAAAGAGCTGAGTCATCGGCAATGCTAGTGGTCGAATGTACGTCGTTGCTGCTGGAGTTCTCGTCTCTGAATAGCTGTATCTTAGGGTCTTTAACCAGAGATAGAATGGCTCGGCGTAAGATTTCGCCCAGAAACATGCCAGATACTCTTTTCTCGAACATTTGTATGCCTGGATTTACGCTCTCCTTATCTAGGTCGTCATCGTATGGCGTGTTCGGCAGGACGCTTAGCTGGTTATCGAAGGAACCCCACTCTGTATTGACAATCATCTCACCCGTTGACTTGTCGTAATCTGTACTGCCTTCCATTGAAGCCAATTTAGTAATTCTGTCAAGCTTCTCAACGTAGGCACCGTTGGTTCCTGTGCCAAAGATTGCACCAAGAAGCGTCCCCGTCTTTCCTGGAGAAGTATAAGACCTAGCCATGAGAGTGCCAACGGTGTCGTTTACAAGAGCAGCAACCTTGACTGGCAGGTGCAGAGCATCTATCTCTTCCTGTAACATAGTACAGACATCCTTGCCGATGGCATCGTCGATATCGAAGCCCTTCGTCCAACGGATGAGCGTACCCCTATTGATGCCGATCTGGTTTACGGGAAAGCTGAAGGTAAATCCTAACCTGAAGATGTGTTCTTCCTTATAACCATCTGAGGAGCTCATTGTCTTCCTACGTCTAATATGGGCCTCGAAGTGGTCGTTATGATGAGTTTTGAGGAAGATCTCGATCTGTTTCGCAAGGAACGAGAAGAGCTCTTTGGAGGTCTTTGCAACCATAAGTTCACGTGAGATTGCGACTTTGGACTGTGTGAGAGAGAAGGTGGTATTTCCATGCAGCTGAATAGAGCACACTCGGAAGTTGGTGCCTCCTAAATCGATCGCCAAATAAACGCCCTAAAGAATACTATCAGCCACCGCTCAAGGACGAAGAGCGTCCGTATCTACCTTTTCAGTGCCATTTGGTACTGCCGTAACGTATGTAGGAATTTGGCTCATTGTTGATCCTTGCTTCTGAAGGCCCTCGTCTGCGTCGTCTCAGTATATCGAACCACTTCTTTTTCATGGCGACTTTAACAATTCCACACTAACCCATTTCTCTGATGAACTCCTTCACGCCCTTGTTCAGAGCTTCTGGACCATACTCAAACTCCGCAGCCACCCTTTGTGCTTCTTGTAGTAACGACATCTTATGCGATCTGGAAATTGCCCAGTACTCAGAGAAGGGTTGAGGGATTCTGCAAGTAGAATCGTCCAAGATTATAGTCGCTGGCGACGTCGAGTGGGCGGGGCAGAGCTCTTGTGGTGCTAAAGGCCCGTCCTGTAATGGAAGTAATACGAATTGAACAGCGACTAACACTAAGAGGACCGCGAAGGAGATAAGCTGAACGGTAGAGAAAGATGGCCGAGGGGAGAGCTTTGTGGACAGGCGGTATTCACTCGTTGGATACGATGCTATGGTGAGAGAAGCAGTCTCGAAACGATGAGGATGATGCGTAGTGGAGGGCGCCAATGCTGCTGCAAATTGACGGATAGATGGCCTAAGATGGCAGGCGGGGGAGGGCTGGAGTGGGTTGACTGAAGCAATGCGGCCAAGTCCAAGCGATTCAAGTAATATGGCCCGAATCAGTCGGGTTGTCTACAATTCGGACTTCAGTGAGTGCCAATTACCTGCGGGCGAGCTTCGCGGTGGCTTTCTCTGGGGAAATGCGGGGTGAGGATGGCGATTGCGAACTCGACGTCGCGGCTCTAAGCTAGCCGCAGGACGAGCACATGAGTGCATGTTGATGTTTGTAATGATAAAGTTCCTGCCATTGAGAGATTCAGCGCAGTGGATTCTCTTAGAGAATATCTTGCTACTGTTTCGAATTGCCGTCAAGTTCAGAGCAGAGCGCATTGACAATCGCATATAATCCGGCAAGCGCCGAAAAGGCAAGCGAGCATCTTTAACTTCGTCGCGCAAGCAGGACGAGACCAGCGGGAGCTCTCAGCAAAGCTCGCACCATGGGTTCCGGAGCCTCGAAACCTTCACAAAGCTCGCAGCATGTGTTTGCTAGGTATGCGATTTTATATACCTCAATTGGATATCAGAGCATGTTTATCAGCTTCGCTGACACTTTGCAGCGAAACCCCCGTGCGCTTCTCGCAGGAGCTCGTCGACTCCTTACAAGCCAGCACCGAGGTACTCTCCCTCTCATCCGCTCAACCTCACTCATTGTACTTACAACCAGTGGGTTTCTAGACGGACTCAACCCGCGGAAAGACACTAGAACTCCACATCCAATCGCGCGTGGCTGAAGAGCTCCAACGACTGGAAGCGCGCGAGTCTCAAATTCTCAAAGACCTCGAAGAGAAGATCTCCTCGACCGCGGACAGCACGACGGACTCTACACACATACCCGCTACGACTACACCCGATCAATCTCAAGCCCGCGGCGGGAAAGACCACTCCGCAAAAGCCGCGGGGGATAAGCTTCGGAATCTTGGGAGAGAGAGTATACAGAAGGAGATAGACGAGCTAAGGAATAGGCTGAATGGGAGGAAAAAGCTGGAACCGTTGGACAAGGGCGTTCAGAAAGCGAAGGATGATGTGGTAAGCTGTTTACGGACGAATGATCGGAGACCCTTGGATTGTTGGAAAGAGGTAGAGGCTTTCAAGCGAGAGGTGGGAAGGTTAGAGAAAAGCTTCGTAGATAGGGTTATAAGCTAGGCAGAGAGCCCAAGGTGGGCGAAACTCCTGAGTAGATTAGGGCTAGTGATGTATTATACGAGCCAAGATGTTGAGCTGGCGCTCCCAAAGCATTAGACCTCAATTGAGGAAAGACGAAAAAAAGAATTCCAATCAAGAGGCTCGAACCATGGGTCGGAGGATACTTACGGAGTTGAGGTATTGAGATGATGATGTGACGTGTAGAACACCAGAACCTCCTGGCTCTGGTGGGTAAACCAATGATTGATTGTTTCTCTTCATTTCTTTTCTTTTCTTTTCTTTGTGTGTTAGGTTACTCAACGCTCCAGTGAGATTCTGCTATGCTCTTGCTCGTCAGCTCGAAGATCGCGGTTGCGTCGATACGTTAAGGTAATTTATTTAACCGGTGGTGCTATGCACGCGCCGCGTGGATGAGTTAGGGTTTAGTAGACTCCATTTTTTTCGTTGCAAGGAGGAATCGCAGCTTCGCTAGGTGGTGCATTCACTTCGACGACGATAGTGACTTCGATCCTGTAGTACTGGTATTTCTTATTGTGATAGCTGGGAACGAAGTCCGAGCTGATGTTCGGTGGCCGCGAAGTCAAGAGGGATTCACTATCAAGCTTGTTAGCATGAGTCTCAAGACGAGCCTCTTGATTGGATAAACTTCAAGATAACCTGCTAAGCTATCTGGGTTGTTGTTGCATTTTAGTGTCTTATTGGAGTAGTTGAGGTGAAGCCCTAACCATACCAGAACCAGGCTAATGTAGAGAACTTTGATGATAACAGGTGGACCAGCTTTCTCGGCAGCTTGACTCGCTCGCAGGACTTTATCAGTTGTTCCATTACGTTAGGTTGCAGCGGTTCACTGGGCTTACGGTAGCCGTGGCAGAAAATGGCCGTGTGCACTTTACAGATCTCACAAGGTGCGCATCACGCGAAGCACTTGTAGAGCAGTGATCGCGATATGTTGATTAGTAGTTGTAGCGTGGCAAAGCCAAATATAGGAGATGACCCAAAGCCAATAGGGTATCGTGGCCATGAACCCAAACGCCCCTACATCCCCAATCGACCCTTATGCACAATAGCGACGCTATGAGTATGTGATGGCACCCTGAGCCAAACAGATATTGTACAAAAGAAAGCTGCTAAAGCAAATAATAGTCTAGATGGCATAGTTCTCCGTATGCAAGAAGATCTCATCCTTGCCACTATTACTCCAGACGTCTCTCTGCAGGCTAGCCACAGAATTGGCGACATCAATGCGCATACTCGGCGGTCCACAAACAAAGACACAAGTTCTCTTACCAAAGTCTCGAGAGAATTGCTTTAGCATATAGGGGATGTCTGGACGGCCGTATTCGGTCCGCCAGCCGTCTTTCTTGGCCACTCCGGAAGGCAGGAAAGCAAATCGCATCAGATTCTTCTCCAGCAGGGTGGGTGTCGAGGGGAAGCCGAAGTCTAAAGACTTAGAGGGCGCATGAGTTGATATACTGAGGCGAGCGGGGTTCTTGGTCCGTGTGTGCGCGGCTTTGGGTGGAGCGAGGTATGCCTTCGGCAATGCGGTGATACCATCTTCGTTTTCACGACGAAGTTCCTTGATTCGGTCTGGGTCACCGGCAGCTTCTTCCTGAATCAGGGCGGAGTTGCGCTTGCTTGCAATTCCTTGAAAGGCGTCGTTGATTTTGTCGTGGAAAATGCCGCTTACTGGGCGTGATGGCCGTGTGCTCATCTCTGGTCCTTGCCGTTTGGCAGCAGTGATGAAGAACTGGCAGTGCACCGAGTCAGGTGGCGCATACTCACGGCAGATGCGAAGCTCCTCCTGGAACCACTGCATTGTTTCCGGTCGCTTGAGCGCCCATACAACTTGCACGCTTTTCGTCACCGCTTTGCCATCGCGCATGCGCTTGATCAAGTCTAGGAGCTGACTGACGATGGCAGTGATGCCACTACCCCCAGCGAAGAGAACAACGTGGTCGAAGGATGCCATCTCTCGTTGCATGCCACCGTAAGGTCCATCGATAAAGGCGCGATAAGTCTTGAGTGGACCTTTCTCCACGGCAGCATTGAGCACTTTTCGGGTGAAGCCACCGAAGGGCCGGAAAACCAAGGTCATGTCTCGATACTGTTCACCGTAATCGGACGGAAAGTCTTCGCTGCACAACGAAGCGATAGTGAAGGGATGATTTTCGAAGATTGAGATGCCCGGCATCCTTAAATAAACGTATTGGCCTGGCCGCCATGCCTTTTGTGTGGGTATCGTGACCTTGACGGCGTTTTCTGGTAGAAGCGTTACTGCTGCTTCTTCCCCAATCAACCATGACATTCGCCATGGAAGCGTCCAGTTGAGATAGAATACTCGAATGCCGTACGATACAGCCCAGATTGCAGCAGTAGCAAAAAGGTAGTTCCATGAGGTGAGATAATTGTGGCAGTGCCAAAACAGCATGCCCAGGTAGACGATTGCAACTGGTACGTGTAAGGCCACGAAGAGCTCGTACATCCATACTCGAAGGATTGGTAACGAGGCCACGCAGAGGAAGATCAATGGGACCAAAGCGGCCACGCCAGTCCCGTAAATATAGGACTGGCCGGTGAAGTAGGTTTTGAACACTGCCAAGCCTCCCTGATCCCACACCGGGGTTATATAGTAAGGAATCGTATGCACCAAACTGAGGAATAGGCAAAGGTAGCCACCCCATCGGTGTAAAACGTTGAGTCTTTCATGCCCGATGCCTGTAAGCATAGTGACAATGTTCGCTTTCATGCTCAATGCGATGATCCACGGCATCATTGCAACAGCGATCATGCCTGCTCGAATGGCTAATGGCGGTGAGCCGAAGGCGATGCTGGTATAATATAATGGCTGGGGTACAAAGCAGTAGAGCGTGACGAATATCAGGGCGGCGGAGACGATGACGACTACGCCAGGCGATGGAAATACGATCTCACGCTTCTTGATCCGAAGAACTGGTAAAGGCCTGTAGAAAAGCCATCGCATTATAGCGATAGTGTTGTTCAGCGGTGCAACCGAGGAAACGGATGACTGCTCTTTTGGGCCTCGTGGTAGCTCGCCATTCCGAGGAAAGAACTTGCACACCGAGCTGTTAGTAGCTAAGCTTCCCAGCTCAAAGGCAGAGTCTGGTGACGATGTTATTGATGACTTCATGGTTTCCTCCTTGTACAATGCTGTCCGAATCTTATCGGTCCAAAGGTGATAGAAGCGTATAATCACGGTGGCCACCAGAAGGATGATGCAGAAGTAAACCCATCCTAATGCGTACTTTCCAGATTGCTGCCATGGATCTTGATGGCTTGCGGCGATCAATCCCGGTGGGCTCGTGCTGGTAATAGGTATATTTATCCGCTTTGCCAGCGCCGGTAGCGACTCGACAGTGTCTCGGACAGCAAGCTGCATGAGTGGGCCGACATGCGCCGCCTGGTTCCCGGGCACCACCAATGTTCTGGCTACGGCCGGCATCGTGAGTCTGTGAATATGTGGACCACGTTTCCCTCCTTCTCTTTCTATTCTTCTTGGATAATTGGTCCAATTTCTTTTGATCTTCCAGCCCTTGCGATACGGGTTGTCTCGATCTGTCGGTCAGAAAGAAGACGCTCCGTTTTCGTAAGAATTATATCAACCAGGCGGACCGCTACATGCGATGCCAAAATGTATAGGTATCTGGAACCTGTCAGTTCTTTCACTCGTCCACAGCTGCGTACATGAGGACATACGAATGACTTTCAAATAATATAGACAATAGCAGTCTCAAACAATGTAACCTGCGAGTTTTCCAAAAACCCGGATGCGCGTTGCGATATTGGCTACTCCGTCGCTATGCTAACATATGCTTTGCAAGGGAGTAAAAAGAGGATGCCAGATCCTTATCAATGCGACTTTGGAGCGAGTGAAGTAAAGCTTGATGGCCCGCCAGCGACAATAGCAAGCTGTTCGAGATGCGCAGAATTTGGAGACAAGTCAGATCCGAGAGGACTGCGACGTATATGTTCGATGCTCAAGCGGAGAACATTCGTCGCGGTGCTAATGCCAGTCCAAAGCCACAAAACTTGGCCAACCGCCAGCCTTAGTTGCAGCGTTATTATTGAGCGGTTGCAGTGATCTGGTTATGGCATGTCTAAGCCAGGACTGTGGAAGCCGATATCCGGGGTCATGGTTGTGGTATGAACCCTCGGTGATAAGCACGTCCTTTCTCCAGCGGTTGCATCTGTGCGAGCATTGGGCGAATATCTTGTAAGCTTGCAAGGGAAGAAGGAATGCGGCAACCCCTCGGTACCAAACTTTTGTGGAGACTCTTGCAACAAGCGCTTGGTGATTTGCTGGCGTGGAAAGTCATGCAGGACGGGCCGCATTGAAGCAGGCCCGAGGCGCGGGACGTAGAGAGTTTGACGAATGACATCGTCCTGTTACGCGCCCACTGTGAAGTTGGCGTTGATGAGGACTGGGATTGGCCGGACGCTCCAAGGGCCGCGATTGACAGATCTGAGCTTCAATACTCCGCAGCATGAGGACTGCGGATATACGGTAGTCGCCATGATGTTATACCTCTTATGAACTATGTTGCATCTGTCCTGGCATACTCAACAGCGCTACCCGGCATTGGCTGATGTCTGACAGTTTTCCAGTAGTGATGTTCTATGCTCAGATAAGAACGGAATGGTCTTCGGCATTGATACCCAGTCTTTCCATGTCTACTCCGAACAAATGGCCCGATTTTCATTCAGCTCCTTTGGGTGAGCTGCAATTTAAATCAGCAACCCCATCGTGGGATCATGTCATTGGCGCCTCCAGCTTCCCGACGTAGATTTATCCATGATGACTTCGTGAAATCGAAGCGCTCCTAGGGCTCCTAAATGTGATCAGTGATGCACGGGCGGCTGCCTGACAGAGCACAATGAAGTTCCTGCACTACGCCTCAGAGACACCGATGCAGATCAGATTCAGCTCGCTGGGAATGTTGGCTCTTCTCTCTAATGGTGTGTATATGTGGACTAGATGCATGTCAGCGCGGGCAAACGTTGAGCCAGCCATGTTTGTTGTGCAACTTCCAGCCCTCGGGGATTACGAATCTAAGGATATACCGATCACAGCCCGCCAGATAATGGGCCTAAAATAATCCTGTGCGGTGAAGTCAGATGAGTACGCACTCGGACATGATTCTCAAAAATTGTCTAGATATTCTGGTTGGGAGATTCTTTGCCATGGCTTTTGCAGAAACCGAGAGACAGAGTGATGACTAAGCAGCATCGATATCGGTACCTCCCGCGCGTACTTTCAAAGCTTCCAGCCGCCTCACAATTACATGACCTGTATCTCCCCTGGCCTAACAGTACCTGAACGCGCTCAATGGCTGTGAAGCCCATCCAACCCACCGCAAGCACATCGGCAACCGCACAGAACAGCCTCTCCTTCCCAGCCCAAACCTTCGCCAAGCTCTCTCCAGCACCCTTCCTCCTCGCGCATCTCGATCCAGACTCTGCTTCAAAACCCTCAATCCGACCCAATGGCCGCGCACCATCCGAATTCCGCCCACCAACAGCCCACACCGGCTCGCTCACACATGCGTCAGGTAGCGCCGTCGTAAGGGTGGGCGATACAGCCGTCGTGTGTGGTGTGAGAGGCGAGATATTGCTGGCGAGTGATGTACCTGGCTACAGAGTGGGGAATACTTCAGGGACGGGGGGTACAAGTCAATCTGGTGACGCCGAAATCGCGGAAATCGGCCTCTTAGTGCCCAATCTGGAACTCGCAACGGGCTGCTCTCCTGCGCACCTACCCGGTAACCCGCCCTCGACGCTTGCACAGAGCCTGAACGAGCGCATCCTGTCATTACTGCATGCTTCGCAACTGGTCGAAGCGGATGATCTGAGGATTTGGCATCAACCGCCCTCCGCAAATGCAGCAGAGGACGGAGACGAGAGCGACGAGCCGGCAGAGCCAGAGGTCAAGGCCTTTTGGTGCCTGTATATCGACATTTTGTTCATTTCACTGGACGGAAACCCGTTCGATGCTGCGTGGGCGGCTGTCATTGCTGCGCTGAGAGACGCGTGGTTACCTCATGCATGGTGGGACATCGACCGGGAGATGATCCTATGCGACGACGCGATCTCGAAGGCAAGGAGACTGGAGTTGAGGGGCATGCCATTTGCAAGTACGTTCGCGGTATTCGAGCCTCGACAGCAAGGAGGTGGGAAAAGGAAGGAGAAAAGGGCTTGGATTCTGGCAGACCCGGATACGTTCGAGGAGGGGCTTTGTAGGGAGGGTATCAGTGTTGTTGTTGATTGCGCGAACGGTCATACAGCAAAGCTTGTGAAGATTGAGAAGAGTGGGGGTGGAGTAATTGGCTTGAAGGAGATGAGAGAAGTTGTGGAAATGGCTGGGGATAGGTGGAAGGAGTGGCGAAAGATCGTTGCCGGCTAGCTGTGTTTGACGCTGGGAATTTTCTCTCGGAGGGCATTGCATTGATAAGGCGTCATGATAATGCATAGCGAAGGAGTTGGCCTATGCCGAGGCACAGGGCACGGCTGGTTACTCTTATCTCCAGTAATATAGCTTTCACCTCGATAGCCCAACGCAACGAATCTTAGAGCTCAATAGTAGAACTGCTCGGTCGAAGTCTCCTTCGATTAAGATTAAGCAATCATCTTGGTATTAGATGATCTGTAACGTCGAAAACTCTAAGCAACGCCCCACCCTCATACCGTCTGTGATAAATTGAACTCCAAACGCTCCCCCTCCTGTCGTTCAAAGGCCGTGAAAAACTCGCTCATGACCCTTCCCTACTCTCGCCTCTGCCGCTTTCCCATTGGCTCTTCGTTCTTCTCAGCCAGAGGACGCCGGCGAGGACTTGAACCCCTGGAGGTGAAGGAGGATGTGTTTGCGCTGTCTAAACCGAGTTTGCATTCAGAAGCTAATCGAAGGTCTTCTTCTAAGGACGCTGGCGAAGTTTTCGCAGGTGTAGGCGACTGAGCTGACGTTTTTGTCGAGCTGGGCGATGGCGGTAGACTGATGGAGAAGAAAACGATGTCGCGCTTCTTGTCCCGCGAGTAGGAATCCTTGGTGAGCTTTGGACTCTCCTTGGATCTCTCAAGAGTTTTGGAATCTTCTAGCTCCTCGTTCTCCGCGGGCTGTTCGTCTACCAGAGTTCGTTCAAGCTTTTTTGCTGTCTTTTCTGCTCTCGTGAGCGAGAAGATACTTTCCACACTCTTACTCTGCTGCTTTCCCTGTGCATTTTCTTCCTCACTCGCTTCCGTGTACTCCCACATCTCCTTGAGTTCGCCTTTGACCAGCGCTGTCCCCCACAATGAGCCTAACACTCCTGGCACAAGATACAGCAATGCTGGCTGAGCATGACCAGCAATCTGCATGACTGCAAGAGTGACCAGCATACCAATGACATAGCCCACGAGACTTGCATGGAAATAGGTCTTCGGAAAGATGGCCCCTTCCGTATGCCGTGGACCGGTAGAGACCTGCGACCAGCTTGTCCAAAATCGCTCGCCCCAGTTGCCAGTAGCAGAGTGCCACTGTGCTTTGATGACTTCTATAGAGGAGTTATCGAGTATAGTTAGCTCATTTTTCGGTACTTCGACCTCAGAACTGGGACTGTACGCTGTCGCTCGTCTGGTCTGTTTTCGAAGGTAGAAAAGGTAGAGATCGAAGCGTAAAGCAAGCCCAATCATGATACCAGGCAAAACAACATCGCCAAGTCCGAGCATTGACAGTGATTGCTTCGTTGGGTCGGCGTTGGGCGCAGGCGGACGAGGAAACAGAAGCTTGATTGGAATGTCTAACTTGGTTGCAACCGTGACCATCAATGGCGTGAAAAAGACGAAGTAAATGTCGTAGATGAATAGGGAGCTTAGTATCATGGTTCCAGTCCAGAACGTTGTTGGAGACATGAACTGAAGGGCGCTGTAGGAGAAGCCAAACCCCAGAAGGTTGGTCAGCCACCACGGCTTGGCAACGATATTGAAGTAACCCACAGCTACAATCGCAAGACCAAGGCCAGTAAAGCCTTGAATACCGATCCGAAGGTCAGCCTCTATCATTGATTGTACGTAGGCTCGTACCCTAAGGCTCCGGTTGGGAAGTGCGCGCGTGTTCCACAAGGAGTCCAATACAGGCTTCGGGAGGTTTATCCTTCCAGCAGCCCCAGGTAGTGGAGAGGGACGCGCATCAGCTTGGGCCTCTCCGTTCTCCTCCACCCTCTCAGCAGCCCTGCGCTTGCCGTTTACGTGCCAAATAATTCCGTTTTCAATGTATTGAGCAGGAAACAAGAAGGATGTGAGGGCCCCCATACTATCCGTCAGGAGTCGTGCAACCGATAAGACACCGAATGCCGAAAAGTACCAGTTGAGGATTTTGTTAAGCAAGGCTGGATCTTGCAGCCACTTGAGGAGGAAATACAACCCGGCTAGTGTTGTCCCCGCCAGTAAAGGAAATATGATAGCGTCAGCGGGTGATAGCCCTTCCATCTTCTGGCCTGCATCATCTGTGACCTCATCCTCGTCGGTGTCTTGGTTTCCCTTCTCGCGCTTCCGCGGTTTGGCGGCAGAGGAGGGCCGAGAGAGCGAGGCATGTGCGCCTGTGTAAATCGGGAAAAGAGCTGCGACGAGCAGATGGAGGTATGTTGGGAGAAGCGGCTGGATTCGTGAGAGCTCATAAGCTATGTAGCCCATGAGCTCGGTCTTGGATCCTGGAGCTGACATGTCGCGGAGACCGAAAGTGATGATCTGTCTTCTTTTTGATCGTTCGAGCTTGACGGCAATAAGGAGGCCAAGATCTACTCCGATTTACCGTTTCATATTGATTATATGGCTATTGAACTGCACTGCCATGTCCAGGAAGTTCTCAATGTAGTTTACGCAGGACCAGAACGTATGGTAGAGGGTAGTTTCTAGGCGGAAGCGTACCGCGACTCAGACGCTAGGAACAGGAACGCCATCGAAATTCCGTCATCAGGTTTCAACATCGAAGGTGAATGTTATTATTCCAGTGAGGATGGCAAAAAGCGTGGTTTTAGATACTACTATGGTATGGAAGGCTTACTAGTCCTGTTTCCACTATTGTCACTGACATTGAGGCCTAGGGTTCCATTACAGTGGAGCTCTACCATGACCACGCACCAAAGGTCAGTCACCCACCTCCTCGAACCAATTATGCTAATTTGTCGCTTCGCAACTAGACTTGCAAGAATTTCGCAACGCTTGCTCAGCGTGGCTACTACAACAACGTTATCTTTCACCGCGTCATACCCAACTTCATGATCCAAACAGGGGACCCTACTGGCACAGGCAGAGGTGGTAGCTCAATCTATGGGGACAAATTCGATGACGAAATCCACCCTTCGCTGAAACATACTGGTGCTGGTGTCTTGAGCATGGCAAACAGCGGGCCGAATACCAACGGGAGTCAGTGGTTCGTTACCCTTGCGCCGGTTCCATTTCTTGATGGCAAGCATACAATATTTGGAAGGGTCAAGAGTGGATTGAGGGTCGTGCAGAGGATGGGCTTGGTCAAGACTGGTGCAGACGACAGACCAGTGGATCAAGTTAAGATATTGAAGGCGAGGGTCGTTGAGGAGGGTGATGAGGAATGAAGAGTATATCAATGCCGGCTGGCTGAGAAGGGCAGGATGGAAAGGCCCGACCTGTGCCCGCTTGGTCATCGCTAACACCAACATGTGGCCCATGTTTGGGGAGCAGTGACAAGCTACGTAGTGGAGGGGAATGGTAAAGATTGAGCAGTTGTCTGTCGAGGCTACAAAGAGCTCTCTGCAAACGTGACGAAGCCGTCGATTACCGAAGTCGCCCAAGTTGAAAGTGGCAGATGGAACTATGTATGCAACGACAATTTCCAGGGAATGGCTCATCGTCACAAGACGAGGGTTTGTGGAAAGCTAGCAGACATCTTCCTAGATAGACAAAATTGAATTCTTTAATCATTCCATAGGATTGATGACATGATATAATATCTGATTCCCGGTAGATTGCTTGCGTAGCTTATCACCTTTCGATGCTTTTCTGAAGTACGCTTCTTGTAAGTATATACCGTCGCAAAACGAACCGCTTCCTTCAGGTCAAGTTTCCGGAGCAGCAGATACAGGACGGCTTCAACTAAGACCAATCTTCCACACTTGACGGGAAAGTCAATGAAGACCTCTCAGCTTCGCAGATAACCAAGGTAGGGTATATCCGCTTGCAAATGTGGGTGCAGGTGAAAAGGGTTACGAGCCTGATCTGATATTGCTGGTCTAGTGGCTTCGCTTATGCCGTGTTTAAGCTACAAGTAGTTTAGAGTCACAACCATCACTTTTCCTCTGCAATTCAAGAACAACGATGGAGTCACTCAGCGAAACCCACTGGGACGTGTTGATATCTGGTACAGGTTTACAGCAATCTTTACTAGCTCTGTAAGCTTTCCCTGAGTGCATGTTAACTATTCTAGAGTCCCACGTTTCTGACTGACGTAGAATTTGAGAAAGAGCTTTGTCACGTTCGGGAAAGCGTGTGCTCCACGTCGACATAAACGACTATTACGGCGGCCCTGATGCTGCCTTCAGCTTGCAAGAGGCGGAGGCATGGGCGAAGGGACTGAGCGGAGGTACAGAGGACTTATCTTCATGTAGATGACAATACTAATATAGTTCAGCCGCTATATCATCACCATTCCACGACGTCTCCATCAGCAAACAGTCTGAAAGCAACGCGTCCGATACCCCTGATATACCAAGTTCACGTCTCTCTTTCTCGCGAGCCTACACTCTTTCACTGTCTCCTCAGCTTATCTACACTCGCTCTGAAATCCTGCCAAAACTTGTTTCTTCGAAGGTGTACCGGCAATTAGAATTTCAAGCGGTTGGTGGCTGGTGGATTTATGCACACGAAGGGGTTGCGTCCTCACACCTGGCAGAGTCCTCTGATGAGCAATCCAAAAAGGGACAGAGGGGAGAGCTTAGACGAATACCGAATGGGAGAGAAGATGTCTTTGCGGACAAGAGCATCGACCTAAGGGCGAAAAGGTCGCTGATGAAATTCTTGAAATTTGTTGGAGACTACGAACGGCAGCATGATGTATGGGAGATGTGGGCTGAAAAGCCGTTTCCCGATTTTCTGAGCGTGCAGTTTGGCCTACCTCTGGAGCTTCACGCTCCGCTCCTGGCCTTAACGTTATCCCTGCGCTCACCTCGCAGCACTCTCACATCATTTGCTCTTGCACGGATAAAAAGGCACCTTAGTTCGATTGGAGTATTTGGCCCTGGCTTTGCTGCAGTTATTCCAAAGTGGGGCGGAGGTGCGGAGATTGCCCAGGTGGCTTGCCGAGCAGGTGCCGTAGGTGGAGGAGTGTATGTGCTGGGAAGAGCAGTAGAAGCTATCAGTCCTTCGAACAGACTGCCCTCGGGTCAGGTTAACGATCATCTCAAGGTTCTACTTCAAGGCGGAGAGACGGTGGATGCAAACTGGGTTATAGGATCTCATGACGACCTCCACACATCTCAACCATCTGATCCCTGCGATGCGGCAGCTCGATCGATTACGATAGTTTCCTCTCCTCTAGCATCATTGTTCCCAATAACTGCCGAAGGCGCACCATCTCCGGGGGGAGCTGTCGTGGTGTTTCCTACCGGAACTCTGACGCATCATATCAAGATCGCCGAGGAAGTGGCACCTGTGTACATCATTGCTCACTCCAGCGATACGGGAGAGTGCCCGGATGGTCAATGTAAGCAATCAACGCGTGACATTTGTCTTCCGTTCGCATTACATGATGACACAACATAAAGAATACTTATCTACATTGTCTGCAATTTCATTGAAGATACCATACCTCTGACAGTCTGACTTTGATATAATCATCGTTCTCCAACGCAATTGAGTGCCTAGTAACCCGGCTGACTATCATATAGGCGTTTTGTACGCCAGTACTTCCATTACTGGTGAAGAGGGCTATGGGCTCCTGGAGCTGGCTGTTAAGACGCTTCTAGAAAGCCTTGACGGCCATGTCCTCTGGTGTCTCCGTTACACGCAACGCACCTTCAACGGGGTGGAAACGTCACCAAGTGTTGTGATGTTCCCACCAACGTCGTTCGATCTGGTATTTGACGATGAAGTCTTGAGGAGCGTGGAGAGTGTCTGGGAGAAGTTAAGCGGCGAAGGGAACTTTATGCAATTTGAGGAAAGAGAGGGGATTGGAGAGGATGAGGATTGAATACTTGCAGCGCTCGAGGGCAATACCCCTGATTACACAATAGAAATGCCTCTGAGACAACAATATCCACTTTCCGTAGCAAGAGCATCCACTGCATCAAGCCCGTCTGCAATCGTCGTTCTCCCAAAGTACTCTACCAAGACTAGCTAATGCAAAGCACGATGACTAAGTGCAAAGGAGCAGCGGCTGTGATCGCGGGGCGCTTTGGCATTATGGAGAGCATACTTTTCAACATGTGAATATCACAGTTCCCTTGGTCGCCGCGAGCTAGATAGTTGCCCTTCCGGGCTGGGGATCAATGAAAGTTACATAGCACTTGAAATTGATCCGAGCAACTCATGTAAAGGCATGGTCTAAGTAGATACGCACTCAATCATAGAGCTCTCACTTGACGGTTGCCGCTAGCGCCCAAATAAAGAACATCATCTGTCCTTTGCGCTCCACGCCTCTACGACAATTCTTGTTGTAGCCGGAAACACCGAAGCATAGTAGAGATGTAGTAGCAATCATCTGTTCACTCCTCTTCGCTCTCACTCGAGCTCTCGTCTCGCCTCTGATCTGGCACCACCTCCCCTCCACCCTCCTGCGACTCCAACGCCTGCGCAAGCTCCGCCTCCAATTCATCCTCCGCATCCCCCGGCGTCGGTGCAGCTGCAGGCGATGGCAGCTGCAAGACCTGAACGTCCTCATCGCTTTCACTTTCGCTTTCGCTTTCTTCCTTGCCATGAGGACTGACCGAGCTCGCAGCTGACCGCAGAGAGATCGGTGCGGCCGAGGATGGCCGCACTAAGCCAGCGCCCAGCCTTTTAGGTCCCGTATCCGGATCCATCTCGATCGTTAAGCCGCCGTCGTCTGAGTCTTCGTTGTCTGCATCCTCGTCCTTGGGCGGTGTCTTGGCTCTCTTGGGCCTCGGCTTCGGTTTTGCTCTCGAGGGTCTTCTATCGATTGGGGGAGACGCTCGCGAGATGGTAGGTACTTCGACGGCGTCTGGTGAGGATGTTCTCCTTCTCTTTACGAAATGCCGGTAGTCGTAGGGATTCTCCTCGTCACCATTTCCATTTCCATTGACGTCGCCGTCGGCGAACAGGCCTTCTCCGTCCGACCCACCCTCCATCATGTCCAGTTCGAGTTGTGGGTATTTTGCGGCAACGTCTTTGGCATCGGTGTCTGATGGCGTGAATGCGAGGTTGAAGCCAAAATCCGCATCGACTCGCTCTAGTGCCCACCCTTGTATCGTGGGGTCGTATATGAGGGCGAAGGAATTGGAGGAGCTTCGACTGCCTTTGTACCGATAGGCGCTGGCCGAGTCATGTTGATTCGCGATATTGAGCTCGTAAATGCCGGCTGCTGATTCTGAAGGTGCGGAAATGGTAGTTCTTGATTCGGCGTGCCCGCTTGGTTTGTGATTGTCTAGCAGTAGGATCATATTAGCGGAGAACTGCATCGGCAGTAGAAAGACTAGTTGTCCAGACGTCTTACACTTGATACTGCTGTAGAGTCTGTTAATGGAGCGTTCTCTTCCTTGCAGACCTTCTCCGAGCTTTACAGGGTACTTTGCGGACTTTGTTGGATCGATCATAGCGCTGATGGCGGCGGCCATTGCGATCACGCAGATTGCTCTTATGATGTGGTTGCTTGAATACGAAACTATGTTAGCGATACTTGTTTAGATCAGATGGATTTAAGATGGAGTGATTGAGGATAGCACGGTGTTATGTAGGAAGCGTTGTTCTTTATTGAATAACGGGATGTAGGGCTGTGCTGGCGCTGCAGGGGTTTACTTAGGCTTCCCGCCTCCGCAAGCTAAATAAGTTAACTCTAGCGAACTGTCTAATCTGCAAGGAGTTTGTATGCCTGAATGTTAGGGCATGTAAATGTACTTTGTATAGTCCAGGATTGCTAATCTAGTCCATATTGCATTTGTACTAACTCCTGTTCTGTAGGATGGGTCGATGGTTAAGGTCGACTTGGTGATCTAATCTTCCGATGAGGCATCTTTTCTCAATGCCGCCGAACTTTTGCGATCACGAACGCCGCTGGCAAGCAATTCTAGACGTCCCGCCAGTTCACGATGCTTTTTGGTGACTTCTATCCACTCCTGCTGCTCATCCTCACTTTCATCAGTGTCATCTAGAAACGCCAATACCATGCTAAAGTCCCCACTCAGCCTACCCAAGCTCCCAGCGCAATACAGAACCTGGGTAAGTAAGCTTTCTCGTGACCCGTGATCCTTGACGTTTGGCAGGTACCGCTTCAGTGTCTCCATAAGTAGATCAACGAGATGAAGAGGGAACGTAGACAGTGTAGATGGCAACGGCCGCAGAGGGTCGTGCACTCCTTCTCCAATGCCGTTTGGGACCGTGGTTTTCAGCTGTAGCGACGAAAGGTTGGCACCGACTCCATCACCATTCTGTAACCCTGTATTTGGTGAAGAAAAGATACTCTTGTACATGGATATAATGGCGAAGCTCTGCTCCCTGAAGATTTCGATGTACCGTTTTAAGTATCTCTCTGTTTGCTGGCCCCCAGACCAAGCGTTACTGGCTTCTTTCCGCTTCTCTTCGTCTTGCAGTCTTCTTTCTGACTCTTGATCTGCCAACTCCCTCAACGGCTCTAAAGCTTCCAGCATCAAGACCAAGTTTGCAAGCCTACAAACTAGAAACAAACTCCCAAGACCCACTTCTTGACCTCCAATCGTCGCCATATGTTTACCACCCGCATCATTCAACTCTGGCGCCACTCGTCGCAACCATCCAACTGTCCGTATTCCCGCTGCTAGCTTGATAGCTTGCGTACGTAGGGCCACGATCAGGTTCGTCGTCATCCCTTGCATAGCTTCCTCTGCCTGGTCGAAGATAGACTTCACAAGCTGCGAGTCTGGGTAAAGGAGACGCAACCGCTTGATATGAGCGTTCAGATCTAATGCAGAGGAGTAATTCACTGTAGCAGATGATGTTGAAGACCCACTCATCCCGGCAGATGATGCAATGGCCGAGGACAACAGTGTTGGTAGGTCCAGGATGTCGGACAGACGATCTGCGTTCCTGGCTAACAGCATAGCTTTCTTCCTCCGGTCCAGCAAGCGATTCTCCATGTTCTTGCTATACATTGACGAGAAGCATGAAGCTTCTTCATCAAGTGCCGGTATGGCATTCTGGAGTTTCTCTGCTTCGACTGCGAGTGATGGGATTTCTATTCGTAAGTTGGAAAGGTGGTCTGAGGATGCTATGAGAGACTTGTGTGATCGTGTCGAGAGAGCTTGGAGAGAGAGTACAACTGAATGTGATGACTGCGCCAGTGATTGGGCCTCGGTGGATGTGAGCGAAGTCAAGGGAAGCATCGACAACCGATCCAGATATCTCGAAGTAACAGGATCCCTTACTGAGGGAACATGTCTGAGAGAAGTAGGAGTATCGAAATAAGGAGCCAGCAGTTCGTACAAAGGATCCGCCATGCTAGACAACACAGATCGAGCGGTCGCTGTGCTGTTGACGCTTAATCAACGTCATGTACGAGACTCATGCAATTTCTGAACATATTGAAGCTACCCTTCTTGGTGCAGAAATCATCATTCCGCTCAGCTGAGATAGTGACACCAAAATAATAAGTTAAGGTCTCGAGCAGACATCTAGTGGGTGCGTTTGTCTATGACAAGCCAGTATTGCCGTTGGTTACAAAGTCCACTTCTAGCACATCAATGCTGTGTGAAGTTGCAAAACACTTCACGAAGATCCTTGTCATCCGCTGACGCCGCATTACGGTACTGAGCCGTACACAACCTTCCAGTCCAGCATATGACACTTTCTACAACCTAGCAGGACCTTGATGCGCACCAGCCTTTCCTACGCTCGACCATCTTCGATAATACCGCGATGTCGGAGGGTCGTCCCGCTGCAAAGCGGCGAAAAGCCGAAGAGACCAAATGCTCTCCGAAGCAATCAGTAAGGGCTATTCCTTGTATAATGAGAATATCCGGCTAACGAACTACGTAAAGTTCTTTGCCGAAGACACTTGCGCAGTGAAGGGCGAGCCCTACAAGATTGGAGTGGTGGACGTAAGTCCAGCCATATATAGCTACAGTTGAGAAGAACAGCGTTTCTGACTTGTTACAGCGAACTTGGCGTGATGTATGCCTCTCTGAGAAGGGTACTTTGGTACACTGTTGATTTAGCTAACTCTTGCGTGAAGGTCGACTACCCAGGGACTTTCAGTGACCTTGAAGACCTAGTCGAGGACGGGAGCATGCCGAGATCGGTACTCAAGGAGTTTCTACTATCCGGTGCTGTGAGAACTTACTTTCCTAGATCTATTGCTTTTCCTACTTACTGATATGTTTCTTTTCGGCAGCCACCGCGCGACCATGTCCTTGTAAAGTTCATCGATCCCAAATACGGAAGTGCGCTGCTTCCCGAGTCCTCTCTCGACCTCCTCGATCGGTCACTATCCGTCGGCGACGTTGTAAAACGTAGTTCTTCGGATACAGCGAGTGGTACGGTAGTTCGGACATCAGTACGCTGCAGACTGCGACCTGAATTTACTGGAGACCGCCTCAAGGATGCGTTATGGTCAATGTTTCCGGGCAACGAGGCTAAAGTCCGTTCCGAGCAGTCCGCAATCGAAGACTGTGAACTCTTTGATGTTCCAGGCGATGAAATGAAGTTCACGGAGGAACATCAAGAGGGCGATTTCATCATCTACAACAACTGGCTAGGTGTCATCATAGAAACCTACGATGAGGTGACGATACGTCTGCGCAATGATAGCGTCGTAGTAGTGGAAGACTCTGCGGAGCTGGATATGGATCCCCCTGTCTGGGCAGACGATCGTATAGCACGCCACAGTATTCCGGTTGATCTTTGCTACCCGGGTCAGTTTGTTTCCACAAAGAAGGGCAGCCTCCGACGCGGCCGCTGGAAGTTTGGTGCATACGATCCCTCAGTACCCCCTGAAGGTTATGTTGTTGATGTTCGGATAATCGAAGTCGAAGTACGTTGGCTCACTCAGAACGTACTGGCGCCTGGAAAATTTGAACCTGTACCTCGACCTCCCAGCCTACTTGATTCAGATGTACTGGAAAGTGGCGATGTTATCTTTCATGATCGAGGCAAACCACCAGAGTGGTCGTCACATCCTCAGCTTCAAGTAGGTTTCACCGCAGGGTCAGACATTGGCGTCGGTGATTACGTCCGGTTCAAGGACATTTCTGAGGCAGCGGTCAAGTATGATGGAACAAGCACAACACGAGCCGGTAGATCCCAAGGTCGGTTCCACAAAATACCGAGACTCGCAACTCTTGGATACGACATGAACATGTTCCAGGTCATTGGTACGGAGACCCAGGTTTCCGTCTTATGGCAAGACTTATCAGTAACCCAAGAGGTCAGTGCGAGTCTGCTGCCGTATTTGAATGTGGACGATCACGATATCTGGCCGGGCGAAATCGTGGCTCTTAAGGAAAGCGGCTGGGAAGAGTCAAGTGTTCAGTCCCCTCCCACTCAAGCCGTGACCCGGCCTCAGAAGGTTGGTGTTGTGCAATCTGTCAATGCCGAAGAAAGACTGGCACGTGTTCGATGGTACAAAGATCCTGTTGTGGAGCTTGCTGGAGAAGCAAAATCGATCTTGATACCAGGCTCTCGCCTCGGCGTCTTATCTGACGATATTGGGGACGTATCCTTCTATGAGATCGTTGCTTATCCAGGGTTGACAAAGAGACGTGGTGACTTTGTTCTTGTCGTACCTCAGCAATCTGCGAGCCTTGATGATCTTAGTGCTGAGATTACTGCCGTCGCCAATTCCACAAGTGAGTCGGGCTCGAACGTCGACGGTGTGCGTCGCATTTTGGCTTCAAGATCCTCCAACCGGAATGAGCTCGTGGAGAGAGGATTGTTTAGAACTCTGCTCTCAGCGCTTACGAATGTTTCTAACGAACGGGCGCAAGGACTTTCGGCATCACATGGTCAAAGGAATCCTCAAGCGGCCTCAAACGAAGACGCAACATCAGAATCTCGGCTGCGACTCGAGGGCTTGTCGGGCGACTCTGAGCTCATTAGTTCACGGCCAGATGACCCTGTCGATTGGTTTGGGGAGATTGTTGACCTTGGTCTTGATGGGTCCCTCACTGTCAGGCTTGGTGCGTTGGAGGATGTCCGAGATGTCCGAGTACCGCTTGAGCGCGTCATCGTGGTGATGGGTGGTGATGACGATGAAGACGAGGCTGACAATTCCAACTTGGATGGGCACGAGAATATGCTTTGGGATGACAGGATGTCAGACGACACTCACGCTAGTCAGTACGACTCAGAGGAAGTCATCGAGGAAAGCTACGAGTATGAAGGAGGGGAACGACTTGACGGAGATGGTGGGGATGAAATGTGGACAACAGACGACGATGACATTACCGATGCCACGTCCGATGTTGACATGTTAGATTCTATGAAATCAACGAAGTCGCAGTCGGAAGAGAACGGAGCTTCTCCGAACAACAGCGAAGTAGAGAAAAATAGCGCTGCTCAAACACAGCATCCGATCAGAGAGTTCCCTGTCAATGAGCAGGGAATGCCAGAGTCACCGTTGGCCGAGCCTCATTTCTCCGCTTACCCTTCAGCCCCATCCAGCTTCTCAATCCTAGGTACAGATCCACCAACAGATCACCACTTTTTGAGTCAGAACATCGATTTGACGGCTAGTCGAATGAGAAGAATACAGAAAGAACACAAGATCTTGAACACGTCCTTGCCTGATGGCATCTTCGTGCGCACGTGGGACGCCCGCCTCGATCTCTTGCGCGTCCTCATCGTTGGCCCGCGAAAGACTCCATACGAGCTGGCGCCTTTCGTAATGGACTTCCAATTCGGCTCGTCATTCCCACTGTCACCTCCGGATGCCTACTTCCATTCCTGGACGGGTGGAATCGGCCGAATCAACCCTAATTTGTACGAAGATGGCAAGATCTGCCTAAGCCTGCTTGGAACATGGCCAGCAGATGCAAAGAATGAGGGCTGGTCTACGAATCGCTCTAGCATGCTGCAGATCATCGTAAGCTTGATGGGCCTGGTACTGGTGAAAGAACCCTACTACAACGAGGCCGGCTTTGATGCTCTTATCGGTACAGAAGAGTCGTTGATTACCTCCGCTCATTACACCGAGAGAGCATTGGTCATGGCCAAAGGTTTCGTTAGGCATGCCTTGCAGCATCCCACTGGCGGTTTCGAGGACGTACTGTCTTGGCTTTATCTTCCGGGACAAGGGGAGAGACCTCAATTACTCCGGAAAATCCTCGAGGAATCGAAAGAGATCATGAATGGGAGCGAGGCAAAGCCTGATGAGGGCGATGAGACGGCTACTAGTTCTTCTGAATCTAGACGATCAGAAGGAGTTATGAGGATTAGTTCGGGGGCTCTGATTCTTCTCCGTAAGCATGTCGTGGCACTCGAGAGTTGTCTAGCGAGTGCACAAGAGGGAGCTGCAGCGCAGTAGATCCATTACAGTGTACAATATCTGTGGATCTGGGGTTTGCACTTTACTTTCGTAGAAATAGGCCTGTTAGCATAGCCTAGGCGCTTATGATTTCTTTGTTGCAGGACGTTGGAGAAGATGCAAAGATATCCTTTTCCTGTAGCTGTTGCACTTATGTTCACCTTCTTCCTATCGGAAACCACTACTCCTTACGAACTCCTAGCCAAAGCAATGAGCCTACCTCCGCAAAACTCCCCACGCCAATCAAATACACTAGCCAGTTCAGTACACACTTCCTCTCAGACTCTTGTCCGCTGCTTCCAAATCACATAGGTCTTTAATCTCCTCTCCATCTAGAGTATCTACATCACTCTGATCTCCCAACGCGTCAGCCCTCGCTCCCGTTCCCATGCCCGACTGTCCAGCAAAGTCCCCATTAAGCGCCCGAGCCATACTTCTCTTCGAGACCAGCACTTTATCGGTGTCATCCTCGTCTGGAGATCCACTTCGACTCGCAGCGCCTGATCTCGACCCACCGCCATCTCGGCCGGCTTGTAGGATGGCTACTCTGGTTGGTGAGATGACTCTGTTGTGCATGTGATCCGCGACTGAGGTACACGAAGGGGTGGTATTGGAAGAAGAGATGACATCCTCTGCGCTTAGTCCCAAACCACATATCGGCGGCCCAATTCGACCGCGTGGATCATCTTCGTCTGTGTCTTGCGGTGGATCATACTTCTGAGTAGCGGTAGGATTTCGTTTCATGGCTTGCTCGATCTGCTGCTTGGCCGAAGAAGTACTATCCTCTCCGAAGACGTCCGCCGTGTTCTGCCGCCGCGGCCGCTTTGTAAGGCTGACCAGTCCGTGCTCACACCCATCAGGACATCCGCCCCACCTCTTCCTCACCGGCACCGGAGACGGAGGAGCAGCAGCGGGGCGCTCCTTCCTCAATTCCGACCACGTTCGCAATTGGTTCTGCAGGATGTATTTGCCATTCTCTTTGTTCTTCTTCATGACCACAAACTCGCAATGATTGACGTTCCTCAGATCCTCGAAATACTCGACACTGAAATGGTACCACTTCATCAGGAAAACTCGAGTCATCAGGCCGTGCGTGACCAGCACACAGACGCTGGCAAAGCCGTCCTCCCCGAATGATCGCCAGAGACTCTCGTTGAAGCCGCTCACTCGATCGTACGCGTCTGCGGCCGACTCGCCGTTGGGAATGCGGTAGAAGAAGTGGCCGTAGTCTGCTCGCTGGAGCCACATCCTTTCCATCTCTGCGGAACAAGGCTGGAAGTTGCCAAAGTCTTGTTCGCGCAGTCGAGGCTCTTCGTAGACTGTGATGGTGTGTCTAGGGAACGGTGACGGCGAGGGGTCGTCGGAGGTTAAGGACTTCAGGATCCCTTCTGTTGTTTCTCTTGTCCGGCGGTAAGGGCTGGTGTAGAAGTGTAAGGTATCATCGGGTTTGAGTAGAGACCGAAGCTTTAGTCCGGCCTCTTCTGCCTTGAGCAAGTCAATTGGGCCGAATGTAGGTGGATATATAGTACATTGTCATTGGACGTACCTGCTTCCATCCATCTGACGTGAGCTTCACCCTATGATCTGGAACAGTCTGATGAATGTCTCGATTTTCTGCATCAGCGAAAACATTTTAGCCTCCAGATCTTGGATCCAATTGCCCTTATATTGTACCCTAAACACGGGTCTTGTTCATAGTATGATGAAATTCGCAATACGCAGAGCACGGTGGGAATAACTGAGCTCTCAACGTACTATTGCCTTCCGACTGAGCATGGCGTATCAGAATGATCATCTGAATCGCCGTCAGTCGATGTGCACCATTTTCGCAGCTGTTGTCCCTAAATGAGTGATGAGAAGAAGTAACCGCTCACCCTTGGTTTGCCCATGACTCGCGGTAACTGCGGCGCGATTGGTGTCTCATAAAGCTCTGTTTACAGATTTCAAGAGTACTGTGCCGCATGGTCGACGCCGGTCAAAAGGAATCGACGGCAGTGTGGCGTGTTCTTTATCGATATTGACTGCGCTTGTGGAAGGTTTGGCAACCGAACAGCGTCATAATCACCGAGTTATTGTTCCTGCTCCCTGTCAATACATCTCCAAAAATACTACAGAACCCTGGCGGTAAAGACGAGTTGTCTTGGATCTATTTGACCGGTCTAATAGCCCATTACCGAACTATCAAGAGGCTACATAGGATCTACTACGAGCCTACACAAGCATCTGAAGCCAAACCCATCCTCATAAACGGACCCCTCAAGCGCTGTTCACCCCATTGTACGAAGATTATTTTATTTGCAAAGCTTCCCAGTGTTTCTCTCAGGATGTCAGAACCGATACCCGAATCCATTCCAACCTCCCAAGACCCACGTTCCAAACGCCCCACCAAACGGCGCGCTCTCACCCCCACCACAGCGCAAGCATCACAAGTCGAAGCCCTCTTCGCCAAGCCCGACCGAGAAATCCAACTCCCCACTTCCGACGCAGTCGGCAAACCTCGTAATCTCGCCGCACCACCGGAGATAGTCGCCAATGTGCAAGGCTCCAGCGCAGGAGCAGGGTCGGGGGAGTTCCACGTCTACAAAGCGTCGCGGCGGCGGGAGTACGAACGGTTACGGCTGATGGATGAGGAAGTGCGGAGGGAGAAGGGGGATGAGGAGTTTGAGAGGAAGCAGGAGGATTTGAAGAGAAGGGATGAGGCGAAGACCAATAGGAATAAGGCCAAGAGGGAAAAGATGAAGGCGAGGAAGCAGAATGGGAAGAGTGGGTCTGGTGTGGATAGTGGAGAAGGGAAGGAGAAGGTGAAGCCTGGCTTAGCCAAAGGTGCAGACAAAGGTGCTAAGCTGCAAAACGGGGTGGGAATGAAGGCAGCGCCTGCAAGTCCCAATGGCAATGTGCTAAGCGAGCTGGTTGCAAGCAGCGAAGGGATTGGTATGATCATACATGACGATGACTAGCCACAGACGAAGTTGTACATATCAATTGTGAGATGGCGGCGGGTATGATCTGGCAGGCGTTCTTAAATCACCTTTGGACCAGAGGTTTGGCTTCAAGCATGGATGGCGCTTCTTGTAGCTTTCGCATTCGACAGGCACATCATGTGGTTCTCTATTGTTTTATACATAGCTACGCTAATTCCATGACCACTGCCCTTTCGAGAGCGTTGCTATTGGTACAGACTCGATATCACCAAATGCTGTGCTTCCTAATCGTCCCCGCCCCCACCGATATTACCACCAGCTTGCTTAGCGGACTTTGCGCTGCAAATGTCATCAACTCTTAGAAGAAGGCACGCAGACTAGGCCAGGAAGTCAGCACTTGTCTTATGAGTTACTATGTTATGCTTACCTCAACTGCTGTCTTGATGCTTTGCAGCTTCACTGCCTCAGGCTCCCAGACTCCATACTCTTTCATATCAACCATCGTACCCTTATCTCCATCAATGCCCCATGTGCTTTGGCCTTCGGCATGCTTGGCTCTCAGCTCCGTCAATACTACTATAGGACTGCTTCCTGTATTCTGCACCAAAGTTCTTGGTATAACCTCCATGGCTTCTGCGACAGCTTTGTACGGCCACTGTTGTACGCCCTCAATGGTCTTCGCCTTCTGCGCCAACCGTACTGATACTGCCATCTCCGTGGCACCACCGCCAGGAGATAGCCGAGGATGGAACATGACATTGCGAGCAACAGACATGGCGTCTTGCAGATTTCGCTCAATCTCGTTAAGCATGTCTTTCGACGGACCCCTGAGCAGTATCGTGCAGGCCTTTGGTTTTTTGCATTTCGTGATGAAGGTAAAGTACTCGTCGCCAATCTTCTCAATTTCAAAAAGCCCGCAATGAGTCCCGACATCAGATTCTTGAAGGTCGTCGACCCTATTGACAATCGTGGCACCTGTGGCACGTGCTATGCGGTTGTTGTCGGTCTTTCGAACACGTCGCAGTGCTGTGACATTTTGCTTGACGAGAAAATGCTGAGCCAGATCGGAGACACCCTTCTCCGTGATGACCAGATCAGGCTTGACAGCCAGAATAGCATCACACATATGCTTCACCTGCTCTTCCTCAATCTGCAAGATTTTGTTCCAGTCGTCTTCTTTGCTGATCTCAATGTTCGTCTGCGACTCTCCCTTCTTATACTCCAAAGGACAATCCAATAATACGATCCTCGGATTCTGTATTCTCCGCCTCATCTTCGGATGTGTTATGTCTTTGTTCAGCATAACCCCATCCAGTACTTTGCTATCCTCAATTTCGCCCCCCGGTATCTTCTCCACACGTGCATATCTCTTGATATCCACCTCCTTCTTCCCACCTCCAACATCATGTGAAACTGTCCGAACTGCCTTCAGGGCCAGGTTGCACATCAACTCGGACCATCTCGATACAAATTTCGTACCAATGGAGGAGGATATCAGACTGTACATTGCCTTGTCGTCATTGATGTCGACAGGCAAGGAGATTTCTTCGATGATGGCTAAAGCATCTGCAAGAGCACGTTTAAAAGCAGAGATGATGACGACAGGGTGTATGTTGCGCTCGAGCTGCGGAAGAGCTTGTGCAAGGATCTCACCAGCTGCAGCTATTAGCTCTACCTTCCATATCTAGGTCCTTGCCTACCATACCTAAAATGATTACTGTGGTAGTGCCATCCCCCACTTCTTCGTCTTGTGTCCTGCTAAGCTCGATCATGCTTTTTGCAGCAGGGTGTGCAACCTCGATTTCTCGGAGAATAGCGTGGCCGTCGTTAGTGAGGACTATACCTCCCATAGGATCCAGCAGCATCTTCAGCATAGCTTTGGGGCCCAGACATGATCTTATGATATCTGCCACGCTGAGAGGGTCAGCTTATAGAAGCAGCGCGCGGCCCGCAAAATGCTTGATCTTACGTCTTTGCGGCCGTAATGTTTGAGAGCTGAGCTTTGCGGCCAACCTGTCTGTCACCAGACTGGGTATCTATGGTAAATCATCAGCTTACTGAATGATAGTGCGCGGTAGAAATCAGGCAGATGTTCTGTATTTGCTAACGTACTCATCACAACCACCGGAGCTTGCATGTTGTCGGTGCTCTGGGCTTTGCGCCGTCTTCAGATACAACAGCGGTGTTTGCTAGGGCTAGGTTGCCGTCTAATTATTTGAGATTTTCCTGGGAAAGGTACTGAGATATTTTCCGAAATTGATGGTTGGTTGAGTGTGCATGTATTTTTCACCTGGCTGCTCACAGTCGCGTTTACTCCTACGTCGCGGTTTCGGTAAATTTCTCAAGGTGAAGCTCTCGAACAACCTAACTCGATGCGCACTAGTCTATGCCAAGCTGCGATGGTTGCTTGCAACGACCTGCGTTCCCTCAATTGAACATCAAGGCCGTCATCAACAACGAGAAGAAGACCTTTACAGTCTCTCATATCATCCGTACTAGACGAAAGAAATTGACATTGTGCCTTCTGAAGATCGACAAGCCTGCCAGACGCACATCGTTGCTATCCATCATGTTTCCATATCCAAATCACAAACCCACCGCCTCTGGGCGTATTCGCCGATCAAGATAGACATTTACACTTTGAATAGATCGTTAGCTGCTTGATCGAGGATGTGGGATGTGCGGCTGCGAATCAATCATGGGTGCTCACCTATATAGTGTAATCCTCGACGTGGCCACGGTAGGTTACGTTGAGATCTGTCCTGGGACCTTTGTCGGGGGCCGCGGGGTTGCGTCTGCCGCTTGGCTTTGTCTTATAGCTCGGCCCAATCTTCAGCCCACCGCGATTATCGTCGTGCTGCCTCGTACGGCTCTCCGGACGGAAACTATGGTAGTGCGTATCCGACTTCCCATCGCGATGCAACACTCCCTTCACGTAGGCCACACCTTCTTGAGCTCGCTTGCTGAGTGCATTGAAGGGACGACGTATGTTATCTTTGATGGAGTGACCGCTAGCCTTGGAACGCTTGCTGTCAGAAGTAGAGCTAGTCTGACTATTGACAGGGAAACCTTCGAAAGGAAGATCATGTTTGTGGTGATCTGGCGAAGTTGGTATACCAGCCAGGCGAGCATCTTCTTTCCACTGGCGCATCGGGACAATGTCAGAATTCCTATTGGTGTTGCCAGTGCTCGCAAGGGCTCCGTTGCCTTTCGTGATCTTGTCCTTCTCAGCCTGCTCCACAGCTTCGCGAGCATTCTTGTTCTTCTGATTGATACTCTCAATGAATGCAAGATCTTCAGCGGTAACCGGATTGCTCCCAAGAGCGGTAGAGGGGGTGAGCTCGCCACGGTTTCTAGCTTGCAGGCGGTCCATATAGCTGTCTGCAAAGGTGCCCTGTTGACTCGATGTCACCGCACTTGGACCAGCACCACGAAACATTCCGTCGTCTTCCAAATCCGCCCTAAACCTATCCGGAAACCCAGCGTCGTGCGTATAAAGGTGACGATCATCGTTTTCTTCCTGGCTTGTGGCTTGTTCTTCCGAAGAGTCTGCGCCGTACATGACTTGCAGCCACAAAGAAGTCTCGTCCGAAGAGGTGACTGTGGTTTCATTCTCGAGGTTGTCGCTCTTATCTTCTTTAGACTTGTCAATCTCCTTCTTGGCCTTTCCATCATCGCTGCTGTCGCTCCGCTGGATATCCGGATTGGTTACACGTAGGACGCGTTTAGGTTCTTCCTCATCCTCAGATTCGTGCTCTTTGAAGTAGTGACGCATCATGTCTGCGGCCGGACCGTCAACGGCATTGCCAGAGGTGGTGGACTTTACTGATTCAGCTTCACCAGAAGAGGAGAACGCTTCAGGAATTCTGAGGCCGCCGTCAGGAAAGATGCCAGTTTTGCGATGCATGCGCTTGCGTTTGTCGTTCTGCATAGCTTGCATGGTGTTCCTAAGTCCAGGAGGTAGTTTTCTCAAAGCTTCCTCGTCAAGATCGTTGAAGATTTCAGCTTCGTCGTCGGCAAACTCGTCTTCAGAGTCAATGAAATCAAGATCTCGCTTCTTTGCTATCTCAGGAGTTGAGTTGGCCAGCGGCTTGTTCGAGATCGTTTGATCGTTGACCGGGTCCAGGGAAGGTAACAACATATGAGGTTCTTGCTTAGTTGTCGGACTGTTCTCGGCGTTGATCGCCGCGGCGATGGGGACTGTTTACAATTAGCGCTCATGTGCGACGACGACGAGAACATTTTACCTACTCCCAGGTATAACATGAGGCAATATATTTCTGTCTACCTGAAGGCTCTTTTGTCCGCTCCTGTTGCCAGTCTTTGCATCTTTGACCAGTGCAGATTGCGGCTCACCACTCAGTGGTTCGAGATCAGGAAATGGCCAACCTGAAGAAGTCATCTTGTACCTTGATATCGACACTGGATAGCTACTGAAGTCGTTCTGCAAAGCAAGATAGCTATGCCAAAGCTGGAATTGTTGGTATAGCGCTGACGTTGTGCTGGCGTCCAAGATGTGTCGAAGGTTGAGGGTCTAGCAGGTGAGGTTTGTTTATCAAAAGTTCGAACTTCGTCATTTCTGTGGAGCAAGTGCGTGAAGATGGAAACCTCGGAAATTAGCACTACCATGAGTGCCAGCTCTTCCAGTCTCACTCATGAGACTCAACAATGCTGCGACCGAAGGCAACGAATCTCTCTTGGCCTCTTTCTATCTTCACTCTTTCGTCCCAGTCATGAGACTCGATGCAATTGCGCTCAAAGATATCGAGTCCTTTTCAGCACTCTTTTTCCTTACTCTTAACGAATGGACCTGCATTTGAAGCTTTGTATCATCTGCGGAGTTTCACGACTATCAGACGCTTGTGTCGAGTTGTTACCATATGAATAAGTATCCTCTTTGGAAAGGAAATGGTACCAACCCATACTCTAGGCTGGAAAGGTGCCTCCCAGCATGTCGAGGTCGAGGCGCCAAAGGATTGATCAGACTTTTCCATCAGGCGAACATTATCCGGAGTAGAGACTACAGTACACAATGTATTCACTACGAGACTATGATTGACAAGGAGCGGCACAGGACCTCCGAGCATCAAGACAATACCCATGAATGATTCACTATCCATTGCTTACTGAATGAAGACATCTCTTCACACCTGGAGGACTCGAAAGTAGCATAGCACCTTCGAGGGACACTCGCAGAAGCTTCGATTTCCCAGTGCTATCGAGACTACACTCCAAACGCGTGTCACTACATGTCCATGAATTGCTAAAGCTTACCCTATCACAGCTTTTTCGACCTTCAAAGCCCTCCTCGCGAAGAAATATACGCCCATCACTTACTACGTGATGCTCAAGCAGTACGGAAGAGAACCCTCCATACCCTGAATGCTGGAGTGTGTGTACGGACCACGATTAGAGAACCTTGAAATCTTACTTATGCTATCGAGACTACACTCCAAAGGCATGCCATTACAGGTCCATGAATTGCTAAACTTTACCCTATCACAGCATTTCCGACCTTCAAAGCCCTTCTCGCGGAGAGATATACGCCCATCACTTACTACTTGATGCTTAAGCAGTACGGACACTATCCTCCAGACCCAGAGAACTGAATATACAGGCCATGACAACAGCACTCAACTCTCAATACTATGATAACTACAGCCCTTCGTCCATATACTAGCTCCTCTGTTCATGATTTCCTCAAACTCTATACTCTCAACACATAGAACTGATGTATACTATACCTATCAACTACTCTACTACACAATGCTCACAGCAGTAGAACACAAAATACATCCTCCAGACCCAAAGTACTGAATGTACAGGCCATGATGACAGCACTCCAACTCTTAACGCTCGCAAAACCACAGTCCTTCGTCCAAATACTAGTCCCTCAGTCTATGATTTCCTCAAGCTCTATACTCGCAACACCTTCAAACCAAAGCCCTCGTTAAGAGAGACGTGTACGTGTACTACACCTATCAGCTACTTGTATCCTCCAATGCTTATAGCAGCAGTAAAACCCGTCCTCCATCCTCCATCCTCAATGACAAACTACATGTATACAGACCACAACAACAGCACTTGAACTTGAACTTGAACTTTGACTTTAAACACCATCCAAACTAGTCTCTCATCCAAACACCATCCTCTTTCTTCAGAACTGCCAAACTCCACACGCTCAACACCTTCAAACCAAAGCTCTTCTTGAAGAGACGTGTGTATTTGTATTTGTATGCGTACTACACCCCTCAACTACCTCCAACACTTGTCCCCTATCACGCCTCCTTCCCAACACGGAACCTACCCTCTTATTCTCTTATTCGCTTCTACACGCAGAGCACAGAATACAAATACACGAAAGGTGATCGATAGCCGACTTTTCCTCCCGACCCGACGCTATAGATACGTCTACAACGTACATGTACTCTACAGGCCGGGATCGATGGTGCTGGTGATGGTGATCTTCAACCTGCGAATCCTATGTGCTTGACACGAATGTGTGACGCCGCCTTCGACGGCATGCTGAGGAGATGGCAGGTATCAGGTATCAGTCTCGGTATCAAGTAGTATCTAGTGATGCTTATGACTTACTGTGAAGAGGTGTTCTCTCCATACACACACACACACACACACACACACACACACAGGGGTGGAAAGTGGAAAGTGGGAAAGAGACATTACAGCTCTTCAAAGACAAGATCAGAGAACGTGAGTTCGGATACTATCTAAAGTAAGAGAGTAGGAATTACAGTAAAAAGGGTATAGCCATTCGTCACATACATACATATATACATAGACAGTCATGCCAGATGATTTGGAAAACCTCCCACTAAGCAAAGGAATCCATATCCATCCCATCCAGCCCGTTTGAACCGGTCCAGTTCGTCCGGAGCAATCCAGAGCAATCCATATCCGTCCAGACCAGACCAGACCATTCCATTCCATTCCAAGCAAAAGCAAAGCGCTCATCGCACGCAAAAACAAGCAAAACGTAGCCAGTAATCTCTTGAATCAATCGAAATAATCATGACTCATAAACTGTTCCAAAATCTCATCCGAATGCAACGGCCACGTCTTCGCCCGCACCGTACTGCCCGAACTCTTCGAACTCTTACTCGACGGTCTTCCCGGAGGCATACTCAACCTGGCATCTTCCTGCACCCCCGCTCCCATTCCAGCTCCTAATCCAGAGTCGAACCCTTGTCCTAGTCCAAACCCATGTCCATGGCCATGTTGAAGAGCAGCTCCAACCACGATCCGACTCTCCACGCCTCCGTCCGCGAAGTGATTCGTCCCACAATGCGGCCTGGCCACGTGCGCGAAGCGAAACAACGCATCATCCAGCCGCTCCTCAACCTGCGCGGCCGTAGGCCTCTGTTTCGGATCGCGGGCTAGCATTTTTGAAATGAGCGCCAACATAGGCGGGACGCCGCGAAACAGTTGATCGTCTTTGGCGAAGGCGTCGCCGTCAAGGATATCGATCCAGGCGGCGACCTGGGCGAGGTTGACGTGGAAGGATGCGTCGGCGGGGGCGCCGCCTCGGCCTGCGGAGCGGTTTTTGGAGCTGCGGTGGGAGGCGAAGTGGGTGTTTTTGCGTTTGAGGAGGTGGCTGAGGATGTCGAGGAAGATGCAGGCGAGGGAGAAGATGTCGGAGCGTTGGGGGTCGGTGGGGAGGCTGCGGTATTTTTGGACGATGGCGGTGGAGCCGGAGGAGGAGGAGCTGGTGCTGGTGGCGGTGGTGGTGGAGGCGAGTGAGGAGACGTCTGAGATGTAGCTGGAGCGTTTGGAGGAGATGGTGCTGCTGACAGAGATTTTGCGGCCTGTCCGACCGCCTCCGGGGAGCGTGGACTTGGGGGGAGCGCTTTGGTGGACGATTGGTGTTCGGACCCATTGCTCGGGGGCTGCGTACTCATAGACTTCACGTTCGGTGTTTTTCTTGCGGGTCTGTGGGGGCTTGAGTTTGAAGGAACTGATGTCTCCGAAGAAAATGTTATTCGAAGAGTCTATGAAAACATTCGATGGCCGGATGTCTTGATGCGCGTATCCCTTACGATGCAAGAAAGCTACGGCGTCCGCCAAGCAATGCGGCCAATTCATGAGTATTTCTCGTCTTCTCTGCTTTGGAAGCATCTTGAATTGCTGAGGGACGTCCGCAACGAAGGATTTCAATGACATCTCCGGAGCTGGCGTGAGGAGTATATAGCCTGAGTGATCCTGTGCGTAGGACGCCCAAAGAGACATGATATGGTCGTGGCTAATCGCTTTCATGGCGTCAACCTCGGCGAGGAAGTCTTCCTCCGGGAGGCTGCCAGATGTATATCCAAGGGAAATTTGCCTCCGCGCATATACTTTCAACGGCTTCCCGGGGATGTGGACTCTCTCCGAGCTATGGTTCGGGAGAACGTCTGGTTTTCTCTTGACAGGCTCGACGGGCACCACTTCGTCGATGCCATAATGAATATGTTCTCCAGGCTTCAGATCCTGCACCAAGTAGTTGAATTGTGTCCGATAGAATTTCTTGTCCAGAGCCTCGTCTGTCTCCAGTGATAGCTTCAGCTGTGAGACTGCGTCCAAGGAGAGTGGAAGGTCGTTATCGTCGAACGAATCGTCGATGACGCCAAAGACCTGGTCCGGCACACCGATGTCCAGAAGGATCAGAAAAAATCTCCTAGCTTTCTCGAGTATCCACTCGATGTATGTATCATCCGTCAGCCCGTCGCCGAACGCCAGCGGCTTATCAAGCAGAGCCTGCTCCTCCGGATGCAGCTTGGAATTCACGAAGTCCCGGTTGACCCTCGCATTGATTTGATTTTCGGTCCACCACGTCGTCATCCTCAGCGTAAACTCATGGTCATAAGCTAATTACAAGCCGTATCCTGTCCGCCAGAAGGACAGTAAGCTCTGTATGTATGTTATCATCCTCTTACTGTCTGCGCGTCCTTGGAGCGGTATTTGGGGTTCGCCGTCGTTGCTAGGGTAGCCATGCTGCCGGTAAGAGCTGTGCGCCGGACGGGTCCAATAGCCAGCTCGGGACTGGACGACAGCATGCAAGACGACGCACGGGTGATTTGTGAAAGTCGTCAGCGGGTCCGGGAGAGACTGACCTGCTTTCGACGTTGCTCGAATGGGGTAAGCGCGCATGGGCAAGCCAAGCCAAGCCATCAACCTTATCCATTCGCCGGACACACGTGTGGAAATGGCCGACAGTCTTATTTAATTTGCCGTCGGATTAATCAAAGATATGGACGTTAGACTTCCATCACTTCTCACAACTGAATCTTACTTTACATGTAGCCGTTACTTTATTGCTTGAGTCGGGATGGTGAACACAATCATGGTAGTCTGTCTCGGCCAGATCACTGCACCTCGGAGATGCACCCTTATTCTTTTCCCAGATATCGTTCAGACGCAGGAGACTCCTCGACGACTGGTTACCCATCCATTTCCTTTGATCTCGAAGATTGATCAGCGCCTTGAGACAGAACCTTGAGTACTAAGATAACAAGCTTTCGGTAAACACGCCCGTGCGCCCCGACGTGGACATCCCACGTGGGGTCCATGCCACACGTCGACCTGGAAATCCATACCCCTGCATCCTTTAATTAATATCTATATGAAGTATTATTATTACTGCGAGGGTTGCCAATTGAATGCACGTAGTTCAAATGGAGCGGTCTCGCTCGGAACGAGACCTGAGAAAGAAGTGACCGAATGTTGATGAGATTGCCGTGAATGGATGAAGAAGATGTGCGCGTTTCTCTAGCGAGGTGGATGCGCTCCGGAGATACATTAGACTCGATACGATCGGGCAGATTGGCTGCATGTACGAAGATTGGTTTCCGTGTCTTTGAACGCCTTCATCAAATAAAGTTGGACAAGGTTCCGAGGGGCTATCGCTGACGTATCAGGCGCGTTAAGAGACATTATAAAGGTGCTTAACGTGGGTTGAAGTCGTGCCGTTTTTTCCATCACGACGTTATCATAGTCTTCATCACTAGGTTCTAGCGGCCAGAGATAGTCATCAGGAGTTGGGTATGCAGCGGTGGAAACATGGCTCTTCTCAAGTAATTACTAATTGAGTACACTGAAACGAGTATTGACGCGCGATAGCCGAAAATAATCAAACAACGGCCGGGCTCTGGACGTCCCTCGTTGTAACGTCCAGCGTATCTTTCAGTTCTGTCCTCACCCCATTATCCGTGTATGATCAACGCCTTCCGCCAAAAGCCACCTAGCCTCTACCATGCCGTGATAACCGGATCAGCTATACTTTATACGAGCCTAGAATGTCAACGACCGAGCCCTAGGAGGTGCAAGTGGTCGTCGAGTCGATGAACGCTTCCGGTGCTCACACGCTGCATCCGCCAATAACGCTCTCCAACAAGCTAACACGATCCTCCTCATCCAATATTGCTCCACTGTGATAAGCGCAAGCTGCCGCTTTGCGAGTGTTGAGTGGCGGATCCTCGTAACTTTGGAAGGGGCCGACCCAGTCATCCTTGGAAGACCGTCAAGTGCGCGCTTCTCCCCTAGTCCATTGTCGTTGAAGGCCATGATCTCTTCCAGCGTACGGCACTGCCGTAGCAGATGCTGTATGCCCTTCTCTAAGCTCAGCGCCCTAGTCTCGATATCTTCCCAGTAGCCGGGTCCCCAGAAAGGGTCGTTATAGAGGGCTGTACGTAGTGATTGAAGCCAGAATGTGAACGTTGGTAGATTTGGTCGGTTATCATCAGAAATGTGGATATAGTGCGAAAGGCGAGAGGCTACAAACACAAGTCGTATTGTTGGCTCCGATTGTAGCACGTGCGTAACGATGCAGGCTTGTGGTAACTCCGAGGTCAGCGGAAATGTACTTCAGGAGCCAACCCAGCCATGAGCACAAATGGCGTACCTGGACAGCCTGTCGTCGAGCACCAGTCTTCCTCGTCAGTGATGAAACACTGCAGCCAGGAAAAAGCTCCTCTGGCTTCACCTCGGAAAGCGAGCTCGAGATCGGCGGCTACACGGGTACACAGCATGGACTCGGCCAATCGCGAGGCATGGCGATGTATCTGAAGGACCGGTAAGATCAGTGCATGGGTGATGTCTCGTTGTAGAAGCCATGCATTTTGATTCTCCGAAGTTGAGGGCTCATGATGTTTGCAGAATCTATGGACTATGGTTAGATCCATATCCGTCCCAAGAAAGAGAGGACTGTACTCCGTACGGACGACCTTGCCGATTTGCAAGGAATTGACGGATCATTTGAAAGCCCTCACATGTATTGAGTCTCGCTATGTCATCAGCTTGGACTGGGAATGGGGGTGTCTGAGCGTCCATAGGTGACAGCGGATATGGAACGAATAACTATAACGCAATGTTATAATTGCTAGAGGTTGATGATAATCGCGAATCGCAGCAAGAACGACTTATCCTTCAAACGAATGTACTGGTCCAAATACATGGTCAGACCTAGGAAATATTGACAGGATTGCAAGTCTTCAACGTGTGTTTATTAGCAAGTGCTGCTGAAGCATAATCTTAATCTGTGTCCAGGAAGCTGTAAGCCATGAGCAAGCCCCACGGGAATGTTCGGAAGCCACTGCATTGAATGGGAAGTCTGCTGCATGTGGAAAGTCAAGAGGTTGTAAGAGTCAGGCACAATTAAGTAAGTTAGATGTGCCAACCGATGATTGTCCTTAGCGACCACTACTTCAAGTAAAGCGCACCGTCAAATCCCTCTAGCGTTGCGGCTCCCCATGTCTGGCCTACCTTGGCGACACCTACGATCCTTGTGAGACTCACAGGCGACGAACAATGGGTAATGTTCCTAGGCAGGTTCAGAGTGAATCATGATGGCTTTGAGCCTCCCTGGAGCAAAGCCCAAGCCACTCAATACAAATGCCTTTGGTTGTAGATTTGCACTCCACACCATGCTCGTGATCCCGCCTGTTAGTTTCAATCTCATCAGTGAGCATAGGGACCATTAGTTGAGTACTAGGGTTGTTCCAAGTCCCGTACGAGAACCAAGACAGTAGATTGGTCGGGGTGGAAGCATAACAATGAAGTTATTAGTCAATTTCCTACATAAGTAAAACTTCTCGAAGGACCTAAGGCAGCTGAATAGACGAAGACTTTTTTGATAGCGTAAAGAGTGAATCTCATCGTCTGCCTCATTGAGGAGAACGGCGAGTAACATCATAACAATCAAAAACAGAATTATGCCAACAAGTGCGGATTGAATTCTAGGGTCCCTCAAACTAACCCCTCTCCATGAAGCAGCTGCGGAGTATAGTACTGAATCGTTCCGCATATCAATGTGAATAGTTAATGCCGTCAGCGGCGATGTCAGTGGCAAATGCCTTGACGCGAGTGTTCGTCTCGTTACCAGTATCGACTGAATTGAGCCAGATCACGGCTTGTGGCGAGGAAGGGTATGGGCGTGAAAAGGTGATCTTCTTCGTGGTCGTCTGTTGCAGCTTTGAGGCAGGATGATCTTCCCAAGTGTCGAAATTTTCCCAGCTGATAGGCGCAATCGCCCGGAAAGAACCAATTTATCGCGGCTCTAAAGACTGTGTCATTCCATGTGTCAATGTGAAACCGAAAGTCGTCTCCTTTAAGGTTTTCAACATAGGCCTTCGCGCGGAGATGGTGGTTATTGTCCACATCCAGCATGCTGAACCCCACAGCTACCTTTGGCACGGACGGATCGATGTTGACACCCTTCAAAGCTTTTATGGCGAGATTTATTCCAGGGCTACTGTTCCTCAGTACTGAAAGTTTCTTCCTGAGGCATATTGGCAATGGAAGCTTTGTAGCTAGCTAAGCCAGATCTTGAACTAGGTATGGGAGTCTTCGTCACAGATGAGTGATGGGTGAAATCGTCAGTTCTCAATATCCTCTACCTTTCTTATATAGACGGCGCCAGTGCTATTGAGCAAAAAACCTTCCCCAGAGAAGCACGCAGCATACAGCGGCGGGTCCCACAGAGTGCAGGTGGGGTTTTGGCAGAGTTCTGGCTTTGGTGCGGGGTGCGAAGCAGATAGCAGATTTGCGGTCCAGAAAGCAATGAAGTCCAATATACCGTGACTCCGTTCACGAGTGAGGGCACAGCATGCTGAAGTCGCAGCAGGTAGAGCGCTTTCCGTCCTTACACGAGGTGGGAAGAAGGAGCATATTGATGTGGTAAGGATCTGTATCCGACCTTGACTCGCTATTGACGATGGCGATGTATTAGAAAATAGAGCAAAAGATGTAGCAGAGCACTACATGGTTTCACAAAGTGGGGAACCCACATCACAAGAAACCCGATGCTGAAAGTACAGTGAGTAGTAACGTGATACCACATCAAGCCAAGCTTGGCTGATGGCAATGCATTGAAGAGTGGAGCAAAACGTGCCAAAGGTGAGTCTGAGCTCTGACATCGTCGCACGAAGTGTGGAAGTCACACATGATGAGCGGATCGATGCTCTGAGTACAATGATGTCAGAATCCTGAACACAAAACTGAAGAACATGTTGGTACATTCATCAGGAGTCCATGGATGTATGCTTGAGATTGCGAATCAGAGAGCACTTGAAGTCTGTTCCAGGCGCAAAATGCAACCCTTGAAAACATGAAGCTGCCATATAATGAAGGAGTTGTGTTCTGTACTCGTACGGTACCTGAATGGCGCGGAATCTGATAGTCCCAGATGTTACGCGCAGATCATGGACCACAATTGTGAAGCCCTTAGATCGGAGCTGGATGAACAGCAAGAAGCCAGTTCTAGAGTTACCACGCGGGGATCGTGAGGTGGACTTGCGTGCAACTTGAATCGCCGAGCAACATAAACATGTGGTCATCATAAAAGATTCCGAACGCAATCATTTCATTTTCAATGATCGATGGTGAAGTACAGATGTAGAGTATGATATCTTCTTGGCACTATTACTAGAGACTGTTTGTGGGTAAGCTCAAAGTAGGTACTCTTAACGGAATAGGCCAATTGTCGAAAGAATGAGAGGGTATGTATTAACGTTAATCAACAATCACAATCCACAAAGGTCTACAAAGCATATATGAAAATGGGCGCATACATGTGCGACCCACTTGGGGGAATAGCACCAGATATCCAAGCTGGAAATTCAATCGCCTGGACCTTGTGGACATCCTTAATGTTTGCTTTCCACCCTTTCGCTCTACGGAGCTCATATGGCATCGCAGGGGTCTTGATAGAAGCCAGGATCATCGCAGACACCCTCAACACAGGACGACACGGCAGGATGGATATCATTGAGAGGGGCTGGAACCACTAAAACTGGTTCAATAACTTACTCACAGACATGAAAAGATTGGCCTGTACAACGCAGTACGCATTCTCAACGTAGCCCTACACCCTTCCGCTCAATAGCCCTCTAGCTCAACCAAATCCTCGGCGACAAGCCTATGTGACGCGGAAGGACCTATAATAAACGGGATGCACCGTGGGCCCAACTTACAGTACCGGCGTATATCATGACTATCCTCGTTTGCATCGTCGTAGACAAAACCCATGGATTGCCGGCCCGGCACCGGTATTATAGGCGGGGATGATAGTCAAATATGACGTTGAGAACTGAAACCCCGATGGTTGCTTTGTAAGATCTCCTGATGCGCGAATCTCGTAGCAGGTTTTTGCAACAGCGGGAGGATCCTGCGTGTAAGAACGGTCTTCAAGGCTGCTAGGCAAACCGTTATGATACACGCAGCCCACAGCCAACGTTTGGAAGCGTACATTTCTGCTAAAGAAGTACGCTCGTCATCGGTGCTAATGAGGCAGATCCTGCTGTGACACGGGTGGCTTCTCTGAAGAAATCCGGAAAAAGGCTAGATACCCGTCCATGTGGTTAAGGTATACTTTGGCCTGTCGAACGGATTCACATGGTCCATGACCATCGCATGATGTCGTTGGCTTCCGATGCCTTCCTCAAAGCTATATTGATGTTCGAATGCTAAGAAGACCTTTTGCTCGAAGCACATGAACGATGGGTTTTGGACACCGACATTAAATCCCTAAGACACGGATCGGCGCCACCATCGGAGATAAGTGTACCAGCCGTCAAGTAGGCCCCGAATCGCCCGCACCTGAAGCATTTCTGGTAATGTTGTTTGTACTTACGGCTTCAAGATTATTTCGGGCTTCGCTAATGCGGGGGTAGGTATTTCCATCCAGGGATAATGCATCATCCATGTCGGGCAGAGTGCTCGATTGAGCTTGGTCAAAGCATCGATTTATCATACTCCACCTTATCAAACCATGACCCTCTACGAAATCGGCTTCAGCCATCAGGAAGATTGTAACACAACCGCGGTTCCACCAACATCTTTCACCCGTGACTCGGTTACAACCGTGATGGACGGACCGCATGGCCGAGGTCTCAGTCTGCTCGCAGCGTCGGAGTACTATACTCAAGAAAGCAGCTACAAGTTGGAGGCGGACCAGAAGAACCCATCTTCTGTCCTGAATCTTCACAGATCATCATCGTCTATCCCGTTCACCGGTGTTCGGGTCTTTCCTTTGCATATCATTCTATAAGTCAAAATGCTATGTCCATACCTATATAGTATGTCTTCACGGGCCCCGTTTGTCTGGTGTGATTCCTTAGGATTATTTGATTCACATCGAAGATGCAGTTCATCAGCCAGCCAGCTTTCTGCGCTTTCTTTCTTTCAATAGCAAGCCTCATGGCAGCGGCACCACTGTCTTCTCCGAAAGAACTGCGAGGTGCCCCACCACCACCAGTAAACACTCCGCCGTCGGTCCCCATCGGTTACGGCAATGGTCAATTTGCTCATGTTGATGGACGGCTCTTCAATATCGACGGAAAGACTCAATATTTTGCCGGTATATGACATAGAGGAGTACATTTATGGAAATTTCGAAAATGTGCTGATCTGAGTGACAGGGACCAATACATGGTGGCTTGCACATTTATCTAGTAATGATGATGTTGACAAGACCCTGGCCCAGATTGCAGCTGTACGTGATGCATGTTTCCCTTGGTCGAGGTTTTTACTAATCAACAACAGACTGAGCTCAAAGTCACCAGGGTATGGGCCTTTGGCAATGTCAATACACCCACTACTGGTTCGGTATACTTTCAAGTTCTGAATGAGAGCTTGTCTTCGACAGGCCAGTACATAAACTATGACGAGTCTACCGGTAAAGGCAGCTACCAGTCATCCAAATAACCATCTTGCTAACTCAAGCACCTACAGGCATACCACGCCTCGACTACGTCGTATCAGCAGCGGAGCGCTACGGCGTGAAGCTCGTCCTGCCAATGCTCAACAACTGGGATGATCTGGGCGGCATCGACACGTATACCAATGCTTTCGGTGGCAGCGCAACTAGTTTCTACACCGACGCCCGGTCGCAGGCCGCTTACAAGAACTACATCGAGTTCATAGTAAACCGTTACAAGTCTTCGCCAGCAATCTTTGCATGGGAGCTATGCAATGAGCCAAGATGTAGAGGATGTTCGAGTTCGACCATCTTTGATTGGGCTTCGGCCACAAGTGAATATATCAAATCTCTAGATCCATACCACATGGTGACACTCGGCGACGAGGGATGGTTTTACCCACCCGAGGGCGATGGATCATATGCGTACTCGGGTTACGAGGGCGTCGACTTCGTCAAGAATCTGGCTATCAAGACGCTGGACTATGGAACCTTCCACATGTATCCAGACCAATGTAAGCTGGGGTTCGCAAAACCAGAGTGTCTTACCGAGGCTGACACCTTGATAGGGGGTTACAGCTTCGACTGGGGTAATACCTGGATCCAACAGCACGATCAAGTAGGCGAAGCCGCTGGCAAACCTGTCGTCCTCGAGGAATATGGCTCGCCATACGCAGACAACCACACTGCGATCACCAAACCATGGCAGCAGACCGTCTTGACACAGACAAGAATCGGATACGATTCGTTTTGGCAGTTCGGGATAGATCTGTCGAGCGGGAGGAGTCTATTTGATCCGTATGCGATCTTCCCTGGCACGAGCGACTATCAGGCTCTGGCGGTGGAGCACGCGAAAGATATGCTGGCAAAACTTCCTTGAAGGATAAATGATTAGCATAGCTGCAATATGCCATATAGTGCAGTTCATGTATATACATTATCTTCGCGGTTAGTACAGACAGCCGTTCGTAATCATCCAAAAGGGAGTCGCTATCCTTGGAATGGTCTTGAAGTGTCATCTCCTGTTTACAGGATCCATAACACACTTTGGTCGGTCTTCATTCTAGCGCTATCGCTGTGCGTGCTGATGGAATTGCGAAGCTAATGGTAGCCGCTATACCAACACACACGGTACTTGTGAATCCCCCTGCGTATACTGGGTAGCAAATAATTCCATGCACCAACCTCAGGCTTTCTAGAGACTAGAGTCATAATGATCACCAGAAGACGATTACTGTAAGCTTTGAGGCT
>JAABUP010000620.1_pt1 | contig 76434 bp, 88 predicted proteins | sample 5559201 | NCBI WGS metagenome assembly JAABUP01 (sample SAMN10711887, study PRJNA513373) | rock metagenome | isolation source: Antarctica rocks | place: Antarctica | reverse complement strand
CTTGCAGGTCTGATGCAGGAGCTCTTGCACCTGACACTAGATAAGGGCACTGACATCAGATGCAGCAACTGGGAGACCTGCCCGTTGTCATCAGAGCAGAAAGCATACGCTGCAACTGATGCCTACGCAGCTGTCAAGCTCTACCAGGTGTGCCGGAGCATGGCTATACTGTGCATCATGGCGACTGGGTCTTTGATGTTATCAGGGATTTCGGCGCTAGATGTGGGGCCATTCTTGGAGGAATGCAAAGCAGCTTGCCATAAATGCACGTGCTTTGTGTTGCTGCTGGAAGCATGCAAAGCAGCTTGGCATCAAAAGGCACAGAATATGCTTTGCTGCTGAGTTGGGTTATGTCCTAAGTCATGTTGGTCTGGCATGATGAACAGCCTGCTCTCAGGGCATCTTGCCTCAGAGACATTGATAGTTCCAGCTGCATCTTAGCATTCATGCAACTCAGCTTTGGTGCATCTCAGCTTTGATGCATGCTGCTCTTGTCAGTATGCAATGCAACCTCCGCAGCCAGCCACATCGGCATCAGTCTGTCCGCCGTCCGTCAGGCTGTTGATCCTTCAGGTGCTCCAAGGAATGCCCATCATAGCTGCGCCACCCAGGGCTGTTGAGACTGGCCCTGCCCCTATTCCTGGGCCAGCACTGCCTGCAGAAGGTGCCGTAGCAGAGCTGACCGTACCAAGCCAGGCTGTGCTGCTGCCACTGCAGCCCAGCAAGCTGACTGTCTACAGGCTCTTTGCTGAACAGGTCTGATTCCGCTGGCAAGGCTGCTTGCATTGCTGCTATTGCTGCTGCTGCTTGTGCTTCAAAGGATCCGCTGGCAGTGATTTGTACTTTGTGCAGCACCAGCAGAAGCAATACTGTGCTGCTGGTGGTGCCTTGAGCCATCGCGCTGCTGCTGCTTGTAATGCTGCTGCTGCTTGTAATGCTGCTGCTTGTAATGCTGCTGCTGCTTGTAATGCTGCTGCTGCTTGTAATGCTGCTGCTGCTTGTAATGCTGCTGCTTGTAATGCTGCTGCTTGTAATGCTGCTGCTGCTTGTAATGCTGCTGCTGCTTGTGATGCTGCTGCTGCTGTCCTGCAAAAGCTGCTGTGACTGCTGCAATGGCCGCCAGCAGAATCTAGCAAGGCGTGACTGTCTTGAGGCTGAAAATATGCAATAGACTCACACTTAGCATGTTGTGTCTTATGAAGGTCTGTGATGCAGAGCAGCCATATGGAGGCAATGTCTAGTCAGTATTGACTTTTTATGATTCAGAGTCGAGTGTGAATCCCATAGCTGGTCTGTGTGAGAAATGATGTGTGTGTGAGATGCAGGGTGTCAGTATGGATTCCATAGCTAGTCAGCGTGCACTGCAGCTGGGCACAGTGCAGAGCTACATTGCAGAGGCAATGGCAGCAGGCTATGGGTACCCCTGGCATCGCATGGGGGTCCCCTACCATGTGCTCGCATCCCTCTGCAGTCATGTCAACCTGTGCCACAAGCAGGTTGAGCAGTATCACAAACAGCAGGCACAAACACATCAGCTGCCAAAGTCAGGACAGCAGCAGGAGCATGTTCACCAGTTGGAGTTGGAGTGCGAGTTGCAGCAGCCGCAGCAGCAGCAGCACTATCAGTCACAGCACCAACACCACCATCAGTCACAGCAGCAGCAGCAGCAGCAGCAGCAGCAGCAGCAGCGACAAAGAGGTGTTAGGAAAGGTCAGACGCACACACAAGCTGACAATGCTGAGGCAGTACGCGCTGTCCCACCGGCGTGGGAATGCAATGAGGCAACAGCTGCAGTGGCAGCTGACTTGAATTGTGATGAAAACCCAGCTCTGTCTTCAACATTAGCACGAGGTCAAGCTGTGTGCAGTGACTGCAAGCTGCCGTGTGACCAGGGCGCTGTTGTGATGCATAGCAATGGTGTTGTGCAAGTGTGTCATGGGACTAGGGTTGTTGGGGGTAGCCCCAACAGCAAAGTTGTGCAGCTTCCTGATATGAGCGTCTTGAAAGAGCTGGTGCAGACAGGCAAAGGCACAAAGGCCCTGCGAGATAGCATGGATGATTGTGACATGACATATGGCCAGTTGCGCCTGGCATTGGCACACTTGTATTGCTTGCTGCGCAACAGTGTATGTCAATGTACTTGAAGGACTTATGTTGCTTTTGTGCAGCAACTGTTGCTGACGGTTGCAAAGGACCTGAAACTTGCTGCTGCTGAATGCTCCTTTGTGAGTGTCATTGCAGTCTGCATGTGGCAGTCCCATGCTGCTGTTGTGTTGCATTGTCAATCAGTTCCTTGTCTTTATGACTCAGCAAAGGAGTCAACAGACAATAACTGGTAAGAGTCTGAGAATGCTAAAGTTGAATGAAACACATCATTCATGGCTGTTATGGGCCACAAAAAGGTCCAGATTTTGTAGTCGAAGCTCTACATCCACATGCACCCTAAATGCAGAAGAAGTCCTAGCGTAACATGTCTGACAAGTTGCGAGAGTCTGTATTGTTCTATTGCCAAGGCCGTGTGATTGCTATGACTAGTCCTGACCGTTACCAAATAAACCATGTCTGCTGCCAGTTGGCCTGCATCTGCATATATGGATGATGTATAGGGATGACTCATGTGCCTCGAAGACACAGCTCCATGCTGCAATATAACATGACTTACAGCCGTCATCAGATCAGCCACATTATGCAGCACTACCGTAGCATGAATTCAATCCAATTTGGATCGCATGGTCTACAGAAAGGATGAAGTGCATATGACGTGTACAGCAATGTGACAAGTCATCATGAGAGTCTATGTATGGAATTGTTACAGTAATTGTAGCAGTATTGTAGCAGATGCACCACCTACTATAATCATCTGGATGAATGAGATATGGTAAGCTGTGCCTATGTGCTTTCAGGCAGCAAACGAGAATGCAATTCAAATGGTAGCACGTAAGCGTAGCACGTCTGAAAACAAGACTACACAGTGTTGAAGTCAGTTCTGAATTGAGCCAGTCCCTCTGGCCTCACAAAAGAATCCCTGAATAGTTTCCCAAAGCTTCCTTAAAAGGAACTCACTTTGACACTACATGCTGTTGCAACAGTGAACGCAGCTGAAAAGCATTGAATTTCGCTGTCAGCTGAAAAATCTCAAAAAATGGTCTTGGAGAGCAATTTTTCGACTGTTGGGTAACCATTATGAAATATATGACAATCACCATGTCAGCAGGTCTGGCCTCTGCTGCAATCACCAATCTGAACTCTAGAAAAGTGTGACTTGCAGTCACAGCAACTGAAGGCCTCCTTTCCTGGTAGGAGAAGAATATTTGTCCGACAACAAGCTGTTTGCTTGTGACTAGCCCAGTCTACGTGTGGATGGAAGATCTGAATCCCACAGTGAGCTGATCTGCTGAAATGTGAAAACAAAGCAAAAAAAAATCTGTGCTGTCAGGAAACCAGAACATGACAGAAGCTGATCTGAGAGCCGAATCTGAACGTTGGCTGAACATATACAGACAAAGGCACAAGCATGTGGGTAATTTCGAGGGTAATTTCGAAGCTGGCCTTGGTCGGAACATAAGAGTTGTGGCAAATGCACAGATGCAGGCCAAAATTTATATATCCTGTCACATTGGGCAGCCTGCAGGCACAGACTTTACACTCAGCACAGATGTCACATCGGAAATCACAGAGTGCTATGCACTAATTCGACAAAGTATGCATGCACAGGTCATTTGTATGATGCGGGCACTGTCAGTCATGCACATGCACAGTCTCAGTGCACTGTTTGGCCATATAGATAGCCATAGGTGAGCAGTGCAAAGTGAAGTTTCACCACCGTGCAACATGAACACTGCCAGGGGGCTTAGTGAACATCGCAATCATTGCAGTGTCCTTCATCACAAAAGACACTACAGACAGATGCCATTAGCTGCAGGTACTTGTGGCTGAGCATTGATCATACAGAAGAAGACCCGCCTTGAAAGGTCTAGTCATATCTGCAGGTTGCTCCTGAGCCTGCAAAATTGGCAGCCATCCAATCCAGAGTGGAATGCTGCAGTTCCTCTAGCTGTGACGCATGCACTGCCTCTACTTCTGCCGCAGACACTGGCAGTGAGCCAAAATACGCTTTTGCATGTTGAAGCCTTTGCGCTTGGCCAAAACACTCAGCTGCTGCTTTGGGAGTCTGAGATAGCAGACGCGCAGTGACAGCAGGGGAACGATGAGGTATACGTCGTGCAGAGGATTCTAGCTGGAAGGGGGGTTGAAGAGGCTGTTGGAGGATGCAAAGGGAAGAACGGAAAGCTGATTGTGAGGATTCATGAAAAGCCCCAGGGAGGGGCTGTTGGGGCTGGACAGAAGACGGGGGCCACAGCTGATGAGGGCTGACAGGGGGGTATTTGGCAGGAAGAGGCAGCGTGGAGGAAGAGCAGCGGACAGGCTGCTGTGCTTCTGGGACAGAACGCATCTTGTGCAGCTGTCGCACATCTGGCCAGGCATACTCAGCGGTGGACAAAGATGGCTTGGATGCATCCTGTTGGTGCATGATGCTAGGCAGCTTACTGCTGTGATCAGAAGCAGATGCAATGCTCCAGCTCTGCTGGTGGTTGCTCTGAAGCTGCCGGCACAACTTCTTGAAGCTTTGCAGGGATCCATGAGAGGCATCCCAAGCTTGCCTGTGCTGCGCTGAGATAGCCACGCTGTCATCTGACTGTGAGGCGTCACCTGAGGCTGGCTGTGCTTGCACGCTGTGCCACAGCTGTGGCGTCTGCGGGACTTGATGGTCAAACACTTGAGCTTCTGCAGAAGGACTGGTCACAAAGCACTGGGCATTGGGCTGCAGCTTGCCAGCAAAGCCCTTGCCAGCAAAGCCCTTGCCATGGGGGGCCGACCAGGCAGTGTGCAGTGAGTGCGTGCCTGCTGTGCTGCGCCTGATGCTGCCAGGAGCATGGTGGGAGCCAGAAGTGAATGTTGGAGGAGCTGTGTGGTGGCGTTGAGGGGAGTGGATGACAACTCGGCGCTGCTTGGCGGGCGCAGATGTGTGCTGCTGCTGATGACACAGCTGCTGGTCTGCCATAGCAGGCTCGCTCTGTGGCAGCAAAGAGGCAGGTGCAGACTGGCAGGAGGCCATGGCATGCATCTGAGCTGGAGTACTGACTTTGCTGCTGCTGTCATGCTTGGCTAGCTTGCGCTGAAAGCTGTAGCCCAACACACAATCTGATTCTCGGGAGACAAGGGGCGCTTGCAAGGGATGAGCAGGGATGTTTGCAATGCTGTTGCAAAAAGGGGCTGCCTCTGTCATAGAGGTGTCTGAACGTAGTTCTGCAACCTCACATTTGAGGGTGCATGTAGGAAGAAGTTCTGCTTGGCAGTTGTGGTGGCTGCCTGAGGCACTACCTTCTGCTATGTATGCTGTGAACATGCCAGATGCTTGGTGGCCGGCAAGTGTTTTGGGCACGCCTAAATTGTCAGGACCAGACACAACAACCTGGTCACCTGTGCCAAAACCGAAATTGTTTCAAGATGTGATAGTAGTTCTTCTGAAAGACAGCAAACATGCATGCTAGCTGCTTGGTTTGCAGTATCTCAGAGCAGAGAAAGCAATCCTGAAAGCAGGCTGTCACCTGCGAATTTGGCAGCACTAATGCTGTTGAGCCTAGTCATTTCCGTCTCTCGCAAGCTCAGTCTACCAGACAGAGCAGCATTGGCTAGCTCCAGAGCACCGATACGAACATGCAGCTGTTCAACCTCATAATTACCACCGCTGCGATGTGACGATGTTATGGCCTGTCGTGGAGCATCGCATCCAGAAGCGCAATCCCAAAACCATATGCATAGCCCCGAGGACGCACTGATCTGCAGAGCCTGGTGACATGCATGCATATGTCTGATTACAGTGAGTGATCACGAGCGAAGGATCAGGCTTGACATATGTAAGCATGTGTTATTGTAAGTCTCATGACTCAGGGCGTGAATCTCACAAAGGGGAACCTGTCTTGTTGCACCGAGTTAAAAGACACATCATTAAGCGTGTGAGAACGCCATGCTGAGTCAAAGCGTGCTGCCCAAAGATCTGTCTGGTCATTTGAATCAAGATATGTATCAGATATGAATCAAGATATGAATCAGATACAGAGACAGAGAGCGCTGTTTAAGCCTAGGCAGGATCACACATGTTGAAGAAGAAGACACAGGTCGCAAAGTGTTGCAAACGCCCCCTCACACTCGCTGGAAATGCAGAAGCATCCTTCCTGATGAATGTGAACATTAGTGAGCGCCGGCTATGATATTGCGTGCCTGTTGGTGTACTGCGTAACTCATAAGGCACATGGTCCGGCGAGCGTCAGAAGTGCGCAATCTGCTGCAGCGGCACAAGGGACTTTTGTGGCGACCACCTTCCTGAATACGGAATGCGATTTTTCATGACGCCTTCCTTCATACTGCTCGCAGCTTAATCCCAGGAGGTGATGGGGCGCAAGGGGAAGGTTGCCTATCTCTACGACGGTAAACAGCACGCTTACAACGCTAGAAGCAATCCACAGTCCGTTCCAGGGCCACCAAGTAGTGATGGCCAGCACCACAGCATTCGGTTTCAAAACACAAGTAATCAAATTCTCAGTTCTTGCACCTGCAGGAGAAGTTGGTGGTGCCTACTATGGGATCAAACATCCTATGAAGCCACAACGCATGCGGATGACCAATGAGCTCATTGTGCAATATGGCTTGGCAGAACATCTAGATGTCTTTGTGAGTCTCCTCTCAGCAAGGCCAACAAGTCTTGCAACATGAGGATGAATGTTGCTCAAGGCCTTGCTACCACAGTACAATTGGCAAGACATGCACCACCAAGTACTCAATCACTTGCTTGACATTACTGCAGAAACCAAACAGAGCCACTCCTGTAGCACTGGAGCAGTTTCACACTCATGAGTACATTGACTTCCTCCAAACTGCCAAGCCAGATCATGTCACTGAGGCTCAGGTGCAGCATTACAATGTCATAGATGACTCACCAATCTTTGATGGAGTCTTCAAATTCTGCCAGATATATGCTGGTGCTTCCATCCATGGCGCCCAGAAGCTGATTCAAGATGATTACGACATCGCAATCAACTGGGCAGGCGGCTTGCACCATGCCAAGAAGGGTCAAGCCTCAGGTGAGCACCCTGTTGTCCTGATTTCAATCAATGTGATGGAAAGCCATCTCAGGCCAATGCTGTAAACATTGCTAGCATGTCGCAGCAGTGAAGCAGTCAAGGTCAGCTGCATTCATGCTTCAAGGACACGAACCGTTGTGTGGAAGATGGAAGGGCAAACAGCTGGGCGCACAGCAAGTGCATATGAGGATTAAATCTGCTGCACGGGCCTGCAATTGCACAGTAGTGTATATGCTTGTACCAGCATCAAGCAACAGTGATCAGTGTCAGCTATACTGTCTAAGGCGCCGTACATCATTGTGCGCCTTCTGACACTGCTTGAGAGGCACTGTAGTTGATGGAACACATCAACTTAGAGCCCCTCGTTGAGAAACTCTATGACGTTCATGGTTGGGCGACAGCTGTGTGACTAAAACTGTCAGAAGTCACAGACTAACAGACACTTGTATGACAAGGCAGCTTGGTGCATCTTGCACAGCAGGGAAATGCTCTCTGCTTTGCAGGTTTCTGTTATGTGAACGACCTGGTCCTGGCCATACTAGAGTTGCTGAAGTACCATGCAAGGGTGCTGTACCTAGACTTAGATGTTCATCATGGCGATGGCGTTGAGGAAGCCTTTCTTTGCAATAATAGGTCCGGTGTTTGCAGCAAGATGCAGTCAGACAATTGCATTGCGCATAGACGGCTGCACCGTGCATCAATTATGTGTGCATGCTAACAATGTGCTGGCCCAACAGAGACATCATGACTTGCTGTGTGCTTATGCATGTGCTTGCTGCTGTGTTACTCTGCATTCTACCTTGCTGTGCACTGCTGTGAATCTTTCATTTACTACGCTGCACTGCAGTGCACGCCGCTGTGCTGTGTCGCTGCGCTCCACAGCAAGCCTATTTGCATCTGACTGCTGTATTCTGCATGCAGGGTGATGACTGTCAGCTTCCATAGGTACGGCAATTTCTTCTTCCCTGGCACAGGGAACTTGCAAGAAAATGGTTTTGGGCATGGCAAGTGGCACACGCTCAACATTCCATTTGATGCTGGCCTGACCGATGGCCAGTTCTGGAGTGTCTTCCAGCCTGTCATGCAAAAGGTGATGGATGCCTATCAACCTGGAGCTGTGGTCTTGCAATGTGGTGGGTTTACTGTGCATCTGTGGGCCTTGATGCTGCTGTCGCCTATGGCCTGCAATGACCACATGAGCCAATTCCAATTGCTGCAGCAGCGAGTTGTGTCATCCTGCTTATGTTCAAGCATCTTAGGCTGCAGAGGCATGCACCAAGCAAGCACCTTCCACTGACGTTGTAACAACATCACATGCTGCATGTTGCAGGAATCATGTCATCTTGGTGCTTGCTGAACATGTGCGCTTGTGCTCAGCTCCACTTTGTTGCAGCCTTTGGATGGTCTCAAAAGCAGTCACAGCGAACTGACTGGTCAGCAACACAGCTGATCAGTACACGGTGCTGTCTTTGCGTGAGGCCTGCTGTCATGCATGCCAGCTTCATGCGCAATCTTGAAAGCTATGTGCATGAGACCGTCAGCTCATGTAGCCATTATGCGTATCTGACTTGTGGTCCAGAATTTGTGCTGGAAGGTGACTAACATCACCACTTCTGCAGGGGCTGACAGCTTGGGAGGTGACAAGCTTGGGGATTTCAACCTGTCCATCAAGCAGCATGCTGAGGCAGTAGACTTCATGAAGAAGTTCAATGTCCCCATGCTTGTCACTGGAGGTCAGCTGTTTGACATGGACTGCAGTGCACAAGCATGTCGTCGTGGATATGCTGTCAACAGCAATTTTGCTACTGTTACTGTTGTAAACAACATTCTACAGAATGGTGTCTGACCTGCTATGTGCTGTATCACCAGGTGCAATGCAGTGTCTCAGAAAGTCTTTGGCTGTGCATGTGTCTGTCTGCTCTGTTGTCTATTTGCCTTGTCCAAGACTTGGCGCATTGCCCTGGAATTGTCTCATATTGTACGGCACAAGCCTGTATGTTTAACAGGTTCTTGCATCCAGACCACAAGTCCCAAATGCATGCAGCTGGCTGCGGTACCAGCACTTCAGTTGCCTGCACAGGTGGCGGCTACAAGAAGAGGAATGTAGCCAGATGTTGGGCATACGAGACTGCAGTGCTTGTGGGACAGCCAGAACTTGTGACAGACCAGCTGCCCAGCAACATGTACCTGGACAATTTCAAGAACGAGAAAGAGGATGTCACAAGAGTGCCCAGTCTGAACGCTGACAAGATGAACATCTACCGACGGGGTACGATACCCGACACATACAACAGGCCTGCACGCCTTGACCAGATCAGGACCCGCGCGCTGGAGCACTTGCGGCATGTGGAAATTGCTCCAGGTATTGTATTCAACCCTGCTGCTTTTGCGGTGAACACTGCACCAATCGCGGTATTTGCAGTCATTGGTCAAGTGGCAGATCATCTAGAATCAATGCCTAGTAGCCTCATGCCTGCCCCAGCAAAGATGCTGAGAATCAACCATGTCTGTCTCTGTATACTTTTGGGTCTGCACTTAGGCATATTGAGACTATGCCAACAACCAACGTTACAGCTGTGTGTGCTTGCATGACATCATGTTTTGCAGGATTGACTTGACTAGTTGTCACCCTAGCCTTTGCTCCATACACATATGTGTGACGCAGCAGGTGGGAGTTGTGCTGTGATCGCGGTCAACATGACTTGCACAGGCTGTCAGTCTTGTTGCTGTGATTGCGGTCAACATGACTTGCACAGGCTGCCAGCCTTGTTGATGTTTGTCACAAGCAGTGGTGCAGGATCTAACTGTTGGCTTCTGCAGGCCATGGGTTCTTTGAGCGGCAGCCAGATGCCATGCTGCCTGACTGGTTGTCCACCCACCCTGAAACAGATCAGGAGCAGGAGGAGCATGACTATGCACTGAGTCATCACCTGTTGAAAGACTATGATCAAGCTGATTACTTCAGGGACAATGATATGTTTAGCATGCCCTGGAACAGTGCTTGGGAGCTGCCAGTCACTTGATGGTGTGTCAGAGAGAACATGTTGCTGGGCTGCAAGGCAGTTTTGACAAACTTGGGCCTGTCAATCCCTGTCCTCCTCCCCTCCTTGACCTGCATCCCCCCTCCTGCCTCACAATGCTCAAGTTAGCTCATCCTACATTTGGGTAAACATCTGATTAGACACTGCTCTTGGCGTGCTTGCTGCAAACATGTAGTGTTTGGTACTGAAGACTCATAAGCAGCAACAGTAAGTTTTCGAGGTGGTGAAGCAGCTATGGGTGAGCTTGCTGTGCTGGTGCGTGATATATGCAGAATTTAACTTGCAATTGCATAATCGGTGTGTGAGACAGTGTGTGTGTGTGTGTGTGTGCATGAAACTATCACTTGACCTTGAGCTCAGCATGGTTTAGTCTCTGCAGTAGCAGCGGCTGTTCCCCATAAAATGTAACATAAACACAGCCACGGATCAGCGACAGTCATGTGCCTCGGCGAGACGACTCTGTAGAGCTGTCCTCAGGGAAAAGTGAGGAGCCCAGTCTGGTTGTACGATTTACATAATTCTGCTTCTCTTTTACGCAAGTGAATTAACATATAAATACAATACATAATTATTGGACAATAGTACTGCTGGACAACCTTGCGGCTTGGTGATTAGGCATCAGGGCACGGCCCTGCGTAATAGTCACCCACAAAGTGCTCTGTCGGGTTTCACCTTGCCTCAAGGTTGTTGCAACTCTTGTTTTGTTCGGTGCTGATGGGTGTATGTGCTAGTCTTGGTGGTCTTGGTGGTCCCCCTAGGTATTGCAAGTCAGGTGTCGATTAGGCATAGGACCGCAGTGCAATATGAGTAGACGCACAGGGAAGCACCGCATATACATGAATGTAGGTTACGATCTTAGCGAGCAGCAGCTCCGCGATTTCTTCAACCAGTATGGTAACGTGACCGATGTCTACCTTCCCAAGCACAAAAGCGGCAGAAACAAAGGCTTCGGCTTCACCACGTTTGATTCTGATGACGGATTGCGTTCAGCTTTGTCAGCTCAGGAGTACATAATAGGGGGAGACTTGGTGAAGATCAACCGCGCCGGTCCTCGTCCTGAACACGAGCTGCAGCGGGAAGCCGAGGAGGCAGCGTCCAATGCTGCCGAAAGCGATGCTGCATCTCGACAGCCTCAGTTGTTTGGCAAAGGACCACGGCTGTACGTTGGTGGCGTGCCAGAAGAGCTCACTGAAGAAAGGTTGAAGGCTTACTTCAGTCGTTGGGGCAATGTGGTTGACCTATACTTCCCTGGCAAGAAAGGCCAGAGCAGAGTCAACTACTGCTTTGTCACTTTTGATAACTGGAGAGCTGCACAACGTGCTTGCAATCAATCTGAACGCAGTATCGATGGACTGGTAAGCTCAGCTTGACTGCTATTCTGCTGCTCAAGATTTGCTTGTGCTTTTTGTGTGGTGGCAAACTTACTGTGAGACAGTTCATTGATCTGCTTGTTATCCTGCAGCCATTGCAATCAATCAACTTGGCGCAAGAGCGCTCAGCAGAGCAAGAGCAGCAGGCAAAGGTAGAGGCTGCTGCTCTGGATGCAAAAGCTAGCCCTGCACCTTCACTCCCTATGCCTGGAGTCAACTTTGGTGCCTTGGGATCAGCATCGAATCTGGCTTTGGCAAGACACTTTCACATGCAGGCACAGATGCAAGCACAACAGATTGGGCCAGCAGGATTGAGCATTCAGCAGCAGCAACAGCAGCTGCTGCTCCCAAACTCCGCCAAATTGCCAGGCATGGGGCCAGCTCCAGACACTTCCAGCATAATTGCTGCTATGGCAACTCACCCTGAAGCCTACCAGCAGTTGCTGAACAGCATGTTAGCTCAGCAGGGCAGGACAGGCAGCTACTCAAGTGCAATGCTGCCTGGTGCATCCGGCAGCATGACGCATGCCCAGCCATCTGCTGTCTTCAACCCCTATGGTCTTGCTCTAATGGCCAATCCAGCAGCGCAATACCCACAGGGGATTGGTAGCATGCCCATGGATGCAAGGCATTGGCTGGCAGCCCAAGGTGCGGCTGCAGCGACAGCACCCACTAGGCAGGAACACATTCCTGATTTGCCCATCATGCCTCAGGCTCCTGGTGTCCTCCATGACATCCAAGCCACTCCCCCAATGCATCATGGCAGCTTGCACAAATTGCCTCCTGATCAGCAGCCAGTCACAGTTCCCCCAGGCAATTGGGGGTGGCCAATAGGGTCAGTCGCTGATATGCACAGCATGGGTCTTACCCCGGGTTTCCAATCTCAGGCAGAGTTCCTGGCTGCTCAGGCGCAGGTTATGGGCGGGGCAGCAGCTTTCCAGCCTGGCAATCTTGAGAACCAGCAGCTCCCATTTGGAGGTGAGCAGCGGTGGGTCTAATCTCTCCCATGTGTTCTCTATGAGCTGTGTGGTTGTGTGCCGTTGCAACAGCATGCCAATCCTTGTACCATCATGTTAGTGTTGCCTTTTGGCCACTCAATGTTCAAGAATGACATCTTGCTCAGCTTGACACATGTTGTGTCATGTTGGGCCGTTTGCATTCAACTTCTCTCAAGCTGAGACAAGGTGTCAATTGTGGTTTGGAAGCAGCCCCCGCACAAATTTATCTTGCTTCCCTTCTCCTTCTCGTACTGCTGCTTTGAATTTCCTAATCAAACTCCCCTTTCAGAATTTCTTGTGTCTGCAGTCCTGAATTTTGCAGGCTTTGGCCCCCTGAGAAGCACTCTTGGTCGCCCTCGTAAATCTCACATGCCATATTGACTCAGGCTTCTGCCAAGGTGGGCTTTGGTGCTGCTGTTATCATTCTGTTGCGGTTTTTAAAATGGCCCATTTCAAATTTGCCATGGAGCACAACTTTTGCGGCGTGTGCTGCCCCATGCTGTCACCAGCTGTTGCTGGATGTCTGGTGTTTGCTAAGCTGGAACACATCCATTGTCTCTTCAAAACTCGAAATGACTGCGATCAAGCTTAATTTGTTGTTACTTTGCTTGCAGGCATTCCCAAAGGTTGCAATTCTAGTCTGTGACCGCAGTGTGGTTGCGGGCAATCAGTGACCCATTCAGATGCATGCCACAAACCCTTTTCAGCTCCTGCTCGTCTACTCGGCGATTGGTCGCCTGACTTTACCATGCTTGTGTTCTTGCGCAGTCGTCTTGTCTAGCCAGCTGGATCAGCGGGCAATGTGACAGCCAAGACTTGACAGCTTTTGGTCATTTTGGATCAGAAAGAATCACAAAGCGTGAGTGCAGCTGCAGCAGCGATGCTTCCGACATTGCCAGTGTTTGTCGTTTGAATTCAGTCCGTAATTTTCAGCTTCATAGCCTGTCTGCTTTTGAATGCATTTGTGTGTGTGGTAGTTATTTTGACTGTGGTAGTTATTTTGACTGACATACTCTTTCTTGAGGGCATCCCTGATCACTTTGACTGGGGTGTGCTTGCTCTGATATATTTAATACTTTGTTCAGTTTGGCAATTTGCCTATCGATGAGAACGGCAATCTTCAATCAGACCAGATTGATCTGTCCTCCTCTTAGGCTGGTTTGCCTCCCAGCTTGTGTAGCCAAAAAAGCTTAAGTGTCAGCTATTACTCCAAGCCAAGAACATTAGATATACTTGTTTCACTTGGCCCACAAGTGCAGTATGATGTGACTCTTGCTTTTGCGGCTGGCTTCTCGGTTGTGCATCTAATGTGTAAGATCTATCTGTCAGCGATTGAAAGATTGCGGTGCTGATATTTAGGCAGTACAGATACCGAGAGATTTACAAGTATGTTTATCAAATGCAGTTTCTGAATCATGTTCTCTATGTCTGCAGCACATGCAAATTATGCATCATTGCTGCTGCTTTCAGCTCTTGGGTTATGAGAACGAAGCGCGGCTGAACTCTGTCTGATCCATGCTGAAACTGTCTCACTATGTCCGAGTCTAGTCGCCTTTCAGCCCATGCTGAAGCTACCTGCAGTTGTCACTTCAGACAGCAATATCAGACGGGTCTGTTCGTGTCTGTTTGTGCAATATCACAGGTCTTATCGTGTCGTATCTTTTGCACCAGATGGGATCTGACTGAGGCGGACAAACTCATCTGATCTGTCTAGACCTCGTCTGAAACAGGCAAGTCTAGCCTGAAAGTAGGCACTGGCTGCTGCAATGGCTAACCTGTACCTAAGGTTGTCTAACCTGCATCTTCCCCTAGCCTGTAAACTTACACTGACCTAAACTCGTTACATGTGCACATGCACTCTGCCTACACCTGATGACACACACTGCAAGCAAAGGTGCACACACACTACAAAGGAAGGCACATACACACTACAAGGAAAGGTACAAAAGGTAAGTGCTGTCACACAAATATGCATGCAAATGACACAAAAGCTGCAAGCAGCAGGAAGCATCAAGCCTCTAACACACGACACCTAGGTCATAACACCAAACATCATAGCAAACAGCATAGCCAAACATGCCAGCCATACATGACATACGTTCCATCAGGCCCTAGCAATTCAGGGATGGTGCTGAGAAAGTCCTGACACCCATGGCTACGGTCAAGCAACTCGTTATTCCATACAGGCTGGCAAGAGACACAAGTTGGTGCACTGTTGGCAGCACTGTAAGCTCAGCTGCAGTTTACCGACAACGGTCTTTTTCACATACAGTGTGTACAGCTGTGTGTACAGGTGAGATGCATCTAGTCCCTTTAAGAGCCAGCTACATGTCAGTCGGCTCATCTGCAAAACACTTTTGGCTGGCAGTCGACATAGACACCTCACACGTAGCAAGCAAGCTTAGCTGCACGCACCACAGACATGACCCAATGGCTGTATCTGGCTTGAGTCAATCTCAAGATCAGCCACATTGCCGAGCTCATTGCCAGAGAGTTCTGACTTGTTGATCTTAGCCTTCTTCCTGGCACCCTGTTTGCCGGTCTGCTGCCTCCTTGTCCTGACTGCTTTTGTTGTGCCCTTCCCTATGGTCAGCCATTTTTGCGAGCCTGTGCATTGTGCTGATGGGCTGATGATGAAGAAGCCTTGGAGCCGCTTCTTTCTACCGAGTTAAGCCCAGCTGTCTCCTTGGCTGCCTGCTTCATGCACTTCTTTGCAGACTCATTACCCTGCTCTGGATAATGGGCCTTTGCTTCGTTGCCTATACCCTTGTACTTGTTGCACTGCTGCATCACCTGCAGGGCAGCAGAAACTCTCTTCATGCAGATCACTGGCAAACTTTTACATACTAGCAGTCATCATTTGTACTAGGGTATACTTGTCAACCGCTGCATATGCCACAATGCTGGCATGCAAACAACATGCTTAGTGAATGAATGTTCACAGAGTTGAGCTGTTACTTGGCCACAAAGATATCTGTTGACACTTGTGTGAAGCAAGTGTGCACCACAAGACTGCAACTCTGAAGCTGAGAGAGCTGCTGCATCAGTTGTGCATCTTGTGCGCAACATTGGCTGTGCTTGTCAGTCATGCAGGTGAAGGGTCAGTTTAGGTTGCTGTATACGCTGCTGAATACCTTCTAAAGCTATGGCGAAATGTAAGGCTATTTTGCAGCTGTGGCGGTAACTGTGAAAGCTGCTATGGTGCAGTTTGTGTGCAGTTTCCACCGACAGCAAAAGCTGAAGGAGTCACTCACAAGGTGCTTGTTGGAGGAGGCTTGCACTGCAGTGCCTGCCACACTGATACCCTCTACAGGAGCCACAGATTGCTTGGCCTGCAAGCCATCCTGCACGTACATCCATGCTTTGCAGTGAGGATAGATCCAAATCAGTGTGAATCCGTCAAGCTGCACTACAGAAGTGGTGCTTACCACTGCACAGCAAGGCTGTTCAACAAGGAAAGATGCTGCTCTTAATCATGCATATGAACTTGTGCTCGCACACACTGCTAGTTGCACAGCGTGCTCAGTGTAAACACCACCATTGAGCTGCAAGTATCTGGTGTTGACACGAACCCTGTGACTGATCAGAAAACGAGGGCTGCCTGCGTAAGTGTCCTTAGGTAGTTTGCTGTACGCACCCTGTGCACACGCAAACAGCGTGCGTCATGACATAGACAGGCGTAAAAGTTCGGTTTGACACGCTGAAATTGTGCATGCCTGCAAATGACATGACTGAATGCACAGACGCAATCCCCAGGTCAAAATGGATCAGCAGCATGCAAAACAGAGTTGTCACAACCAGCATGTGTTGGTCTTACTGTGTGATCACACAGGGCATCCAGCAGTGCCTGCCAGATGAGTGAGACCACACGGTGAGTCAACTCTGGAGTGGTTAGAGAAAGCCATGTTACTGGAACATATACACGTCCGTCTCTTTTTTTCCATGGTTGTGAATTTTGATACCGTTGCCAACATGTGTGCAGCTTTTCATTGAGCAGGCTTTGTGCTTGTGCATGCTGGTTGCTGATGCCACATCACTGGTAGGCATGGGCAAGAAGCTGAGGCCTATAGAGCTTTGCTTTTACACTCTGACATGGAATTGTGGCGACAAGCTGATGTGGTCTATTGTGCAAAACAACAGCAGAGCCAGGTGGGGTCCTATTGTCTCCCGATCTCTCTTATTTATGTTTAGCAGCATGATGGCTGCTGAGTAGTGTGAACACGACTTAGGTATGCCTTACAAAGCAAGCTGGCATGTACACATCACAGTGGCACGTTTGATTATGCCAGCTGGCAACTTTCTTTGGAAGCAGTCGTTTGGTGCACTCATGTCAGCACAGTCTCATCAGGGGAGATAGTACCATACTATGTTGATGCCTGTACCCTATTTTAGTCAAAGTGCAGCACACGCACGCACATGCACGCGCACGCACGCACGCACGCACGCACGCACGCACGCACGCACGCACACCTGGTGTAAGGGTGTCCTTCTACATCAAGCTGCGCTCTGTCAGCTGAACACAAAGACCCTGTTCACTCCAGCATTTCTTGCAGATCATCAGACGTGCTCAGGTCAACAGTGTTTTGCTGTGTGCAACCCATAGCCTGCTAGGTATGGCAGAGCTAAAGATGCCTTGACAGCCAGCCTGAGCAGCCGCATACAGCAAGTGCTGGCTGTTGACATCTCAAAGCTGGACACAAAGCTGTTTACAGCCCCAGAGGGAAACAAGCTGTTTGGCCTGGTCTACAAGAACACGTCTGGCATGGCGTAACCTCACGCTGCAGGCTCGGTGTGTTCACGCTGCAACCTGGGCGCATCACACAAGGTCCAACACCAGCAGTAGTATTAGCATGTAGTTACCAAAGTATGCCTGTTTAGGTCCATTTAGTTGCTTCAGCGGTTGTACACTACAGTATCTCTGCAGCACGTTTTGTCCCATAGCTACACTATACAGCTACACTACACAGCTGCACTGTATATACATATAGTGTTCTGCTTCCTGACGTGCGTGAGACAGTTTCAGACCATTTCAGATACTCCAGCACTTTCAGCCTTTATGAGATATGATCAGACACTGCAAGCGAGGCCTTGCTGATTGCACTCTAGCCACCCTTAGTGCGCATTGCATCCGCTAGACAAGGCTGAAAGCGTTCAACTCCGAATTAGAAAACATCAGACATGTAAGCTGGAAGTTGCTGATCATACTCTAGTCAGTTTCAGCTGGTATAAGACAAGGCTGAAGCGTCGAGACATACTCTTATCACTTGCAGCTGGTATAAGACAAGGCTGAAAGTGTTCAGATAGGCATTCAGCCGCGCTTCGTTCTCATAGTAACAGGACACAATGAAAAGGATGGTCAGTGCAGTCTGTACAAGAAGAAGCCAATGCATGTCAACCCCTAGGCTTGTGCTGCCCTATCTGCACAAGTCACAAGGCTGGCTTTGGACATCATGCACTTGCCTATGGTGCTGGCCTGCAAATGCAATACCACTCCGAAAATCAAGTTGACATGCAGCGCATGACACAAGCCAGAAGGGGTTCAAGATGCCTGTTGGTCATCTTGCCTGTGTGAAAGCTGTTTATAGCTTGCATGTTCCTTTGCATGAAATACCATGTCAGTAGTAGGAGCATGGTCTCAGTGACACAATCTGTCTAGCTGATGACAGCTACCAGTATCCAACACAGTGTGAACTGCTCCAAACTGATGAGACCAAACTTCTTATACAGAGCAGACAGCAACTTGTTGCATAGTCAGACTCAGCCTGTGGAAAAGAAAAGAAATGACTACGCCTTCCGGCGTCGATTTAATGAGAAGCCAAGCATTATACCGGCTGCCCAGGTGACCCAGCCTGTGCTTAAGCATTGAAAGGAGGTTGCGCGTCTTGATCCATGTGTGTACGCGGTCTTCAGGTGAAAGTGGTTTCCCTGTTATCCAATGTGACACAACAGGCACAAGGGTTTAAAATAAACTCTGAAGCGCGATCGCGAGGGATCGTGTGTGAGCAGGAGCTCGGGGACCACGCCTGAGTATGCAGTACATTGTTGTTTCGGTGCAATTCTTTTTTACATGTCGCGTCTGGCTGAGCTGTAGCTGAAAGCTGATTTTTTTTTGCTGGCTGATAGGTCTGCCGGTCACGAGCATCAAGCAGCAGGCAACAGAATCCAAAGGAGAGCCCAAGTTCATTATACCTATATCAGCAGAGTAAAAAGCCCTTAGAATGTGTGTTGAGGCTCTGTTGAAGAGTGCAGTCAGGCACATGCAGGTGTTTACAGATCCAAGGACAAGGCAGACACGCTCGTGACCGGCGCGCTGAAGCTGCTCTTTCTGGCTATCTGTATGGGCTCGAGTCCTCAGTCTGGTGTGTGAAGAAGCCGCCTGTAAACTAACTAGCACAGACAGGTCGCACTGCAAAGGGCCAAACCCTGTGACGCATAGGGTAATAGCATGCCCCAAGAGCAAGGAGCCACATGTGCATTGCAGCATGCAGATTGCATGCCACAATTCAAGTCATTTGTGCATGGCTGAACCATCAAGCTGAAAAGGAACGCAATAGCATTCAAGCATCATATGATTGACACCACACAGGTATGAACCGCGTAGGTGTAAATGCAGCGCAGGATGTGCATACTAGCACACACTATATAGACACATGCAAAGTAAATGAAACAAAGCAAGCAGAGAAGGGAATTGGCATATACAACCAGCTAGTTGCTGTTTGCTGCCATCACCTCGGGGCCAATGCTCTGTTGACTGTTGCTGCTGCCGTCGCTACTGCCTTTGTCATTGCTGTTGCTGTTGCTGTTGCTGCTGCTGTTGCTGTTGCTGTTGCTGTTGCTGTTGCTGTTGCTGTTGCTGTTGCTGTTGCTGTTGCTGTTGCTGTTGCTGTTGCTGTTGCTGTTGCTGTTGCTGCCACTGACGCTGTGCAGCATGCTGGTGTGATAGATACATCCCGAAATCTGATGTCAGCTGATCTGGTGCTGTGAATATCAGTATAGAGGTGTGAGTGAAGGATGCATGTCAGCTCGGGCATAAAGCCGTACGAGAAAGCAATCGGTCGACCGGGCGCACAGCGCAGCCTCCCTGCCTGGCACAAGGGTTGCCTTGCCTTGCAGATCTCAGTGCCAATGTCTGAACATGGTAGAACAGACTCCCACCCATTGTCATTCATAAGCAGTACAATGTGGGCGTCAATAAATTGGGCACTGCACCAAGGTGTCAAGGTAGCTCATGGGAGAGAGAGAGAGAGAGAGAGATTACAATGCTTTGTCTGATCACATGTAGAAGAAGACAAAGGTCAAATGTGGAAGACATCAACTTGAAAGCTTGCATGTGATCTAACTGTGCAAAAAAGGATCTCATGGTGTTGGTGTCTGTAAAAACATGTGAGTAGCAAACATCTGGCAGCCCTATCTTTTTACTGTTGTAAAGAGTCCATGCACCTAGCCAGGTCATCAGCTGCAGGCTGACAATGCCTGCTTATGTGCTGTGGTGGCATGGAGTATTTACGTTTGCCCGCGCAAGATTCCACAGCTTCAACTGCACAACAAGGTAGTGCCTCGTGCTCGAGAGATATGCTGCTGTGCAGTGCCAGTTATAGACAGACACCAGAGCCTTGCGTACAGAGCGATAAACGCCTGGAACCTCACCTTCGGAAGGACACAGCTCGCGCATCACGCACCAGGCGGCCACAGCTTGCAGAGGCTGACAGAACACCTGCGAACACCTGACACTGATCAGCAAAACCGCAGTTAGCCTGACTGACACACCCATGCGTCATGCGCGCACCTCGTACTGGCGTGGGTGCTTTTTGTGACATTGCGTCAGCGCTTGCAAGTGTTTCTCGCAGGTCATACCGATCTGGCATGGGTGTCAGTATCCCTTTCACGGTCGTTCATGCAGTGCGTAGTGCCCTAAAAAGATAAAATTTCTCTTTGGCTTGGGCAGCGCAGCGGGCCGTGCAGAACTCCGAGATACAATAGCACGGGCGCTGTTTGCAAACATGACTTACACACTATATAAACCCCAGGACTTACAGTCCTGCAGGACAGGAAGACCAACCGACGGTTGCGTTGCGTATCCATACTATTGTTTGTAATAATTACCCAAACAACCTGATGCGGTGAGGTTTGGTGAACTTGAGAACGCAGTGTAGCAAGCTGCGGCCCTTGCGAGGCTACCTTTCGGTTGCTATCACAAGACATGTACCGAGCTTTTTTGAACGTAGGTTACGTTCTGTCAGAAAATCAGCTGCGATTGCACTTTGGACAGTTTGGTCTTGTGTCAGATATTTACCTGCCTAAGCACACCAGCGGCCGCAACAAGGGATTTGGATTTGTTACATTTGACTCCGCACAGGCTTTAGACCGAGCCTTGCTGACCCCGGCTCACGTGATTAGTGGGGTAACAGTACAGGTATGAGAGCCTTGGACAACCTGATCGGTGGCCTGGCAAGGCAGTACACACAGACACGAAGGCCATTCAAGCCGTGCTACATTCTGTAGGTCAAGCGGGCCGGCCTAAGGCCACCTGAGGCCGGTAAAGTTGTCCCACAACCAGCAGACACCTTGGCAGGCTCAGCAAACCAGCAGCAGCCTTTTGGCAGAGGTCCTCGGCTGTATGTCGGCGGTGTCGCAGATGCTGTGAAAGAGGAGGCAATCAGGCACCACTTTGCAAGATGGGGCCCTGTTGCAGATGTGTACTTCCCTGGGAAAAGAGGACACAAACGTGTCAACTATTGTTTTGTCACCTTTATGGACTGGAAGAGTGCGCAGCGGGCCTGTGACCAGTCTGAACGAAGCATTGATGGCTGGGTGAGCTCTTCAATATTCACGCTGCATGCACCATGACCAACCCACTGTTGCTGATAATAACCTATGTTATTCCATTTGCAGCCTTTAGATTCTGTCAGTCTTGCTGGAGCACGGAAGCAAGAGTCAGAGATGCACTGGGCTCCTGACTCTTCACCTTCTGCATCCAGTGCACAGTCTCAGTCTGAGACGGCAGCTTCGCATCTGGCCAGCCTGTCTGGGCTGCCTGGCTACACTGTGTGGCTTGAGCAACAGTATGGTCAGCTCCACGCACAAATGTCTGCACAAGCCGCAGCCAGCGGCATGCCTCCACCAAGATCTCATGCTGACCCTCTCAGCACGTTCACTCCTCACAGCCAAGGAGCAATGTCAGGTGCCACAGACCAGGAGCAACTTATCTACCTGCAAGGCATACAAGCGGGCCTGCAGAGCAAGAGTACATCTTCAGCCGCAATGCAGGCCATGGAGTCTTCAGCTAGGTATGCTGCCAGCGATGCCGGTTCCCCAATGTCGGTGCCAGCAGATATGCAGGGTCAGCACCATTTCCTCAATGCAAATGCGCATTTTGCGCCCCCAGCTGGTGGTCAGCTGCCAAGCATGACAGGGCACGAGCTGACTAATTGGTTACGTCAGTCTGGTGTCCAGTACCAGCAGCATGATCAAGCTGCTGTGCACCCCAACTTGACTGGTGCGGAGCAGCTGCCTCTGGGCAGATCTTGGCCAGGACCACAGCCTACCTCCATCGGTGAAATCGTTGAGAGTGAGTGGAATTGAGTATGTCTTTGGCAGATGCAGTATGTGACTTGCCCAGTGTGAGCCCATGCTTCAATCATGTGCCCATTGTTTGTCAGGACACTGCCTGCTAGGCAGCCACCTGTGCTCCCAAGTTGCTTCCACCCTCTGACAGGCGCAGTCCTAGCTGTCTCATGTCGATGATATCTGTTGCAGGAATGAATGCTTGTGAGATGCAGCAGCAAACGGCTTTTCCTGCTTCGCGTCTTCATCACTCCTACCCTCCTTACTACTGATCGCCAGGTACTGTTCTGCCGGATGTGACCAGCCCATCAGTGCCAGCTGTTGCTTGATGCCCAGCTGAATCTGGCAGCAACTCTATACCTTGATTTGGAAGATGCACCTCGTCCTGCCGGTCCTATTTTTGCTGTTCTGCTTCGGCATCTGCAACTCTCTGACCTGTTCTGATTACCTGATCAGCTGCTGTTGATTTGCAGACCCTGCCTCTGCCAGGCAGTTCTGTGGACTTTTGGTTTCCCCATGCATGCTTCTCATGATCTGTTGCATATCACCTTGTCAACTACATATCACAGGGCACTCATGTTGCAGGTGAGATGCAAAATGTACAGATTACTCAGCAAATCTTGTCAGCCTCCCAACTCAGACTGTCCGCAATACTTGGATTCTCCCAGTGTCTTTTCTGCTCCATTCTGCTCCCTGCAATTCGAGGGACCTATCTCAGACAGTTCCAATATCAGTTTGGCCCTAACAGCATGCCGACCCAGATCTGCATGTCACTTGTCACTGTTTTCTGTGTGTCAAGCTTGCCACACACCATCGAGCTTAGATTCGACTGCTGGAAGTTGTTTTGGTCTCTGGCTGTCACTGGACTGATCCAGGATTCTGTGCATTGGTGCGGGTGTACAATCTGTCTGTTTCTGTTAGAGGGTCACACTGTTCAGATATCTGTTCAGGTCAGCTGTTTGTCATGTTTAGGCTGGGTCAACTTTGAGTAGCTTGTGCGTTATGGAATGCATTTCGGTGAGGGTTTTGTCCTGATCAGCGTCATTTTGCAGCATCTTCTGTCTGTTCAGAACTGCCGTTCAGAAGGGTCATGGCTGGATTTTGTAGCGTGTCACGTCTTGCGCGAAATGTTTCTGATCTTACTCATAGCTTGTTGTGGATTTTGTTGCACACAGTTAACTTGTGCATTGAGCCTGAGCAACTCAAGGACTTCCGCATCTCAGGAGCAAGCATACGCTCATGCTGTACTTGCCCTTGGGCAACCCCTGAAGTACCCCTTTAAAACTGCTTTGCATTCTGTCTTGCTTTACATACATGGGCATGCAAGTCCATTCCTATCCACATCGTCACTTAAAGGCGTCTGGTTTCTTTGCTCCTGGTTCTGTCAAATGTAAATTGTTGTAGATTGCTTCTGACTGTGCATTTACTCTCCACACTCATCAAATTATCCTCTCCTGCCAGCTGAAGTATATGCTACTGGGTTTCATGCATTCAGTGATGCATGCCTGCCACATTGTAAATCGTTGTGTAAAACTTTGTGCGCTCCTAAACTGACAGCACAGTAAGAGTTCATTTAGTCCAGCCATTCAACCAACTCTTAGCATCATATCAAAATTTTGTACTTGGTGTGGCTGAGTACTTTATTGACGACTAAACGCCCATCATATGAAAGTGATGCAAAGGTCCATGGATCAGCAAGACTCCATGCTGCCCCTGCATTGCACAGTCAACAGTGTGCAAAAGCAGCCACTATGCCTTGATCCAAGGGCTGTTTGCTGGTAATAATATCAAATGGCGCTACTGCGCTGACTGTCTTGCATGTAATCATGTGGCACCATGTGGCACAGCACTACTTGGCAGACATGCGCTTAGTGGTGTTTGACGTGATCTTGCAAGTTGGCAAGGATTACAATTGTTGCTGTGCATTCTCTCACAAGCAGTGAAGTCTGTAATATGAGCAAACATGCAGTGAAGTCTGTAATATGAGCAGACATGCTTCCACACCACACAACAATGTGTCTCCCGTCATCATTACATGCGGCTGGGTTTGATTTCTGCTTACCATAAACACTATCCTCATGATCGTCATAAGAGCAGGCCTTCCCATCATGTGCCTCTTTGCTGAAGCCCTTACTTTGCCCTCCAGCCCCACCCTGAAGCCCCCTTGACCCGCTCTGACCCCTGCTGCTTTCTCCAGCAGTCACCGGGGTATGCCACAGATTCACCAAAGAGTCTGATGCAGCAGACAACAGCAGACTGTCATGATAGGGGTTAAACTTGGCTTGCCAAATCCAATGGCTGTGGCCCCCCAGCTCCAGCAAGGGGGTAATGGCAGACCCCAACATTCTGCAGAAGCCAACTGAATGCATTGCTCGCATGTCCTGGCTTTGCTGCATAGATCAGTGAGACAGAGTTTTCTGAGATTTTACCTTGAGCAATTCTGTTGCTTTGGGCTCTGACAATGACAAGCTTTGTTGAGTGACAATAGACTGCTGAAAGGGTCTGACCTAATGCTGCTGCACAGCATTGTTACATATGATTCGCCAGGACCCACAATGCTGGATCATTCAGTACAACGCATGCAAAGCCAACACAGGCATCAGACAATCAGCTGTACACTTAGCATGCTGTGAAACAGCAGCATCGCTTCAAAGTTGTCGCGCACCTCTCTGGTTGTACAGCCCAGTGCCAGTGGTGGCATTTGAAAATGCTATGTCCAGCTAGTATGTACTGTCACTGGGAAGTCACAGCCATGAAAACGTGCCATGTTGAGCAGTGAGGCATACCTCAGATCCCACATGCACAGCTTGCAGTCATCGCCTGCAGAAACAATCTTGTGCTGCTGCTGATGTGCAAAATCAATGTCTCTGACAGGCATCAAGTGAGCATGAGGAATCTCTCCAGCGCGTTTCATGCTGCGAATGTCCCAGATCTGCAACACATTTTACTGTCGTCCATGTTGAGCTGTGGCAAGTGCAGCTTGCCATTTGATGTGGGACCAAGTAGCTTGTGTGAAACACTACAGGTCCACCAAGTGCAAGCGTTACGTGCAACAATCATCACGGTCTGCATCTTAGCTATTGCTCCACCAATAGGGTGCTGTTGCTGTGCACATGATGGGGCAGCAAGCAACTTTTTGCTTGCATGGAGTCCAGTGGTCAGCAGTGTATTTGCCCTACCTGTACACCATTGCCACCAGCAGTGCAAAGCCTGCTGGGGTCATGTGGGTCCCATGCCCCACCCCAAAAGGTGTACAAATCCCCTGCTCCAACATCACCTGTCATCTGCACCAGAGCGTATCAAGAAGCCCACAACCAAATGTGCTCAACTAGGACAATGCAGCCTAGTTGCCTAGTAAGTGTAAGACTATGTTGCCTGATCTTCTCATGCATGTCATGATGCTGTGTAGCCTGCCACATGGACAAGTGGCAAGCTGAAGTCTATTGGTCACGACGTCGAGGTGCAAGGGAGCATGACACCATACAGGCAAGGGTCTGAGGTATTGATGTGCAATGCACCTGAAATCACCTCACGTTTGCTGCATTGTTCAGGTTCCATAGCCGCCAGCGACCATCTTCAATGCTGATGGCTTCATTGGCACGCTGCGGATGCCACAGGACTGATCTCGGTGTCCCACTGCCAGCTTTCAGCTCCGCTTTCTTTTCCAGCTGCTGCTTAGCTGTGACGCCCCAAAGAGTAGCTGTATGCGTGCCACCTGCACAAGCGTGATATGTTGTGGCATTCATGACTGGTGTGTTGATACTGTGCGCTAGAGCTCATGAGTGGCACCATCTTGCCTTGATTGCTGATGGTTGCCAGCATGTGCTCCTGTGTCGGGTGAGGTGCAAGGTGCCAGACCTCCTGACCATGCAGGTATGAGGCGAGCACCTTGATGCCTTCTGTCTCGGGATTGAACTCCAGCAGTTGTATCTGCAAGGCGTCGAGAGAGTGACCCGTCATCTCAGCGACACTGGGGAGTCCGGCTGTGTCTACTTACCACGTTCTCCTCTCTCAGCGCGTTTGTGCCTACAAGCCATTGGCTCTGCTGAGATGGCCCAGGAGCTGCCGCGAGGCACCTTGCTTGATATTTGAGGCCATGCGTCACGCCTCGTTCCCCCATTCCGCTCAGCCTTGCCTATGATCAAGCGTGGCTGGTCATAACATACTTGGGCCTGCCATGCAGAATGCGTTCACAAGAGAGATGAGATGACGAGCCGATGCAGGCTGACGACGTGTCAGTCACCTCCGTCCGGTGCGACGGGCACAGACGGCTTCTTGGTGGTGGTGGAGCTTGTCAACAAAGCTGTGTGTGATGAGTAATATGCTCATAGTAATATAAGTGTGTTGTGAATCGGTTGGTGCGAGTTGCCGTTTACCAAGTCACGCTCTTTTGCAAGCTCGAGCTTGTGTTTCTGGCTGCCACCCCGCCTAACATTACGGCAACTTTGCTATAAGCTGATCTTCTACCGCTGTTTTGTTGTGCATGCGGGACCTTGATTGGCGTCTTCACAAAGGGAATTTTGCCTGGCAGCACGGTTGTATCACCCGACCTCGTTCAACAGACTCCAGAGTGTTCTTTTTTATAATGCAACGCCGGTGTTGGTTATCAAGCCAGTTTCTGCGCTTCGCAATATTTGCTGGTACCTTTCTTAGCAGTCAATACAGGCTCTCCTTGGTCATGTGTACGTGAGCTTTCAGCCAATTGGCTCGCACGGACGTGCTAGTCGCAGAGCAATCAGATATCAGCTCAAGCATATACATTGTTGGTGCAGTGTTTTCACCTAGCTTTATTGAGCACCTTGTGGGCAGCAGCAGCAAAGCTATGCAATAGGATCGATGGAGCACTCCTTGGGATGGGTGGCACAATGCAAAGACTCTGTAGAAGCATTGCGAGCTGATATCAAGCAAGCAAAATCTCAAAGAGCCAGATGCTGTCAAGTCTTGGCTGCAGCCTTGGCTGCACAGCTTGCCTTGGAGCATACTGTGCACCTGGAGGGGCTCAGCCTGCGCCAAGCACAAGCATTGCAGCAGCTGTGTGCTTCTACCTTTGCTGCAATTGAGTTGGCTCAGCAGCGTGTCCAGGTAACAGGTGTCAGATTCTCCGATAGCTTGATGGCGTCTAGTCAACAAAGCATATGCACATACTACTCATGATGCATGCTGAAATGTGCTCTGCGGCAGACATGCATTCCAGAGATACTGGTTGCTAGGGTCAGGATCATGCATGCTGCTGGTGAGCATGCTCGTCCAAAGCTGCAGACAATTTGCACTGTTCTGCAGCCTTTCATGTACATAGCTGCATTGCAACAGCATCCCTAATGCTCTTGCCTTTGCGTCGTCATGTACATGACACAAACTGTCACGTTCTGGCAGGACTGCAATGCACAGTCTGGCATTATCAAGTATGCCAGCTTACGGCGGAAGCAGCCTGTCGACCAGAAATTCAGTGAGGTGACTGATCAGCTGAACGAGCTGGCACAGCAGGCATGGAATCTGCAGCGGGAAGCAGTCAGCACACCAGCAGGGTGAGTTGTCATGAATGTCCTTATGCAAGAGATGGCAACTGCAGAATACATGCTTGGGGCATACAATTACCAAAGACGTGTTCAACATGAGCTCATGCACGATACTTTGCCAAAGACTAGGTGACTGCATGTTGTGATACATGAAGCAGGGTTGATTCAGAGATCTGAGCTTTCAAACTCACCCTCATGCTTCCTCTGTGGACCAAAGCAGTCCAACAGCACCTGTCAACATTGATGACAGCACGTCCTTACTTGGAACAGCAGGTCTTGAGCATTCACATCTGCTGCACATTGCTGCACATGCGCTGTACATGCTCAACAGTGTTGTATCCGGAACTCTCATCTCGTGGACTCTCATTTCATAACCAGATTCAAGACTGTTGCATGTGGCAGATGTGCTGACAGTGCCGGTGTTTATGCTTCAGGTACCATGAGGACATCTACCAGCTGTTGGGACACAGTTTGACTCCTGAGTCTGCAAGATGCACAGCAGATGCTGTTGCCATCATCTGCAGACAGCTCGTCTCAGGAAGACTACCGGCTCGCTCATTGCCTCCAAGCTTGACATCAATGCAATCAGGTGCTTTCACCAGCCCCTGACCATCATGCGTGAGTGGTGACTTCAGCACAACGTACTACAGCAGTTCATAATGTCATGCGGATTGCTAGTTCCACAGTAGCTGGTTCTGCATGACTCATATGTTTGGTGGCTGTGCAGGTGATGCTGTGGGATGTGATCAAGCAACTGAAGCCCTGAGTGAACTCAGGTCCCTTCTGGCTCCTGACTCATCTGAAGCCTTCCAGAGGCCAGCATCTTCAGAAGTCTTGCACAGGCAAGCAGCAGAGGGAGCCAAATCAGACAGGAACATTCACGCCAGCCCTCTGTTTAGTAACAGTCAGCCGCCTGGACAGACAGGCAGCTTTGACTCAGCCAACTCCCAGGATCGGCAGTGGCCAGAAGCTGCTGGCAGCAGTGCACAGCAGCCGCCATCCTCTACTGCTGTCTCGCGAGCACCGCCGCCTCCAACCCATGCTGAGCATGCTGAGCACAAGCCTATTCAAAGTGGGCTGTCTGAAGAAGCTGTGCGTAGCGCTTCATCTAGCCTGTCAGCTCAAGCCAGTGAGCAAGGGGAGCCTGCCACCACCTCCTCTGAATGGGGATTGAAATACTCCCAAGCCACAACCCTGCTGCAGCGCAGTCCCAGCGCCCGGAACAGCCCCTTTGACAGACCACGCAGTCACACCGTGCATGACGAACCTCTGCCCATGCCCGACAAGCCTAGGCGGCGCAGTGCAGAAGAGCAGCGGCGGCTGTCTGACTGGACTGGTCAGCAGCTGAGCACGTCTCAGAAGGAAACCAGTGGTCGGCGCCTATCTGTTTTCACACCCTCTGAGCTGTACGCCTTGCAAGCCCATGACAGAGGCAGGCAAGGCCAAGGCCAAGAGCCTCAACGCAGCACCACACCCCAGCCTGCCTTTAGTCAGAGGAGCATTGCTGAGGTGGACTTTCCCCCATACTCTCGCAGATCCACGTCTAGAAGGGATGACCAGGATGATCGGTACTCCTCAAGGGGGAGCAGCATTGAGATCCTGGAGGGCTTGAACTGCCCCATTGTGGAGTACAACCAGCTGCAGATCAAGCGCAAAATTGGTGATGGCTCCATCGGCCTGGTGAGTCAGCCAAAGCCTATCCTGACTGCGCCATGCACACTGGCAAAGCCTTTTGACTGTCTACTGAGATGACTGTTTTATATGCACATGTCCACTGTTTCAGAGTACCATGTTCTTATGTTTCGGCGATGTCGCAAAAAAAATGTCTGTTGAAATGCGATTTGCACTTGTTCACTTGTTTTGCACTTCTAGAAATTGCCATCTTGGTAGCATGAGGCACAGGGGTAGTAAAGAAGTAAGCTCAAGGCGCATGCAGCTCATGTCATGTAGATGTGATAGCTGATCTTAAGTGCTCTGCCTTGCTTGTACCTTCATGGTGGCAGCAGGTACTGGCATTACTGCTATATAGCTTACAAACATCACATTATCACACCAACATGGGTCAATAGGTTGTGGCATCTGGCAAGTCACAGTGAACTGCAGCTCGACAGCTTAGCAGCTGTGAAAGCAAGGCATAGCATGTACAGATGACTGCTAACCTCAGCACTTTGCAGATTGTTGCTCGGGCAGGTTGCATGCATCTGAAAAAGCAGACAAGCTGCTGACAGAGCAGCACTAGACTGTCATGTCAGCAGCACCCCCAAACTCAAGTGACAGCTCAGATTTCGGCAGATACGATGTCACTTTCAATGCATTGCAGGTGTATCTGGGCAAGTGGCAGGAGACCGACGTGGCAGTGAAAGTGCTGATAGAGATGCAGCATCTGGCTGCTGACAATGAGGTCCAGCCTCAAGACCCAGCGACTCTAGAGCCCTGGCTCAACAGTGAGGAGGACAACCATCCTTCACAGGGGGGCACAGACCAGAAGAAGGCTGCCAATGGTCTGCTTGGTCTTACAGCCTCCACGCTGGCTGGCGACTCTGACCTTGTGCTGAACAAGGAAGACACGCAAGCCATCAAAACACTGGAGAGAGAGGTCAGGGTCCTAACTGGCACTGCAAGTTGTACACATATGCACATGCTGTGCTCTGAATGCAGCTGGTCCAAGCAGCTGAGCAGCTTGTAAATGTGGCAAGCAGACACACTCACATGTGCGCAAGTGAAGCCTGTGTTGAGCTGCCAGTGTAGGAGCTGAATTGTGTGTGTTTGCCTGCATATTTCGTAAGTTTCGGTAGAGACACTGCCAGTCATATGTTTCTACTGAAAGTTATGACTATTACCACAGCCAGTCATGTGGTAGTTTGCAATTATGCCTGGTTGCTGTGTACCTCACTTAGTAGGCCTGTCATGTTTGGCCTTCAATTGTGTTTGAGAACACATGCTGGACACATCGTTTGTAATCTGTGCAGGCATCAAGCATGGCGTTCCAGACAAGTTGTGTTATGATTATCTCCTCATCATCATTAGACGTCAATCATGCCACATGGGAGGCACTCTTTATGGTCATGGCCCCTGGCCTCTTGCACCCGCACCCATCACAGTACACCAACCTAATGCAGTTGTTTGTCTGTGCAGGTGTCCATAATGGCTAGCCTGAGGCACCCAAATGTGGTGATGTTCATGGGCATGTGTGTGGAGCCTCCCTGCATCATCACAGAGTTCTGTGCTAGAGGTTCCCTGTTTGATCTGCTCAGGAAGGCTCGCATCAGCCCAGCCTTTGCTCAGCAGCTAGACTGGTCCCGGCGCCTCAGCATGGCTCTGGATGCAGCCAAGGTACGCTTTCCTTACTTAATTTTTTTTGTTTCAAATATTATTAACATTATTTCTGTCGTGACTGCATTTTTTGTCAGATCGGTCTGTGTATTCTTGCTTCAGATTTTGTTTCAGGTTTGCCAGGGTGCCTTCCCCCCCTGGAAAAGAGTAGTAACAGGACTTGTGAGGGTGTGAATAAAAGCAGAATACTGCTCATTAGTCTGTCTCAGCTCGTTTGCTTGCATGTCACGAGATGCAAGCAAGTAACAAAAACTTCCATCATGATGAAACATGATGAGATCTGCACCTGGCCCTTCTCCAAGTATGACGAATTTTGGATGAAGGCCACACTCCACTGTCCCGACTGTCCAGTCTTTGGCCTCCATTCAAGAGTGGTAATTTTTTGGGGCGTGCTCTGCACCAGGCTCATCAGATTTTGATCATGAATGAATGTGCTGTGTATGAAGCAATCCAGCTCACCTGATCACAATGCTCTGCACACAGGCCCACAGCAATGCATGTCGTCATGCCAACTTTGGTGGCTTCATGACAATTCAGCTTGCCTGCATGTTCTGCTTGTGACATGCTTGCCGCTTCAGTCCGGCTGCTAATCAGCAGGGGGACCAACGCAAGCACATCAGCGTGGCTTGCTCATCTTCACAGAGGCATGCGGTGCTCTCGACATGGCCCGTTCACTCACTCACTCACTCACTCACTCACTCACTCACTCACTCACTCACTCACTCACTCACTCACTCACTCACTCACTCACTCACTCACGCACGCAGGCACGCACTCACTCACTCACTCACCCACCCACCCTCTCCCTCGCTCATTCACTCGTTCAAAAGGTGGCTTCCCCCTAGGGTCAAGTACTTACAAGTCATGCATAGCTTCCTGAACAAGTTTGGGAGATAGCTGACTGTAGCAGGGTACAATAAGCTAAAGGGCATTTCATGCGCAATGTGGGGTTTTGCCCTACAACACTGACACAGCTGTCATGGTGCAGGGGGTGCTGCACTTGCATTCACACAAGCCCACCATCCTGCACCGGGACCTGAAGTCCCCCAACGTGCTGGTGGAGCGCTATTGGAGGGTCAAGGTCACTGACTTCAACCTGAGCCGCATGGTGCAGACCTCCTCTACTGGCTCCTCTATCACATCCTTGCTGGCCAACAACCCCAGATGGCTTGCACCTGAGGTACCCTGCCTTCTCATCACAGGCCTGGCTCCAGATCAACAACGCCACATGCTCACATGCTGCCTCGCTGTCCTACTTCCCTAGAAGGTCCACATCGTGCATTTTCCAGAGAAGTAGAACACGTCATGTTCCTATAGAATTTTCCCGGTTTGCGTGAAACAACATCATACTGACAGCTTTGTTTTCCCTTCATTTGTGATGTGGATGTGGTTGAGCATGTCAAAGGCCTGACAACGCTTTTGGGTGGTCTTAACGCTCCCTTGGAGCAAGCAACATGTAGCTCTACCTGTTCACTAACCCTTTTAGTGCAGCTTGGCAAACAGGTTGCTGCAACAAGCCAGCTTGAGATCCTGCAGCTGCCAATATGCAGCGCAGATTGCCAGTGCGAAGTGAGCACATGATGGAGCATTACTGATGTTGCGTCGCATGATTGTCAAACCTGTCGAATTGGTAGACCATATAGAGATGCGCAAGACAGACTGCTGTGGAAAGACAAGACTTGTCCTGCACGTACCTAGCTCATCATGAGCTGGAAAGCGTTGTTACCACTACTACTACTACTACTACTACTACTATTATTATTATTATCATTATCATCATTATTATTATTATTATTATTATTATTGTTATTATTGTGCAGGTTGTGGCCGACCACGACTATAGCAAGGCAGCGGACGTCTACTCCTTTGGCATCATCATGTGGGAGATGATGACCTGGGACATGCCCTGGGAAGAGCTCAATCCCTTTCAGGTTTGAGCCTCAACATCACATCCCAAGCACAAGCTTTCCCCCCGGCACTGCCAAGCTTGAGCTAGCTGTTTGCAGCTGTTTCAGTAGAGTCAAGAGCATGGCCGCTATTTATCTTTCTACAGAATTGTGGGTGGCACTGTGGCATGCATAAGCAGCCACTCTGGGCACATATATTCATTGCAGTTACCAAGGCTGGCACTTCGTCGCTCCAGCTGTTCTGTTTGGCATGACTTCAATACTTCTGTCCAGGCTGTGCTGCAAAGCTTCATATTTCTGATGCACTTGCATGTCGCGACTGAACAGTGTAGCTCTTTGGGACACTCTGCTGATTGACCAGTTGACTCTTATAGAGCTGAAATGCACACGCATCATGATGCCAACCCTGGACATGTTTCACATTGCATTGTGCATATGTGCTGGTTATGTTCCACTCTTGCACTGCCAATGTATGCATGGCATCTTGCAGCAGCACCGTATGCAGCCAGCCTGCTACAGCACGGGAAGCTTACATTTCAGGGTAAACTACCCAAGTGACTTATTGCTCTTAGGTCTTGTTCATCTGTCCTGCTTGACGTCGTTCAAAGGCGCTCTGCCTGTTGCAGATCATGCTGAGGCTGCAAGCGCAGGACAGGCCAGAGATCCCCCCCCTTCACACCCTGCCCGGGCAGCCCCTGCCTGGCATTGCTGAGTACATCAGCCTCATGAAGGCGACATCGCCTGGCCCCAAGTCATATGCTCAGACACTGTGTACTTGTTGTACAGTAAGTAACAGTAAGTAAATGTACAACTGTTACTTACTGTTCACCACTTGGCTGCCCTCTGTACATCAAACTGCCTGTCATACCTGTCTGTACGCGTTTCTGTCTGTCTAGTTCATGCATGTCATTTTTATTGGCGCCTGCACGCAATGCTGCTAACAGTCATGTTTCGTGAATGTTTCCATCTCAGACGTGCATCCTGGGCAGCCCGGTATAGTACTTGGCTTCTCATCAAATTGACGCCAAAAGGTGTAGTCTTTTCTTTTTCTTTTTCTTGTTTTTTTTCTTTTCTTTTTCTCAGACGCGCACCTGTCATGCATGTCTGCTTTCCCCGGCACCCACCCAGCCAGTTAAGCTAAGCAGCAATCAATGCCTGTGCAGCCTGTCGCATCACAGCTGTCCGTGGATGCATGCAAGAGTCATACCTGACCATAATCGCAGGCTTGCTGGAGTGAGGATCCCAGTGAGCGACCTGGCTTTGAGCATGTGATTGTGTCCATCAGAGGGTTACTGGAAGGAGCCACCAGCAAACAAAAGCTGCAGAAGACCCTCACAGGTCAGCTGTACTGCCTAGCTTACCACACGTGACTGCACAACATGCGCTCCATACATGTGCTTGACGGCTCAGCCATCAGCGTCTGTAAGCCAGAGTTTCAGGAAAAGGCTTCAGCTCTAACCCTGATAGCCTAGCCACTGTCTGGCACAGCACCAAATCCAGTTCAGCAATGCTTCATGATTTGTCTAGTGCCGGGAACTGGAGGGGTCAAACTATGGGTTCAATAAGAAATCTAGATATGGTAAAACAAGATGATAATGGTGCAAGGAATGGCACTGTTGTCATGTGATCAACATAGCTGTGCAGTAACAGCAGCTGCGCACATTACATTTTGTACCCAGATGCTAGCTGTAATGTAGCAGCCATGACTTGTCATAGAGATGTCCAGCTGCTAACCATCTAGTAGGTAGCAGCTAGCAGTTAAGCTCATGCCATGTTATCAGCCCTGTCCAATCTTATATGTGTAGGCAAGGTTCCAGCCCTATACACACTGGCCGACGATGGTGATCAAAATCTACACAATGGGCATCGCCAGTCTCCGCAGTCTCACTTTATGTCCTCTGTTTTAATTGTCCTCGCAAGCAGTGCCATCATGTGTTTCCTGTTGATCTATAGTGATGATGCAGATGTTCCAAAGCTGGCCACGTCAAGCATGGTGCCTCCAAATCTGAACAAGCTGCCGGTGGTGGGTCAGACCCCCTACATGGCTGATGGGCCTGACCCCCAGCAGACCCCTACCCCCCTGCAGACCAAAGACAAGCAGACCCCTCTGCAAATATATGAGACAGATCGGCCCTTCTTTGGCAGTGCACCTGTTGGTGGGCTGGACATCTTATGCAGTAAGCCAGCTCTAGCTCTAGTCCTAGTGAACAGTCTCCATGCGATGGTGGGTTGTGTTTGTGCACTGTCTTTTGTTAGGAGATTGCGCTGAGAAGGATTCTACATCTGCATTGTCTGCAAACGCTGCCAGTCCATTGGTAAAGTTGCCATACAGAAATATTGCTGCAGGTCATGGCAAGGACAAGGAGGGCCAACTGGAGAATGTGCAGTACCACCCTGTTTCTGGTGCTGGTTCACAGCAGGAGCTGCACAAGCTGAAGATCAAGAACAGGAACATCACGCGCAGGAATTCCTGGAATGGGAGGAGCACACCATTGGTGGACATGCTGGGCACAGCACCACACTTTCCCAGAAAGAGACCGTCCAAACGTGATGTTGCAAGTCACTGATCTTGTCATGTGGTATCACTGGAGGTGGAACCTCAGATGGACCTGAGGTTCCACCTCAATGTTCCTGTGGTCTACACAGTTCCTGTTGACAAAATGCTTTGTCTCTTGTTGTCACCAGATGCTCAAGAGTGACACCTTGCACCATAAAGCAGGTCTGTGTAGCATGGTGTGTGTAGGTTTCAGGCAAGCTGGCTGGCATAGTTGCACTGTACTGCATCTGCAGTACCCCACCAGGTGCCTACACGGCCACATTGGCTTTTTGCATGAGACTGGCATTTCATTGATCAGTCTACCATTGTGTCGATCTTTCTGTGTTTTTTTATTGACGTATTTTCCGGAATGCAAGCCCAGCAGGTGTCAAGTGATGGTAGCACAGGCATACAGCAGTTGTCATAGTGAGATGCATGAATGGCGTTGGCCGGTTATTTTTTTAGCACGTCCTTTTGTATACAGGAAGTGTGCCATGACAGTTGGAAATTTTACAGTTTCAAATGTGGCAGCAGGTGTGAGGGCCCTCTCATGCCGGTTCTTTAGCCAGTCAGTGTACTAAGCTGTGCTGAATTGTGCACTTGGTCGTCGGCAGGCATTACGTTTGTAAGTGAGTTTAACTGTGGCCCCGAAGTAACCCTGGAGCACATTCCAAAGTTTCCAGTCACACAGGCCTGATTAACCCCAGTGACTTTGTTTGCAGCGCTACACTGTCGGCGCTTTGTGCTTATCAACTTGCGAACTTCACAAAAGTCTATTTTTCCTGCCAGGCTGGTCCCACGGATTTTTATCATTCCAGCTTGTGGCAACCGAGAATGTTTAGATCTCCGCTGCAGTCACCAGCCGTGCGCGCGTTGGGTGTGACGGTGATGACATTTGCAGCTCTTGGCGGAGCCACGATGGCAGTGTCCACAGGGGCGTTGACAGTTGTCAGAATAGGTCTCAAGCAACATAGAGTACGTAACGTCTTGAAAGCCTCACAGCAAAAGACTATAATTTGAATCCTGCAGAAGTCACTTCTGAGCAATGTTGGCCCTGATGCTGTAGAGAAAACATGCTGTACACTGCCCAGTCTGCTTGAAGAAGGGAACTCAAGATTGCCAAATTTGCAAAGGTATTGCCAAGCTACAGCTGAGGTACAAGGTGGGCATGCAACCTCCAGCAGCAAGGCAGACCATGGTGTGTTGCTGTGTGTGCAGGCCAACTGCAGCTGGACTGGTCACCCTTCAGAGATCCGCAAGTGAAGCGTTACTGTCTTTGCCCTGCTTGTAGTGGACGTGGGCAGCAAAATTGTCTTAATTGCAATGGTGAGGGCATTGTGGCTCCATTCTGAGGCAATGCACAGTGATTGATGCCGCGTACAGCTTTCATTCAAGTTCACTCAATCCATGCAATCCACAACGTCCCACACCACCACCTGCCCATCCAGACCTGCGGTGGAGAATCTGCTAGAAGCTGTCTTCTGCTGGGTTTGAAAGACATGCAGATCAATGATGCAGTTGATGTGCGCTGACTTGTGATTGGCTCCAGCGACTTGAGGCTGAGTGCTTCTCCTGGTCACCTGGCATCATCACACGTTCTTGGACAAAGCTCACATGATGACACTCCAACACGAGCTTAGGCAACCTCATATTACATTGTTTGATGTATGCTATTAAATGCCATGACAAAGATTGACTCATGCTCAGGTTTTTGTACAGTACCGATTGCCACTGTCGACGCTCAATTTGCCATACAATAGCTGTGATGTTATCAAGACATGTTAAAGCAAAGGATGGCAGAGACACAGCTATGCCTCAATGTGCAAGCCAATGTGGAAAACACAGCTTCACCTTGTTGGTGACTGGTGAAGCTGTCTGCTGCTTGAACATGTCCAGCTTCTTGCTGAAGTCAGCAGACAACTGCTTCTTCAGATGAGCAGCATGTGACTGCTGAACATCACCTGTAGCTGTCAAACAAAACTTTGGTGCCTGTATGCATGGAAAGATATGCGACATCAAGCTGACACACACACAAAAAACAGCTTTCTGCCATTGTATAGAACAGCTGCTTGTCAGCATTTGCCAGCCACACATGAGCAGCATGCATGTAGTTTGGGGCAAAAGGGCTATCATGGACAGCAACAAATCTATTGTTGAGCAGTTCAGCTGGAAGGCAGGGCACAATGATTGCTCGCCTTCAATGGCTCTGAGGAGCTGCCAGTGCCGCTGCCTACATTTGAACATATACATATCCCCTTCAAACCCTCCAGCAACCAGTAGATCTTCTTGAAGGAAAGCTACCACCTGCAATGGCAAAGAATAGTAGGAACAATTGCAATCTTGCAAATCACCGCGCCTGCCCACAGCATCTGCAACATACAAATGCACATTGCTGGGCATGCTATGTGTTGTCAGCTCACCTACCTTACCTTGAAGGGCAACTGTCTCAACTGTATGTCCTGCCGGTCTGGCTGAGGCTGCAAGTGGCATTGCAGTGGTGCATTGGGATCTGCGGTCTGATCCTGAACTAATGGACTGCTTCTCAGCAGCTCACTGGCATCTATTCCTGACACCACATGCAGCTTGGACCCATGGCTGGTAAAGCAAAGCTGTGACCCTGCAAGATATCTTCAATATTGTTTGTATTATGCCAAGAGCTGGCATACAGCAGCAACCTTGAAAAATGGTGCGCAGCGGCTTACATCAGAGGTAAGCCGTGTTTGGTCTTTCAGCTGAGGCAGGTGAAATTCAGCCTCACCTGATGGGGACCAAGCTACTGCATGGCACCAGCCAGATTGACTGTCCACTTGCAATAGGCAGTCTCCAAACTTTGAGGTGACACCACTCAGGCGCTGCTCTGCGTCTATGCCTGGAGAAGGCAAATAGTGGGTGTGAAGTTGTTTGATTGGGATTGCAGGCTTTGAAGCAGTCACTAAGATGTAGACAGGTAGATACCTGGAAGGGCCGTACTAAAGACTCTGCACTTGCTGTCACTAGATGCTGTAGCTAGCAACATGCTGTCAGGGTGCCAAGACACCATCAGGATGGATGAGTCGTGTTGCCTTCTGATCAATTTACTGGCCCACCAGTGGCTTTCCTGCTCATAGTAGCAGATGCAGATAGCTTTTGCTGCACTGCCAATGGCAAATTTACGCTGGCACGGACTCCACTTTACACATGTGGCTGCTTTGCTGAGCCTTGTGATGACCATCTCTGGTTTCAAAACCTGATCCTGCCAAGAGAAGACATAGCTGTTCCTGTCATGTGAGCAAGAAACCAGCTGGTTGCTGTCAGTACTCCAGTCCAAGCCAGACACAAGCTGATCATGGTCGCTCAAGGTATGTGTGCGTGTCCATTGGCCGGTCGGTGCCTTCTGGTATACGTAAATCTCGTGATTGTTGGGACAGATAGCCAAATGCAGCCTATCTGCTGTCCAGGCGTGACAGGATAGCTGGGATGTTAGCTGATATGCTATTGCTGCCATAGGTCACGCTGTCTCAAGGTGCAGGGATACTGTTGAAAAGATTTCGGACGGCTTGATAGATGCTCGAAGGTGCTTTGTGCTGTTTCCGCCGTGAGTGCGTGCTACAAGGCATAGACTTGTTGCAAGATGCATGCACAGGATGCTACACAGCAGAAGTGGAGCACGAGAACTGTCATCCTGAATCCGCTCTAGCAAGCCAACAAATCAGGTCACAAAGCTTGCAAGCCAAGGGCTGAAGAGCGTTCAGAAGAGTCACATCCAACTGTTGCAGAGCTGGCTTGGCGCCAAACTTGGTCCATTAGTCATGACTCATGCAAATTTTTCAGTGAACATACAAGCCTTCAGATTGGAAGGTTGCAACACGCTCAATCGCTCACTAAAATGATCCAGCTGATGACTCGCAAACACCTGGTTCATACACACTGGCTACAATGCCGCACAATATGCACACTGAGCAACATTACTTAACATGTATCACACTTCAGGTGGTCATGTGCACCTGGCTGAAACACAAGAACTCTCTGCAAAGGTCGCTGCTGAAAGACACGACTCATCAAGACACCACATCTAATGTATACAAACAACTTGCATTTAGCTGTCACATTTGCAATCTCCTACTGTCGTGACGTACGAGGAGCACCAAAATCTTTGTGCTGCCATGAGACCCTGTTTGTGATGATACTCCTGTCGTGGTGCTATCCCGTCCCGAACCCAACCCCTGGCCAGCCTTCCTAGAGTACATCTTTTGAGTGAGTCTCTGATCCCCACACAATATCTCTGCTCAGTCCAGCTCAATGATATCTGGTGGTGGTGAGTGATACATTATGCGTGTTGACCTCTGCTGTGCTGGCGCGGCGGGGCTCTGCTGCAGTAGTCTTGAGGCAGCTGCCAGAGGCTGCTTTGCTGCTGCTGCTGCACCCTTTGCAGGAGTGGTGCTCTGGGATGCTGCTGCAAGCCTGCGCTGCTCATTGCGCTGCTCCCACTCTTTTGTGTCTGCCTGCTGCAGCGCTTCACCCACCTGGCCAAACCTCTCCTCCACAGTCTCCAAAACCTGCAAGTTCAAGTTGTACGTCTGATCACAGACTGGTAGACAGTACAATCAAGAGCTTTGAGGACATCACTGCTGTTCTGTTTTGAGGTTTGCCGCTGGATCACACTGGGAGTTAGCTGCATAAGTCATGCACATACGTTGCAGCAGGATTGAGTCGGCTGTGCATGAATTGTATACATGCGCCAACACATGTTTTGCATGTTGCATGATATGCTGGCCTGGCCAGACATGTATGAACAAGCCATTGGCACATACCTATGCATGACTCATCAATACGACCCAAAGCAGTGCATGAACTGCAAAGCAGCATTCAAGTTCGCTGAAAAATGCAGCAGGGTGTTTTCACCTTGAAAACGTCTTCTGACATGAGGCTGAGGCCAATGATGGGTTCCCCAGAGTCCAGCTTGAGGCGCACCACCCGGGCGTGGTCCTTGCTCTTAGCACTGTCCATGTCACTTGGTCTCACCTTCTTCTCCTCATCTGGGATGACTGTGTCTGACAGCACCTTCCAGATGGGCAGCACAGCACCTGAGCGCGATGCATTCATCTCAAGACCCATTCGTTTCGATCATGAAAGAATGCAGCCAATAAGACACTGTTGCAACTGTTGAAGCAAATTTGGGTGACCAACCATGAGAAAAACACCATTCTCTACCAACATTCTGAATCATTGCTTGAGGTACAGCTTGTGCTGAACATGGCAAGCAGGCATGGCCAAGTCACCCCAGCCTGACACAAGAATTTGGCAGGAGCACCATGCAGGGGCACGATGATGGATGCAGGGCTCATCAGACTCGAGACATTATATACAGCTACAACTTTTGAGGCTTTCAGCTTACCGTGCACCATATGCATGGTTGTGACTGAGGTCCCAGTGTAGCACTCCTGGCCCTGACGCTTCCTGAGGAGTAACAAGCAGCATGTCACATATACCTCGGCATGACATGCACAACAAACACAAAACAGACATGGTTTGTAGTCACTGTTGACAGTGTTGTGTGCATATGAACAGTTGAGCTACTGTGTGCTGGGCTGTGCCGTTAACTTGGTCATGTCAGACAATGACTACCCCACAATGAATTATTCAGCATGCTACAATGAACTTGCTGTAGATTCCAGCACCTTTCAGCAGAACGCTTCAGCTCTGAGAAGCCAGTGCGTTGCTGTGCACTGTTGCATGCATGACATGAAGCTGCTCATACCTGGAGCAGTTGTGGCCATGTGTGCAGTTCCTTTTCAGGAAGTTGTACCAGAAGTCCCAGTGCTTCTTGGCTGTAGCGTCACTGCAGCGCCTGTACGCCTGCAAGAAAGTTGAGGGCGGCACACTGTTCTTGTCGCTTTGCATTTTTGAAAGCACTTGAGATGGCCAAGGACCTGTCAGATTGACATGTACTACGCTCTCCTATCAGCAAAGAAAAGCAAGTTCAGCATGAGCATGGTGTTTGCACAGGGCCAGTTACATGACAGGCCACGACAAGCAAACCTCAGGTCAGATGGAATACTGCAGGTCACAACACTAATGAAGCAAGGTGTCTGTGCCACCATGCTACAGTGACATACAATGGGCTGAAACAACCCAAACGCCTTCTAGTCCCTGGGCAGCTTGGTATAAGTCTTGACTTCTCATTGAAAGGTGTAGTCTTTTCTATTTCTTTTCTGACATACAACATACACACCTGCATGAGACTGCCCTCCTGCATGTCTGCAGCAGTGACGTTGTTGGGGCGATGTATGCGGAAGTGCTGCGGCCCCTTGTCAGAGTGCCTCCTGATTTCGGTTGCCAGGAGAACCCATGTATGCCCTGCAATCCAGGCACCCTTTCTAAAGCCTTGCTGAGGCCTTCTTGAGGCTTTTCTGAGGGGTCCAGGGTCAAAAGCACAGTAACAACACAAGGATGCTGCTCCCCGCATGCCATGTGTCATGACATCCTCTCATGTGAAGGGCTCAGGTGCCAATACCAAATGCACAGCACAGCAGTGACAAAGCTATGCTGTCTGCTGCATGTCATCTGCCATGAGAAATACATGCAACCTCATGCATACAGCTTGATGAGCACATTGCATGCCAACATTGCAAATCAGAGGAACGGCCTCAACACAGCATTTCCTGTGCTGGGTCCAACCATCTTTGTATCTCCTGTGGAATCTGTTGAATTGAGCTGATGGCAACTGCTTGCGGAGGCTAACACTTATGCAAGTGTATGTGAGGAGATACCTGTTGTGCCCTGGTCTCTAACAGTTGAAGAAATACACTTGTGCAAGTGTATGTGAGGAATTACCTGTCTTGCCCTGGTCTTTGATCGATGAAGAAATGTACATGCCATTCCTGTTGGATGCCGGCACGCCGCGGTCTTTCCTGTCCTGAAAGTAGTTGTCCCTGTACTCCTTGGCCTCCGCAAAGTCCATGCCGTGATTTGCCTGGAGCCTTGAATAGTAGGTGCGCGCATCTGGACAGCAGTTGTCAGCCTTATTGAGCAGTCAACTCATACAGCTCAAAACGGGCAAGGCAGCACAGTTTAACAGCATGTCTGGTTGTGATTGCATGCCCAGCTGAACATTTTGTAAGCTGGTTTCATGTACTGAGAGACAAATGAAGCAAGCAGCAAGGGTTCAAGCAGTGATACCTGATGCTGCATCCACGTGCAGAAGCTCCCGACTCACACAGGTGATGCTCTGCATGCCTTGCAGGCTCACGATACCATTCTCAAACTTCCCCTTGGTCTTGGCCAGCTCAATGCAGGCATCCTGCATAGCAGTGAGGACAAGTGCACTGCATACATGTCTCCATACCATGTTGCCATGCAAAGCTTTGTCTTTGCTGTGAAAAGAGAGGGAGTTTTTGGGTCATAGATGGGTTGCTACGTTGGTCTACCACTGATTTTCATGCCAGAAGCAACGGTGTTTAGGCAGAACACACAGGGCTGGCTGAACCGCGTAGGGGCAAACAAAGCTATTAAAACACCATGTTGACATTTGTGTGCAGGCATTGGTGTGAGTTGACTTTGCAGCAGCTTGTTGACATGTGGCTGGGAGGAGATTCAGTTGACACAGAAAGAAAACATGCACGCTAGACTATGCCTTGCACTCTCGGCAGCATGCCTAAGAGACAGCTGCGATGGGTCTGGCTTGCAAGGTGTGGCTCACCAGAGTGTCACTGAAGAAAGCAAAGAGCATCTTCTGGTCACGCAGGCTCATGGCCAGCATGCGGTTCAGGAACTTGGTCACCCTCTTGTTCTTCTCCAGAATCTGAAACACTGGCCTGTAAACAGGCAGGTGTGTCATGCTTGGTGGCACTGACACCTAGAGGTGATGCTATCAGCTGTCATCAGACCTTTTGGTAGCAGACCTTGCTCTCATTTGCTGGCTACGCTTTCTAGGCTTGATAATACGTCAGGTGTGCAGTCAGGCCTAGCACACTCTATGTGTGACTGGAAGGCACCGTATGCCACAGGCAATTCAGGGGATCAGCATTGTGTAGACAAAAGCCAGACATAAGACCAGTAACATCACATTGCGGTCACTGGCAGTGTTGCCATTCTTTTGGTTGCTGAGAGGCATAGGACGTGTACCCTGTGACATGATTCTGCTTGGTGATCAGGCCAACAGCAGTCAGAGCAGAGCGCATGTATCTGAAGAAGTCCTGGCCAGGGCGGTTGGCGCAGGTAGCAGGGCGGGGCCAACCCCCATCAGCCCCCATGTCCTTCAGGGCTGCAGGCAGGTGAGGAACCTGTGCACAGAGGCACACACGCTCAGTCAGACAATTGCAAGAAGCCCCTCTTTGCATACTGTAGTCACACATGGCAGCATGCAACACTACACAGAAGTGCAGAGAGTGTGTAGGGGTGCACTTGGTTGCCGCATATGTTTCAACAGCCACAGAGTCATCAGGGTATGTATCAGCATAGCAGCTTTGGGTGCTGTTTGAGGCATACAGATGCTCAAGATGCTCATTGTACCTGGATGCCAGGCATTGGGTCAGAAATGCCCAGCACATCCCCATACAGCCTGTCCAGAGCTTGCTTGCCCCACTTGGTGTCTACATCGAAGCTCTTCAGGTCCTCACCAGCACCAAGAGCCCTGCAATTGACACTCCAAACCTGACTCCACATACCAGGTCTTTTGTTCAATGCAAAGTCTGTGACTATTGTGACCCTTTTTGGGTTTGTAAAAAGAAGTCTATTGAGGCGGAGGCAACAAAGAATTCAGATGCATGTTGCCACAAGGTACGGTGAAGCAGGACGTGGTTGGGCGGTAAGAGGAAGGGGGGTCACCTCCTGTCACCCTTGACTGGGTCCTGAACAGAGCAGGCAAGACAGTCTGCACATGCATCAAGATTGGCATAAGCTTCATCAAACCCCATGGTGCAAAGACTACAACACTGTGAGCTGGACACAGAGGGGAGGCAGGGTAAAGGAGGAGGACAGGAGACAGAGCAATGTACCTTCTGTCCCCCTTGAGCAGAGCCCCCAAGGACTGCAGGCGCTTGGCAGCAGATGAGGCAAAGCGGTACTCTCCAGCACAAGCACTCACCACAATGCGGTAGATGGGTGCACTGGTCTGGTTAGACCTGCAGGAATGACCCAATCAACTTTGTCACACTCAGCGCGTCAGCACCACTGAGACACATGCAACATCACATTTTCTGAACTTGATTGTGCGAACAGATGCCGTCATATGAGCAAGACATCAGTGAACAGTACTTCAGCTGTCCATGCCTGCGTGGAGCCGGTTGCAGTGCATCTCATCACCAAACAGCATGGTATGTAAGCAAGCATGCACAGGGGTTACTGCAGGCTGCTCACCTTGTCCGCCAAATAGCATATCTGAATGCAGATGAAACTCATCTGACAACAAAGGTTGTCTGAGCACAGCACAGACAAACCCATAGATCACAGGAGCACAGACAGACCCATAGATCACAGGAGCACAGACAGACCCATGGATCACGGGTGAGGCACACCTGTGGGAGCGGCCGAACTGCTGGATGGCTTTGTCTGCGCTCCAGGGCAGCTCAAGGGTGAGGTGGCAGCGGCGCCGCTGGTTGGCCACACGCTTGTCTGCCTGCAAGCTGATGCCCACAGAGGCGGCATCACTGATGATGGCTATCAGCTTGCGCCCCTCCATGAAGGCTTGCTTCTCCTTCACGTTCATCAACTTCTGGGACTCCTGCATGACCACACGCGTGCTTGGCTGCTGTGCTTGTCACAGATTCATGCGTCTAGAATGTTGCATGCTGCCTCAAAGTTGTGGGGGTGACTACTGTGCTTGTCACAGATTCACGCTTGTAGAACGCTTGACATCTGTTGCATGCTGCCTCAAAGGTGTGGGAGTGACTGCTGTGCTTGTCACAGATTCATGCTTCTAGAACGCTTGACATCTGTTGCATACTGCCTCAAAGGTGTGGCGATGAATAGAGTGCTTAAGGGTGGGAACAGAGTTGTACGTGACGTCATGCTCAAAGAGCAATCATGGTGCAGGGCTGTACATGATGCCATGCTAAAAGAGACATCATGGTGCAGCAGAACGCTCATGGGTGCCTATAGAACCTCAGCTGCAGCTGCTGTTGCACCACACTAAGCAAACAGACGCAAGCAGACATGTGCTGGAGCATATGCGCATGTTGCAACAGCCAAACGGCAGAGGCTTGCCTCAGGGCATCTACGGTGCCAGTTGACAGTGCCATCTGCATCCCTCTTGAGCAGGCCCTTGCGGCCTGTCATCTCAGCCACCTTCTCCTCCCCGCCCACGAGGTCAGTGAGCTGGTCTAGGGGGTTGGGGGGCAGCTCCATGATGTCCAGCAGGCGCAGCAGCATGCCCCTGATGCGTGCCATCTGTGGGCAGCTCCCAGCACCACCTGTGCATAGTTACCAAGTCAAGGAGGGAGCCAGACAGAGGAGGGGGGGGGCGGCAGGGGTTTGTCAGAAAAGAAAAGACTACGCCTTTAAGCGCCAATTTAATGAGAAGCCAAGTATTATACCGGGCTGCACAGGGAGCAAGGGGTATCAAGGTTGTTTTAGCCCGCCCTGTTGTTCCTTTTATAGCCTCTAGTTTGCAACGCATCTAGAGGTTTGCCACCTAGCTGTGCCAAACATGTATGCCAGGATTGTCTGTATCTTGGTCAGAAACACCAGCAGTGAGGGTACATATTGCATCCGGGCGGTCTGAAATAAGCATGCACTCAGCTTCAGGTGCATGGAGCATAGCAAGTACAGCAGCAGGTCCTGGTGCTGCCCTAAAGGCACAGCCCACCAGTTGAGCTATAGCTGACCATGACTGTGGCAGATGCAACCTGTTTTAGGGTTCATGTAACTTTTCTCTGTTATCTTAAAGTAGATTTTGAGGTATCTAGTGCAAGATTGCTGAAGTCTAGAGGGAATCACTACTTTCCAAAATTGTGGTGAAACTAGAAAACGGCTCATTAATGATATGGCAGTGCCCAGCTGACCTTGCACCATAAATCACAGCAGAATCTTGATGCTCTGCATAAAGACTGACGAGGCAATCTTGTTGAGCAGTTGCAAGGCACATGCACAAGCTCCCAAGTCTGTCACACCAACATATGCAGGTGGCTTGTCATTTTTATTTGATACCTTACAGTCTGGGGTGTGGAGCCAGTTATGACTCATCAGACATCTTGACTTGAAAACACAGGTGTGTTGTCAGACAGAGACTCACTCAGGTCTTCTGCCTCCTCCTCCAGCTCTTCTTCCCAATCATCATCCAGCACGCTCTGCCTGACAGCATACCCATCCCGCGACCCCCCAGTCCTCTTGCTCTTACTGCCCAGCTCTCTCTGCCTTGCACTGGTGCTGGGAGGGCCGCCTGCTGCAGCAGCTGCTGAGGCAGTGCCAGGCTCTGGCTTCACTCGAGCTGAGCTTGGGCCTGGTGTGACAGCTGGCATTGAGCTGGAGGCTGCCTTGCCTGCTCTTGTGGACTGCATCAAGAACCAGTTTGCTGGAGTGTGTCAACGATGACATTAAAAATAATAGTAACAAAAGTGACAATAATAACAATAATAATGATGATAACAATAACAACAATGATAATAATGATGATGATGATAGTCATAATGATAACAACAACATCGTTCACGCTTTCTGGCACATGATGAGCTAGATATCTGCATGGTAGAGTCATGTCCCTCCCAGAGGGAAGTGCATCCATGAGTGCCAATGCATGAAGCAAGCTTCCTAAAAAGCCATGCAGTGCATCAAACCACAGTGTGTATGTATGTTGTGGGGGGACAGCTGGCATTGAGCTGGATGCTGCCCTGCCAGCTTGTGTCTGCTGAGTGCAGCAGGATCCAGGTTGGAAGCAAAGAGTGTTGCTCTTGAGCATAACAGCTGCATTGTACTGCAGACTAGATGATGAAGGGTGGTGAGGGGTCACCAAGCTGCATGGTGCTTCAAGGTTCTAGTCACCGTACACCGAAATGGCCCAAGTCACAAAGTATACAATACTGCGAGTACACCCTCTGTATTGACATGATCAGCATGTGTACTGGTGAGGCAGTGGCCATGCTGATTTAGCAGCCATGGACCATCCCATAATAATAACAATAATAATTTACAGGCGTTCCAGCTAATCGTTTTTGCCAGGTAGGTGTGCCTACACCCTAGTCCTGTGAGCCAACATCCAATCTGGAAGTCTTACTCTGGCAGTGGTTGGCTGCTCTTGTGTGGCCGTCCTGGCACGCTGACCAGCCCTTTCAAGGTCTTCTTTGGCCTGCTCCAGCATGGCTTCACAGCCCTCAACCCTCTTCTGAGCTGCCAGCTTGCGCACAGCAGGATTGCCTGACTGCGCATTCTGTCTGGCCCACATACCTGATACCAGAAAGCAATGTCAGCATGCTGGGTCATCAATACTTTGCAGTGTCAGCAATATCTTGCAGGTCACAGTCAGCAATCTCTTGCAGGTATGCTGCTGTGGTGTGGCCACTATTTGTGCTTGATGCACATGGGGTGCGGCTCTTGCATTCAATCATGAAGCAGGTGTGTACAACACACACAGCGACCATGTAGGGAGCACTATTTGTCCTTGGTGCACAAGACTGGCCGTTTTGGTAAGACAAGACATGCCCTGCATACACCTAGCTCATCAAGAGCCAGAAAGTGTTGTTAGTACGATCACAGCAGACATGCCAAACATGTCATTGTGGATGCACAACATCTGATCCCATGTTCAGAAGCTTTTCTTCTCTTGACTTGAGGGCAATACACATTCTGGTCAGCAATGCAAAGGCTGGTGTGAAGTTGTCTACCAATTTACAGCTCATCAGCACCCTGTTTGTACACTGACTGCCAGAAAACAACTTACATAGGGAGCAACTTGCAATCTACATACGTAACACTTTAGGGAGAACATGTGAAGAACAAGTGAATGATTGGATGAACGATGGGGTGAATGATGGGATGAATGACTGAATGACTGACTGACCCCAACTGACCGACGACCGACCGACTGACCAATCAAATGAATATACAAATGAATGCATGCATGAATGCACATGCCATTTTGAGGGAGCTGAGCAGCAGAAGGCCACACCTGCCAAGGTGCCTTGTCTGGCAGTGAGCCGGCCAGCAGGTCTGGAAGGCGGCGCCTGAAAGTCATCTCCATCCGAGTCACTATCTGTCATCAGGGCTCTGGGGGCTGCTGCCTTTCGTGCAGTGGGCACACTGCCTTTGCCCTTCAGCTGTGCCCTTTTGGAGTCACATCTCTGGCAGAACCACTCCCCTTCAGGGATGGCCTTCATGGGTGGGGAGAGGCAAGAGGTGTGGTAGCCTCTGTTGCACTTGTCGCACAGCAGCATGTTGTTGGCGTCTGCTGCACTGTGACACCTCTCACAAGCTGTGTCTTCGGTCAGGTCTAGGACATCAGACTTGGCAGCAGAGCCTGCACACCATCACAAAGATGCTTCGAAGCACTCAAGGTATACAGCTTTGACGCATTGCCCAGATCCCTACTCACATTGAGAACACTGTCATGCAGCTTTAAGCATGCAACACACGGCAACAAAGGCCATCCCCACCTGGCAGAAAGTCCTCATCATCGCTGTCAACAAGCGCCTTCTTGCTTTTCCTGGCAGGGCTGACCACTTCATCCATCGACTCTGCGTCTGAAGCTGCAGTCATGGGCTCTTCCTTGATGCCAGAGGAGCTCTGCTTGAGGAGGCGGCCCTTCTTGGCAACAGGCTGTGAAGCTGGTGCATGGGGGCTGCGTCGCTTGCTGCCTGTGCACGGCTGTGAATCTGCATCACACATGTATAACATATCACAGATTGTTTTCAGAAGATAGTCAAGGCCCTTTGAAAAACAGTACAACCAGTAATGGCTGCCTGGGCCACAGATACAGAGTGCTGTCATCAGCATCACAGCTTGAAGGCTGACTTGAGCGCCATGCAATCATGACACTACATCTTTGGCGTCTGCTGACTGTCTGTAGCAAACTCCTACTTCAAATTAACTTCAGTGATACGTCTCTCGAGGATGCACCTGAGAAGCCTGCTACAAATAGCTTCAAGGGCTGTGATGGTGTCTTGCTTGGCCAAGCAAACAAAGGGCAGACTGCAGGAAGCGCTAAGTATCAGAGGGCAGCTGCAATCCATAGAGGGGCTTCTCAAATCACAGTGTGCCTTTATTAGCGCAGCTTGCTTGTGCATGTGGTACACACACTTGCAGCAGCTGTACAGAGAGGAAACAGTGCAAACATACCTGCAGTCTCATCAGCTGCCGAGCCACTTGCAGTTGCAGCACCTTCTGTCTCAGATTCAGACTCCACAATGGCCTTCCTGCGAGGTTTGCCAGCAGATGGTCCTGCTGGAGGGTCCGCAGCAGCTGACTCCTTTTCCTCTTGTGCCAATGTTTCCACGGCGTCTTTGAGCTTTTGTTCCGCATCAGCCTGTCAAGCACAGAGGTCAGTAGAGCGAGTGGAAAAGAAAAGGAAAAGTTAAAGACTATGCCTCTCGGCGTCAATTTAATGACAAGTCAAGTATAATACCGGACTGCCCAGGGATTGTACAGCGAGCAGGTAAAGCCAGGTCCAGAAGTAGAAGTGGCCCTATCAGATGCAGGTTGCAAAAGGCGCTGCTGAATGCCACCACACAATGAAGAAGGCCAGCTGCGTGACCGGCAAGGAATGCTAATTCCACAATGGGGACAGCCACTGCAACTACAAAGACAGGAGGTCATGCTTGAGTACAGGGGATGATCACATGCTCAAGCTGTTACAATCTCGTTCCTCACTTTGCCACCAGAACCAGCTGTTGGCAAGCATTCATCTGGCAGTGCCTTGTCAAACTGCTCCAGCCAGCGTTCAGCAACACAGCTACCAGACTCAAGACCAGCTTGTGATAGCTGTGTCATAAGTACACATGCTTGGGAATCTCAGCATGTTCAATACAATACATGCATCCTTGAATGTGAGATACAATCGCGCTCATGGACCTCACCAGCTTTTGTTTGTAGGGCTTGACAGCTTCCTCCACATTCTTCTGTGCCTCTGCCTCATCACGCTCATTCTGCTCAGCCTCAAGCTTGGCAGCTGTGGCAGCCAGCACGCTTGCGCTGACATGCTCTGTCAGGTCAATCATGCGCCCACTCCTCTCAGCTTCACGCCTCCGCTCCTGCACAGATACCAGTGTGGCATCACCACCTGAAACATCTCCCCAATGTAGAAGCGCATTTTTGCTGTCCCCAAGCGTTTCTGAGTTTAGATTTCCAGTGTAGGGATAACGTTTCTGAATTGGAATAGACGTTTTGGAATTGAAAAGAGCTTGACCATCTCAGCAGCGCTGTTGATGTTGTTTTGAACACGCAACTGTATCAGAATAGAAAAGATTACGCCTTTCGGCATAAATTTAATGAGAAGCCAAGTATTATACTGTGCTGTGTGGCATCGCCACCTTGACCATGTCAGCAGCGCTGATGATGTTTTTTTCTGAACACGCAACTGTATGACTATTGACATCGTCGCTGTTTTTGTGGAAGTGTGTTGGCAAAAGAAATGCTTTGTTTGTTGTTGTGGCTTTGCCTGCCGGCTTGCACAAGGGTACCCACAGCCACGAGCAAGCCGGTAGCCAAAAGCCACAACGTCAAACGAAGCGCTTCTTTGCAAACACACTTGAACAAAGTGAGCCACCCTAATGGCCCTCTTTCTGCACGCCTTGCAAGTCCCTTGACAAGGCATGTAGTTGGCACACTCAAAGTGGGCACAACTTGGCCATGCTATAAGTTGCAAAATTGTCTTTTGTGCAGGCATGGCTTTGCAAGCTATCTAAAACATCTCCACAATGTAGAAACACGTTTTTACTGTCCCCAGACAATTCTGGGTGTAGATTTCCAGTGTAGGGATGACATTTCTGAGTTGAAATAGACGTTTTGGGACTGAGAAGAGCTGTACACGTACCGCCAGGACCTCATCCAAAGTCTGCTCCCCAACCAGCTCCAAACCATCATCACTGTCGTCGTCATCAGCTGCTGCTGCAGCTGCTGCTGCTGCTGCTGCTGCTGTGGGTGCTGCAGAAGGGGCAGCAGAACGTGCAATGGCTGAGGAGACAGCAGAGGGAGACGCCAGCCTGGCATTGACTGTTGTGACGCCTGTCATGCCCACAGTTGCCCTGATGTCCTGAGATGGCCTGGTGGCGCCTTGTGCTTCTGCTTCTGCTGCTGTTGCAGCAGCATCTGTGAGGTCCCTCCATGCATTGACTGCTTGGCTGACCTGCATATCAGAGGTGCAACAGATGTGATTAGTCCAGGTCAGGCTGTAACAGTGTGAGGCATGGTTTCAGCCTGTACTTACTGCTTGTCATGTGCGAGACCATCACAGCTGGAAGGCCAAGGCGGTGTGTGTCTTTGTCAGCTGTAATAGGTTGAAGCAAATTCAACTTTTCTGAGAATCTGGGGGGAGAACCTTGTGCAGCTTGCTAGCGGTGGGTCAGCAACATTCAGCAAGCATCTAGCATTACATAAACAACATGTGTATTCACACGCCGCAGCAAAAGCTTCAATGCAAAAGTTTACCTAGATCCTTCCCTGGCATGCCTGGTAGGCTGGACTCTCAGGTTTGCAAAGGCATTGTGCAGCTTGTGGTGGGAGGGAATGTCAGATTGCTTGGCTCACCTGATGCTGCAGCAGATCCAGCTCAAAAGGCGCCAGGTCACAATTATCTGTGGGGAAGTGCTTGGTCAGGAAGAGCTGTAGGATTCTCTTGGGAGCTGAGACAAAGTCATCTAGGACGTCGCCCTCCTCCTCGCGGGTCTGGTTGGTGTTGGCCTCGCCGGTGCTTTGCAGCCCAATCACACAGCACAGTCCTGATGCCACTGCATCATTTGCCAGCTTGGCACACTCACGCACCTACAAGCAAAGCCACAGCTCATGGGAGTTCCACAAATTGCTGAGCACTTTGTTGAGTGCAGGAACACAAAGCGCAGATGAGCATGAGATCCTCTTGGTGAGCACCTTCCAAATTGTATGTCTGGCGACTATGCAGAGTGCTGCAAGCGTCCAGTAAGGCAGATATGTACGCGCTGGTCAGTATCACACATGCAAGCCTGAATTTAGTCCAAGCTGATTCCAGAAAGGATTACCTTGGAGGCCATGAGCATCTGTCTGTAGAAGCGCATCTGGGCTCCAAAGAACTGGGACCAGAAATGTTTGCTATGGATGGTCAAGCCTGAGCAGATGTGGAACAGCATCTGCCAGAAGTCTGTTGACCGGTCGTACATGACCCTGCAGCAGCATCAGCACTGGTCAGCTTGCCTGCTACCATGGAATGTTGTGACAAATAAGCCCAGTGGTGGCTCACTTCTATACAGCTACGAGTTGCACTTGCTGTATGGACGTCTCTTAGTCTCTTAGCCATGGTTCAGTGCTTTCCCATACTTTGACACAGGCAAACATATGCTTATCACCAGAACAGAATTCAAGTACTTTCAAGTTCTAGTTGGCTTCAGTCAGCATTATCCACACAAATGATGTCCCAGGAGATAGGCATGCAGGCAGGCACACAGGCAAAAGGTGCTGCTGCTTGGACAAGACCACTGCTATTAACAAGGAGCAAAGACACCCTTGAAGCACACACCCAAAGGTGGGGTCTATTTCCACTCTGGCTATGCTGAACTCAGCACCATCATAGGACAGCGTCCTGCTGAGGTAGCTGCCGGTGGCCTTCAGCCCCATGGCAAACAGCTCCAAAGCTCCCAATCCAGACCTGCAAGAACAATCACTTGTTCAGTCAAGTAAAGGCACTTCCACAGTCAGCACCTTGTTTCCAAAACGCTTGTCAACTCACACATCTGCATTTACATCAAGCTGCGATGTCTGCTCAAAGACTTTGTGCACCATGGACCCTTTGCAATTACTACAGGTTGGCTGCACAGTATGCACAGTATGTGTATAACATTACAGCCTAAGTTGTCTACATTGGCTGAAGCTTGGGGTACCTGTTGAGGGTTTCAATCATGTCCTTCATGTGGTCGAAACCAGCCGCCCCAAGTCTGTACATGTAGCCCAGGTTGTTTGGCTCTGAGGCGCCAGTGGCACTACTGTACAGAACCCTTGCATTTGGCAGAAGGTCTTGAAGAGCGCCAACAGCCTTGCCAGTCTGTGTAGCAGCGCCTGCAATGTACACACAGCAAATGAGCATCACTTCCTCCGCAGTATTACTAACAATAACAACAACAACTACAGTGTTATTAACAAGAACAATGATAACAACAACAATCACAATAACATTAATAACGACGTTTTCCAGCTCATGATGAGCTACATACTTCCTCAGTGTACATGGGTGTTGTGGCAGAAGGTGTGACATCATGCAACATCTTGAGCACGACTGTGAACGCCAGCATATCAGGACTTGAGAGCCCAGGTCTCTTGTTGTTTCTTGAGACGACAGTTCCAATGTTGACGTATGAGCAGGCAGATGCCATGCAGTGGAGCACGACTGGCAATCAGCAACAGCAGGCTTGTGACCAGACAAGCTGTTCTGCACTGACTCAATGGTGGAGTGACCCCAAGAACCGAGGGCCCTAAATGCAGTGGGGCATCAGCCTCAGCAGGTTGTGGGTACTGCTGGCAATCATGGAGATGCCTTGAGCTAACATGCCTGCCACCACCACCCTCCAGAAAGCAAATGCTGGGGTACTGCATGTGCGTGAGTGCGTGATCACCTTCTTTGGCTATCAGGTTCTTGGCCTTGTGGCATTCATCTAGGATGATCAAGCAGTTGCCTTGTCTGTCTCTGCCAGCCAGCCACTCCACAACATGGAAGAGTCTGGTGCCTGGCAGAACACCTTGTGCCCTGGGATCTGGCAGGTCACTGCTAACACCATTGCTGGTGTCAACATTCTGATCGTCCACTGTCTGGAGGGTGGCTTTCTTCAGAGACGCTATGAGCAGGCTGTAGGTGATGAACATGACTCCCTGCTTGTGGACCTTGTCAATGCGGCCCTTGGGCAGCGACGCGCTGCCCTGCAAGGGCAGAACACCAGTCAGATGATTGTCAGATTTCTGCTTGTGGGTTTGCCAGGGTCCAGATATGACCACAAGTGGTTGCATGAGCTGGAGATCTAACAAATTTGATGATGGCATGCACATGAAAATGCATGGAAGTCCAGACATGGAAGCCATACATGTGCGCCACCTGACCACCATTGTCTAACAAAGCTGTCGTACCAACAAAGTCACATTTGTGGTCTAAAATGCAGCAATGCTGTCCTTGTGTCATGACACAGAGCATCACCTGGGGGAACACAGTGATATTTCCAGCGCCAACATCTGCCAGGTCCCTCTCAGCATCAAAGCGCAGGTCATTGGACACAGACAGCCACAAAACGCGCGTGCCGCCTCTGGCATGCTCCTCCTTGATCATGGCAGCAATCTGGCGGCCCTTGCCCACCCCAGCACCATCTCCTAGGAAGAAGCCTGCTCGGCTGCCTGCATGAAGGGAACAGCAGATCCGATGCTTGCTCTATCATTTGGCAACCCAGACGAGATGAGTGGAGTATAGCACTGGAATTTGCACTGCATGTCAACAGTGGTGTGCACATATCAGGACACAAGCCAAACAGCAGACAGGGGGTTCAAAGTTAAAGATCAAGGCAAGAGAGACATGACAGAAAGAAAGCATGAGGAAGAGCATTATGGCATTTGGTTAACAGACACATACCATTCTGTAACCGCTTGTCAAAGCGCATGAAAGCATACACCACAGCCTCAATCTGTGCATTGGACAGCTGCCCCAGAGCCACACAGTCCTGCAATCAAACGGGCAAACTTTTGGTATACAGCCACACACACGCACTGTCAGGTGCCCGCAGCAGAGCGTCATCACAGGAAGCACAGCAAACAGGTGTGTCAGGGAGCTTCTTCAACGCTGTACAAATGCACATGCTGAGCATGAGAGCAGCAGAGGTAAGTTGGTGTGTCACCTGCAGGTGATGTAGATACTTTGGTTCGGGAGGACTGACTCCAGCGAGAGAGGCTGTCTCAACAATGGGGTCAGGATGAGGCCGGCCGTCAACAAGCCTGGCAGGCCTGTAGTTGGAGTAAAGCTCTGAATTTTCTTCATCTCGAGCCTGTACACATGCATATATGAGCAAACGACTGCGTAGTTGCTGAGCAACCTAACACGCACGCTTGGTGTGATGCATCCTGAAGCCAATGCAAGAGATAAAGCTTGAAGAAGGACTGATTCTTTGCTGACTTCAAACTTACTGCAGCTCCTGTGACCAAATTCTCTGCACCGTCGCCTTCGTCTTGAGCAGCAGCAGCAACGGCAGCAGCAGCCTTAGCTTTCGCTGCTCTGAGCTGAGCGGCATGCTGGGCTTTGGCGACCGCTAAGCTGGCTGCGTGCTTTGAGTCCGTAGCATGCTTTGCTTCCTGAGCCAAGTTTTGCGCGAAAGCAGACGCGGCCTGGCCAATCAAACCTATCGCATTTTGCATCATCGACTCTTACTGCAAAGCACGCAATTTTGAGCTTGCACTGTCCGCTCTTAGTATCAGAGTACACATTCAGATCGCCAAGCACGCCGCGCACGGTGCTCAGGGTGCCCGTCGCACAGTAGCTTGACGCAGCAACACCTCACCTGCGGCGTGTATGATGCAGGTGGCAAGAGCGTGCGCGAACAAGTGTTGCTGCTTACGATGCGCTCGAAGTTTAAACTCTACGATTAGTACCTCAGTACTGATTTTTGTTGACAGCACTTGCTCAGATGATACAGAACTCCCACCACTCTTTTTGCATTGCCAAGTCACACCCACAAGGAGCATTGCAATCTTGCTGGCCGGCAAGTGGTTGTCAGTTTGCAACAAAAGAGGAAGCAAGCTTGCATCTTCAATCTGTGGCCCAAACGCAACATGTACATCATCAACCTTGCATATACCACACAGCAGCGTTGGTATTCAGGAACGTTAGCGCATCAACGACTCCCAGATGTTGTCATCAACGACTCCCAGGTTTTGTATTCAACTCAATGCGCTTGTTTCATATACAATCACAGTATTGCGCCATCTTCATGAATTGCGCCATTATTGGACTTGTGATGATCAGTGCAGCAGTCATTCAGCAAATGAAGAACCACTTCGTCTTGCATGCATGCACAAGGGTACAAAATGGACGTTACAGAAATAGCACTCATCTCAACAGTTCCAAAACAAGTATGCCCTGAAGCGCACTACGCACGGAGGCGCCCAGCTTATGCCAAGCACAAGCAGCGTGCTTCCATGTTTGCTGCAGTTTAGTTGGCTCAGCAGCGTGCACAGACAGGCGTCAGCTTCTCCGATAGATTGGTACACAAACCTGATCCATGCACACATGCTAAATGTGAGCATTCAAAATGTGTCACAAACTATCACGTGCTGGTTTAACCTAACGGCTTTCAAAGCTTCTTCCAAACCATCGCAACTTTCCAGTCGCAGCTCGCTCTATGACCTTGGGTGTCTAGGCTGTGAGCAATGCGCTCGGAGCTTGACCTCACATCCCGACAGACATCATTATCGACGTATCCTGCGCGCCAAACACAGTGTCAGTTCAAAAGCTCAAGCTTCTTTCCTGACGTTGACCAAACATCGTCACAACAAACAACACAATTCCCACGGTCTATTCCAAGACAGGCATCCTGTTTTGAATTGGCAGTTGCGACCAACGCGAAAGATCGACCAGACGCACGACATCTGCTATCGAACAGGCCTTTAGCCCTCTTGTGTTTGATACCTAGGCCAGCGGTTTTGTTCACAGCTGGGGCAGTTTCTGGTGCCATCGGCAAGACCATCACAGCTCCTTTAGACAGGGTCAAGTTGTTGTTGCAAACCAGCGGTGGGCTTCAGCAGGGCGCTGTGAAATACGCTGTACGGAAGGGAGGCGTATGGCAAGCACTTGTTGCCATAGGGCGCACAGAAGGCATCAAGGGCTACTGGAAAGGCAATCTGCCCCAGGTAGGGCATGCAGGAACATACTTTGCACTAGCTTAACATGCATGGCCGACTAGCAAACCTGCTTTGCACTGCACTGCAAATCTAAACACCAAAATCTGCGGCCTTTTGTGCATCTCACTTGCACTCAGGTTTGCCCATACATGCATTTTGACCTGCACTTTCAAAGGCCCGTCATTGATTGGTAACGCTGCCCTCCTGATGAATGCAGATCCTGAGGGTTGTGCCATACAGCGCTACACAGCTGTATTCGTATGAGGTCCTGAAGAAGCGATTTCAGAATGAGAAAGGCGAGCTCAGCATTTCATCCAGACTAGCAGCAGGGGGCCTTGCTGGCATGGTGGCCACCCTGGTAAGCTGTCTTTGCAATATGCTGCTTGGCATCTGCCTACTGCAGATGCCCATTGGCTCATGCACATGGCTCATGCACATGGCTCATGCACATGGCTCATCCTACAGGTCATGAGTGGTCATTCTTACATGCTGCATTCTGTGCATCTCGTGTCCCTTCAGCATGATCTGCAAGGTGCAAACAAGCTGTACATGTGTTCTTGTGCACATGCTGCATGCACCGCCTAGCAGCAGCAGCAGCATGCTGGCAGCATATTTCCATGCCATCAGAGGTAGAGCCAAAGGGCAAGCTTGACTTGAGAGAAATGAAAGAAAGAAAAGAAAAGACGACACCGTTAGACGTTGAATATAGAGAAGCTTGAGATGATCCCAAATTGGGCCCAAACTTCCCTTGGCCTTGCAGCTGTTTTGAGACTTCTGCTGTGACTCACAGATTGCCATGCCATGTGTTCAGGTGACTTACCCATTAGACACGCTCAGATTGCGCATTGCAGTTGATCCCAGCATGCGCGGTATCAGAGGAGCTTCCACAGCTCTCTTCAGGGAAGGCTCATACAGCGCTTTCTTCAGAGGCTTGACTGCCTCTCTGATAGGTAATCTGTCACAACCTTTGCTGTTGTGCTGTGTCTGCATGGGTTGTGTTGACTGGCCTAGCTACAGTCAATCATTGTGATCCCACTCCCAGCTATTCTAACAAAAGTGATTTGTGTGTATATCTCCACAAAACCAATGTCAGGAAGCCTTCTTAGTTTGCACAGGATAGGCTGTTGATCATGCACTGCTTCATACAGTTGGACACACCAATGCATCGAGATTATGACAATCACATCATTGCTGATATGCTGACTCCAAAACAGGACCTCATACAGACAGTTCAGCAGGGCTGTGGGTAGGGCAAGACTGGTGTTGATTGAGTCAAGTGACAGTTGAGTGACAGTCTTGTAATGCATGCATGAGGCAGTTGTGAATGCCTTTGTACTTAGGACTATTTCTTCCAAATCACGCAACATCATCTGCTGCAGGCATTGCGCCATACATGGCGTTGGAGCTTGCATCCTATGATCTGATGCCATCAGATGTGCCGGCCTTTGCCAAGGGCTTCACAGCAGCCCTCTTTGCGACCTCCCTCTGTTATCCCCTAGACACTGTCAGGTACGCGTGGCATCAACAAGCTGTTCCATCATTCTTGCATTCTTGCATGTCAGCAGCTGCCGTGTAGAGCATTACATGGCAAGCCCAGCAAGCTCTGGACATTGAATGTGACATGTGACATACTTCAGCATGTCAACACATCTGCCAAGTTGCGTTGCAGTGCTCATTGTGCACCTGACAGTACCAAAATGCGCTGGTGTGACAAATGCAAGCTGCAGAGGTAACACATACATTTGCCTATGTGAGCTTCTTCCACAGGCAAGTCCAGCATGATGTCTCCACCAGATCTGTGTGGCAAGTTGCTGTATGCCATATCTGACCAGACAGATGCCTTGCTCCCAGGGATGAAGGTGGTGTTGATTAGCGTTCGTAAGCCTGATGGTGCAGACGTATTAGTAAGCCTCACAGGGTTGCTCAAGTCAGGCTGCTCTGGAGAGACAAGTCTTATCTAGCTCATCATGAGCTGGAGAGCGGTTAGTTATTTACTATTACTGATGTTGTTGTTATTATTATTAACACTAATATTGTTATGGTGCAGACGCCAGATTCAGCTACAGAGCGTAGGAGCTCTAGGAGCACGCCAGGCTCTGCAAAACATCCTGCACAGGGATGGTGTACCAGGCCTGTACAAGGGCTTCCTGCCAAATGCCCTCAAGAACCTCCCAAATAAAGGTAGGTGTCAAGCAACAACACCTTCAGCATTTTTGGCCAGCACCAATGCTGGGTGTTCATTCTGTGTTGGCCAGTCCTGCAGTTGTTGAGGGTCATATTTCAGGCTGCAACATGTTCAAAAGCTAAACAGAGCATGCCTTGACTAGCTGTGAGTTGAATCAAGGCAGAATGTAATATCTTTAGCTGTGTTAAGGCAGAATGAAACATCTTGAGTTGTGTTAAGTGTTTATGCATTTTTCCTTCAACTCTTTTGTCTAACATCCTTTTGCTGCCTGCCAAGCTGTGCATAGTACCCACTGCATGCAATAGCAGCTGCATTATCGAGTGTTCAATGCTGTCCTATAGGGGTCAAGCTTGCTACATTTGACACTGCCAAGACCATGTTGGGTCATGCCAACAAAGCTTACGATGAAGAACTGGTCAAATGGCAGCGTGGAGAGCGTGTCAAGGATTCATCCTCTGGCTTGATATAGGAAGCCTTGATGACCTGGGTCTCATTTCAACGGTGTTGTGTTACTCATGTCAAAGTATTTGAGTCATTCTTTTGTGTTGATGTTAATGTAGTAGGGATTTCTAAATACCGGATTCAGTGTACATTTTAGTAGCATATGCTGCAACCATAGAAAAACCAGAAGCAATTAAACCTTTAAACTTTGCTGCAAAGTAAAGGAGACTTGTCTCATTCAACACAGTTCTGCTTGCTGCTCCTGAAGTACAGCCTCAGTCGACTTCAACTGTTCAAGAGTATGGCTGAGTTGCTCTCTCAACGCAGCAATGGTCTCATCCTTGGCAGCAACTGCTGTCTGAACTCGCAGTTGCACCTGCTTCAGCTCTTGTGTTTGCCTTTGACGCAACTCTGACACCTGATCAGCGATACACACAAAGTTTCTTACTTTCAACCACAGACAGCACCATATTTCTCCATTTTGAGCTGCAATGCATTTGATCATGTACCACATGGTATGCTTTCACACATGCTATGACAGTGCCGGACCCACCCAGGTGCCGAGGCACTCAAGAAATCAAGGCAGTGAGCACCTTGCACGCATTGCATAATGGAACTGTCTGTCTACACCAACGTCCAAACACATGACTGCCTTGATTCAGACATCATAGCTGTGGGACTACCAAAGGATTGCTCCACAAAGGCAGTGCATGCTGTCAACTCAAGTGCCCAAAGGAAAACTCACCTGATCGAGAAGCTGCTGTCGCTCTTGAGACAAGCCTGAGCTGTGTGCTGTATGCTGCTGCATCACTCCCTGCATCTGTTTGTCACGTGCCTGCAGCTGCCCTTGCAACTCTGTCACCTGCAGCAGACACAGCAGATGTGCAACAGTTACAGTGAGAACAACCCCTTTTTAAGTTTTGTAGAAAACACTCTGTACAGGTGAAGCTAGATGGTACAATCTGACACTGCTGTGACACAACAAAGTCATCCATTCCTGCTGGCTAGGGCAACTTTCAACAAACTCTTCCTAAAACCTAGCAGCTGTACAACGTTAGAGCATATTGGGAGTAGTCCAGCCTCAGCATGACCAGCATTCATAGACGATCGTACAATCATACGCTTCAAATTTGACTTGTCTTTGCAGACTGCCCGAATCAAGCCCACAGGCATGCTAGTATCACATGCGCTGTCAGTTTAGGTGTGAAGCAGGCACTTGATGCACATGGTCGAAAGGGAGCTTAAGGAGGACGCCTGCTGCTTTGCATCAGCCAGGCCAGAGCGCTGGTCTTGGAGGTGCTGCTGCAAATGCGCCACCTGGCTCTGAAGCTGCTCACTGCGTTGCTGGGCAGCAACTTCTGCTTGCCCTGCCACTCTGAACCTGCACTCATTGCCATGCCAGTCATCACTGCATAACTCATTGCCAGGCCGGTAATGGCTAGTTGCTCTTTTCAATCCCAGAACGTCTACTTTAACTCAGAAACGTCATCCCTATTCTGGGAAGCTAACTCAGAAGCATCTAGGGACAGTAAAAACGCATGTCTACATTGTGGAGATGTTTCAGCACCAGACAAGATGGCTTTGGTGTGGACTGGGGTGATGATGACAGCGCTAGGCTGCATGACACAAGTCAAGAGCTGTAGTCTTGCAGTGACACTCGGTACGATGCAAACGTGACAAGCTGGACAGCAGTCATATGTGTTCGAGATGGCAGTTTGATGTTCTCTTTTATGATTGCTGATGTGGGCTGGCTATACATGTGATGGTGAGTGTAGTCTGTAGTCTATACTACATGTGCTCAAGACTAGCATGGGTGCCCTCAGAGCAGATGTGAGTGTTGTTTGGCATTGGAGAAAAGAAAAAGGCAAGACTACGGCTTTCAGCGTCAATTTAATGCGAAGCCACGCATTGTACTGGGCTGCCCAGGCATTGTTTGGCATGGGATCAAAGTGTGAGGCAGCCACAAGTACCATGCTGCTTTGCTGATGTTAGGCCTGATGCTTGTATGCACAATCAGTACGGACTGTATAAAAAAGAAGAGGGAGAGGAAGAAGAAGAAGAAGGAGGATTTTACAGGATTCTGCCAGCCAACACAGCCGATCACTTGTGCCCATCACGGCAACCATGTGCAGATCATCATGAGTTCTGGACAGTCTGCTGCATATGCATGTAGTAGCATGTTGTCATCACATGCTGAGGTTGGCATGCTTCTTTGCTTCAGATGAGCATGCCCCTTGGCCACATTGCAAACAGAACGGTGTGTCAACTTCCTGGTTTACCAATGACAGAGACTTATGCATGACTTGCTCCAGGCTGTCGTCTCAGGAGGCTCCTGTTATGATCGCTGAAAAGCGTAAAACTTTCTTTTTTCTTTCTTATGCACAACTATTGCTCATCTGGGAATATACATATTCTGCCAAGCATCCCTTGTTCAGCTGCAGGCTAAGCTAAACATCATGGAATGTAATGGCACCCAAAAGAGATATTGACACTGGCTGACAGAGCACTGACCGCTCAGCATGTTTGTGCTCAGAGTCCTGAGCAGCCTGCAGGGCAGCTTGGTAACGCCCCTTCAGGGCCGTTTCCCGCTTCTCAGCTTCCTTTGTGGCTGCTTCTCTGTTGTCTGCCGCCTCTGTCTCCAGTCGCTCCACCACTACCTGTGTGGCAGTCAGCGGTTTGTTTTTCAAGTCTGCGTTTTGCTTTCAGAGCTGCCCTTGGGCCTTTCCAACAAGCCCTTTTGTCAGCTGCCTTTGGCCTTTCCAGTTGTTGCTGCCATCCATATTTGCTTGGGTGTTGCGCATGCAGAAGCATGTTTGCTGGAGTTCCTGCCCTTGTTGACGTTTGACATGCCCAGCAAAATCAAAGTCTTTTACACGAGGAATTTCAGGACAACACACCTCATCTGCATTTCTGGGCCTGCATTTGCAGCAGCATTGCTCCCTCTGTAGCTGTCGCCCAAAAAACACGCACAACATCTTCACAATGCACATCCCTATCAAGTTTGATGCAGCAAACCTTCCTGCTCACCAGAAAACTTTCAGCAGGTCACTCCAGCATTGCCACAGTCGGCTGCTCTTGACTGAAGCGCGGGGCTCCCAGCTTCAAGAATCAGAGTTGTTGCGACCAGTGCAACCATAGAGGTTATAGTCTCTTATGCTACACAGACAACAAGAGTCATTGGTGAGTCAGTGTTTCATTGATGTGGGAGGCTGACCTGGAGCTGGTGGTCGCGCTCCTGCATGAGCTGGGTGCGCAGTGCAGCCTCTCGGCTTGCCAGCTCCTCCTTGGCTCTCTTGGCTATAGCCAGCCGCCACCCTTCCTGCATTCATTCATTCATTCATGCATGCATGCATTTGTGTGCATTCATCCAAGTATGCATCCACTCATGCACTCATGTGTTTGTTCGTTCATTCAGTTGTTCATCCATTCGTTCATATGTTCATTCGTACGCTCATTCATTCATTTACAACTTCATGAGTACATTCATTCATTCATCCATACATTCAATCAATTCAATCATGCATACATTCATTCGTTCATGCATTCATTAGTTCATTCATCCATACACTAGACAGACAGGCAAGCAGGCAAACAGGTCAGTAGCCTGATGAACAGCCAGACAAACACAGTGACATGACAATTGCATCAGACAATGCAGGAATCACCTGCTCAACAGTCGGCTTGTCAGTGAACTCACAGACAGATGGAGACACAAGACTGACACAAGCATGGACCTGGGCAGCCCGGTGCAATTCTTGGCTTCTCATGAAATTGACGCCGAAAGGCGTAATATTTTCTTTTCTTTTCTGACACAAGCATGGCAAACCAGCCGGCTTGTCAGTGAAGTCAAAGACAGATGGAGACACAAGAGTGGCAAAGGAACCATCAGGGCGCAGACCTGCTCATCAGCCATCTTGTCTCGGAGGGCCTGCAGGTCGCGCTCGTGCTGGCGCCGCACCTGGGCCTTCTCCAAGCTCAGCTCGCTGCGCAGCTGCTGCTCCTGCTCCCCTTGCCCCTGAGACCATGCATCTCTGTAACTTCACACATGTCCAAACAACTGTAGAAGTGTTGTAGTACAGTCACTGTAAGGCTAGGACATCTAGAATTGGCTTGTTGACCATAAATGGGCTTGTATGTACTTGTCCATGGTTAGGCATGTGCTTATGACATCACTGACTGACCCCTCAATTTGGCCAACCCATGATTACATCGTAATCACTAACACTAGCCTTATGTTCTGCCTACACCTGAAATTCATTACTAGCAATCACCGTAAAAACATCCAGGCTGTGTAAGATGTGAATCATCATGCAGCTGTAATTACACTACTTTACCCTTGAAATCATTTGTTTTGAACAAAATATGCAGCAGATTTGGCCATATGTGCAAAGGAAGACTCAGGACATGATATGGATGGGTAATTGTTACAACAGAAAGCATAGTGGTAAGATGGCTTCCTGATATGGCTTATTTCACAGCATAAATCATGGTGTTTGTGTCCTACAATAAATAATTTTATGGTATGATGGTCGTGCTTGCTACGGGCCAGGCCTGGCCTAGCCTGCTATCATGTCATGTCACAGCCACCCATAGCATAGCGTGCCTGAGCACACTGCTGTCGCCGTTTTTACTTTGATGCTGCTTACAGCTCTGCTGAAGCATGATCTTGGTGTGTGCTCCAGAAAGACAGCCAAGGAGGCATGATCCCATGGACTTGGCAGGCACACAATTTACTAGAAGAAGCATCCCACTCTGTACCTCAGGAAAGGAAAAAGTCATGCAAACACACCTTGCAGGCCCTGAAGTTTGCACATCCCTAGGGTCCTTGCGAAGCGCGTTTGTACAACCTTTTCCTTTCCTGAGGTTCAGAGTGTATGCGTCTACTAGGCTGTGCGCATCAAGTGCAAGTTACTCGTTTCACCGTACCCCTGTCATCAACTACCCGGTAACACTACCAATTGGTGTTCATCAAGGTGTTGACTCTGTAGCTGCTGTTCAATGGCATTTGTGTGCATGAATAGAACAAGAGTCATGGGAGCTGCAAACCTGTTTAAGACGGTCCAGGGCATCTTCGTAGCGGCGTTTCTCATCCTTGCGCTCAGCCTGGAACTGCTCTAGACGCAGCTCGCTGTCTGACACCATGCGCAGCCTCTGGGACTGCATCTGCCCCTCATACCTGTGCATGCGCCTCCATATCAGTTGCACCATGACAAGCGCTGTGAGTATTGTGATAGCCAATGCTACAGCTCATGCTGGATGCAGCTGCAGTGTGGCGTCTGCAGATGGGATTTTTTAGGTCCCAATTTCTGTACTAAGTGGAGTAGGATGGATGCCTTGGGGTTTTGGGGTTTGCTGTTGGGGATGAGGGTCCAGCTAAGGCAACTAAATGACCAGGGCCCAGAATCAAGGTTGCTCTGTGCAAAATCAGCGTGCATAGCAGCTTGTGCATCGTACTCGCCGTTCAAGCATGTGCAAATGCAGCATGAAGAGCAAAGTTTGGCCAGATGTTGATCAGCCATTCACTACAGTCGCCACTGCTGCCCCTGTGCAGTGTATTTGCATATAAGGATCCAGCAAAACGCAATGCAACAATTGAAACTCAGCCACTCCAGCCTCTACATTCCCAGCCAGGCTGCCACATGGCTGAAAGGCACATGCCAAACAAACTACGTCAGAAAATCTTCATACTTGTCTGTATGTTTTCATTTTGTATCTTTTCTGGACAGTACTGTTGCGCTATCTTCTCTGGACAGTACTTTTTTGGTATCTTTTCTGGATGCAGGGAGGAGGAGGGGGAGTACCGTTCAGCAGCTTCTCTGAGGCGGTCTTGAGCTGCGGCACGTTCCCTCTCCACAGCCAGGTCCTGCTCGCGCAGCAGGCGGTCTCTCAGCTGCCGGGCATACGCCTCATGCTGCCCTGTCAGGTCGTCCAGCTGCAGCCTACACAGCCAGAAGGCAGTGACAGCTTTCATGCAACAAATTTTGCATCCAATGCAGTTCATGCAGGTCAGCCAGGTGTCTGTTCTGGGCTCATTGCTTTTTGCTTGGTTGAAGCTGGATGTTTTGGAAAAACAGCTTGTGTGCAGTGTACAAGCTGGCATGCCTGGCTTGCGCCCAACAGCTGACAGTCCTTTGCAACGCAAGGACGCTGTCTGTCTGCCTTCTATGTCTTGAGGCAATGTGTTGAGGGGACTGGGACATGACAAACGTACATCACCAGGACTTGGGCATCTTGATCTAAACAGGCAGTTGCGCACCAGACAAATCTGCTTTTGCTTGAGTGCCTGTTGAGCAGCTCAGGAGCTTTGAGTCAAATCAGCGAATCAGTTGCGGCAGGGAGCTGACTGATCTGTTGCATGGAGACCAGATTCTGCTCATGGAGGGCAAACACAGCTGCATGCTTCTCATGCGCTTGGCCGCACTCTGTGATGAGTCTCATGAAGAAGACAGCACAGCACAGCAGAATGCTGGGGCTGAAATTGGTGATGTCCATGCATGACAGGCGTATAAGTGTGCAGAAGTGAGGAGGGTACCTGGTGTGGTCCTGAGCCTTGTCTCTCTCACTCTGCAGCTCAGCCTTGTGCTTGGCTATCAGGCGCTGGATCTCAGGCTCCATGCCCTGGGGAAGCAGAAAATGACATTCGCGGCAAAAGCAGCAAGCCTGTACCCTGAGCGACAGGAGTTTTGAGCAGGGGTAGTAGACTTGACTGTGACAATGATGCAGGTGATGATAATGTTAATAACAAACAGCAGCAACAACATCAGTAGTTACAACGATGATCATGGTGATGGTACCAACAACAAAATTATGATAACGAAGTCTATACCCTGAGTGTGTCAACAACAAGCTGTCAAACCCCGAAGGTGTGGGCTGTCTATATCTGGTATGCACGCCAACAACCTGCGTGTTTTGTGTACCACAAATTCTTGGGGACATGTTTCTGGATCCATTAATTTAGGGCATGCGCAAAATTAGGTGGGCGGTCTTGTCCACTGTTAGGTCAGTCTGAGCATTTTGTGAGCAAAGTTTCTACTGCTTGAATTGTGCACAGGCTGACGGCAAGTCTTTCTGGCCTGAGGTTGATCAAGACTAATCATCTGTACAATGTCTTGGTTCCTTTTGCACCGGCCAAGTCTGGGGGGCCTACCTTGACAGTAAGCTCCTTGACCTGCTTGGTCTTGTCTGCCAGCCAGGTGTCTCTACGGGCTTTCTCTGCTGCAGTCCACGCCTCTTTCTGCCTCTTCAGCTCCACCACCCACCCTTCCTTCAGGGCATCCACCCCTGCTGCATGTTTTACCTCAGCTGCCTGCAAAGCCCAAGCCCCACGGATCAGTAGGTGCTTGTTTCACACCTGGGTTGGCTCAAGACCAACTGATTGAGACCTGTACTTGCAACCTCTCAACTGGACGTGACCTGAATGGGCTACAGCATTTACTGGGGACTTTCTGGTGCAAAGCCGACTTATCTGTGTGGCAATCCACGTCATACATGTGTTTTCACAATGTGCAGATTTGCCACCATCTGCTGCTAATCTCCACAGCAATTCCAAGATGAGACTGCTGCAATTTGGTTGTGCAGAACCTTTTGTGTATGACTGTGCGTGATGCTCGCTATTAGAGACGCTATTAGACTGTTTCCATGTCTCACAGTAGGCAAACATGTCACTTCAGTGAGAGGGGTATGCTACGACTTACTGATTTGGATTGCGCGCCTGCTGTGAATGGCTTTGCGTGATGTGCATATCAGACTCTGATGCAGCCCACCAAGAAGCAAACATTGAGTGCAAGCAAGGGAGGTTTCGAAGACCTTGATATCTTTGCCCAGCTGCATGCACTTGGCTGACAGCTTGTCCTTGTCAGCCAGCAGCCTGTCAATGAATGCCAGGTGGCATGCCATGTCCCCTTCCAGCTTCTTCTTCTGCTCATCTAGCGCACACTGCGCACGCATGGATGCAAAGCTGTTGGAGTTCGTACTGACAAAGCTGCCAGGAAGCATCTCTGTGCTTCCATTGCACAGAGACAAAAAGTCTGTGCGTTTTGGTCGTTCTGACAGGAGCCCATGTAGCCGGGTTAACGGAGCTATAGAATTGCTAGCCTGAAAACAGGGACCTCAAAGCATACTGAATACTGAAAAGTATGCAGGTTGAAAGATTGCAAGGTCGACATCAGATTGAGCAGCATGTGCTCATATTAGTCACACTCCAAGATTGCAGGCAATGATAGACAAGCCATAGTGCTTTGGCATGAACATGGCACGTGCATAGGTTCTGGACCTGCTGCTCAGTTTGGGCTTGCTTGAGTGCTGCATCTCTATGCAAGGTAGCTGCTTCTAGGCCGGCTTGGAGGGATGCAATCTGCTGATCGCGTGCCTGCACATCGGCCTGCAGCTGGTGCATGCGCTGCTTGACACCCTCATACACAGTCTTGGCCAGCAGTGAAGCTTTGTTGGCACCAGGTGGCTCTGCTGACCCTGCAAGCCAGGGTGGGGTCGTGATGCTGCATGGGTATCATACATGATAGCCTCAAACGAGATGCATACAAAATCAAAGATCAAGCTTTGACAGAAAACACGCAGACAGGTAGTGCTGAGGAAGCTATTGCTGACGCAGGCATTGTCTGACGAGCACCAGCTGGACAGATGACAGAGCACTGATCTAGCATTGACTCAGCACTTTCTAGGCTGGGATTGTATGCTTCTGATGACCATGGTGACACATCACTTCATGCAGTCATCCTTTGCATCCCACAGCACAAGCGCCGCTTGCCAGGTCTCCAGTCAGACGCATGATGTGTTGCCAATCTCACCTGTAGAAGCCGTATCTGCAACGTCTGTGGCTGATCCAGTATCTGCAAACTCAGCTCTTGTGTCTGGCATTTGCTCAACATTCCTGCTGGGCAAAGCTCTGGTTGCAGCTGTGGCTGCACCCGGCTTGCTGTCCAATACTGGCTTGCCAGCTGGCAGCCCTCCTGAAGAAGGGCTGTGCCGGCTAACATGTGCCCTGACGCGCTGGAACTGCCCTTGTGATTGCTGCGCCCCCTGCTGTCTGGGCTGAGCGAGAGAAGAAGCTCGTGAGCAGCTGTCATTGGGGGATGCTTGTGAGGGCTGCGACATATGGCCCGGGCAGCAGGGCTGTTGGGCATGGCCTTGAACCCTGATTGGCTGACTGTGACTTGGCGTTGATGCCTGTGATAGCACTCTTGCTGCTTCTTCTTCAGCCTGTGCTTCCACATCATCAAGGTAGGCAAAGATGTCTGCCAGCTTGTTGGTAGACTGCCGCTCAGTTCTGGAAAGGTCACCGTGCCTCTTCGCAGCTGTTTGCACATCAGCTACAGGCTGCAGACCAGACGCTGAAGCTGGGTCATCAGCTCTAACAGGCAAGGCAGCAGCTGTTGCAGAGGCAGATGGTACATCACAATGGCTCCTAGCTTCTGGCATTCTCATGCTGGCTGGATCTGAAGCTCGTTCCCAAGCAGCCGTTTGCTGGTGCTGCCGCTGCTTATGCTGCTTTGCTTGGCCCTTAGTGGGACTGACATTGGGACTGGCGTTCTCATCAGAGGCTTCCTGAAAGTCAGAACCATTGCCCCTGACTTCGTCCATGCCTAGGGTCTGCTGCTGCTGCTGCTGCTGCTGCTGCTGCTGCTGCTGCTGCTGCTGCTGCTGCTGCTGTCTTACAGAGTGTGACACAGGCTGAGCAGCTGCAGCTGATACTGACATGTACGCAGGCCCTTGAGGGCTTTGGTTCAGCAGCTCAAACAGTGCGCTGTCACTGTCTTCGCAGGTAGGAGAATTGGTGGACAGCCGAGCTTTGTCTTCTACAGCAGTGGTGGACAGCCGAACTTTGTCTTCTACAGCAGTGCTACCAGCTGTGCTGGTCATTGTCTTGTTGGGCATTGCAACACAAGCTTGGTGCAAAGACAAATCAGCTGCTGCTGCCCCTGTTGCAACTGTCAGCCTCACTGAGCCTGTTTTGCTCTGCCTGGAACCAGAGGCCTGCTGTACTGTGGTATGCTTTGCAACACCTTTCAATGTGTCAGCAGTCAGCTGGGCAGGCCTCCTGTGTTTGCTGTGCCTTGCCTTGAGCCTATCTAGGCTGCTGCTGCTTGCTGTGGTATCATCTGCAGCAATGGGCAGCAAGCCCTCCTGCTTGATGTCATCTGCCTCAGCAACATCCATTTTGGCGGTGTGCAAAGCCACAGGTGCGTTTTGCCCCCTGAACGCCCTGGTACCCAGGTTGTGCTCTGCAGCCTGTGCTTGTGCCTGCTGCTGTTCAGAGGATTTGCCTGTTTTCGACCTGTACCGCATCAGCAGCTCTGGAAGCGAGTCATCCTGAATCAGCTCTGGTGCTGCTTCTGCATTGCCAGGGTCAAGACTGGTATCATGTCCCTGATGCTGTGACTCAGCCACTATACCCTGATCCTGATGGTGACTTGCTGCGTTGCTGTACTGGTGCTGAGCGGCTGCCTGCCTGCTCACATGCTCTCTCCAGTAGTGCTGGATGATGCGAGCTGCCACCTCACGGGTGAAGTCCTCAAACAGAGCTGAGCTCAGCATGGCGTCTGCTGGCACTGACAGCAGCAGGCTCTCCCTGACTGCTGCTGCTATGCTGGCTGTGACTGCAGCTGCACCTGATGCCTCAGGGGCATGCAATCTTGATGCAAACAAATTATCACCAGCGACACCTGCAACAGCATCATACGGCCCTACTGGAGGGGCTGGTGGATGGGGCTGGTGGATTTAAGCCCAACAAGCTATGCACTGTCAACTTACAGAACAGAAACAAGCTGCACGACCATGGGTGCTGGCAACAATGTCACAGCAACAACAAGAGTATACAACTGGTGTGTTGCAAACGTGTGTGAAAGTGCACAAAAGCAAAATGTGCACAATATGTCGTTGGTTGCTCACCTTGATTGACATGTAACTGATGACCTCTGCGATCCAGGGCACAGGTCATGGCTTGAGCCATTGAGCCATCAGCCAAGGGCATGTCCTGCTGCCTCAAGGCAGGTGCCCTTTGCAGGGGCAGTTGGGAAGCTCCTGCTGTGATCTTGTCAGCAGCAGCTGACCGGCTCAACAGTTGAGGAGGTGAAGTGGCTCTGAGCAATGGCAAGCCTATCAGCTTTGAGTTGTTAGCAGCACTGAAGGCCTGACTGCTCTGCTGGGACTGTCTGGGGGAGACAGACAGGGTAATGGAGGGCAGACAGTCCTGCTGGCTAGCATCTGACTGCAGCTGGTGCTGGTCTGGACCGAGCTGCTCTGTGTGGTGTTTCTCAGCTGCCTTAGAGGCTTGCTTGAGGCCTTCCCTGAGATCCCTGTAAAACAGGCTGCAATGTCAGTCGGCAGCAACAGCTTAGTTCAGAGTTTGACATGGTGCTGGGACGACAGCACTATAGGCAGCAGTTAAGCAACAGGATGCATGAGGATACGTGGTGATGCAAGCAGAGTGGTGCCCACAACACTATCAACAAAGTATCAGCAGCAGCAGCAGTGGCATGAGTGGCACATGACCTGAGTGTAGGCTCTGCCTGCAGTTTGCTGCCGCGATGCTGCTGCAGGCTTACCAGTACAGCCTTCTCAGCCTCCTGTTACACGCAAACAGGCAGTCAGAGCCGTGTTATGCAGCTGTTCTAGCCAGCATGAAGGCGCAGGATTGGCAGGAGCGCAGCAACAGTTGTGAATGTCACCTGCACTTTGTTTTGCAATCTAGGGCTAGGAAGAAGCTGAGCTTCGGTGCCTGCCTGTCAGCCAGGAATTCAGCATGCACAAGAGCATGAATTGCCTGCCATGGCTCAAGTGTACTTTTGCAGCAGGCGTACATGCATGCTAGGCTTGCGAAAGCATTAGCATTGGAGTGCCTTGCAGCCAGTTGCAAGAGTGGGTCACAGACAGGATTGCTGATGTAAGCTGCATGATCATGGTACAGATGATACCCTGCATTCCTGCTATTTCTACAAAACAAGTGCATACTGTAAAGCAAAGCAACTGACTAAGTGTGACGGTCAGGCACCTACTTGCTTCTCAGTTGCAAGCCTTGCAGCTTTGGCAACAGCTGCTGCTGTCAGAGCCTCTCTGTCTGCATAGCTGGCACGGCCTTCATTGCTTTCTGCAGTGTGTAACCCCGCAGCATGTCTTCTCTGCTGCACAAAGTCCCTGACATCTTGCTGTGCTGCCTGCAAGCATGGAATGTGGTTGTCCATCAAGGCCCCTGCAATGCACTCCCTTCCACCAGAGCATTGTAAGTGCCATCAGCAGCAGGTGCCAAAGGCTCCTATGCTGGACAATATGCAGTATGACCCAAGCAACTGCAGTGTGAACCACAGAGGGCTTTGCAGTTGTCATGTGTACTGCAGAACTGAATCTTACTCGGCGCTCTGCCTGTCTGTGACGGTACCACCGTTGGATTCGTACAGCTGCACCCTCGCGACCCTGCCTAGGCAAGGCAGGTACTAGGGCATCAATGCCATGCACAGGACTGTCTGCTCTCGCTGCGGCTGCCAAAGGCTTGACAGATTGCACCTCGAACTGCTGTGCAGATTCCCTGTAGTCAGCAAAGGCAATGGCGATAGTCATAAAGTCATGGTTGTGAGGATGCAGTGAAATCTTGCACAGTACACATCAGGCCAAACACTGTTGCACAAGCAAGCAGGATACATCTTCATTCTTGAGCTATACCTCAAGTTCAGTGAGCAGTCTGAGGCCAGGTCCGTGGCATTCTGTATGGACCTGCTGACGGCGCTTGCAGCAGGCAAGGTGTTCAGATCTTTCTGGCGAGTAGATCCGCCCGACCCTGACCCTTTGATTTCCAGCCCTTTGCCAAACCAGCTTCGAATTCCTGCCTTCGAGCCTATTCATGAACACCGTGCTCCGTGATCACAATATGTAGCCGACACTGGAGTGCACAAAGCTGCAGCAAAAATGCTTGATCGATCAACCTACCTTTTGGCTGTTGTTGTGAGCTCGCTGCTCGGCCGCTTGTCTTCTGTTTGCGCTTCTTTGATTCAACAGGACCAAACATCGCTTACCCCAGCTGTGCTGCCGGCATGACTGGTGCAACATCCGGTGGCATCATCAGGCACTCAGAATAGCCTTGCGGCGGTGCGCTGGCACTGACACCGACACCGAATTCGAACTAAAACAGCGAAGTGTTGAGAGTGTTGACCGGGCATCACAATCGTAGTCTGCCTCTTGAGCCATTCTTCATCTTCAGTTGCTCCGGGGACAACTCTCAGACTACTGACAAATTACATTTGCATCCGTGACTGTAAAAATAGCCTCCGAGATGCATTTCAATGCATTGCGCAGCCTAACACAATCTTGCTTGACTGCATACTGCATCAGATGCAATACCTCTATGATCCAGGCACTTTACCAAGCTCTGCAAATTAGTGTATCCTTGGGAAAATGTATCTGAGATCCAATCTATCAAGGAAATTACATTTGCATACAAATTTCAGTACTTTTGACGCTGTTTTGTCTTGACATGTCCCGGCCGATGATGTGTGAGACCAAAAATAAACCAGTAAACATCTAATTGTACAAATGAATACTTGGCATGTCCACCACTAGCAGACAGTTGAACGCATTTCGACTACTAGTACTACTAGGCAAATGAGCCCTGTGATGGACCAAACTCTCTCGGAAGGCTTTACTTCAGCATCATAACATGCGGGTACAGAGCTGCCATTTCTGGCATCAAGTTTCAAAATAATATGCATAATGACATTGTACAGCATAATCAAGTACCTACTCCACCAGCAGCGGCACATGCTGGTTCAGATTTTCTGCATTGATGTACTGTAAATACTCCACAACTTGCTGCCAATTGGCAGCGTGCTGCAGGCTGTCCATTCCTGCTGATTGCATCAAAACCTCCTTGGATGGTTCTCCTCTCTGATCGGCCAGCGCCTCTAACAACCTGCCTTTCTCTGGTATTGCTGGGTAAGAATGTACGATGCCAATGGCATGCTGTCGACAAGTTTGGATCTGCACAGCACCAACTCTTTCAGTCAGTCAGGTAAATAAGTTTTATGACACTATGCTTTTGCTCATCCAATTGTGGATAGACCATCACAAGCTGATACACAACATGCTGCTTGAGCATGAGATCCCAGGACAGCAGAGGGGGTCCATTTCTCCCTAGCCAAAGCATGGTGCAGTAGTTCTAAAATCAAAATCAAGTTGGCCATGGTTGCCGCGTGCAAGCATACAACAGTCGTTGAAACTCCAAATGACCCACCCCTCTGTAAAACACAGATGAAAACTGCATGTATGTAGTGAGTTCTTCTGCACCGCTGTTGCGCAGCTCCTCAGCACTGTCTGTCATGTCCCCAAGCTTGTCACTGGAGCAGCAGATGCCATCCCCTTCTGTGGGCATGCCATCGAGCACAACCTTGCGATCTCTGTAGATCTGACCCAGCTTGCTGAACAGAAGACGGCGCAGGTACATCATGTCTTGCTGCTGACGTTCTGTCAACTCCAAAGCCACCTGCATAATTGATGCATATATATGCCAGGTACTGATTCCGAATTACAGCATGCAAGCATCTGGTCACGTATGCAGTGCTGAGACCACCGATCGCCCCACCAAAGCATTTTCCTCAAACCATGTGTCAGAGTAACGGCTTATGTCCAATGATGCACAGCATTTGCCGTGTGCCAAGTTGTGACAATGAGTCTCTACAATGACGTACTGGCATAGCTTCTCATCCCAGCTTGCAGAAGTGTGACCTTGTTGGCATATTGCCAGAAGCAGGCCTGAATGACACGGCTCTAGATCTGGACGGAGTTGAGCGCAGGTGCAGTGAACTCACCACCAAGTCCAGAAAGAAAGCATCCTGGCGGTGCGTGGGATCAGCTGGGTTAATATGTGTGCTGCTGGTGAAATCTGCCAGGCCGTGCTTCAAGGCCACTTTGGGGTTGCCCTGAGCCATGCAGACCATGAGGGAGGTCACCTCAGACACCCACTTGGCCAGCTGTCGGTTGGCTGGACTGGTGATGTCTTCAGACGTTTCCAGCAGACAAGACCCAAGCTTGTTTGCGTATCGCTGCATGCACCCAGAGCAGATAAGCCAGGAGCTTTAGTGACCATGGCTGTGCTCTTGGCCGGGCACAGATGTATAGACTGACATGGCATGAGAGGACCAACCAATTGCATAGTAAGCACAGTGTGGCAAACACAGTACTTTGGCACCCCAAAGGTGCACGCAGTGGAACAGTGTGGACTGCATGCATCTTCAAACAGACACAACACTAAGCTGTTCAATAAGATTATCAGCAAGAGATGCAGCATGCATTGCCGCAGACATGGCAGAACAACCTACCGCGTACAGGTCAGCATACAGGAGTTCAGGCATCTGGCTAACTTCGTCGACAGCAAAGATCTGCTCACAGCCGTTGATTGTGATTTTGATGATGCGACCTTTGTCTGAGCTCTCTGTGATCAGGCCTGACTCCTGCACACAGAACAAGGCAAGCTCCAAGCTGCACCTCAGACTGATGCAGGGAAGCTGCCAAGCGCATTTCCACAAGCTGTTTCAATCATGTAGACTGCACCTGCCATGACCAGGGGTTGTTGTTCGTGACAACAAATGCTGCTGGCTGCTTGTGTATGTCTGCAACTTTCTCGAGCAAGGTGTTCCTTGCTTCTAGTTGCTTGTGTCTGCTCTTCAAATCTTGCAGCTGAGCGGCAGTTTCTGCAAGCTGCGCTTCTGTGCTCTGCATACGGGCCTGCAACAAGTGTTCATCGTTTACTCTGGTTGCGACAGTGATTTGGAAAGACTCTTCGCAGCTGAGCTGACACTGCGACCAACGCGGGTTTTTCACCTTGCGCCTTTCTCGAACGCGTTTCTGAGAAATCCTGTTGATTTCCAGTTTGCGCTCTGACCTATTGGTCGTTCTGGTTGCAACCGTTGTGAAAAGTGTACTGGTTGTTTCTGAAAGCATTGGCGACGGAATGGGGTCAAACCCAGGTGGTACAGAGCTATAGCGAGCCACCTCTTGCAGTGTGCTCACGAATGGCTGAGAGCTGCGCATGCCAGCTGCTTCGCAGTCCCAGCTTAGCAAGTCAGACAGCATCAAGTTAGGATCGAACGGTTGAGTACTCATGGCAATCAGTTACTGACAAACAAGCTTAGCAAACTGTGCAAGCATGAGCTTCAGATACAGTAAAATGCACCGACGACCATTTGGCGAATCAATCCGGGTGAAGCAATTCATTCAGCTGGTAAATTTGCTGCCATAATGTAAGGGCCTCATAAAAGTGCGGCAGAACCTGTGAATACGATAGCGACAATTACGTGTGAGGGAAGAAGGGGGCACGGCGTGATACGTAGCTATAAGCGGCATTCCGCCCTAAAACGTGGGTGGCAAGTACTCGGGGCAGCACAGCTCGAACAGTCAGCTTTGTGACTATTGCTGCGCTTGTGCGCGTCTATTAAGGGCCGCA
>JAABUP010000619.1_pt1 | contig 76444 bp, 69 predicted proteins | sample 5559201 | NCBI WGS metagenome assembly JAABUP01 (sample SAMN10711887, study PRJNA513373) | rock metagenome | isolation source: Antarctica rocks | place: Antarctica | reverse complement strand
ACCACGCCGGCTGGCGACTGCGCCAACCCGAGCCCGGAACGTTCCTGTGGACCTCCCGCACCCGAACGACCTACCTCCAGCCCGCCCGCCGCATCACCGAACCCCTACCCGCGCCCTCATCGATCTCGCGCAGCGCTCGTCGACGCGCACCGGCCGACCACACCGAGGCGCCCCTTTCACTCGCCGCACGTCCGGTCGCTCAGCCCTCGACCGCGGCGAGCGCCGCCTCGGCCTGCTCGATGATGGCCTGCGGCCCCATCACCTCGTCGGGGTCGGCGTCGGCGCCCATGTCGCCCGCGGAGTAGCGCGTCCACACCCCGGCGTGGATGCAGGCGGCCCGCCAGCGGGCGAACCCCATGTAGTAGTCGACGTCGGGTGGCGCCGCGCCGGTCGCCGCTGTGTAACGCTCGATGAGCGCCGCGCGGGTCGCGTAGCCGCCGGCCCCGGTCGGCCCGGCCAGCGCCGAGGCCAGCGCGTCCTCGGGCTCGCTCCACGAGACGAGCAGGTGCCCGAGGTCGCAGAGCGGGTCGCCGATGGTGGCGAGCTCCCAGTCGAAGACCGCGACGGCCTCACCGTCGGGGGAGTAGGCGAGGTTCCCGGGTCGGAAGTCGCCGTGCACGATGCCCACCTCGCCCTCGGGCACCCGCCGCGCCAGGGCGTCGTGGGCCGCGTCGATGGCGGAGAGATCCTCGAGCGCGGACTGGTGCGCCTGCCGGTGCCAGCGCTTGAGCTGGCGGGCGACGAAGTTGCCGGGGCGGGTGAGGTCGTCGAGCCCGACCTCAGCGGGCTCGACGCCGTGCAGCGCGGCGAGGACCTCGATCGTCGACTCGCCGACCCGACTCCGGGCGGCGTCCGGGATCTCCGCCCCGTCCTCGGCCGTGCCCAGGACCTTCCCGGGCGTGAAGTCCATGACGTAGAAGTCGGCGCCCGCGACGTCGTGGTCGTCGCAGAAGGCGATCGGCGTCGGTACCGGCACGGACGTCGGCGAGAGGGCGGTGAGGAAGCGCCACTCGCGGCCCATGTCGTGCGCGGTCTCCAGGACCCCGCCCAGCGGCGGGCGCCGCAGCGCCCACGTCGTCCCCGCCGCGTCGGTGGCGCGGTAGGTGAGGTTGGAGCGCCCGCCGGAGATGCGGTCGAACCGCAGGTCGCCCTCGATTCCTGGGACGTGATCGTGGAACCAGCGGACGGCGGCGTCGGGGACCGCGTCGTCGACCGTCCCGGCCGTCTGGTCGGCGCTCGCGCTCATGGCGTCAGCACGATCTTGCCGACCTGCGCGCTCGACTCCAGGTGTCGGTGCGCGTCGACGATCCGGTCGAGGCCCTCGAAGATCGTGTCGACCAGCGGGGTGAAGTCCCCGGAACGTCCGGCGCCGACGAACGCCGCCGCGCGGCGCAGTCGCTCCTCGTCGTGGGTCATAGCGACGAGGGTATAGCCGGGCATCCACAGGTCCGGGAACGTCTCGGCCGGGAAGCTCGTCGGCTGTCCGGACAGCAGGCGGTGGGTCGTGAGGATCCCGCTGGGCACGAGAATGCCCCACCGGAGCGATGATCCTGAACCAGAACACGGTAGCTGCATTGTCGTACCAGGTCTGGCTAGGGTTCGCCCGCACCGCCCGACCCCAGGAGGGACCCCCATGCGCAGCATCTTCGTGAACCTGCCCGTCGCCGACGTCGGCGTCTCCCGCTCCTTCTTCTCCGCGCTCGGCTTCACGTTCAACGACCAGTTCTCCGACGACAGCACGGCCTGCCTCGTGATCGAGGAGAACATCTTCGCGATGCTCATGACCCCGGTCCGGTTCGCCGACTTCGTCAACGGCGACATCGCCGACGCGTCGAGGACCACCGAGGTGCTCCTCGCGCTCTCGGCGGACAGCCGCGACGAGGTCGACCGTCTGGTGTCGACGGCGATCGCCACGGGCGGCAAGCCCTGGAAGCCCGAGCAGGACCACGGCTTCATGTACGGCGGCAGCTTCGCCGACCCCGACGACCACGTCTGGGAGGTCGTGTGGATGGACCCGGCCACGATCGCGGGTCAGGGATGATCGTCGTCCAGGGCTGGCTGCGGACCGCCGCCGAGGACCGCGACGCCTACCTCGCGGTGTGCCTGACCGCCGTGCGGCTGGCCCGCGTCGCGCCGGGGTGTCTCGACTTCGCCCTGTCGGCCGACGGGCTCGACGCGGACCGGATCAACGTCGCCGAGCGGTGGACGGACGCCGGGTCGCTCGCGGCGTTCCGAAGCTCGGGGCCGTCCGAAGACATCGCGAGCCGGATCCTCGACGCCTCGGTCGGCGAGTACGAGGTGGTGGTCGACCCTGAGCTGTGATGCCGGACTCGCTCGCGGCCCCGCGAGGCGGTAGGACGGGCCCATGGCACAGCAGCGGGTGGCGGTCCTCGACGAACCCGAGCGCATGCACGTGGAGACCCGAGAGATCCCAGAGCCCGGACCGGGCGAGGTGCAGGTCGCGGTGCGCGCGGTCAGCGTCTGCGGCTCTGACGTGCACTACTACGACCACGGCCGCATCGGCGGGTTCGTCATGCACGCCCCGCTGGTCCTCGGGCACGAGACGTCCGGGGTCATCAGCGCGGTGGGCCCGGGCACCCTCGGCCCGGCGGTCGGGACGCGGGTCGCGGTCGAGCCGCAGAGCAACTGCGGCCGGTGCGAGCAGTGCCGGCGCGGGCGATACCACCTCTGCCCGTCGATCGCGTTCTTCGCGACGCCCCCGGTCGACGGCTCGTTCGCCGAGTACATCGTCGTCCCCGCGGCGCGGGCGCACCCGGTGCCCGACGCGCTCTCCGACGAGGCGGCGGCGCTGATTGAGCCGCTGGCCGTCGCCCTGCACGCGGCGGGCAAGGCCGAGATCGGGCCCGGCACGACGGTGCTGATCAGCGGGGCCGGCCCGATCGGCCTGCTGTGCCTGCAGGTGGCCCTCGCGCGCGGTGCCACCACCGTCACCGTCACCGATGTCGCCGCGCACCGCCGCGACGTGGCGCTCGCCTACGGGGCGACCGTGGTCCTCGACGCCGCGGACCCCGGCGAGCTCGATCGGGCCGACGTCGTGCTCGAGTGCACCGGCGTGCAGGCGGCGGTCGACCTCGCGGTGCGCGCGACCGCACCCCTGGCCACCGTCGTCCTGGTGGGGACCGGCGCGGAGGTGAGGCTGGCGCTCGACCTCGTCCAGTCCCGCGAACTGACGATCAAGGGGACCTTCCGCTACGCCCACGTCTACCCGGCGGCGATCGAGCTCGCGGCGTCCGGGCGGGTCCGGCTCGACGACATGGTGACCTCCCACCACGACCTCGACGGTGCCGTCGACGCGCTGCTCGCCGCCCGCCGCGACCCGTCCGCGCTGAAGGCGGTCGTCCACCCAGCGGCGGATGGACGATCATGACGGGGTGAGACTCCCCAGCGCGACTCGTCCTCCGTCGCTGCGACGGACCGGGGACACCGACGACGTGCGTGTGGTGGCCGTCCCCGGCCTCGGCCTGTCGGTTGACGGGTGGCAGGCGGCCCTGAGGCTGCTGGCACCGACCACGGGAGTCGTGGCGCTCGCGCTCCCCGGGTTCGGAGAGCCCGCGCGCCCGGACGACGCGCTCGACCCCGGCACGTCGGCGCTCCGCCTGCTCGAGCGCCTCGACGCACTCGGGCTCGGCCGGGTCGTCCTCGTCGGGCACTCGGCGAGCTGTCAGGTCGTCGCCGAGGTCGCGCGCCGGGCGCCGGAGCGGGTGTCCGGACTGGTCCTCGTCGGCCCGTCCACCGACCCCCGGGCGGCGACGTGGCCGCGCCTGGCCGCCCGCTGGCTGCGCACGGCCGCGTCGGAGCCCGCGGGACAGATCCCGTTGCTCGTCCGCGACTACACCTACAGCGGCCTCGTCACCTTCGCCCGGACCATGGATGCCTCCCGCCGCCACGACCTCGAGCGGGCCCTGGCCGCGACCCGGTGCCCCCTGCTGGTGCTGCGCGGCGTCCACGACCGGATCGCGCCGCAGTCCTGGGCCGACCGGCTCACCGCCCGTCCCGGAGCGCGCGGGGAGACGCTCCTGGTGGGCGCCCACATGCTCCCGGTGACCCATCCGCACGAGCTGGTGGAGCCGGTGCGCCGCTTCGTCCTCGGATGCGCGTAGGCGCACTCCGGTTACCGTCGGCGCACGACGCGGCCGTAGCCGGAGGGTCCCGGCGTCAGGCGGCGGTCGGGCCCGGCGCGGGGCGCGCGGTGAGCACGTTGCCGTTGGCGAAGCGGACCCCGTCGGCGCACCGGGCTTCGACCGCTCCGCCCCCGAACTGCTCGGCGTAGAGCTGCGCGTAGAGACCGTCGCGCGCCAGCAGCTGGTCGTGCGTGCCCTGCTCCACGAGGCGCCCGCGGTCGAGGGCGAAGATCACGTCGGCGGACAGGATGGTCGAGAGCCGGTGGGCGATCGCGATCGTGGTCCGTCCGGCCATCACGGTCTCCAGCGCCTGTTGGACGAGGCGCTCGCTCGTGGTGTCGAGGGCGGACGTGGCCTCGTCGAGGACGAGGATCCGAGGGTCGGAGAGGATCACCCGCGCGATCGCGACGCGCTGCTTCTCCCCGCCGGAGAGGCGGTAGCCGCGCTCGCCCACCATGGTGTCGTAGCCCTCGGCGAGGGACTCGATGTGCTCGGCGATGTTGGCAGCGCGCGCCGCGGCGCGCAGCTGCTCCTCGGTGGCGCCGGGCGCGGCGTAGCGCAGGTTCTCGGCGATGGTGGCGTGGAAGAGGTAGCTCTCCTGGGTCACCATCCCGACCAGTCCCGGCAGCGACGCCTGCGTGAGCTCCCGCACGTCGTAGCCGTCCAGGAGCACCGCACCGGCGTCCACGTCGTACAGACGGGGGACCAGTGACGACAGGGTGGTCTTGCCCGCCCCGCTGGGCCCGACGATGGCCGCGAGCTGCCCCGGCTCGATGCGCAGCGACAGATCCTCCAGCGCCCAGGGGCCCGGGGCGGTGGCGTCGGAGACACCGGGGCCGGCGGAGTCATCGGGGTAGCGGAACCACACGTCCCGGAACTCGACCGCGCCTCGTGCCGCGCCCTTGGGCAGCGTCCGGGCGGTGGGGGAGTCGCGCAGCGCGGGGACGAGGTCGAGGTACTCGAAGATTCGCCCGAAGAGGGCCAGCGAGGTCTGCACGTCCAGCGAGACGCGCAGCAGGTTGACGATGGGGAACAGCAGCCGCGTCTGCAGCGTCGTGAACGCGACCAGCGTGCCGGCGGAGATGCCCGCGCTGCCGCTCCCCGCGAGCAGCCCCGCGACGAGGTAGACCACGGCCGGGATGAGGGCGAAGAAGCCGGTGACCACGGCGAAGAACGACTGCCCGCTCATGGTCTGGCGGATCTGCAGCGTCGTCTGCCGGTCGTTCTCGGAGCGGTAGCGGTCGATCTCGTACGCCTGGCGCCCGAACACCTTGGCCAGGAGCACGCCCGACACCGAGAGCGTCTCCTGGGTGATCGCGCTCATGTCCGACAGCGACGACTGGGTGCTCGCCGCGATCCGTCGCCGCACCCGTCCCACCCGCACCTGCAGGAACAGGAACACCGGGAGGAGCACGAACGCGACGATCGAGAGCCGCCACGACAGGGCGAGCATGGCCACGATCGACGCCACGACGGTGACGACGTTGCCCAGGATCGACGACGCCGTGTCCGTGACGACCGACTGCACCCCGCCGACGTCGTTGTCGAGGCGCGACTGGATCGACCCGGTCCGCGTCGAGGTGAAGAAGCCCAGGTGCATCCGCTGCAGGTGGGTGAAGAGGCGGTCGCGCAGCGATTGCATGACGCGGTTGCCGAGCACAGTCGTCAGGTAGGTCTGGCCGATGCCGATCACCGCGGACACCACCGCGATGCCGATCATGGCCCCGACGAGCGCGGCGAGCAGACCGATCCGCGGGCCGCCGGGGGCGAAGAGCCCCTGGTCGAAGACCTGCTGAGTGAGGAACGGGGTGACGACGCCGAGTGCGGAGGTCACTCCGATGGCGAGCGCGATGAGCGTCAGGCGCCCGCGGTAGGGCGCGAACAGCGCGAGGGCTCGCCGGCCGGTGGCGTCGTTCGCCGCAGCCGACGTCCCCGCCTCCATGGGGACCACCCTGCTCCGCCCTACGCCCCGGTCCGGGCGACCAGCCCGGCGGCTTCGATCCCGGCGACGACCGCGTCCTCGTCGGCGAGGGAGGCGTCCCCGGACGCCCCCGCCGCACCCAGCACCGTCCCCTCGGCGTCGCTGACGAACACCCCACCCGGCACCGAGAACACCTTGCCGTCGGTCAGGGCGGCCACCGAGGTGAAGAACTCGGGGGAGTCGGCGGCACGCTGGGCGATGGCGCGGTTGTCCATGCCCAGCCCGATGACGCCGTGGGCCTTCGCCACGGCGACGTCGGGCCGCAGGAAGCCCGACCCGTCGGCGCGTCCGAGCGCGACGAGATGCCCCCCGGTGTCGAGGACCGCCACGGTCAGCGGCCGGTAGCCCTGCGCACGACCGTGGGTGAGAGCGGCGTCGACGATGGCGCGGGCCTGGGAGTAGGAGACGTTCATGGGCCGCTCCTACCCCCGGACCGAGTCGAGGAACCCGAAGAACGTGCGCGACCAGGCCTCGGCGGCATCGATGTGCGGGCCGTGCCCGGACCCGGGGAACATCTCGGTCTCGGCCCGGCCGCCGGCGGCCCGGTAACGTTCGAGCACGGTCCGGATCTGCGACACCATCGGCTGCGCCGGGAAGACCTCCGCGCCGGGCCACCCGGGGACCACGCCGGCCGCCCCGAGCGTCCCCAGCTCGAGCATGGAGCCGTCGGCGACCACTACATCGGCGTCGCCGTGGGTCCACAGCACGGGCGGCTTGGGGTCGAGCCCGGGGAGCCAGGACCAGTCGCAGTAGCGCGGCGAGAGCGCGTTGAGGATGCCGCGCGTTCCCGGCGCCGTGCCCGGCCAGTTCTCCGACGGGGTGGAGTCCCCCGGGTAGCCGTCGTCGCCGATGACCGAGAGCAGCAGCTCGTCGACCAGCACGTCCTCGCGCTCCGGGGGCTCGCGGTGCCCGGCGGCCCAGTACGTGGCGTTCATCACGCTGCGCGGCGAGAGCGGGTCGTCGGACGAACGGTCGCCGGCACGCAGGCGCGCGACGAACCCGGGATTGGCGACACCGCCGCCCGAGCCCGCGGCATCGAGGAAACAGGGCGTGCCGTCGGGGAAGGTCCCGCCGTAGCCGAAGGGCGACACCGGGTCGAGGAAGGTCAGCGACGCGACCGGGCGCATCCGCGCGACCAGCGCGATCGCCGCGCCGGCGGTCGACCAGCCCAGCAGGTGCGGGGGCTCCTCGATCCCGAGCGCGTCGAGGAAGGCGACGAGGTCGTCGGCCCAGTCCCCGAGCCCGCGGGTCGCGTCGATGGGGGCGCGCTCGGTGCGCCCGAAGCCGCGCATGTCGGGGGCGAGCAGCCGCCACCGCCCGGGTGCGCCGGGCATGAGGTGCTCGAAGAACCGGCCGGTGGAGAGGTTGCCGTGCACGAGGACGACCGGCTCCCCGTCGGCCGGGCCGGACTCGAGGTAGTGCGTGCGGAGGCGGGCGTCGACATGGTCGGCATGCACGCCGGGCAGCAGGTCCATGGTGCTCAGGCTCCGCTCCGGGTCGTCTCGGGCAGGCGGTCGAGGATCGCGTCGAGGTCGGTGCCGCGCGGCAGGGTGCCGGCGGCGTAGCCGTGGTCGCCCGCGATGCGGGAGCCGACGAAGGCGTCGGCGACGGCGCTCGGGGCGTGGCGGACCAGCAGCGACCCCTGGAGCACCAACGCCATCCGCTCGGCCAGCACGCGAGCCTGCGCCTCGTCGGGCTCGCGCAGGTCCTGCCGGAGCTCCTTCCATGCGGCGTCGAGGCGCGTGTCGGCGCCGGCCGAGGCGTCCACCTCGTCGCCGTAGGCGGCCACCGCGTCGGGCTCGCGGGCGAGCACCCGCAGCAGGTCGAGGGCATTGACGTTGCCCGAGCCCTCCCATATCGAGTTGAGCGGCGACTCCCGGAAGAGCCGCGGCATCCCGGACTCCTCCAAGTAGCCGTTGCCGCCGAGGCACTCGAGCGCCTCGCCCACGACCGCCGTCTGCCGTTTGCAGATCCAGTACTTGCCGAGGGTGACCCCGATCCGGCGGAACGCCGTCTCCGGCGCGGAGCCGCGGTGGGCCCGGTCGTGGGCGCCGGCGAGGCGCAGCGACAGCGTCACGGCCGCCTCGGACTCCAGCGCCAGGTCGGCGAGCACGGAGCGCATCAGCGGCTGGTCGATCAGCGCGCGCCCGAACGCGCGCCGGTGCCGGACATGGTGGGCGGCGAGAGTGAGGGCCGCCCGCATCCCGGCCGCGGAGCCCAGGGCGTTGTCGAGGCGCGTGCAGGCCACCATCTCGATGATCGTGCGGACGCCGCGGCCCTCGTCGCCCACCCGCCAGCCGAGCGTGCCGTCGAACTCGGGCTCGCTCGAGGCGTTGGAACGGTTCCCGAGCTTGTCCTTGAGCCGCTGGATGCGGAACGGGTTGCGGGTGCCGTCGGGCAGCACGCGGGGGACGAGGAAGCAGGTCAGGCCGCCCTCTCGATGGTCCGGCTCCGCTGCGCTTCGCGTCCCGGCTCGATGGTCCGGCTCCGCTGCGCTTCGCGTCCCGGCGACCTGCGCGAGCACCAGGAACAGGTCGCTCATCGGGGCGCTGGTGAACCACTTGTGGCCGGTGAGGACGTAGTGGTCCCCGACGGGGTCTGCCGACGTGGTCGTGGCGCGCACGTCGGAGCCGCCCTGCTTCTCCGTCATCCCCATCCCGGCCGGCAGGCCCGCTTTCCCCCGCGGCGGCCGCAGCCCCGGCTCGTAGACCCGGCTCGTCAGCCCGGGGCCGTACTGCGCTAGCAGGTCGGGGGCGCCGCGCAGGGCGGGCAGGACGGCGTGACTCATCGAGATCGGACAGCCGTGGCCGGTCTCGGCCTGGGACCACACGAGGAACTCGGCGCCGCGGGCCACGTGTGCTCCTTCCCGCGCGTCGGCCCACACGGCGCCGGCCAGCCCGCGGGAGACCGCGACGTCGAGCAGGGCGTGGTAGCCACGGTCGTAGTCGACCTCGTCGACGCGGTTCCCGGCGCGGTCGTGGGTGCGCAGGCGCGGTTCGTGGCGATGCGCGGCGTCGGCCCACTCCCGCACCCGGGAGGAGCCGGCGAGGACGCCGATCTCGTGGAGCTCGCCACGCGCCCAGCCCGCCCCCTCGCGGTCGAGGGCCTCGAGCAGCGGAGGGTCGGCCGCGGCGTCGTGGCCGACCAGCTCGGGAACCTGGTTGGTCACCTCATGTGTCGGGGGCACCGTCGTATCGCACCACGCGGCACCCGGGTCGGGCTCCGCCGGACGGCCCTTGTCCCCGCCCTGGTCGACGGGCACCGTGGTCGGGGTCACACGTTCGACGAGGAGACGCCGATGACCGAAACCCCCGCTGCACCCAGCATGGCCGAGCTCCTGGGGGCCGACGCCCCCTCCAACTGGGGCAAGTGGGGTCCCGACGACGAGGTGGGCTCGCTCAACTACCTCGACGCCGCGCAGGTGCTGCGCGGGACCCGCCACATCGTCTCCGGCGAGGTGTTCACCCTCCAGACGCCGATGGGGCACCCCCACGGCGACCCCGTCTTCCCCGGCCGCGAGTCGATCCACCGGGAGAACGTGCTCGACGAGTCGAGCTGGGACGCCGGGCGCGATGGCGCTCCCGCCTTTCCTGGCGGCCTGCACTACGCCGACGACAAGGCCGAGATCTTCCTGCAGGGCTCCACGCAGTACGACGCCCTCGGCCACGTCTGGTACAACGGACAGATCTGGAACGGCTACGACGCCCGCTCCACCGTCGAGGGGCTGTCGAAGGCCTCGGTCGCCCCGATCGCTTCGCGCGGGGTTGCCGGGCGCGGCGTGCTCCTCGATATGGCCCGCCACCGCGGCAAGCGCTGGCTCGACAAGGGCGAGACGTTCGATCACACCGACCTCGAGGCGGCCGCCGCGGCCCAGGGTGTCACCCTCGAGCCCCGCGACGTCCTGCTCGTCCGTACCGGCTTCCTCAGCTACTTCTACGAGGTCTCGGCCGAGGAGTTCTACGCCGACTTCCTCGAACCGGGCCTGACCTACTCCCGCGAGCTGGTGGCGTGGTTCCAGTCCCACGAAATCCCCAATCTCGTCACCGACACCATCGCCAACGAGGTGACCAAGGATCCCGAGTCCGGGGTGATGCTGCCCCTGCACTGCGCGCTCATGCGCAACCTGGGCGTCGTGCTCACCGAGATCTGCCGGCTCGACGCGCTCGCCGACGCCTGCGCCGCCGACGGCCGGTGGACCTTCCTCTACACCGCCGCGCCGCTGCACGTCGTCGAGGGCACCGGCGCGCCCGTCAACCCGGTGGTGATCCGATGACCGGCGCTCGATCCTTCTCCTACACCGATCGGCCCTGGCTCGCCCGCTACCGCAAGGACTACCCGGCCGACATCGAGACCGAGTACCCGAGCGCCCTGGCGATGTTCGAGGCCTCGTTACGGCGCGCCCCCGACACCGAGATCGTGCGGTACTTCGACGGGACGATGACGCTGCGGGAGCTCGACGAGCTCTCCGACGCGTTCGCCGTCGCCCTCGTCGACCGCGGCTTCGCCCGCGGCGAGCGCCTCGCCACCTACCTGCAGAACATCCCGCAGGTCCTCATCGCCGTGGTCGGCACATGGAAGGCCGGCGGGATCGTCGTCTCCATGAACCCGATGAGTCGCCAACGGGAGCTGACCACGCTGCTCGGCGACTGCGAGGCGGTCGCGATCGTCGCCCAGGAGGATCTCTGGGAGCAGGTGGCGAAGGATGTCGTCGGGTCGACGTCGGTCCGCATCGCGTGGACGACGTCGCCCCTGGAGTACCAGTCGCGCCACGACGAACGCCTGTTCTCGGCGATGTCGCGCGGAACGGCGGCCGGGACCGAGGCCTTGTCGGAGGTGCTCGCGTCGACCCGCGGACGCTCGCCCGAGCCGGTGGAGCTCGGTCCCGACGATGTGGCGTTCCTCGGCTACACCTCGGGGACCACCGGCCCGCCGAAGGGGGCGATGAATACCCACCGCAACATCGTGTTCAACGCCCAGACCTACCGGGACTGGATACAGCTGACACCGCAGGACTCGGTGTTCGGCGTCGCGCCGCTCTTCCACATCACCGGCGTCGTGGGGCACCTGGCGATCGCGCTGTTGCTGCCGGCGCCGCTGGTCCTGGCCTACCGGTTCGAGCCGGGCGTCGTCATCGATGCGATCCGGGAGCACCGCCCGACGTTCTCCATCGGCTCGATCACGGTGTTCATCGCCATGATGAACGTACCCGGGGTCGACCGCGACGCGCTGTCGTCGCTGGTCAAGATCTACTCCGGGGGCGCCCCGATCCCGCCCTCGACGGTGGCGGCGTTCCAGGAGCAGTTCGGTCACTACATCCACAACTTCTACGGGCTCACCGAGACCAACTCGCCCTCCCACGGCGTGCCCCTCGGGAGCGGCGCGCCGGTGGACAAGGCCTCCGGCGCGCTCTCGGTGGGCGTTCCCGTCTTCAACACCGTGGTCTCGATCGTCCGCGACGACGGCAGCGAGGCCGACGTCGGCGAGGTGGGGGAGATCGTCACGCGCGGTCCCCAGGTCGTCCCCGGGTACTGGAACAAGCCCGAGGAGACGCAGAACGCGCTCCGCGACGCCGACGGGAACGTGGCCCTGTTCACCGGCGACGTCGGCTACATGGACGCCGACGGCTGGTTCTACGTGGTCGACCGCAAGAAGGACCAGATCAACGCGGGCGGTTACAAGGTGTGGCCGCGCGAGGTGGAGGACGTCCTCTACGAGCACCCGGCGGTGCGCGAGGCGGCCGTGATCGGCGTCCCCGACGAGTACCGCGGGGAGACGGTCAAGGCGTTCGTCTCTGTGCGCGCCGACGCGACGGTGACCCCCGAGGAGCTCATCGCGTTCTGCAAGGAGCGGATGTCGGCCTACAAGTACCCGCGCCAGGTGGAGCTGCGCGACGAGCTCCCGAAGACAGTGACCGGGAAGCTGCTGCGCCGGGAGCTGCGGGGATGATCCTGCCGTTCGCGTAGCCGGTTGCTCGCGCGGCTCGGGAGCGAACGGCACGTTCGTACCCCAAGTGAGGAACGAACGCGCCGTTCGCTCTGGCAGCCCGGGGCTCGCTCCGCTACCGCGGTCTCACGCTCGGTGGCGGATCATCACCGCGTGCTTCCTGCGACGCTGCCACGCACGGTCGTCGTCCTGGCGCTCCTGCTCGGTCTGGCCGCGTGCGCCGACGCGCCGTCGACCCCGCTGCGGCGCCGGTCGACACGCGGACGGTCGACATCGCCTACGCGCAGGGGATGATCCCGCACCACGAGCAGGCCCTCGAGCTGCCGGGGCTGGCTCGCGGGCGGGCCGCGTCCCCGGACGTCGCCGACCTCGCCTTCCGCATCGACCGCGACCAGGTCGAGGAGCTCGGCCAGCTGCAGGGTCTCCTTCGCGCCTGGGGGCGGGACCCGGCGGCCGGGGCGGGATGGCGATGACGGGCATGGCCGACCCGGGCACTCTCGAGCGCCTGCGGACCTCCTCGGGTCCGGCGTTCGACCGGCTGTGGCTCGAAACGATGGTCGCCCACCACCGCGGCGCCCTCGAGATGGCCCGCGGCCACCTCGCTGCGGCCGGCCGGGGATCGGCGCTGCGGGAGTTCTCACGGACGCTGCTGATCGGCCAAGCAGGCCGAGATCGACCGGATGACGGGGCTGCTCGCGTCCTGATCGACGCGCTGATGCGCTGACCGCCATCGGACGCGCTGCGCCGAAGGGCTCGGCCTCGACCACGGCGACCGGGCCCGCTCGCGCTACGCCGGTAAGGGGCGGTGAGGTGACGGTTCCCGCGGTGCCGCGGCCAGGCCATGGACGAGACTGTCACTCTGTGTGCCTGAATCTCGAGCGACCATCCCGCTGAAACACTAACGAGTGACGATCCCCGTCCAGGTTCCCATTTATCCGTGACGTTTTCCCGCACTTCTTCACCCGTCCGACGGATCGTAATAAATCGGGGAGATCGGCGTAATGAATCCCGGGGCCCCTGACGATATGGATAACGACCGGGCAACGTCCTGATCTCGGGAACGCCATCCGGATTCCATGCTTCTCCGTGAAAGGGGACACCTTGTCCGCGTTCTCCATCACCACCCGTCGCGTCCTCGGCGGGGCCGCCCTCTCCGCTGTCTTCCTCGGCGCCGGCGCCGGCGTGGCCCTCGCCGACCCCACCCCCACCCCCACCCCCATCAACCAGGCCAACGTCAACGGTGACCAGACCGCCACCGGCGGCGCCGGCGGCGTGGCCACCGGCGGCATCGGCGGCGCGGGCGGCATCGGCGGCCTCGGCGGCGTCGGTGGCGTGGCCATCGGCGGCATCGGCGTCCTCGGCCCCGGCGGCAACGCCACCGGCGGCAACGCCAACGGAGGCGCCGGTGGCGCCGGCGGCGCCGGCGGCGCCGCCTCCGCCAACGGCGGCAACGCCACCAACACCAACGCGCAGACGAACAACGCCAACATCGGCGGCAGCGACGTGGTCCAGCAGGGTGCCGGCTCCACCAACACCACGGTCAACCCCGCCTCGAGCTCGAGCTCGAGCTCGAGCCCGAGCGCCAGCGCCAGCGCCAGCGCGAGTGCCAGCGCCAGCGCCAGCGCCTCGTCCTGCAACTCGACGTGCCCCACGCCGGCGCCGGCCAAGGCGACTTGCCCCGCGCCGGCCCCGGCCAAGCCGACCTGCCCCACGTCGGCGCCGATCAAGTCGTCGGTGCTCCAGCAGGGTGCCGGTTCCGTCAGCACGGCCTCGAGCGCGGCGGCGAGCCCCTCGTCCGAGACCACCCCGGTCGGTGCGGTAGCCACCGGTGACGGCTCGTCCGTGACCAACGCCGCCTCCACCTCGGGCCTGGGCGACGAGGTCGCGCTGGGCGGGGCCATCTCGGCCGCCGCTCTGCTCGGTGCCTACGGCGTCTCGATCTCTCGTCGTCGCGTCGGCGCCCACCGCGGCCTGTGACACGATCGAACCCGTGGGTGGTCTCCGGCCGTCGCAGCCTTCGGGCTGCGGCGGCCGGGGCCGCCCTGGTCGGGATCCTGTTCGGGGGTCTGCTGACCGGGTGCTCCGCCGGGACCGTTACCCAGGGCGCGGTCCCACCGGCGTCGGCCTCACCGGCGGCGATGTCCGCAGCGCCGCTGGCGGTCCCTGCGGTGACGCCGATGAGCAGCTCGGTGCCGACGCGCGTCGAGGTGCCCTCGATCGGCGTCGAGTCCAGCTTGAGGCAGCTCGGGCTCAACCCGGACCGCACGATCGAGGTGCCCCCGCTGTCGGAGGCCGGCCAGGCGGGCTGGTTCAAGTACCGCGCCACGCCCGGCGCGGTGGGTGCGGCCGTCATCCTCGGCCACATCGACGGCGGCGGTCAGGAGGGCGTGTTCTTCAGGCTCGCCGATACCCAGCCGGGCGCCCAGATCACGGTGACGCGTGCCGACAGATCGAAGGCCACGTTCACCGTTTCGGCGGTACGGGAATTCCCGAAGACCAACTTCCCGACCGACCTCGTGTACGGCATGACCGCCGATTCCGAGCTCCGCCTCATTTCGTGCGGCGGTGTCCTGGACAAGAAGGCGCACAACTACCTGAGCAACGTGATCGTATTCGCGACCCTGACGGGTGCGGCGCCCGCGTAGGTCGCTGTCCGTAGCGTCGGGGTCATCGGCAAGCCCCGGCACTCGTGAGGGAGTCGAAGCCCTCGACGGGGGACGGTTGCTCCCAGCGCGCGAGTGCTGCGCGGACCCCGACCTCGGGGACCGGGTCGGCGCGAGCGGCGTTGCGGGCCAGGGAGCGCGCGAGGTCGGGCTCCCACCAGTAGCCGACGACGCGGGCCCCGTACGAGCGCGCGACGTGGATGACCCCGGCGCGCTCGGCCCGCGAGGGCTGGGTGTTGTCGACCACCACCGAGCGTCCTGCGCCGAGGTGCGTGGCCAGCTCGCGCAGGAGCCGCTCTTCCTTGTGACGCACCGAGCGCGGCATCAGGTCCTTGGACACGTGCGCGTGGGTCGCCGCGAACCGGCGCCGGTAGAACGTCGTCTTGCCGCCGGCCTGCAGCCCGATCAGGAGCACGACTTCGGGCTCCACCGCGGGTCCTGCAGCAGCTCGACGAAGTTCGGGTTGTTCAATGCCCCGGTCCGGGCCGTGCGGACGAGCGCGATCGCCTCGTCGGCGTCGTAGCCGCCCCGGATCAGCACCGCGGCCGACAGCAGCCCCGAACGGTTGATCCCGGCGGCACAGTGGATGAGGACGCGCTTGCCGGCCTGGCGGAGGCTGTCGACGAGGTCGGCCAGCGCGACGAGGGTGGCGAACTCCGGCGCCGGACCGTCCTCGATGAGCCAGTGGACGTAGAACTCCACCTCCTCCAGGGGCGGCGCGCTCCCGTGCAGGTCGAACACCGCATCCCAGTGCTCACCCGGCTCGGGGCTCCCGGACTGCCAGACCCCCGGAACGATCTCGTGCGGCGGCCACGGCGGGGGCTCCTCGTCGCTCTCCCGCAGGTGGGCCGGCACGTACTCGTCGACCTCGCCGTAACTCTCCACGTTCTCCCCAGCCTCGCCGGTCGTCGGGCGTCGGGGTGAGTGCCCGTCCCTGGCCACGTTACGGATGGGCGCTCACACGCGGGCGGCCCGGCGGCGGGTGAGGACGGCGCGGGCGAGGACGGCGGCCAGCCCGAGCGCGACCACGACGAGGCCGTACACCTCGGCGACCGGCCGCAGCCCGACCGCGACCGTCGCGACCCCCGCCGCCACCGCCGGCACACTGAACGCCAGGTAGGCGACGGTGTAGGCGACGGCCATGAGCTCGCCGCGCAGCTCGGGCGACGCGATACGGGCGAGGGTCCCGAAGCAGGCGAGCGACGCGGAACCGAACCCCGTTCCGGCCACGACGGTCCCGGCGACCGCCATCAGGATCGAGTCCAGTCCGAGTCCCACGAGGGTGACGACGGTGCCCACCGCGAGCAATGCCCCGGCGGGGGCCAGCAGCGTCTGCGGCGGGCGTCGGAAGACCGCGACCGCGGTGAGGGCGCCGACGCCGCACAGCAGCGTCACCACCAGGCCCCCGACGACGTGACTGCGCAGGCCGAACAGACTCGCCGCGACCGACGGGCCGAGCGAGAGGTAGAGCCCGCCGAGCGCCCAGCTCGCGGTGAGCACCGGGACGATGGCCAGCACCTCACCGCGCAGATGCGGCGGGACGCCGACCCGGGGTCGTAGGGAGGCGAGAGCCCCGGGGCGCCGGGACGCCGTCTCGGGCAGCAGGGCCAGCACGATGGCCACGACGACGAAGCCGGCGAGCAGCACCACGTAGATCAGACGCGTCGGCGCGGGGGCGTACTCGACGAGCAGCCCGCATCCGAGGGCGCCGAGGGCGAGGCCGACGAGTGGGGTCACGGCGTTGGCCAGCCCGGCGCGGGCGGGGGAGAGGTCGACGAGCGTCGCCGCCATGGCGGTGATCGCCGCGCCGGTGGCGACGCCCTGCACCGCGCGGGCGACGAGCAGCATCGTCACGTTCCCGGCGAGGAGGAACAGCACGACCGCGACGGTCTGCACGCCGAGCGCGGTCGCGAGGACCGGTCGGCGTCCGACGTGGTCGGAGAGCCCTCCGACCACCAGCAGGGAGGTCAGCAGGCCGAGGACGTAGACGGCGAAGACGACGGTCAGCGGCGCCGAGGAGAAGCCCCACTGCTGTTGGTAGACGACGTAGAGCGGGGAGGGGACGCTCGACGCGGCGAGGAAGAGCACCACGACGCCCGCCACGGCGGCGAAGAGGCGGCGTCGGCGCCCGGACGGCAGCGCGGCCACGGGGCCGGCGGGTTCGGCGGGTTCGGCGGTGGTCTCGCTGATGCTCACGTGCCGGGCAACGCGGGGCGCCCGGTCCTACTTCCCGGAACGGTCGCCGAGGGTGTTGCGGACGAGGCGGCCCATCCGGTCGGCGACCACCTCGCTCTCCACCGACGGCACGACCAGGTGGCTGATGACCAGGCGCACGACGGCGTCGACGGTCTCGTCCACCAGCGCGGCGACGTGTCCGGGTTCGCGCACGGCGATCCACCCGGTGAGTAGGCCCCGGGCGCCGTCGAGGATGGCCTGCGAGCGGGTGGTGAGGTACGGCAACAGGTTCACGTCGCCGGGGCGGGCTCCGGTGAGCACGGCGTGCAGGAGCGGGTTCGCCGCGGCCTCGCGCAGCGTGAAGGCGGCCGCCTCGCGGATGCCGAGGGCCGGGTCGTCGTGCTGGTCGAGCACGCCCCCGACCCCGGCGAGGAAGTGGTCGGCCTCGCGGACGATCAACGCCTCGCCGACGCCGTCCTTCGAGCCGAACTCGCGGTAGAGCGTCGGGCGCGAGACCCCGGCGGCGACGGCGACGTCCCCGACGCGCACCTGGTCCCACCCGCGGGAGACCGCGGACTCCCGCGCGGCGTCGAGCACCCGCTCCCGTACCCGTCGCCGGAACTCGGCGCGCGGTGACTCCGCCGTCATGACGTCGATTGTCAGGTCCGACGCCGTCTCTGCGCGGGGGCCGTACCCTCCCACCCCCGACCGGGTCACGTCCGTGCGGCGAGTGGGTCACCCGTTCGACGACCGACGCCGCGCCACGTTCACGACACGCGAGGCGATCGGGTGCTCTTCTCGTCCGGAGCGGGAAACGTCCCTCACCGCGCGCAGACTCGCGGACGACAGTGGGCCGACCGGGTGCATCAGGTGCCCGAAGGACGGAACCCGGGGGGGTCGTCGGAGGGTCGGAAGGCAACGTGCTGCTGCCGATCTTGCACGTGGTCTGGGCCTCGGCCGCCCCGACCCCGACAGCCATTGGTCGGCCCTCGGAAGCGCGCTGACTTTGGTTGTCCCGGCGACGACACCGAGCGTGCCGGTGCTCTCGCCTTCGCCACCGCAGCCGTCCCCAGCTACCGCGACCACGCCCAGGATCGCGACTGGGCGCCTTCCTCGAAGTCGCCGGTCGTTCCGCCCGCTGCACGGCGTGCGGTCCCGGCACCAACCCGTTGCGGGGCATGGCCGCGGGCGACCCGGCGTCGGCGGTGACCACGGCGAGCCAGATCCAGGCCAGCGGGCTCGGTGGGTTCGTGGTCCGCCACCGCGTCCTGCGCCGCGTCGCGAAGGCCGCGTCCTCCTGAGGGCTCGCTCCGCCCGGCTCGCGAGCCGGATCCGGTGACCCGCCCGACGCCGGGTGACGGCGCGCGTCGTGCGGCAGAGCCGCGCGGGGGCCCGTGTTGCCCCCTCCCCACCCGCGCGACAGACTCGGCGCGTGCTGTGCCGTGATCTCGAGGGCTTCTGGCCGAGCCGCCGCGTCGACGCCTTCGACGGGCTGTGTCCGGGCTCGCACCACGCCTGACCCGGCCTGCGACCCACCCGTTCCCCCCCACCCACGGAGCACGATGATGAGCACCGAACCCGGCTGGTCCTTCGAGACCCGGCAGATCCACTCCGGCGCGAACCCCGACCCGTCCACCAACGCGCGGGCCGTCCCGATCTACCAGACGACGTCCTACGTCTTCCGCGACACCCAGCACGGGGCGGACCTCTTCAGCCTCGCCGAGCCCGGCAACATCTACACGCGGATCATGAATCCGACCAACGACGTGCTCGAGCAACGCCTCACCGCGCTCGAGGGCGGCGTGGCCGGGCTGGCGTTCGCGTCCGGCTCGGCCGCGACCACCGCGGCGATCCTCACCATCGCCGAGTCGGGCGATCACATGGTGTCCAGCCCGTCGCTCTACGGCGGCACGTACAACCTCTTCCACTACACGTTGCCCAAGATGGGCATCGAGGTCTCCTTCGTCGACGACCAGGACGACCTCGAGCAGTGGCGCGCGGCCGCGCGACCGAACACGAAGCTCTTCTTCGCCGAGACCCTGGCCAACCCGGGATCGAACGTCCTCGACATCGAAGGCGTCGCCCGCACCGCCCACGAGGTCGGGGTCCCGCTGGTGGTGGACAACACGGTGCCGACGCCGTTCCTGGTCCGGCCCTTCGAGCACGGCGCCGACGTGGTCGTCCACTCGGCCACCAAGTTCCTCGGCGGGCACGGCACCACGATTGCCGGCGTCGTCGTCGACGGCGGCACCTTCGCCTTCGGTGACCACGGCGACCGCTACCCCGGCTTCACCGAGCCCGACCCCAGCTACCACGGACTGAAGTTCTGGGAGGCCCTCGGGCCGGGCGCCTACGCGGCGAAGATGCGCGTGCAGCACCTGCGCGACACCGGCGCGGCGCTCTCGCCGTTCAACGCCTTCCTCATCCTGCAGGGCATCGAGACGCTCTCGCTGCGCATGGAGCGGCACGTCGCCAACGCCCAGGCGATCGCCGAGTGGCTCGAGGGCCGCGACGAGGTGCAGACGGTGTACTACGCGGGCCTGGAGTCGAGTCCCTGGCACGCCGCGGCGCAGAAGTACATGCCGCGCGGTGCGGGCAGCGTCGTGTCGTTCGAGCTGCGCGGCGGCATCGAGGCGGGCCGCGCGTTCGTCGACGGGACGAGCCTGCACAGCCAGCTCGCCAACATCGGCGACGTCCGCAGCCTCATCGTGCACCCGGCCTCGACCACCCACAGCCAGCTCTCCGAGCCCGAACAGCGTTCCAGCGGCGTCACGTCGGGGCTGGTGCGTCTCTCGGTCGGGATCGAGAACCTCGAGGACATCCGGTCCGACCTCGAGGCCGGGTTCACGGCCGCCAAGCCGCACGTGTGACGGGCACCCTCCCCGTGGGGCAGGTCACCGTCCCGGTGCTCCCTCCCGCCACCGGCGCGTGGCGGGAGGGGGACCCGGTCGGCGACCGCCGGCTGCTCACCCTCGACGAGCCGCTGCCCCTGGAGAGCGGTGAGACGCTCCCCGACGCGCGCGTCGCCTACGAGACATGGGGCCGCTTCGACGGGTCGAACGCCGTGCTCGTGCTGCACGCGCTGACCGGTGACAGCCACGTCCTGGGTCCGGCCGGGCACGGCCATCCGACGTCGGGCTGGTGGTCGGGGCTGGTCGGGCCCGGTCTCGGCGTCGACACCGACCGGTGGTTCGTCGTCGCCCCGAACGTGCTCGGCGGCTGCCAGGGGACGACGGGGCCGTCCTCACCGGCCCCCGACGGCCGGCCGTGGGGCTCGCGCTTCCCGCGCATCACCGTCCGCGACCAGGTCGAGCTGGAACGCCGCTTCGCCGACGCGGTGGGCGTCGCCGCGTGGGCCGGGGTGCTCGGCGGGTCGATGGGGGGCATGCGGGCCGTGGAGTGGGCCGTGACCCATCCCGAGCGCGTCGAGCGCCTGCTGCTGCTCGCGAGCCCGGCCGCGGCCAGCGCCGACCAGATCGCGTGGGCCGCCCCGCAGATCGCGGCGATCCGGGAGGACCCCTTCTGGAACGGCGGCGACTACCACGACCGGCCGCGCGGCGAGGGTCCGCACGGCGGCCTCGGCGTCGCGCGGCGCATCGCGCACGTCACCTACCGCAGCGCCGAGGAGCTCGACACCCGCTTCGGTCGCCGGCCGCAGCCCGGGGAGGAACCGCGTGCGGGAGGCCGGTTCGCCGTCGAATCCTATCTCGACCATCATGCCGAGAAGCTCGTGCACCGATTCGACGCGGGGAGCTACGTCGCCCTCACCGAGGCCATGAACACCCACGACGTCGCGCGGGGGCGCGGGTCCCTCGCCGACGCCCTCGGCCGGGTCACCGCCGACACCGTCGTCGCGGGCTCCACCAGCGACCGGCTCTACCCACTGCCCCAGCAGGAGGAGCTGGCCCGGCTGCTCCCGACCGCCGGCCCGGTGCATCGTATCGAGTCGCCCTACGGGCACGACGCGTTCCTCCTCGAGACCCGCAGGCTCGAGGAGATCGCCGCCTCGCTGTTCGCCTGAGCGGCGGGCCGCTCAGCCGTCGCCGCCCGCGGGCTCCGGGCCGGTGATCTGGTGCAGGAGCTCGTGGACGACGGCGTCGGCCAACCGGTAGCGCACCACCCGCCCCGACCGCCGGGCGACCACGAGACCCTGCGCCCGCAGCAGCCGCAGGGCCTGCGAGGTGGTCGTGTCCTTCAGGTGCGCGGCGAGCGCGAGGTCGGTCACGCAGATCTCACCGACGCGGTGGATGCACAGCAGCAGCGTCAGGCGGGTCGGGTCGGCGAGCAGCGCGAACCGCGTCACCCAGGCGTGCATCGCGTCCGGCTCGGGCAGCGCGGCGATCGCGTCGCAGACGCGGTGGTCGCCGTCGACGCTCGTCCCGCTCGGGGCGTCGAAGAGGTGCACCCCGCCATCGTGTCAAATTGCCGGGCCCACCGGGGCTCCGCAGCCCCGTTTGCCGCCGCGTCCCGAAGGGCACGGTCAGTCATGGCTGCATGGACCACCGCCGACATCCCCGACCAGTCCGGGCGCACCGCGATCGTCACCGGGGCGAACTCCGGCATCGGTCTCGTGGCGGCCCGCGAGCTGGCGCGCGCCGGTGCGCACGTCGTGCTCGCGTGCCGCGACGTCGACAAGGGCACCGAGGCGGCCGCGATCATCGCCCGCGGCGGCATCACCGGGTCCACCGAGGTGCGCCAGCTCGACCTCGCCGACCTCTCCTCGGTGCGGGCCTTCGCCGTCGCGACCGATGGCCCGCTCGACATCCTGATCAACAACGCGGGGCTGATGGCCATCCCGAAGAGCCGCACCGCCGACGGCTTCGAGATGCAGATCGGCACGAACTTCCTCGGGCACTTCGCGCTCACCGGCCTGCTGCTCGACCAGGTCACCGACCGCGTCGTCACGCTCTCCAGCGGCGCGCACCGGATGGGGTCGATCCACCTCGAGGACCTGAACTGGCGACGCCGCCGCTACCAGCGCTGGGCCGCGTACGGGCAGTCCAAGCTCGCCGACCTGATGTTCGCCTACGAGCTCGAGCACCGGCTCATCGCCGCCGGCTCGCCACTGCGTTCGATGGCCGCGCACCCGGGCTACACCGCGACCAACCTGCAGTCACGCACCGAGTCGATCGCCGACGCCGTGACGGGCGTCGCCAACAAGGTCGTCGCCCAGACCCCCGACATGGGAGCGCTCCCGACGCTGCTCGCCGCGACCATGCCCGACCTGCCCGGAGGCACCTACGTCGGTCCGGGGGGGCTCGGGGAGATGACCGGCTACCCGGTGCCGGTCGGGTCCACGGTCGCCTCGCACGACCGGGAGGTACAGCGGACGCTGTGGGACCTCGCCGGGGAGCTCACCGGGGTGCGCCCGAAGGTGCCCACCGCCCGCTGACGGGGTCGGCGACGGACCCTACCTCGTCCGGTCGAGCCACCCGAGGATGCGGTCGTTCACCTCGTCCGGCCGCTCGACGAGCATGAAGTGCCCGACCCCGTCGACGAGTTCGGACTCCGAGCCCGGACCGGCGTAGGACCGGACCCGCTCGACCTGCTCGGGGGTCATCCCGTGGCAGCCGTCCGTGGTGCCGTGCAGGTAGAGCACGGGGTGGGGGGCCGACCCGCCCCACGCGGCCTCCTGTTCGGCGGCCCATTCCGGGGACCCGAAGCGGGTGGGGTCGAACTGTCCCCAGTAGTAACCGAGGGCGGCCCGCAGGTGCTCGGGATCGGCGAGGGCATCACGGATGTGGACCATGTCCTCGTCGGCGGTGTAGCCGGGGGACCAGTCGCCCCAGATGTCCCGGATGAACGCGAAGTCGTCGGCGCGGATGCGGTCCTCGATGACGCGCTGCATTTGGAAGTACCAGAAGTAGAAGCTCTTCTTGATCTGCGCGTAGCTGCCAAGGTTCTCGCCGAAGATGTCGAACGGAGGGATGTTGAGGATCACGGCGCGCCCCCACAGCTCCGGGGCCCGCCCGAGCGCCCCCCACGCTCCGACCGCGCCCCAGTCGTGGGCGACGAGCAGCGCCCGCGCGTCACCGCCCAGCGCCCGAGCGAGGGCGATCTGGTCGGCGACCATCACGCTGGTGTGCACGTGGTGACGCAGGGGTGGGAGCTCGGTGGGCGCGAACCCGCGGACGAACGGGGCGACGGCGTGGAAGCCGGCCTCCGCGAGCGCGGGGAGCAGGTGCCGGTAGGTGAAGGGCGTGTCGGGGAAGCCGTGCATGCACAGCGCGAGCGGGCCCTCACCGGCCTCGAGATAGGCGAACGTGAGCCCGTTGGCGGTGACCCGGCCCCGGCCGATATCAGCAGTCATAGATAGGACAGCCTATCCCGGCTGGGCGGTGGTGGCGACCGTGGAGTTCGCCTCGGCGGCGCGTCGCGCACCGGCGGCCCGGGCCCGGCGACCCCACATGATGGTCACGGTGACCAGCACGACGATCACGACGGTCGGGACGACGTTGTTGACCACGACCATCGTCCCCACCGGCAAGCGGTAGGTGAGGAGGCCCCGGACGACGGCCTCGAGGAGCAGCGTCACCCCCCACATCGTCGTGAGCTGCCGCTGCATGCGTCGGAACTGCGGGTGCTGCCACAGCCCGTTCCACCACGCGACGCCCTCGCGGGTGCCGTCGGTGGCGAACCGTCGTCCGAATAGGAACATCAGGGGGCGCGGGGTGAGCAGGCTGCCCAGCAGGACGAGCCCGAAGAGCCCGGTCACCGCCGACTCGCGCAGCAGCAGCAGGCGGGCGTCCCCGCCGAGGAGGGCGACGACGACGCTCAGGGCGATCAGGATGAGGACGAGGACGCTGAACTCGTCGGCGTGGCGTCGAAGCGCAATGGTGCCCAGCATCTCGAGCAGGGGCGGTATCCCGCTCAGGAGCAGGGCGGGCACGTCGGCCACGCCCTGGGCGACTGCGACGTCGTAGACGACGATCGGTGCGACGATGTTGAGCAGGATCGTCAGCACCCACGGCACGATTCTGGCGAGCATTGCTCCTCCAGGGATTGACAGGAAAGCTCACGACCGTGAACGGGACCGTACACCGACGCAGTGCCGCCGTGGGTCTCGTCGCGGCCCTATTCTCGCTCTCCGGAAGCTCCACACTTCCGGGCGCGCTGCTGGTGGATCTGCTCGGCGAGGTCGGTCCCGGTCCCGCCGCCGCCCGCCGTCTCCTCGCCCGGATGCGGGAGCAGGGACAGATCGAGTCCCGACGACGCCCCGGGCCCCGCGGCGTCGACTACTCCCTGGTCGACCCCTTCGCTGCGTCGGCCAAGGCCCTGCAGACGTGGCACGAGGACCCCGGTGGGCGCTGGTCCGGGCACTTCCACGCCCTGCTCCACCGCATCCCCGAGGCCGACCGGGCCTACCGGGACCGGTTCCGGCGCGCCGCGGTCCTGGTCGGCTACGCGCCCCTGCAGCCCGGGGTGCTCGTCGCCGTCGACGACCGCGCCGACCGCGTGGCCGTCGTCCTCGCCGACCTCCCGCACGGGGCCCGCGTCCTGCCCAGCACCCTCGCGATGGGCCGCGCCGAGGCCGCCGCGGCGGCGCGGGAGGCCTGGGAGCTCGACGCCCTCGGCGGCGACCTCACCGCCCACCTCGCCGCGCTGCGCTCCGCGGCGTCGGACCCCGACCCCGCCGCGGACGCGGCGACGCTGCGTCGCCTCACCGACCTGACCACCGAGGTCTACGTCGACCTCGTGCGCGACCCGGGGCTCCCGCCCGAGCTGCGTCCGCCGGACTGGCCCGGCGACGCCCTGCGTGCCGAGCTGGGGAGGCTCGCGGCGACCCACGGGCCGGCCGCGACCGCGTACCTGCAGGCCCGGCTGGTCGCGCACGGCGGGCAGGCGGAGGCCGATCACTAGGGTGGGTGTGTGACCGTGACCGTCGTGGGCGTCGGCGCGGACGGCTGGTCGGGTCTCGCCGAGCCCGCCCGCGCCGCGCTCGCCGAGGCCGAGGTCGTGCTCGGCGGTGCGCGCCAGCTCGCGCTCGTGCCCCCCGAGCTGCCCGGACGCCGCGTCGCGTGGCCGTCGCCGATGATGCCCGCGCTACCGGGGTTGCTCGCCGAGCACGCGTCGGTCCGGCTCGTCGTGCTCGCGAGCGGCGACCCGATGTTCCACGGCGTGGGGGTCGCCGTCAGCCGGCACGCCCCACGGGCACGGGTCCTCCCGCATCCGTCGTCGGTCACGCTGGCCTGCGCGCGCCTCGGGTGGGCGGCGGCAGCGGTGGAGACGGTGTCCGTCCTCGGGCGCCCGGTGGCGGGGGTGCGGGCCGCGCTGGCCCCGGGACGCCGGTTGCTGGTTCTCGCCGAGGACGCCTCGACGCCCGCCGCGCTGGCCGGACTGCTGGTCGGGGCCGGGTACGGGACGTCGTCGGTGACGGTGCTCGGGTCGTTGGGGGCGCGCACCGAGTCGCGGGTCGACGGCGTCGCGGCGTCGTGGGACCACCCGCCGGGCGACCCGCTCGCGGTGGTCGCGGTCGCGTGCGCCGCGGCGCCGGACGACCCGCTGCTCGGCCGCGCCCCCGGGCTCCCCGACCACGCCTACGACCACGACGGCCAGCTCACGAAGGCCGAGGTACGCACGCTGACCGTGTCCGCGCTGCGCCCGACGCCGGGCGCCCTGCTCTGGGACGTCGGCGGCGGCGCCGGGTCGGTCGGCGTCGAGTGGATGCGCACGCACCCGTCGTGCCGCGCCGTCGCGGTGGAGGCGCGCGCCGACCGGGCCGCGCGGATCGTCGCGAACGCGTCCGCGCTCGGCGTTCCCGGGCTCAGCGTGGTGACGGGTCGGGCGCCCGCGGTGCTGGACGGCCTGGAGCCCCCCGACGCCGTGTTCGTCGGCGGCGGGGTCACTGCACCTCAAATGATCGAGGCGTGCCGCACGGCGCTGCGCCCCGGTGGGCGGCTGGTGGCCAACGCCGTCACCGTCGAGGGCGAGGTGGTGCTCTTCGCGGCGCGCGCGGCCCACGGTGGGGCGTTGCGGCGGCTCTCGGTCGCCCGGGCCGAACCCGTCGGCCGGTTCTTCGGCTGGCACGCGCTCGCTCCGGTGACCCAGTGGACGCTGCGGGTGGGTCCGTGACCGTCCGGTTCGTCGGCGCCGGACCGGGCGCGGCCGACCTCATCACCGTCCGCGGGCTGCGGGTGATCGCGACGAGCCCCGTGTGCCTCTACGCCGGGTCGCTGTTGTCGCCGGACCTGCTCGGCCAGTGCCCGGCCGAGGCCCGGCTCGTGGACACCGCCCGCATGACCCTCGACGAGATCACGGCCGCGCTCGTGGAGGCGTCGGCCGAGGGCCTCGACGTGGCCCGGCTGTGCTCCGGCGACCCCGCTGTGTTCTCCGCCGTCGCCGAGCAGAGCCGTCGCCTCGACGCGGCCGGCGTCGCGTGGGAGATCGTGCCCGGGGTGGCGGCGTTCTCCGCCGCGGCCGCCGCGCTGCACACGGAGCTGACCGTGCCGGGGGTCGGCCAGTCGGTGGTGCTCACCCGGGACGCCGCGAACGCCACCCCGATGCCCGCGGGCGAGGACCTGGGCACCTGGGCCGCCGCCGGGGGGACGCTCGTGCTGCACCTCGCCGTGCAGCGCTGTGCCTCGGTCGTCGAGGAGCTGCTCGTCCACCGCGCCCCGGACGAGCCGGTCGCCGTGGTGGCCCGCGCGTCGCAGCCGGACGAGGTGATCGTGCGCGGGACGCTCGCCGACATCACCGCCAAGGTCGGCGCCGCGGGGATCCGCCGGACCGCGGTCATCGTCGTGGGCCCCGTCGTCCGGGACCGTGCCGCCGGGGTGGACGACGCAGCCCTCGAGAGCCACCTGTACTCGGCGTCGCGCGCCCGGCCGTGAGCCACCGCTCCGGGCTGCGGCGGGTCCTGGTTCTCGGCGGAACGACGGAGGCCCGAGACCTCGCGGGTCGCCTCGACGTCGTTCCCGGCGTCACCGTCACCACGTCGCTGGCCGGCCGCACCCGCCACCCGCTGCTGCCGCCCGGCGGCGTGCGGACCGGCGGGTTCGGCGGCGTCGACGGTCTCGCCGCCGCGCTCGCCGACGTCGACGTGCTCGTCGACGCCACCCACCCCTTCGCCGCCACGATCACCGAGCACGCCGCCGCGGCAGCAGCAGCAACCGGGACCCCGCTCGTGGTGCTCCGCCGGCCCGGCTGGACCGAGGGCCCGGGCGATCGCTGGCACCGGGTACCGACGGTGAGCGCGGCCGCCGACTCGGTCGAGCCGGGCGCCCGCGTGTTCTTGGCCCTCGGCCGCCAGGGGGTCGGGGCGTTCCTCGGCGTCGACGCGTGGTTCCTCGTCCGCGCCATCGAGGCGCCGGAGGTCCTCCCTCCGCACTCCGAGCTCGTGCGCGCCCGCGGCCCGTTCGCCCTCGACGACGAGCGCGCCCTGCTCGCCCGGCACCGGATCGACGTGGTCGTGGCCAAGGACTCCGGCGGCGCCACCGAGGCCAAGCTCGTCGCCGCGCGGGAGCGTGGGGTGCCGGTCATGCTCGTCGACCGCCCGAGGCTCCCGCCCGGCGTCGCGGCATGTGCGGGTGTCGACGAGGTCGTGTCCGCGGTGTCTCCCGCAGATCCGGACTAGTCAGCGGGCAGGGCCGAGCACACGCGGTTGCGGCCGGCGCGCTTGGCCTCGTAGAGCGCCACGTCGGCGGCGAGGACGAGGTCGTCGATCTCCTCGATGCGGGGGTCGTGACAGCACGCCGTCCCGATCGAGACGCTGACGTCCGGTACCGCCGTTCCCTCGACCGCGATCGCGCAGGACCGCGCGCGGATGCGTTCGGCGGTGCCGGCGATCTCCTCGACACCGGTGTCGTCGAGCAGCACGACGAACTCCTCGCCGCCGAACCGGCCCACGGCACCCGGCGTGCGGACCTCGTCGGCGAGGACATCGGCGACGGCTTGGAGGACCTGGTCGCCGACGAGGTGGCCCCACCGATCGTTGACGCGCTTGAACTCGTCGAGGTCGACCATCAGGACACCGAGGCGGAGGTGTCGACGCCGCGCACGGGCGAGAGCTCGCGCGGCATGGGCCTGCCAGCAGGCGGCCGTCGCCAGACCGGTCTTGGCGTCGGTGTTCAGGGCCGCCACGAGCTGCTTCACCAGGAGCCCGCGGTGCATGACCATGAGCGGCGCCAGAAGCACGGGGATCAGCCAGGGGAAGCTCATGAAGAGGGCGGCGACGACGGCGCCGATCGCGAGCGATCCCAGTCCGAGCATCGTCTCGACGGGGGCCAGGAACCGACGGATCCACGACGTCGTGGGCTCCATCAACGTGTACACCCCGACGACGATCCCGTGATTGACCGTCCATCGGGTGAGGGCGGCGAGGCACACGACGATGAGTCCCCACGGCCCCCGCAGGTCTTCCTGGTCGAGGGGAAGCAGCCGCAGAACCGTCCACGCGGCGACGGTGCCGAGGAGAACGGTCATGCAGGAGAACCACCACCGATGTGCCGACGAGCATCTCGCCACGCGTGCCCACGAGTAGACGAAGGTCAGTGCGACCAGGACGAGCGCGAGGCCGACGGGAAGGAGGAGCAATCCCGCAAAGGTCCACACCGACTTGAAATCGACCATCGGATAGCGCTCCGCCGCGACCTCGCGTAAGCGCTCGACGTGACGAGCAGTCTCGATGTGGACGACGTCCCCCGCGGCCAGGAGCGCGAGGATCAGCAGATCCGACGCCCGCACCGCCTCGACGAAGGAGAACGGAATGACGCAGGCGACACCGACGATGTCGACGACGATCACGTAGGCCCGGGGCGAGGCGGGCAACCGCCACAGCTGCCACGTGTGCACCCGCCACGGTCCGGCGGCCACCGAGTTGCCCTCGTGCGTGGCCACGTGGACCTCCCAGCCAACATCCTGTTCCCCGACGTCCTCGATCTTGGCGTGCACGCTACCGACGGCCGGAGCCACCGGTCCAGGGCCACTCCGCCGATCGTTCACGTTCACTCGAATGGTGGGCGCTTGATCGTCGGACGACAACTCACCGCGAGAACGTTTACGGTCGAGAAGTCCGTGGTAGCTCACTCGGGTGATGTAAGGGGGCGCCCGCGCGTCTATTGGCGACGGTGTGTCGTCGACGACGGCTCGTGTCGCGTGCCCTCGAAAGATCCGAGTGTGTCCGATGATTCAGGAGAGAACTGATGATGCGAACGAACACGACCGCCCGCGACTCGAACTGGACCCGCGACTCGAACTGGACCCGCGACTCGAACTGGACCCGCGACTCGAACTGGACCCGCGACTCGAACTGGACCCGCTGACGAGGCCGCGGCCGGGCGGCGCCGGTCAGGGGTAGCGACGCGGGGTGAACACGACGCCGGGGGCGGGCCATCGTGTCGTCGACGAACCGACGAGCAGCAGGGTCCGCATGTCCACCTCGGCGGGGTCGAGGTCGTCGAGGGCCACGACGCGGACGGACTCCTGCGGCCCGTCGACGTCGCGCCCGATCACCACCGGCGTCGACGGGTGGCGGAACTTCAGCAGCACCTCGCGCGCCGCCTCGACCTGCCACGTCCGCGAGCGTGAGGCCGGGTTGTAGATCGCGACGGCCATGTCGGCGTCGGCCACGGCGGCGAGACGGCGCTCGACGACGTCCCACGGCTTGAGCCGGTCCGACAGCGAGATCATCGCGAAGTCGTGCCCGAGCGGCGCCCCCACGCGGGCGGCGACGGCCTGCGCGGCCGAGACCCCGGGCACCACGCGGACCCCGACCTCGGGGTAGGCCTGCGCCACCTCGACGACGGCGCTCGCCATCGCGAACACGCCCGGATCGCCGGAGGACACCACGACGACGCGGCGCCCCGACCGTGCCAGGTCCAGCGCGAACGCGGCCCGCTCGGACTCCACACGGTTGTCCGACCCGTGCACTCGCTGCCGTGGGTTCACCGGGACGCGCGCGACGTAGGCGGTGTATCCGACGACGTCCTCCGCTGCCGCCAGGGCCGCGCACGCCTCGGGCGTGAGCCGCTCGCGCCCGCCCGGGCCGAGCCCCACGACGGCGACCTCGCCCGGCCCCGCGGAGGCGTCCGCCACCGCGCAGCCGGAGCGCGCGGACGGCGTCGACGCCGCGTGCACCCGCGACGGCACGATCCCCACCGCGAAGTACGGCACCGACGACGGGTCGACCTCGCCCAGCGGCCCGAAGCGTTCCGACGTCGTCGACGCCCGCTCCACGTAGAACGCCTCGTCGAGCCGACCGGACTCCGACAGCGCGGAGCGGACCCCGGTGAAGGTCCGACCCAGCTTCATCACGGCCGCGGCGTCCGTGGCGGCGAGGCGGGTCGCCAGCTCGGCGGGCGGGAGCGTCCCGGGCAGCACGGTGAGGACCTCGTCGCGCTCCACCAGCGGGCGGCCCAGTGCGGCCGACGCCGCGGACACTGACGTCACTCCCGGCACGACCACGGCTCGGTAACGGTGGGCCAGGCGCTTGTGCAGATGCATGTAGGAGCCGTAGAAGAACGGGTCGCCCTCGGCGAGCACGACGACGTCGCGTCCGGCGTCGAGATGCGCGGCGAGCCGTGCGGTCGCGTCGGTGTAGAAGGCGTCGATCGCTCCCTGGTAGCCGCCGGGATGGTCGGTGGTCTCGGTGGTGACCGGGTAGGTCAGCTGCTCCTCGATCTGCGTGCCGAGGTACGCCGCGGCGATCACGCGGGCGTTCGAGCGGCCGTGGCGCGCGCAGTGGTAGGCGACGACGTCGGCCCCGCGGATCAGCTCGACCGCCCGCACCGTCATCAGCGACGGGTCACCCGGCCCGACCCCGACTCCGTAGAGCCGCCCGGCCGTAGGTCCGTGGCCGCGAACCGTGTCGTCGGGACACGGTTCGTCCGCACCCGGGTCCGGGCCGCTCACGCGGCGCCCAGGGCGAGGGCGTTGACCGCGCCGACCGCCATCGCCGACCCGCCGCGGCGTCCGTGGACCACGACGTGCTCAAGCCCGGTCGCGTGCCCGGCCAGCGCCGCCTTCGACTCCACCGCCCCCACGAACCCGACGGGCAGCCCCAGCACGACCGCGGGACGCCCGGCCCCGTCGGCCACCATCTCGAGCAGGTGGAACAACGCCGTCGGCGCGTTGCCGATCGCCACCACCGCCCCGTGGAGTCGCTCGCGCCAGAGCTCGAGGGCGGCGGCGCTGCGTGTCGTCGCCCGCGCGCTCGCCACGGCCGGGACGGACGGGTCGTGCAGGGTGCACACCACCTCGTTGTCCGCGGGCAGGAACCGGCGGGTGATGCCGCTGGCCACCATTGCGGCGTCGCACAGGATCGGTGCGCCGCCCCGCAGCGCGGTGTGCGCCGCGGCGACCGCGCCGGGCGAGACCACCGTGTCGGCGGCCAGGTCGACCATCCCGCAGGAGTGGATCATGCGGACGACGAGGTCGTGGGCGTCGTCGGGCAGGTGCGAGAGGTCGGCCTCGGCCCGGATGATCGCGAACGACCGGCGGTAGATCTCCGGTCCGTCGGCGACGTAGGCGGGGACGCTGCTGACCGGGGTCACCGGGTCACCCTGCCCGCCCGCACCACGGTCCGGTACCCGCCGCCGGGGAGGGCCTCGATGACGGCGACCCGCCCGCCCGGCGTGCCGCAGGCCCGATGGCACCCGATCCAGTGCGCCCGCACCTGCCCGCCGGCCTTCCCGGCCGCGACCGCGGCGGCGAGATCACCGCGTACGTCGGTATGCGACTTCGCGCAGCGCGGTGCCCCCACGCACCCCGAGAGGCCCGCCCATCGCGAGTCCGGCGCGGTCTCCACCAGTCCGTCGAGCTGCTCCAGGGCGTCCTCGGGGTCCGCGAGGTCGCGCAGCACGAGAGTCCGCCACGGTGTCACCCGCAGAGTCGCCCCGGCGTCGAGCAGACCGACCAGGACCCCGACGGTGCGCGCGTCGATCTCCGCCAGGCGGGGGAGGACCTCCAGGACACCGTGCTCGTCGACGCCAAGGCGGGTCGGGATGTCAGCCGTCGGGATGTCAGCCATGGCGCTTCGCTGTCGTCCAGCGTGAGTAATGCCGCACTCCTGACGCCGGACCACCAGCGCAGCGACCCGAGCGACGCCGTCGGAGAGCTCGCTCAGGCGCCAGGACTCCCCGCGCAGGGCGAGGAAGGCGTCGACCGCGGCGAGCGCGAGCGCCGCGGGGTCGGGGTGGCGTAGCCCGGTGTCGACACCGTCGAGGAGCAGCGCGGAGCCGGTACCGGCCGGGTCGAGGACGACGGTGACGTCGGCGCCCTGCCCGCGCACGTCGCCCGACCCGTCGTCGAGCGCGACCAGCAGACGCCCGGGGACGTCGGGGCGGGGACGGAGGGCGTCGGCGACCCGACGGGCCGCGGGGTCGGTTGCGACGCCGCGCGGGGAGGCGACGACCGAGCAGGGGATGTCGCGACCCTGCGTGTCCAGCAGGGGAGCGCCTATGGTCGGCAGCTGGCGCAGGGCGTCGGCGAGGTCGTCGGCGGTGCGCGGGTCGAGGCCGCGGACCTGCAGGGATCCGCGCGAGGTGAGCTCCAGGGGGGACCCGCCGGCGAGCGCGGCGCCGGCCAGCACGCGCAGCTCCGGCGCCGAGACCGCCCCACCGGCGGGGCGGAACCGCGCGAGCGCCCCGTCGGCGGCGTCGTGCCGCCGCCACGCGCCCGGGCAGGCGTCGGTCCGGGTGCGCGCGCCGCGCGCACCGTCACGTCGTCGGGAGCCGGTCATCCGTGTCACGATATCTATCCAGCTGATCAGATGAGGTGCGGGCGTGCCGTGACGCACCTGACCCCGGCCCTCCTGGAGCACCGTGCTGCTGCTGCTGTCCACGTCCGACACCGACCTGCGTTCCGCCCGCGCGAGCGGACCGGGACAAGAAGAGCTCTGGCGGTGGGCGAACCCGGCGCGGGTGGCCGTCGGTGATGGACCCGACGACCTGGACGCGCTCCTGGCCGGCGTCGACCTCGTCGTCGTCCGTCTCCTGGGTGGGCGGCAGGCGTGGGAGTCCGGTCTCGACGCGCTGCTCGCCGGCTCCCGCCCGGTGGTGGTGCTTGGGGGGGAGCCGAGCCCCGACGCGCAGCTCATGGAGTCCTCGACCGTGCCGGTCGGCGTGGCCACGCAGGCGCACCTCTACCTCGCGCAGGGCGGGCCGGCGAACCTCGGGCAGCTGCACGCGTTCCTCTCCGACACCGTTCTGCTCACCGGCCACGGGTTCGACCCGCCGGCCGAGATGCCCTCATGGGGTCGGCTCGACGGCGGGGAGGGGAGGGCGGGGGACGACACAGCCGACGGACCGCGGGTGGCGATCGTCTACTACCGCGCGCACCACATGGCCGGGAACACCGCGTTCGTCGACGCCCTGTGCCGCGCCGTGGGCGACGCGGGCGGCGTCCCCGACCCGGTGTTCTGCTCCTCGTTGCGCGCGCCCGACGACGCGCTGGTCGAGGTGCTGCGCGAGGCCGACGTGCTGGTGACGACGGTGCTCGCCGCCGGCGGCTCCCGTCCGGCTGCGGCCAGTGCCGGCGAGGACGACGAGAGCTGGGACACCGGCGCGCTCGCCGCCCTCGACGTGCCGATCCTGCAGGCGCTGTGCCTCACGCGCTCGCGCGCCGAGTGGCTCTCCGACGACGACGGCGTCAGCCCTCTCGACGCCGCGAACCAGGTCGCGGTGCCGGAGTTCGACGGCCGGATCATCACCGTCCCGTTCTCCTTCAAGGAGACCGACCCCGACGGGCTCCCGGTCTACGTCGCCGACCCCGAGCGGGCGGCACGGGTCGCGGGGCTCGCCGTCGCGCACGGGCGGCTGCGATACACCCCGAACGCGGAGAAGAAGGTCGGGCTGATCCTGTCGGCCTACCCGACCAAGCATGCCCGGATCGGCAACGCCGTCGGGCTCGACACTCCCGCGTCGGTGGTGCGGCTGCTCGCCGCGATGCGCGAGGCCGGGTATCGCGTCGGCGACCTGCCGGGGCTTCAGGAGCAGGAGGGCGACCTCCTCATCCGGGCGCTCATCGACGCCGGCGGCTACGACCAGGACTGGCTCACCGAGGAGCAGCTCTCCGCCACCCCGGTCCGCATCCCCGTCTCCGCCTACACGGAGTGGTTCGCGACGCTGCCTGAGGACTTCCGCGCCGGCATCGAGGAGCACTGGGGCCCGGCGCCCGGCAGGATGTTCCTGGACCAGGGTGCGATCGTCGTGGCCGCGATCCGGGCAGACCACGTCGTCGTGATGATGCAGCCGCCACGCGGGTTCGGGGAGAACCCCATCGCGATCTACCACGACCCGGACCTGCCGCCCTCGCACCACTACCTGGCCGCGTACCGGTGGCTCGCCGATCCCGAGCACGGGTTCGGGGCCGACGCGCTGGTCCACGTGGGCAAGCACGGCAACCTCGAGTGGCTCCCGGGCAAGACGGTCGCCTCGTCGGCCTCCTGCGCCCCGGACCCGATCCTCGGGAACCTGCCGCTGGTCTACCCGTTCCTGGTCAACGACCCGGGGGAGGGCACGCAGGCCAAGCGCCGGGCCCACGCCACGCTGGTCGACCACCTCGTTCCGCCGATGGCCCGCGCGGAGTCCTACGGCGACCTCGCCCGGCTCGAGCAGCTGCTCGACGAGTACGCCTCGATCCAGGCGATGGATCCGGGGAAGATCACCGCGATCCGTGGGCAGATCTGGCAGCTCATCCGGGCCGCCTCACTCGATAGCGACCTGGGCCTCGACGACCGGCCCGAGGACGAGGGCTTCGACGAGTTCGTCCTCCATCTCGACGGATGGCTCTGCGAGATCAAGGACGCCCAGATCCGCGACGGCCTGCACGTGCTCGGGCAGGCGCCGACCGGACAGGAACGCGTCGACATGGTCCTCGCGATCCTGCGGGCCCGGCAGCTGTGGTCGGGCCGGCAGTCGCTGCCGGGGCTGCGCGAGGCGCTCGGCCTGGACGAGTCCGGAGCGATGGACGGCGGCGCGACGCGCACCGACACCGACCGCGTCGAGGAGACCGCCCACACCCTGGTCCTCGGTATGGAGAAGCGGGAGTGGGCGGTGGCCGAGGCCCCTGCGGTCACCCTCGAGGTCCTCGGGCGCATCGACGCGACGGTGACGGAGATCCTCGAGTTCGGCGCCCGCGAGGTCGTCCCGCGGCTCGCGAGGACGACCGACGAGATCACCGGCGTGCTGCACGCCCTGGCCGGCGGCCACGTGGGCGCCGGGCCGAGCGGGTCGCCGTTGCGCGGGTTGGTCAACGTCCTGCCGACCGGGCGGAACTTCTACTCGATCGACCCGCGCGCCGTCCCGTCCCGACTGGCCTGGGAGACCGGGCAGATGCTGGCCGACTCCCTGCTCGAGCGCTATCGCGCTGATCACGGGGGGGCGTGGCCGACGTCGGTCGGGCTCTCGCTGTGGGGGACCGCGGCCATGCGCACCTCCGGCGACGACATCGCCGAGGCCCTCGCGCTGATGGGGGTGCGGCCGGTGTGGGACGAGGCGTCGCGACGCGTCACGGGGCTCGAGGTGGTGCCGCTCGCGGAGCTCGAGCGACCCCGCGTCGACGTCGTCCTGCGCATCTCGGGGTTCTTCCGTGACGCGTTCCCGCACGTCGTGGCCACGATGGACGACGCGGTGCAGCTCGTGGCCGGACTCGCCGACGAGCCCGACCAGGACAACTTCCTCGCCGCCCACGCCCGGGCCGACGCCGCCTCGGGGTCATCCTGGGAGGCGGCGACGACGCGCATCTTCGGCTCACCGCCGGGGGCCTACGGGGCGGGGCTGCTGCAGGCCATGGACGCCCGGTCGTGGCACGACGACGCCGACCTCGCCGAGATCTACACGACCTGGGGCGGGCACGCCTACGGTCGTGGCCGGCAGGGCGAGTCGGCGGTCGAGGAGATGCGCGCGGCGTACCGGCGGATCGCGGTGGCGGCGAAGAACATCGACACCCGCGAGCACGACATCGCCGACTCCGACGACTACTACCAGTACCACGGCGGCATGATCGCGACCGTGCGCGCGCTGACCGGCGCCGCGCCCGCGGCCTACGTCGGCGACTCCACGCGGCCGGAGAACGTGCGGACCCGGTCCCTGGTCGAGGAGACCGCACGGGTGTTCCGCTCGCGGGTGGTCAACCCGCGGTGGATGGCCGCGATGCGCCGCCACGGCTACAAGGGCGCCTTCGAGATGGCCGCGACCGTCGACTACCTCTTCGGCTGGGACGCCACCGCGGGGACGGTGAGCGACTGGATGTACTCCTCTCTCACCGAGAACTACGTGCTCGACGAGCAGAACCGGGCGTTCCTGCGCGAGGCCAACCCGTGGGCGCTGCACGGGATGACCGAGCGCCTGCTCGAGGCCGTCGAGCGTGGCCTGTGGGCCGAGCCCGACCCGGCGATGGTGGAGGAGCTGCGGCGCGCGTTCCTCGAGGCGGAAGGCGACGCGGAAGGTGCCTAGCGGAACGTGCGCACCCTCCGCACCGTCGGTGGCTTCGTGACGATCCCGTCTCCCTGCCGACCGCGATGTCCGCGGGCGGTGAGTACGACCACGCCCTTCAGCGGTTTCCCGCTGTCCTCTGCGTCATGGTCATCTGGTCGTCCCCCGCTCGTCGGCGCCGTCGTCGCCGCCCTCGCGGCGTTCACACCAGACCCGTGGGCGTCGGGCTGGATGAGGACCGGATGGGCGGTGTGGGCGGTCGGCACCCTCGGCACCACCGCCCTCTTCCTGCTCATCCTCCTCGTCACGGGCGGACTACGGACTCTTCGGCGTGGGTCGGGCCGATGACGATCCGCGACACTGGGGTCGTGCCCACCCCAATGGTCCTCGGCATCGAGACGTCCTGCGACGAGACGGGCGTCGGGCTCGTGTCCGAGGGGGTGCTGCTCGGCGACGCGCTGGCCTCGTCGATGGACTCCCACGCGCGCTTCGGCGGTGTGGTGCCCGAGGTGGCGGCGCGTGCCCACCTCGAGGCGATGGCGCCGATGGTGCGGACCGCGCTGCGGCGCGCCGACGTCTCGCTCGCCGACGTCACCGCCGTTGCCGTGACCGCAGGCCCCGGACTTTCTCCGGCGCTGCAGGTGGGGCTGGCGGCCGGGAAGGCCTACGCGCTGGCCGCGGGCGTCCCGCTCTACGCCGTGCACCACCTCGCCGGCCACGCCGCCGTCGACGTCCTCGACCACGGCCCGCTGCCCGAGCGGTGCGTGGCGCTCATCGTGTCCGGCGGCCACACGTCGCTGCTCAGCCTGCGTGACCTCGCCCGCGACGAGATCGTCCACCTCGGTGACACCGTCGACGACGCCGCGGGCGAGGCGTTCGACAAGGTCGCTCGCCTGCTCGGGCTGCCCTACCCCGGCGGTCCCGCCGTCGACCGGGCGGCCCGCGACGGCGACCCGCGCGCGATCCCCTTCCCCCGCCCGCTCACCGGCCCGTCCGACCCGCCGTGGACCTTCTCGTTCTCCGGGCTCAAGACCGCCGTGGCCCGCTGGGTGGAGCGCGCCCGCGCCGAGGACCGCACCGTGCCGGTCGACGACGTCGCCGCCTCGTTCCAGGAGGCCGTGGCCGACACGCTCGCGCGCAAGGCGGTCACCGCCTGCACCGATCAGGGGGCCGACACCCTGCTGATGGTCGGCGGCGTCGCGGCGAACAGTCGAGTGCGATCGCTCACGGAGGAACGTTGCGCGGCGGCCGGCATCGCGCTTCGGGTGCCGCCGATCCGGCTCTGCACCGACAACGGCGCGATGATCGCCGCCCTCGGTGACCTGCTGGTTCGGGCCGACGTCCCCCCCGACCCCCTCGAGGTGGCGGCCGACCCCCGCGCCCGGCTCTCCGGCGCGTTACTCCATGGGGTGCGCGCCGCGTCACGGTGAACAGCTGTGAGCGGCCTCAGCGGCGGTGCAGGGTCAGGGTGGTGTAGGCGCCGACGTGCACCCGGTCGCCGGGAGACAGCGCGACGAGCGTGTCCGGTGGGATGACGTCGTCGTCGTCGTTGATCGTCGTGCCGTTGGTGGAGCCGGGGTCGAGGACCGACCATCCCCCGTCGCCGTCGGCGAGCAGGACCGCGTGCAGGTGCGAGACGCCGGGGTCGAGCGGCGGACCGGTCAGGTCGATGTGCGGCGCCTGCCCCCCTACGGCTCCTCCGCCCCGCCGCCGTCCGATCCGCACCTCGTCCCCCTCGAGCGGCAGCTCCGCGCGCGGGTAGTAGGTGGGAAACGAGACGGCGTCGATGTCCGGCCCGCGCCGGGCGGCGACGCGGTCGTAATAGGACCGGTCGGCCTCGACGGTGACCATCCACGTCGTCGACGGGGCCTCCGCCGGACGCGGTGCGGCACGCACCGGTGCGTCGGGGGTCGGGGCGGCGGGGGTCGGGGCGGCGGGGGTCGGGGCGGCGGAGCCAGGCCCGGCGAGCACGAAGTCGTGGCCGTCCTCTTCGCAGAACCGGCCGTCGCGGGGTGTCCCGCAGAGCGGGCACACCTCGTCGGAGGGGCCCTCGCCGACCGGCGCGACGGGGGGCGCCTCCTCCTCCTCCTCCTCCTCCTCCTCCTCCTCCTCCTCCTCCTCCTCCTCCTCCTCCCGCGCCTCCCGCGCACCCGGCGCGTGGGTGAGGGGCGCGCCGCACTCGTCGCAGAAGTCGTCGGCGTCGGAGTGGTGGCCGTGGCGGCAGATCGGCACGCGGGATCAGCTCCCGCGGACGCGGGCGGTGCGCGTGGACCGGACGTCGAGGGTCATCTCGTCGGCGGCCATGACCCCCTCGCGGAGACGGACCCGGCTCGTCGCGGAGTCGACCTCGACGACCTTGCCCAGCAGCGCGGCCACCTCGTCGTTGCCCGACTCCGCGGCGAGCGCGACAGCGCGTCCCAGGCGAGCGGTCGCGGTGGGGACGTCGCCGGCGCGGCGGGCGTCGAGGCCCTCGGCGATGGCGTACGCGAGCTCGGCCTGCCCGGTGTAGTGCGCGACGCGGCGGTCGAGGCGGGTGGACAGCACGGAGTCGGTGGTCCACTCCGCGCGGACCCGGGTCTCGGCGAGCGGCGCGGCCCCGAGCGACGGGACGACGACCCCGACCCGCGCGGCGAGAATCTGCTCGCCGACCCCGAGCGGGTCGAGCACCACCCGCAGGTGGTACTCGCGCGACTCGTCGCCCCACGCGCCCGTCGGGTAGAGCCCGATGAGGGGCTTGGACGCGTCGGCGGTGCGACGGCCGGTGAGGTCCTCGACGGTCGGCGACACCTGCTTGAGCGAGTGCAGCATCGCCCCCCGCGGCGTCCAGACCCGCAGGGCGACGTCGCCGACGCCCTTCGTCGACGCCCGGCCCACGATCCCGGCGAAGTCGGCGGCGAGGTCCGCCGGCTCGGCGACGATGTCGACGGTCCCCAGCAGCCGGGACCCGATCCCGCGGACCTCCTCCACCACCCAGTCGGTCCCGACGCCGCGACAGTCGCAGGTCAGGACACCGTCGCAGGCGTCGAGGGCGGCGGCGAGGGCCTCCGGGCCCTCGTGCTCGTTGCGCCCGTCGGTGAGCAGCAGGGCGTGCCGGATGCGGTCGGGGTGCGGGATCATCAGCTGCCGGGCCAACTGCAGCCAGGTCCCGATCGCGGTGCCGCCGCTCGGCACGAGGTGGTCCGCGGCGGCCTGGGCCTGCCGACGCGTCCGGGAATCGAGCACCACCATCCGCTCCTGCCGCGGGAAGACCATCCGCGCGTCGTGGCGCCCGGCGACGACGGCCACGAGCACCCCGTCGGGCAGGGCGTCGAGAGCCGCGCGGACCGCCCCACGGGCGGCGGTGATCTTGCCGGACGGGTCGCCCATGGATCCGGAGCAGTCGATCATGATCACGTGCGCGCTGGAGACGGTCGAGGTCTCCATCCCGGACCCGGTGACCGAGACGATCGCGTCGACCTCGCGGCCGCCCTCGGGAAGGTACTCGTTGTGGAAGATCTCTACGGTGAACTCGGGACTCACGGGATTCCCCCGATCGATCGGTCGGGCCCGTCCGGTGTGCGGGGTCCGGCGGCGATGAGCACGAGCGTGGTGTTGTCGTGACCGCCCTCGGTCAGCGCGGCGTCGAGTAGTGCCTGCGCGGAGCCCAACAGGTCCTGTTTCCCCCCGCGGTGCAGGTCCTCCCCGCGACACACCGCCGCCAGGACCTCGGGGTCGGGGAGGTGGTTCCACAGCCCGTCGCTGCAGAGCAGGAGCACCCCCGGGGACCGCGGCTGCAGCGTCGTGGTGCGGACGGGGTACTCGGGCGCGTCGGCGGCCAGCCAGCGGGTGATGACGTGGGCGCGTCGGTCGGCCCAGGCGGCGTCGGCGTCGAGCAGCCCGAGGGCGACGACCTCCGCGGCCCAGGAGTCGTCGACGGTGAGCACCCGCGAGCCCTCTACGGGCTCTCCGTCGGCGATCCAGTAGGCGCGGCTGTCGCCGACCCACGCGACGGCGATCTCCTCCCCGGTGACGACCGCGCCGACGTACGTGCACGCCGGGGGGTCGCCGGGAGGACCGGAGGCGAGGGCCGCGACGGCGTATCGGGCGGCCTCGGCGCTCCGTCGTGCCACGTCCTCGGCGTCCCCGACCTCCGAGGGCACGGCGTCCGCGGCCGCTTCGCACGCGACCAGCGACGCCTCGGCGCCCCCGGGCACGGAGGCGACGCCGTCGCACACCACCGCCGCGGTCGTGCCGCCGGGCAGCGTGATCACGGAGTACGCGTCCTCGTTGCGCGCACGGACGAGCCCGCGGTCGGTCACGGCGGCGGCGCCAGCCAGGAGAATCTCGACGTGATCGCGCCCGGCCGGGCGGAGTCGGCCGCACTCGTCGCAGAAGCCGTCGGCCGAGCCCGCGTCGGACCCGCACACTGCGCACGGCTGTGGGCGCTCGACGTCGGCGCGCAGATCGGTGCGCCTCGGGAGGGACGGTGCGGGGGCCACAGCGTCGTCGATCTCGACGACGTCGTCGGTGTCGGGGGCGGCCTCGAGCTCCCGGCCGCACCCCTCGCAGAATCGGTCGGTGCGCTCGGCGGGCTCGCCGCACCCCGTGCAGACCCGGCTCACCGTCGCGTCCACGGGCGGGCGTCGTTGGCGCGGTCGACGAGGGCGAAGCGCGCGCGCATCGACGAGGAGAACCGGGCCCGGAGCCGGTAGCGGGCCTCGATGCCGCGGGCGAGCCCGGCGTCGTCGAGCGCACACCCCAGCAGCTCCTCGTCCCCGGTGGGGGAGGTGCCGCCGCGTGCCCGGACGGCCCGTGCCCACTCGAGGACCTCGCTCTCCAGCTCGGCGCGCCGTACCGGATCGAGGTCGGTGTCGTCGAGGCGGCGGCCGGCGTCGACGAGGGAGGGCCAGTCCGGGAGGGCGGTCGGGGTGCCGGCGGTCGGGGTGCCGGTCGTCGGGGTGCCGGTCGTCGGGATGGCAGCGAGCAGGAGCCGCACCGCGGCGACCTGCGCGTCCGCGCGGTGCACCGAGGTCGTCGGCACCTCGTCGAGCACGGCGATCGCCGCGTCCCGGTCACCCTCGGCGTGACGGACGCGCGCGAGGCCGAAGGCGGCCGCGATCCACGTGGGGTCGGTGCGCCAGATCCGCTCCCACCGGCGCCCGGCGAGGGCCCGCTCTCCGGCGGTCTCCGCGAGCGCGGCCGACGCGACCTGCGGCGGGAGCTCGCCGGGGAGGGCGTCGCACACCTCGTCCGCCGCCCGGTGGGCCCCGGCGACGTCGTCGGTGGTGGCGGCGAGCAGCAGCGCCACCCACGTCCAGCTCCAGTCGTGCGGGACCCCGTGGGTGTCGAGGGCGACGCGCGCCGCGCCGGTGTCGCCCCGCTGCAGGTGGGCCAGGGCCACCGAGAGCCGGGTCTGCGCGGTGTCGAGTCCGCGGGCGGCGGCAAGGACGGCGCCCGGCCCGTGGGCGTCCGCGGCGGTGAGCACCGGCGTCGCGGAGTCCCAGGGGTCGGGCAGCGGTCGGGGGAGGGTCGCGGCGAGCTCGGCCGGCGTGGGCGGGGCGTCGACGGTGGTGCCCGCGCTGCCCCGGGCGACCTCGAACGTCGACGACAGCCGCGGGGGAGGCGTGGTCCCGGCGCCCGCGACGACCCCGCGCAGGACCCCGGTGATCTGCTCGCTGAGCTCCTCCACGGAGGCGAAGCGGCGCGTCGGGTCGGGGTCGGTGGTGCGGCGCAGCAGGCGGTGGAGCGGCTCGTGCTCGCGGAGCACCGGCGCGTCGGTCGGGTCGGGGAGGCAGTCGCGCATCGTGCGGTGGTAGTCGAACGTGAGGGTGAGGACGGCGAGTGCCCTTCCGACGGTGTAGAGGTCCGAGGCCACCGAGGGTTCGGCGGAGCCCGCCGCGATCTCGGGCGCCTGGTACCCGACGGTGCCCCAGACGTCGCCGCCCGGGTCGTCGGCCCGGCGGACGGCGCCGAGGTCGATCAGCTTCACCTCGGTGCCGGTCTGCACGACGTTGTCGGGCTTGAAGTCGCAGTAGATCAGCCCGCGCTCGTGCATGTGCGCGAGGGCCGGCAGCACCTCCAGCACATAGGCCAGCGCGTGCTCGGGAGGCATCGGCGTCCACGGGTCGCGCATCTGCCGCAACGACCGCCCGCCGACATACTCCATGACGATGTAGGTGGACGCGTCGGTGTCCCCGGTGACGATGTTGTAGATCCGGACGATCTTCGGGTGCACCAGCAGCGCGAGGAAGCCCTGCTCGGCGTCGGCGGCGGCCAGCGCCGCGGCGTCGTTCGGGTTGAGGACGCCCTTGAGCACCACCCAGCGGTCGCGCACCTTGCGGTCCCGCGCAAGGTAGACCCACCCGAGGCCGCCGTGGGCCAGCGCGCCGAGCACCTCGTACTGGCCCGCGACGAGGTCCCCGGCGGTCAGCGCCGGCGAGAAGGAGAACCGGGCCCCGCACGAGGAGCAGAAGCCCTCGGTGCGTCCCGGCCGGTCCTCGCGGCCGCGCCCGACCGGCGCGTCGCAGGTCCCGCAGAAGCGGCTCGACTCCGGCACCCGCGGATCGGTCAGCACGGCGTCCGCGGGGTCGATCTCGGGCTCCGCGGCGATCTCGACGAGCCCCCCGCCGATCTGGCGGCGCGAGCCGACGCGGCTCCACCCCGTGCGGCGAGGTCCCGACGGGCCCGTCGCGCCCGCCCGCGCCCCGGCGGTGGCGGGACCGGATGCGGCGGTGGCGGGACCGGATGCGGCGGTGGCGGGACCGGATGCGGCGGTGGCGGGACCGGATGCGGGCAGCACGCGACCGCACGAGTCGCAGAACCCGTCCTCGATGTCGCCGTCGCAGCCTGGGCGGGGGCAGGCGGTCGCCGCGGTCACGACCCGGCCCCCGGGCCGCCGGGGCGATCCGACCCCGGCTCCTCGAGGGCGCGCTGGTAGCGGCGCACCGCCACGGTGGCCGCCGCGAGATCACAGGGCACGGTCCACAGCAGGTCCCGCGCGGCGCCGTGCAGTGCGCCCAGGCCGAGGTCCTCGCTGCGGCCCCGGGCGGACGCCTTGGCGCGGAGTGCGCCGAGCCGCCCGCGCAGCTCCGACCGACGCTCGAGCAGCCCGCCGAGGACCCGGTGGTCGGACTCCGCGCGTCGGTGCGCATCGGCCACCTCCGCCTCGAGCCGGGAGAACGCGGACCGCCCGGCCTCCCAGCGGCCGCTCGCCGCCTCGGCGTGCGCGGCGCGGAGCGCCGACCGCAGCTCGCGAGCTCGTCGACCCGGGACCGGCGCCCCGGATGCGGCGACCGTGCGGGCCACCTCGTCGGCGGCGCGTGCCGCGAGTCCCTCGACGCCGGCGAGGGCGTCGACCTTCGCGCCGAGGGCGGCGACGCGGGCGGGCAGGTCGGCGCGCAGTGCGGCGAGCTCGTGCGCCCGGTGCCGGAGGGCGTCGACCTCGGCCCGCGCGGCGTCGAGCTTCGGGCCCGGCAGCGCCGCCTCGACCGGATGGGCCAGGGGATCGGCGAGGACGCGGCGGCGCAGCGCGTCGAGCCGCTCGTGCAGGCGACGGGCGTCGGCCGCGAGCGCGTCGTCCGCGGCCAGCGCGCCCAGCTCGCGGTCGAATGCTCCCATCCGGTCCGCCACCGCGTCCCACATCGTCGACACCGCCTCGACCACCGCGGCGACGGCGTCGAACGCCGCCGTCATCGCGGCGAGGACCGCGCCGGGGGTCGTCCGTTCGGTCCGGTGCGTCGGCCCGAGCAGGCCGCGCTCGGCGAGCCCCACCTCCTCCTCGACGACCAGGATCGACTCGCCCAGCAGGGCGTCGGTCATCTGGGCGAGCGCCGCGGGACCGGCGCGGCGGCCCGCGCCGCGGGCCTCGCGGGCGCGGTCGACCGCGGCGCGGTAGAGCCCGAGGTCGCGATGGAGGGCCGCGACGGTCGCCAGGGTCTCCGCGCGCCGGCGGGCGGACACGCCGGTGAAGCCGCCCGGGAGCAGCAGCGCATAGCCCGGGTGGTGCTCGAGCGCGACCAGGGATGCCGACGCGCCCGCGACGGCGGCCTCGGCCTCGGCGAGGGCCGCGTCGGCGGCGGCCTGACCCAGGACGGCCGGGGGAACGGGAAGGGAAGGAGCCATAATGATCATCCCCGGTACCGGGCCACGGGAGGGCCGGGCGGGACCACGGTCGTCCCGCCGGTCGCGTTCAGCGTCGGCGTCGCGGCGTAGATCCGGGCCCACGTCCCGTCGGTACGCATCCGCTCGAGCACGGCGTTGACGAAGCGCACGAGGTCGGTGTTCTGCGGTGCCACCCCGATCCCGTAGGGCTCCGCGGCCAGGCCGGGGCCCCGGACGTCTGTGCGCGGGTCCTCCGCGGCGAACCCGCCGAGGATGGTGTCATCGGTGGAGATCGCGTCGACCTGCCCCTGCTGCAGCAGGACGAGGCAGTCGTTCTTCTCCGGCACCGTCACCGCCGTCGGGCGGGACGGGGCGGCGAGCAGCGTCGCGACCGACGTGCTGCCCTCGATGGAGCACACCGGCCGGTTCCCGAGGTCGGACAGCTGGCGGGCCGGAGAGATCTTCGGCACCAGCACCCGTTGTTGGGCGGCGTAGTACACCGAGGAGAACTCGATCTGGCGGCGACGTTCGCACGTGACCGTCATCGTCTGCACCACGAGGTCGACGTCGCCGGAGAGCAGGTTCGGGATGCGCTGCGTCGAGCTCTCCGTGCGCAGCCGGATGCGCTCGGGATCGCCGAGGACCGCCCGCGCCATCTCCTTGGCCACGGCCACGTCGAACCCGGCGAGGGTGTTCGTCGCGGGATCGCGATAGCCGAAGGGGTAGGTGTTCTGGTCGACCCCGACCACGAGCACGCCACGCTGGGCGATCCGCGCCATCGTCGATCCGGGGGGCAGTGCCGTCGGGGCGGGTGCGGGACCGGCGGGGGCGAGGCTCGCGACCGGGTCGGACCCGTCGGCGCACACCGACGGTGCGGCCCGCCCGGTTGCCGCCTCGTCCTGCGAGATCACCCTCGTCCCGGCGGGGACCAGCCGTACCGGCGCGAGCTGCGAGGGGAGCGGGGCCTGCGCCGAGCACCCGGCCAGCGCGGCCATCGCCGTGAGCCCGGCGAGGACGACCGGTAGGGCCCGTCCGGCCAGGGGACGCCGGCGCATCACCGGTACTCCTGCAGGCGCGGCCACAGCCCGGCGACGACGCCACCGACGGCCACGAGCGTGAGGACGACGACGCCGAGCGCGAGCAACGTCATGGCCGCCGACGCGGCGGAGGCGTCGGTGGCGGCGCTCTGCCCGGTGGCGTCGATCGCCCTCCCGAGTGCCTCCCCGGTCCCGGCGACGGTGGCCGAGCCGCCGCCGGGGGCCGAGGACAGGGCGAGGACGACGGCCTCGTCGACATTGCCCGCCGCGTCGAGCGACCGGACCCGGTTGTGGACGGTGATCGCCGCGTAGGCCGCGGTGCGGGCGTCCGCGAGGTCGGCGGCCACCCCGGGGTCGTCCGTCGCCTCCTGCGCCTGCTGCAGGTCGCCCCGCCAGCCGAGGTAGCGCAGCGACCGGTCTGTGTAGCTGGCTTCGTAGGAGGCGCCGGCCCCGCGCGCGACGAGGGTCAGGATGTCGTCCCCGCGCGACTGCAGAACCGCGAACCGCGAGGCCACCGCGCCGCGGTTGGGGGTCGATCCGTGGCCGGCGGCGGAGTGCATGAGCAGCGACGCCGCGCCGACCGCGGCGACACCCCAGACCAGCGCCAGACCGAGGGCCGCGGCCGCGAGCACGAGACCCGGCGTCACGCGCCGTTTGGTCGTGCCGGCCACGCGACGGTGCAGCGCGACGACGGCGACGAGCGCGCCGGCCACGGCGAGCGCGGCGAGCACGGTGACGGCGTCGCCGTCGGCGACGGCCTGCTGGTCCGCGAGCTCCGCCGACTGCTCGTCGTAGATCGCGCGTGCCGCGGGGAGCAGCGTCGTCTGCAGGAACGACGACGCCTCGCGCAGGTAGCCCGCGCCGACCGACACGCGCTGCCGGTCGAAGGTGCGCGCGGTCTCGACGGTGCCGGTGTAGACGGGGAGCCCGGTCGCGAGCCGGGTGGCCGGATCGTCGGCCGCGCTCGCCGGCACGGCCGTGGCTCGGGTCGCCGCGGCGAGCGCGGCACCCGCGGCGGTGATGTCGGTCTGGTAGCGCAGCCGGACCTCGGGCGGCTCGGCGCTGCCGGCGAGGAACCCCTCGGCCGCGGCGGCGTCGGCGTCGGAGAGCGCCCGGTAGAGCTCCTGCGCCGCCGCGGTGAGCGGACCCGAGCGCGTCACGACGTCCGACGACGCCGCGTCGACGCGCAGCACGGCGACGAGCGCGAGCGCGCCGGCCAGCAGGACGAGGACGACGGTCGCGGCCCCCGCGACGGTCAGGCGCCCCACGCGGGTGCTCCGCGCGAGGTCGGCGGCATCGCGCGCACGCCCGACGAGCTGGGCACGCCGGGGCCGGGTGTCGTGCTCGGGCCGTACAGGTGCCGGGGACGTCTCGGCGGTCGTCGCCATCGCTGCCCCCCTCCCCCCGGACGGGGGATCACGTTACCGGAGGCACCCGGCCCGCGATCCGGGTCCGACCCCGTGGGTCAGGTCCAGCCGTAGTCCCGGCGCAGCTCGTCGGCGATCCGGTCGAAGCGCTCGACGGGCACGACCGCGCCCTCGCGGCGGATGCGGTGCTCGGGCACCTCGAGCACGCGGTCGAGGCGGACGTAGGAGTCCCGGCCCTCGCGGTCCCAGGGGCCCGACCCGATGGGGGTCCAGTTGTGGTCGTCGGCCCGGTGGCCCTGGCTGGACAGCATCAGCCCGAGGAGCCGGTCCTCGCCCGCCCGGCCCACCACCAGCACCGGGCGATCCTTGCCCTGCGAGGTGTCCTCCTCGTAGGGCACCCAGGTCCAGACGATCTCGCCGGGGTCGGCGGCGCCGTCCATCGCGGGGGCGTAGGAGATGCGGCGCGCTCGTTCCCCGGAAGGCACTGAGCGCACGCCCTGGTCCCCGCGCCCGGGCTGCCCACCCCACTCGCCCCACTCGGCCCACTTGCCCCGGCCATCGCCCGACCCGAACTGCCGCAGCAGGTCCAGCCCGGCCTGCCACGCCCTGCCCACGAAGTCCCGGACGCCTGCCACGGCCGCACAGCATGCCCGGACCGCGGGGCGGGCCGACCCACCCCTCCCGCCCGCGCCGCGACGGTCGCTGCGCACGACGTCGGAATGCGGGAAGGTCCCGTGGCGTGGACGTCCTCCTGCTCGTGGTCGCCGCGATGCTCGTCGCGGTCCTGCTCGTCGGCGTCGGCGACCGGCTCCGCCTGCCGTGGCCGGTGCTCATGCTCGCCGCCGCGGCGGTGTTCGTGCCGGGGAACGAGGCGCCCGACATCGACCCCGGGCTCATCGCGCCACACCGTCGAGGACTCCCGCTCGGCGCGTGGCCACGCCTCTTCGGCGCATGGACCAATCGGGTGTCGAATGCGGGTGAACCGTCGGCGTGTCCCCTGCGGACCCTGGCGGCCTGGTCGTATGGGCACGATGATCCCGCTGTCCGAGAGGAGCGAGTCCATGATGTCGCAGGGCGCGCCCTCCCGCCGCCCGCGCCACGCCACTCCCGACCGGCGCGCACGGCGGCGCGGCGGCGGGGCCGGGGTGGTAGCCCTCGCCGCACTGGCCGTCGTTGCAGTCGGGGGCACCGGCGCCGTCGTCGGCGCCATGGCCATGGCCTCGGCGGACGACACGTCGGGGGCCGCCTCCTCGTCGCCGGTGACGGTACCGCCCGCCCCGTCCCCGAACGGTGCGAACGGTTCCGCCGACGCCTCGCTGCCTTCTCGCCCGACGATGCTCGCGCGGGTCGTCCGCGTAGACACCGGCGAGGAGGTCACGGTCGACGTGGGGGGCCGGACGCTACCCATCCGGATTCTCGGCATCGACGCCCCCGACGACGCACGGCCCGGCGTCCCCGCGCAGTGCGGCAGCGCCGAGACCCTCGCGTTCGCCGACCAGCGGATGTCGGGGCAGATGGTGACGCTCGTCCCCGACCCCACCGTCCCGGAACTGGACGAGCAGGGGCGGCGCCTGGCCTACGTTGTGTTGCGGACCCAGCTGAGCTACACCGACGCCGCCCTCATGGCCGGGGTGGCGCGGGTCGAGAAGTCCCGCGCCCTCTGGTACTCCGACGTCTTCGCCAAGGAGCAGACCGAGGCCGCCGCCGCCCGGCGCGGCATCTGGGGCGACCCTTGCCGGGCGAACCCCGCCGGATAGAGCACCCGCGTCCGGCTCCTGCGCTCACAGTGCCGATCGCGCGGCGCCGAGCAGCCGACCGAGCAGGCCGGGGGACCGGACGCCGCTGGTCGACGGCGTCCCGGTGCTCGGCTCGGTCGGGACCGCGGTGGGGGAGCTTGTCGTCGTGGAGGTCGATGTGCTCTCGACGACCGGAGGCGCCGAGGAGCGGGGGGTCGACGAGCGGGGGGTCGAGGACGGCGAGGCGACGGCGACCGGTTCCACCGACGGTCGCGAGGCGGGCACCGTGCTCGCGCCGCGACCGTCGGTCCCGGCCGGGCGCCCGTCCCCGCTCGGCGGGGTCGAACCCGCGCCGCCCGCGCCGCCGGCGGCGACCGGACCCTCGGGACCGGTCGGTGCGGGAGGGACGGGGACGACGCTCTGGGCGGGCACCGCGGAGACGGCGGGTGGTGTGTCGGAGGCGATCTCCTCGACGGGCCACGTCGAGGCGAGCACCACGCTGCCGGCGAGCAGGGCCGTGACCGCGGCCGCGGCGGCGAGGAGCAGACCCCGTGGCACGGGCGGCCGGGTCGGGTGCGCCGGAGCGCGGGGCGCGATCGTCGGGGTGGATGAGACAACGGAGGCGGAGGCCGCCGGATCCACCGCGAGGGCGGCCCGCCGCAGCGCGACGGTGACCTCTCCCGCGAGGGGTCGCGCCGCGGGGTCGGGGGCGAGCATCCGGTCGACGACGCCGCGGAGCGCGTCGGGCACCTGCTCCGGGCGTTCCGCGTCGGGACCGTCGGGACGGCCGGTCAGGGAGGCCACGAGCACGAGGCCGAGGGCGTGCACGTCGGCGGGCGATCCCGCGGACTTCTCGTCCTCGCCCTCCTGCTCGGGGGCGAGGAAGCCCGCGGAGGAGCGGGCGGTGACCGCGGCGAGACCGGTGTCGGCGAGCCGGGCCCGGCCGTCCTCGTCGAAGAGAACGTTCCCGGGGGCGACCGCGAGGTGGGCGACGCCGGCGCGGTGCGCGTGATCGAGTGCGTCCGCGACGGCCGCGGCACAGACCAGCGCGTCGACGAGGTCCAGGGGGCCGCGGGCGATCCGGGAGCGCAGGTCCCCCCCGCCGGACGGGTCCGTCACGATCACGGCGCGGGGGCCGCCGTCCGCGTGCTCGTCGAGCTCGACGTCGATGACGGGGACCAGGTGGGGATGGTCCAGTGCGGCGAACCGGCCGAGGTCGCGCCTGCTGTGGGGGACGACGGACACGATCTTGATGACCGCGGCGCGGTCGAGGAGGTCGTCGTGGGCGCGGTGGACGACCGATCCCGCGCCGCGTCCGATGACGCCGAGGAGGCGGAACCGGGCGGCGAGCCGGGAGGGCAGGCGCACCGGCTCGACCTCGGTCATACCGTCCCGCCTCTCGCCCACGTCCCCGTGGTGGAGACAGCGCCCTCGTACCCCTCAACGGCCCAACGATCGCCGAGGTGCGACGGTGCGGACCCGGTCGTCATCACATCGATACCTCGCACCTCCCCGGATGGGTCGGGGTGCATTGACACCGGAGGTCGTCAGGAGTAGAGGTAAGTGCCGGGCGCCACGCTGCGCGAGGCGACCTGCGCAGGTTCCGGGCCCGGGGCGCATACCTCGCCGAGGGCGCCGACCCGCCCGCGGTACCCTATTTGGTCATGCCCGCACCATGGCTCGTCCCCGGTTCGAGGTCCGGCGCTGGTCACAGCCCGTGACGGACGACCCCGGGGGACGCTCACCTGCCCTCGGGCCGACGTGCCCACGACCGCTCTTCGATCCCCTGGACCCCAACTCCCATGAAGATGATCTACGGACATCGCAGCTTCCGTCCGGTACTCGGCCCCCCGATGCCGCCGGCCCTCGCCCGCATCCCCCTCGTGGAGCTCTGCACCTGCAAGCACCCCCGCGAGTCGCACGAGCACTACCACCTCGCCGACGACTGCGCCCAGTGCGACTGCCGCCGCTGGGTGCGGTGGGAGCCCGCGGGCGTCTGACTCCGGCGGGTTCTCCGGTTCGTCCCTTTCGCGCGGTTCGTCGAAGTCGTCACGTCTATGCTGGTCCGGTGGACTCCCCCTCGGGCCCCCGCGCGGCCGGATCGCGAGCGCTCGTGGTCGGGGCCGGTGTCGGAGGCCTCGCGGCGGCACTGTCGCTGGACCGCGCGGGCTGGCAGGTCCTGGTCTGTGAGCGTGCACCGGCCCGCCGCACCGGCGGCTACTTCGTCCGGCTCGCACCTTCCGGGCTCGACGCCGCGTCGCGGCTCGGGGTGGACGGGGTCCTGCACACCCGGCTCCCGGCCGACGGCGTCATCACCGGGGTCGACGGTCGGGGCCGGACCGTGTCCCGCGTGGACGCCTCGCTGTCCGACGACGGGGTGAGCCTCGCCCTCGTGCGCAGCGACCTGGAGCGCGCGCTGTGGGCGGCGCTGCCCGACGCGGTGGAGGTCCGCTTCTCGACCGGGCCGCTCGCGATCCACCAGGGCCCGCTCGTCGACGTCCCCGTGCGGGTCCTGCTCGGCGATCCCGCCGCCACCCCCGGCACCTACGCCGAGGACGTCGACCTCGTCGTCGGGGCCGACGGGGTGCGCTCGACGGTGCGGGGCCTCGTCTTCGGGCCGGAGGGGGAGTTCCGGCACGAGTTCGACCACGTCGTCGTGTCGGCCGTACTGCCGCGCCTGCCCGGCCACCTCGTCGAGGGTGACTACGTCGTGCTCGTCGAACCCGGGCGCACCGCGCACCTCATGGCCATGTCGGGTCATCGTCCCGTTGTGTTCTTCACCTACCGCGCCGACCGCCCGGAGCTCGCCGGGGCGGGGGCGTCCGGCGAAACGGTCGCGGATCTGCGCGCCGTGTACGGCGACTTCCGCGGACTCATGCCCGAGATCCTCGCCGGCGTCGAGGAGGCGGGTACCACCCACGCCGACACGGTCGGCCAGATCCATCTCGAGCGCTGGAGCCGGGGCCGCGTGGTCCTGCTCGGCGACGCCGCCTGGTGCCCGACGCTGTACTCGGGGTACGGCTCGGCGCTCGCGCTGAGCGGTGGGGAGGCGCTGGGTCGCCACCTCGCCGAGCGTCCCGACGATGTGATCGGCGCGCTCGGACACTTGGGAGCGCGCCCAGCGGCCCGGCGCCGACCAGGCGCGCGTCGCGGCCCGCCGGGCCCGCCATTTCTTCCTCCCGGGCAACCGCACGGTCGCCGCCCTGCGTGCGACCGCGATGCGCGTCGCCTCCGTCGCGCTCGTCGCGCGGCTGCTGCGCACCGCCGGAGCGATCGCCGGCCACCTGCGCCGGCCGCGTCCGTCGCCCCCCGCGCGTGGACGCCCCGGTGCGCACCCGACCGTGGCACCCGCGTCCCACTCCGTGGCGGAGTCACCGTCCCCGGCGGTCGGCGTGACCGTCACGTGACCGGTCCGGTCGCTACGCTGACCGCACGCGGTCGATGCCGCCGCCGGAAAGGATCGAGATTCTCCTGATGCCCTCCCGATCGGACGCCCTCGCACACCGTCCCCTGCTCGCGCGCCTGGCCGACCCGCTGGGCGTGACGCGGGCCCTCCTCGACCGGGTGGACCCCTCGCGCCACCGCGGCCGTCGGGTGTGGCGCGGCGACCGGCGCCTGCACATCGGCGTCCCCGGCGTCGGGCGGGAGTCGGGTGCGGAACTGGTCCGGGCGGTCGAGAAGGCACTCGCCGCGCACCCCGCCGTCGACTGGGCCACGGTCAACGCGGCGCTCGGGGTGGTGGTGGTCGCGCTGGCGGCCGGCGACGCCGACCCCGAGGCCGAGGCCGCCACCGACATCACCGGCCCGGGCGGCCCCACCGGGACCGACGAAGTCGTCGACGACCTGGTCGACATCATCGAGATCCTCGAGGAGCAGGAGGACGCGGACCCGGTGCACAGCGGGCCCGCCGGTACGCTCCCGCAGGCCGTCACCGCCCTCGCGGCGGACGTGGCCGGGCTGGGGGTCGCCGGGATCGGCCGGATCCTGCGGCGGACGCCCCTGCCGGTCGAGCTCGCCTCGCTGGCGTCCTTCCTCGACCACCAGCCACGCCTGCGCTCGGCCGTCGAGCGCTCCCTGGGGCGTCGCCGGGCCGACGTGGTACTGGCCCTCACCAACGCGGCGGCGCAGGGCCTGGGTCAGGGGTCGACGGGTCTGCTCGTCGACGCCGCGTACCGGGTGCTGCAGGTCGCCGAGGAACGCGCGCGCGAGCAGGGCTTCGCCACCGCGGAGCCCCGGCTCCTGGGCTCACCCGGGGCCGTCGCGGCCGAGGCCGACGACGGCGCGGTTCCCGACTCCCGACCCGTACCGCTCCCGCCGGGCCCCCTGGAGCGCCACGGCGACCAGGTCGGCTGCGCCGCGCTGGGCGGCTTCGCGGCCACGCTGGCGCTCTCGGGCAACCCCCGGCGCGCCGCGGGCGTCGCGCTCTCGACGCTGCCCAAGGCCGGCCGAATGGGGCGCGAGGGGTTCGCGACCACCTTCTCCCGGATCCTCTCGCGCCGAGGCGCGCTCGTCGTCGAACCGAGCGGGCTGCGGCGGATGGACCGCATCGACACCGTCGTGCTGGACTCCTCGGCACTGACCACCGGGTCGCTCATGCTCGGCGACCTCCTCCTCGTCGAGGACGCGGCGGACCCGTCCGCCGAGGCGACGGTCGAACGGCTGACGCCGCTGGTGCACGAGCTGTTCGACCCGGCCGATCCGCTGCGCACCGTCGTGGACCACGACGGGTCGACGGTGCTCGCCCCGCTCGCCGACGACGCGGGCGACGCGGAGGACGCCGGCGCGGGCCTCGCCGAGACCCTCCGCGCCGACGGTGCGACACTCGTGCTCGAACTCCTCGTCGACGGCCGCCCGGTCGCGGTCGTCGGGGCCCTGCCGGAGCCGGCCGCCGCGGCCGAGGCGCTCGCCGCCGCCACCCGCCGGGCCGGTCTCGCGCTGGTGATCGGCTCCGAGGAGCGCGGCAGCGGCTCGGTCGCCGACCGGGAGGTCGACGGCGGCCCCGGTCTCGCGGGCGCGGTCCGCATGCTGCAGGCCGAGGGGGCCGGCGTGCTCGTGGTCTCGCGCGAGCGGCGAGCGCTCGCCGCGGCGGACCTCGGCGTCGGCGTCGCCCGCCCCGACGGCACCGCCGCGTGGGGCGCACACGTGTTGGTGGGCGACGACCTCACCACCGCGGCCCTGCTCATCGAGGGCGTCAAGGTGGCCCGCTCGGTGTCCGGGCGCGCGGTCACCCTCGCCCGGGTCGGTTCGCTGCTGGGCGCGGCCATGGCCACCGCGGGCACGGCCCCGCGCGGATCCTCGCTCGCGGGCCTGTCGGTGAACGGCGCGGCGGGCGTGGCCCTCGGTGCCGGCGTGTGGTCGGCCTCCGAGCTGGGGCGGCGCACGGTGGTCCCCGGGGTGTCGCGGACGCCCTGGCACGTCATGCCGGTCGGCACGGTGCTGGCCCGGCTCAACACCGACGCCGGCGGCCTGTCCGACGCGGAGGCGTCGCGGCGGTTCCGGGAGGACCCGGCGGCCGCCGAGGACACCCCGCCATCGCTGGGCCGCACGTTCGTCGACGAGCTCAACAACCCGCTGACGCCGGTGCTGGCCGGCGGCGCCGTGCTCTCCGCGGCCATCGGCGCGGTCGCCGACGCGGCCATCGTCATCGGGGTCACCGCCGCGTCGGCGCTCCTCGGCGGGGTGCAGCGCGTCGTCACCGACCGCGCCGTCGCCGGGCTCCTCGAGCGTTCCTCGACCCGGACCCGCGTCCTGCGCGACGGGCGCCCGCGCGGCGTCACCGCCGAGGACGTCGTGGTCGGCGACGTCGTCGAGCTCGGCGCCGACGACGTGGTCCCCGCCGACTGCCGGGTCCTGGGCTCCGACGGCCTGGAGCTCGACGAGTCCTCGCTCACGGGCGAGTCGTTGCCGGTGGTGAAGTCGGCTTCGCCGGTGATCGCCCGCTCGGTCGCCGACCGCCGCTCGATGCTCTACGAGGGCACCACCGTGGCCACCGGGCACGGCCGCGCGGTCGTCGTGGCCACCGGGTCGTCCACCGAGGTCGGACGCTCCACGGCCGCCGCCCGCGCGAACGCGCCCGTCGCCGGCGTCGACGCCCGGCTCTCCGACATCACGCGGATCACGACGCCACTCGCCATCGCCTCCGCCGGCGCGGTCGTCGCCGCGGGCGCGGTGCGCGGCCTGCCGATGCAGCAGAACCTGCACTCCGGCGTCGGGCTTGCGGTGGCGTCCGTGCCCGAAGGCCTGCCGTTCATCGTCTCGGCCGCCCAGCTCGCCTCGGCCCGCCGCCTATCCGTCGAGGGCGCGCTGGTGCGCAACCCGCGGACCATCGAGGCCGTCGGCCGCGTGGACGTCTTGTGTTTCGACAAGACGGGGACCCTCACCCAGGGCCGGCTCGCGCTCTCCGCGATCTCCGACGGGGTGAAGCTGCGGCCCACCGACCGGCTCCGCAAGCGCCAGCGCCGGGTGCTCGCCGCGGCGCTGCGGGCCACGCCGCGCCCGACGCCGGGGGAGCGCCTGGCCCACCTCACCGACCGGGCCGTGGTCTTCGGAGCCCAGTCCTTCGACGTCGACCCGGCCCACAAGCGCAGCGGCTGGTGGCCGGTGGCCTCGCTCGACTTCGACCCCAGCCGCGGCTATCACGCCACGCTCGGCGACTTCCTCGGCGACGACGGCCCGCGGCGGCTGATCTCGGTCAAGGGCGCACCCGAGGTCGTCATCGCGCGGTGCACCGACGAGGACGGGATCGAGCTCGACGACGCCGCGCGGGCGAACCTCGTCGAGCACACCGAGCTGCTCGCCGGGCAGGGCATGCGCGTGCTCGCCGTCGCCGAGAAGGTCGTGGACGAGGTGACCGACGACGAGGTGACCGACGACGACGTCTCCGACCTGCGCTTCGTCGGGTTCGTGGGCTTCACCGACCCGGTGCGGGCGGGGGCGCAGGCCTCGGTCCGCGACCTACGGGAGGCCGGGGTCCAGGTCGTCATGATCACCGGCGACCACCCCAGCACCGCGGAGGCCGTCGCGTCGGAGCTCGACGTGCTCAACGGGGGCATCGTCGTCACCGGTGCGGAGATGGACGCCCTCGACGACGACGCGCTCGACGCGCTGCTGCCGACGGTGGGCGTGATCGCCCGCGGGACGCCGGCCCACAAGGTCCGAGCGGTCCTGGCCTTCCAGCGCCTCGGGCGCACCGTGGCCATGACCGGCGACGGGGCGAACGACGCCCCGGCGATCCGGCTCGCCGACGTCGGGATCGCCCTCGGGCGCCGCGGGACGCCGGCGGCGCGCGCGGCCGCCGACCTGGTCGTCACCGACGACCGCCTCGAGACCATCCTCGCCGCGCTCGTCGAGGGCCGGGCGATGTGGGCGTCGGTGCGCGAGGCGATCGGCGTCCTCGTCGGGGGCAACCTGGGCGAGATCGCGTTCACGGTGCTGGGCGCGACCACGACCGGGGTCTCGCCGCTCACCGCGCGCCAGCTCCTGCTGGTGAACCTGCTCACCGACCTCGCCCCGTCGCTCGCCCTCGCCGTCCGCGCGCCCGCTCCCGCGGCGGCGCGGACGCTGCTCGCCGAGGGGCCCGAGGCCTCGCTCGGGGAGGCGCTGAACCGGGAGATCGCGCTGCGGGCGGTGGCCACGGCGGGGGGCGCGACGCTGGCCTGGGTGCAGGCCAGCGCGCTCGGCAGCCCGGCGCGCGCCCGCACGGTCGCGCTGGCCGCCCTCGTCGGCACCCAGCTCGGCCAGACCGTCGTGGCGGGGGGCTCACCGAGCCCCGCCGTGCTCGCGGCGAGCGTGCTGTCCGCGGGTGCGCTCTTCGCCGTGGTGCAGACGCCGGGGATCAGCCAGTTCTTCGGCTGCACCCCCCTGGGACCGATCGCGTGGGGGCAGGCGGCGGGGTCGGCGGCCGTCGCCACCGCTGCCTCGGTCGCGGGGCCGGTCCTCGTGCGGCGCTACGGACCGGTGCTCGTCCCGGACGGTTCGCCCCAGGCGGAGTGGGTCGCTCGTCTCGTCGAAGCGCGCGACGCTGCCGGTCGCGGTTACATGGAACTGCAGGAACGCACCGCCGCGGCGCTGCGCGGATGACCCCGGGCGGGACGACCCGGGTGGGACGCATCCGGAAGAGGTGACGCGACGCCGCGTCACCTGTGCGTTTGTGCAGGTCCGTCCGAGGGAAGATGTGCCAAGACCACGGCGTGCAGGCGCGCACGCCGACTCGAGATCAAACGGAGTAGAGCATGGCCGACCGTGAGGTCCAGCCCACCGACGACGGCTGGCAGGTGACCAAGAAGGGCGCCCAGCGCGCGAGCGCCAAGGCGCCCACCCAAGCCGAGGCCGTGACCCGGGCCACCGAGATCGTGGCCAACGACGGTGGCGGCAAGGTCGTCGTCCACGGGACCGACGGCAAGGTCCGTGAGACCCACACCGTCGCCGCGGGCGCCGATGTCGCGCCGGAGGCGGCGAAGGCCACCGCGAAGGCCACCGGGGAGGGCGTACGGGCGAACGCGCAGTCCGCGCGCGACAAGGCCGCGAACACGGGCTCGACGATCGCCGACGATGCGTCGGCCACCGGGAAGAAGATCGCCGACCGGGCCGAGACCTCGGCCACCAAGGTGGCGGCGCAGGCCGAGGCCGGCGCCTCGGGCGTCGCCGAGCAGGCGAAGGCGGCGGGCGACGGCGACAAGAGCGTCGAGACGGCCACGAAGGACGCCGCCGCGATCGCGCAGACCACCGGCGAGCAGGTCGCCACCGAGACGTCCCGGGCCGGCGAGCGGATCGCGAAGGACACCGCGCGGGCGGGCAAGCGCGCGGGTCACGAGGTCGCGGCGACCGCGGACGACGCGGGCGCGTCGATCGCCCGGGGCGGCGACCGGGCCGCCACCGTGGGTGCGGGCGTCGATGCGGAGCTGACCTCGGCGGGCGACAGCGCCGCCGCCAAGACGGGTGCGGCCGCGGAGGCCCGCGCGCAGAAGGTCGACGCCGCCGTGGACCAGGCGACCCGGCAGGTCCGCGCGAGCGCGCCGTCCTACAACCCGGTGCGCATCGCCGGGCAGGTGGCGCAGGTCGCGGTGCGGACGGCGTTCAGCGTCACCGGCGCGGTGTTCTCCACCGGGGGGCAGGTCCTGCAGTTCGCGACGCGCAAGGTCACCGGGCGCTGATCCGGACGCGGCCGATCCGGACACGCGAACGCCACGGGCCCGCGCCCTCCTGTGCGGAGGGTGCGGGCCCGTGGCGTCGGTGGAGGCGGTCGTTCCGGGTGGTCCTTAGGTCGTGGGCACGCCGGCGCGCAGCGACGCGCGACGCATCGCGCGGCGGTCGTCCTCACCGGTCCCGCCCCAGACACCGGCCTCCTGGCCGGTCTCGAGCGCCCAGTCGAGGCAGGCCGTCCGCAGGGGGCACGTGCCGCAGACCGCCTTCGCGGCGGCGAGCTGCTCGAGCGCCGGGCCGTGAGCTCCGACGGGGAAGAACAGTTCGGGATCGTGGTCGCGGCACGCCGCGAGCTCCCAGTTCATGGTCCTGCGGTCCTTTCGAGGTCTCGGGATCGTGCGCGGAGGTCATACGGCTCGTACGGGTCATCTGGTTCGGCGAGGCCGGCGCGGTTGCTCCCCGCCCGGGGAGCCGGACGACCGGGACGGTCGACCGCCCCCATCGGCAAGAGCCACCGGTGGGTCATCAGGTAGGACGCGACCGGTGCCCGTGCGGTTCCCAGGAGAACCCACATACTCCGACCGGCGCCACCGACTTACCGCGCACCGCCCCGTACCAACGACCAACGACGAGGAGCCGATGCGTCGTTCCCGCACGAGGCGTGATCTTCATCACGTTCGTCACCGCGCGGGGAGGAGACGGCGCCCGGCCATGACGATCATACGGATGCGTCCCGGGGCGCGGGGTCACACCGCGGTGTCGGTGGTCACGGCTCGGGGTCACCGCTGCGGGCGCGTCAGCGCGCCCCGCGATCCACCGCGTCGAGGACGACCGCACGCAGACCGCCCGCGACGTGGGTGGCCCGCTGCCGTGCGGCGCCCGTCGCCCCCGCGAGGACTCGCGCGCAACCCTCGGCGACGAGGTCCGTGTCGTCGGCGGCCTCGAGGGCCGGAGCGACATGCGACCGGAGCGCGCCCACGACGACCTCGGCGGGCTCGGGGAGACCCGAGCGGGGATCGACGAGCATCCCGTGCGCGCCCGAGCGCGCCGCCCGCCAGTGGGCCAGCCGCAGCGCCTCCACCGGCGTCCCGGGCGGTGGGTCCCCCGCGGCCCAGGCCGTTGCTGCGGTGCTCACCAGCGCCCGCGTCAGCACGGCGACGAGCACCGCGTCGTCGACCGTGGCCGATACGTCCGCGACCCGGACCTCGACGGTGGGGAAGTGCTGGGCCAGCCGGGCATCGAAGTAGACCATCGCCTCGTCGAGGAGCGCGCCGCTGGCGAGCATCGCCTCCACCGTCGCGTCGTACGCCTCGACGGAGCCGAAGACGCGGGTGGGGCCGGCCGAGGGCCAGCGCGTCCAGACCAGGGAGCGGTAGCTCGCGTAGCCGGTGTCCGTTCCCCGCCAGTAGGGCGAGTTCGCCGCGAGCGCACGGAGCACCGGTAGCCACACCCCGATGCGGTCCAGGACGCCGACGCCCTCCTCGCGCGAGGAGACCTCCACGTGCACGTGCTGCCCGTTCGTCAGCTGGGCCGACGCGATCGCCCCGAACCGCTCGGTGATCTCGGTGTAGCGACCGGGAGGCGCCGTGGTCGGCCCCGGCGAGATCGGGGAGGTGGCGAGGGCGGCGACGGCCGCGCCGCGCCGGCGGGCGGCGCCGGTGGCCCGGTGCCGGCGGGCGCGCAGCTCCGCGGCCAGCTCCGCGGCTTCGGTGTGGGGCGTGCTGCCCGTCTCGACCTGCTCGGGGCGCATCTCCCCGTCGAGCTCCGCACCGGCGTCGGTGTCGAGGACCGACCCCGCGAGTCCGAGGGGTACCCCGGAGACGGGATCGACGAGCAGCAGCTCCTCCTCCACGCCCATCGGTCGCACGGGCTTCAGTGTGCCGCCCCGCACCGGCGAAGGGGTTGACCCGCCTGCATGCCGGTCATCCCTTGTGGTGCGCTTCGGTGACGGTGACGGGTGGGTCCACTGCGACGGGGGCCACCCCCACTGGGGTCGGCACGGGGCGGCCGGGCTGCTCGTGACGCACGAGGCGGCGGGCGGGCTGGTCCTGCTGGCGCACCGTGCGGCGTGGAGCCACCACGGCGGCACCTGGGGCATCCCGGGAGGGGCCCGCGATAGCCACGAGTCGGCCGTCCAGGCCGCGTTGCGCGAGGCGTCGGAGGAGACCGGGATCGACCCGGGCGCCGTCGCCCTTGTCGACGAGTCCGTCGACGACCACGGCTCCTGGTCCTACGTCACGGTGCACGCCCGGATGGAGACCGACGAGCCGCCGGTGCTCGCGCCGAACGACGACGAGTCGACCGAGTTGCGCTGGACTCCCGTGGACGAGGTGTCGCGGCTGCCGCTGCACCCCGGTTTCGCGGCCTTCTGGGCCCTCCGACACAGGTCCTGACCCCTACCGCTACGAGGTGGGGACGGCGCTCTCCACCCGGTCCCGGCCCGCGCGCTTCGCGGTGAACAGCGCCGCGTCGGCCGCGAGGATCAGGTCGTCGAGGGTCTGGGCGCGTGTCGACGACGTGGCCACGCCCACGGACACGCTCAGGTTCGCGACGACGATCGGGCCGCGCACCGAGGGCGCTTGGATGGCGAGTGCCCCGACGTGGCGGCGGAGGCGCTCCGCGGTTTCCCTTGCACTCTCGTGGTCTGTGTCCTCGAGCAGGACGACGAACTCCTCGCCCCCGAACCGTCCCACGGCGTCGTCCTCCCGGACCGCGCGCACCAGGGTGTCCGCGACGGCGCGGAGCACCTCGTCGCCCACCAGGTGGCCGTGGGTGTCGTTGACGTCCTTGAACCTGTCGACGTCGACCATGAGGACGCTGGTCGACGAGCGCCGCCGCACCGCGCGCGCCAGGGTGCGCGTGGCCTCGGCGTGCCAGTGCGCCCCCGTCGACAGGCCCGTCTTCTCGTCGGTCTGCACCGCGCGCACGAGCTGCCGCAGGCGGGCGCTTCGGTGCATCGTCATCAGGGGCACGAGCAGGAGGGGGATGAGCCAGGGAGAGGTCGTCGCGAGCGCAGCCAGCACCACCCCGAGGGCCAGGGCTCCGAGATCGATCACGTGGTCGATCGGGGACCCGAGCCGCCGCAACCACGGAACCGTGGGGGAGGACAGGGAGATGACGACGACGACCATGCCGAGGTTCACAGCGGACCGGACCACGGCGGCCAGCACCACGAGGACCAGCGCCCACGACCCCGACGAACCGTCGAGGATGCCTCCGGTGGGGGCGAGCCGGAGGATCAGGTGGGCGGCACCCGTGGCGATCACGATCGTGGCCGCGGAGAAGACCCATCGGTGCACGACCGGTCGCCGGGATACGCGGAACCAGTAGTACCCGTGGGTGATGACGACGAGGAGGAGCGCCGGCCCGATGGGCAGCAGCAGGAGCCCGGCGAAGCTCCACATCCCCTTCAGGTCGACGTAGACCCGCCCGTCGGCGTTGACCTCGCGGAGACGTTCGACGTGGCGGGCGACCTCGCTGTGCACGGCCATGCCGGCCACGAGCAGGGCAAGGGTGACGAGGCCGTGTGTGGTGACCGGCTCCCCGACACCGAGCGCGATCCCGAGGACGACGGCGGCCACGTCGACCGCGAGCACGTAGGAGAGAACGGCCGCCCGGTTCGTCCAGAGCGACCACTGCTGGACCCGACGCAGCGGGCTCAGTGCCCGGTCCGCGGTCGGCGCATCCGGCCACCCTCGGCCGTCGGCCCTCGACGCCGGGGCTCGCCGCGTCCCCAGGAACAAGCAGCACCTCCTCGGCATCGGACCTTCGTCTGCGAGTGAAGACCGTACCGCGCCGGCCGGACCACACCGCGCAACCTGGTCCGATAGTGGCACTTCACCCGCTCGGCGGACGCCCGACCGTCGGATGGTCACGTAACGGAATAACGATCAACGTTAGCTATGTCAGCACGGGCCCAACGAGTGAACGACAAGGTTCACGCGGTGGGTCCTGCACACGCGCCGTGACCACGGTGTGGGTGCGGGCGCCCCGACCGGGGCGCCATCGCCGCTCGGACGGACCACACGGCGCGTCCGACCCATCCACGAGGAGACCTCATGGCCCCCGGAAATCCCCGCGACTGGAACTGGCACCGCGACTGGAACTGGCACCGCGACTGGAACTGGCACTGACTCTCCCTTCGGCGACACGCTGATCGCCGCGCACTTCCACGGAGCGCCGTTCCCCTCGGGGAGCGGCGCTCCGTCGCGCGTGCCCTGCCCGGGCGGCTGGCCGCGGTCAGGTCCCGGGGATCCCGTGCTCGCGGGCGAGGAGGCGTGCCCACGCCACCGCCAGCACGCCGGCGACCGTCAGACCGATCACCCCCGACGACGCGACCGCGGTGGCTGGCCCGCTCGACTCCGCGACCAGGCCGGAGACGAGAACGCCGATGCCCTGCGCCACCCGCAGCGCCGTCAGTGCGAGTCCGAAGGCCTGGCCGCGGTGCTCGTCGGGCACGGAGGCGACGAACAGCGCGTTCGCCGGCACCTGGTAGGCGCAGGCGACGCCCGACGCCGTCCACAGGACCACCAGCACCCCCAGCCCCGGATCGAGCGCGGAAGCGATCAACGGGGCGCAGGAGGCGATAGCGAGGACGCCGAGCAACCGGACCCGTACCGCCGGGGCGACGAGGCGGGTCACGACGAGGATCCCGACGACGGCCCCGAGCGGGTTGGCGGCCAGCAGCACCCCGACCGCCGCGGGGCCCGCACCGAGGGCCGCCGCATAGGGGGGCGCGAGCCCTTCCACCGTGACGACGAAGGCGGACACGCAGGCCAGCGCGACGAGCAGGCGGAGGCGCCGGTCGCCCCACACCACGCGCGTGCCGGCGCCGAGCCGGGCGGCCGGCGCGCGCGTCGTGCCGTGGGCCCGCTGCTCGGCGACCCCGAGCCGCAGCAGCGCTGCCGACACGACGAACGTCCCCGCGTCCACGGCGAGCGCGGGGGAGACCCCGACCGCGGCGACCAGCGGACCGCCCAGCGCGAACCCCAGGACCTGCGCGCTCTGATATGTCGTCCCGATGAGGGCCGACGCCACGACGTAGTGCTCGCCGCTCGCCACGTGCGGCAGGATCGCCGCTCGCCCGGCGTTGAAGGGCGCGCCGAGCAGCTGCACGGCCACGAGCAGGGTCGCGAGGACGGGCAGGGGAGTGCCCGGGACGGCCATGGCGCCCACGAGCACGGCGCGCGCCAGGTCGGTCACCACCATGACGGCCCGGCGCGGATACCGGTCGGCAAGACCGGAGAGCAGGGGCCCGGCGACCAGGTCCGGGAGGAAGGTCAGCGCGTAGGTCAATGCCGTGAGGGCGGCTGACCCCGTGCGACCGAAGACGAGGACCGTGAGCGCGACCCGGGCGACCTGGTCGCCGAGGACCGAGAGCAGCTGCGCCACCCAGATCGCGCGGACCTGAGGAAGCGCGAGGACATCGCGGAACCCCACGCGGTCCTTCTCGCCCTCGGTCACCCTCCGGTCACCCTACGCAAACCAGGCCGCGACACGCCGCCCTCCCGGGGAGCTGGCGCACCCGGGACCCACCGGGCACACTCCCTCCCGACACACCGCTCGCGAGGACGTTGGGGAAGACGCTTCTCGTCGAGGCCGGAGGTCAGCAGTTGAGCACCCGTGGCGTGGTCTACGTCCACTCGTCGCCGTCTGCGGTCAGTCCGCACGTCGAGTGGGCTCTGTCGGGCGTCCTGGACGCCCGCGTCGTGCTGTCCTGGTCCGCGCAGGACGCGGCACCGGGACTGGTGCGTGCCGAATGCTCGTGGACGGGGCCGGTGGGCACCGGCTCGAGGCTGGCGAGCGCGCTTCGTGCCTGGGGGATGCTCCGCTTCGAGGTGACCGAGGACCCGAGTCCCGGCACCGACGGCGAGCGTTTCAGCCACGTCCCCGGCCTCGGGCTCTGGCACGGCCGCACCAGTGCCAACGGCGACATCGTGCTCGCCGAGGACCAGGTCCGCGCGGCCCTCGCCGGCCCGGTCCCCCGCGACGCCCGTGATCCTCTCCGCGCGCGCCTCGACGAGCTTCTCGGCTCCCGGTGGGACGACGCCCTCGAACCGTTCCGGTGCGCCGGGGACGGGGCCGCCGCGAGCTGGCTGCACCGGGTCGGCTGACCCTCACAGTGGAGCCCCGCACGGTGGAGGGCCGGCCACGCGAGGGTCAGAGCGGGATGTTCCCGTGGTGTCCGCGGCCGGCCGGGGCCCCGGCCAGGGCCTCGACGAGGCGGGCGCGGCTCTCGCCGGGCTCCACCATCTCGTCGACGACGCCGATCGCGAGGGCCCGGGCGAGCCCGCCCGCGGTGCGTTCGTGCTCCTCGGCGAGGCGGGTGTGCAGGGCCTCGCGCTCGTCCTCGGGTGCGGCCGCGAGCTGCTTGCGGGCGAGGATGCCGACGGCGGCCTTCGCCCCCATCACCGCGACCTCCGCCTCCGGCCAGGCGAACACCGCGGTGGCGCCGAGCGAGCGGGAGTTCATGGCGATGTAGGCCCCGCCGAAGGACTTGCGGGTCACCAGGGTCGCGCGGGGCACGGTCGCCTCAGCGAACGCGTGCAGCAGCTTCGCGCCCCGGCGCACCACCCCGTCCCACTCCTGGCCGACGCCGGGCAGGTAACCCGGGACGTCGACCACGACGACGAGCGGGACGCCGAAGGCGTCGCACATCCGCACGAACCGGGACGCCTTCTCCGCCGACGGCGAGTCGAGGCACCCGCCGAGGCGCAACGGGTTGTTGGCGACGACGCCGACCGCCCGGCCGCCGAGGCGCCCGAGCCCGACCACGACGTTCGGCGCGTACCGCGCCTGCAGCTCCTCGAACCCCGAGCCGCCACCGTCCACGGGGACGTCGAGCAGCACCTCGAGGAGCGGGTGCACGTCGTAGGCACGCTTCTTGGCCTCGGGCAGCATCGCGCGCAGGTCGCGCGGTTCCTCGCCGGTGAGATCGGTGTCGAAGACGCCCGGCCGGGCGAAGAGCCCGGCGATACGGCCCGCCCGGGCCATGGCGTCGGCCTCGGACTCGGCGACGACGTGGACCACCCCGGATCGCTTTCCGTGGGCGTCGGGGCCCCCGAGACCCTCGGAGTCGACCTCCTCGCCGGTCACCGAGCGGACCACGTCGGGTCCGGTGACGAACACCCGCCCCGCGGGCGCCATGATCACCACGTCGGTGAGGGCGGGCCCGTACGCGGCGCCCCCCGCGGCCGGGCCGAGCACCACCGAGATCTGCGGGACGCGCCCGGACGCCCGGACCATGGCCGCGAAGACCTGCCCCACCGCGTCGAGGGCCTCGACGCCCTCGGTGAGCCGTGCCCCGCCCGAGTGCCACAGCCCGAGCACCGGGCAGCGCAGGCGGATCGCGGTGTCGATGGCCTCGACGATGTGGCGGCAGCCCTCCGAGCCCATGGCCCCGCCCATCACCGACCCGTCGGTCGCGTAGACGACGACGCGGGCGCCGTCGATGCGTCCGTGTGCGGCCATCGCACCCGAGGAGTCACCGGGGCGCAGGGGCGCGATGGTGCCCTCGTCGACCAGGGCGCCGATGCGCACCACGGGCGAGCGCGGGTCCGGACCTTCCGGGTCGCCGCCGACTCCCTTCCGACCCGTGGCGTCGGTCCGATCTCCCGGCCGGGCGTCGAGGGCGGTCATGGCGGTCTCCTCTCAGCCGGCGGTGACGGCGAGCGCGACGTTGTGGCCCCCGAAGCCGAACGAGTCGTTGACGGCGGCGTCGAGGGAGACCTTGCGGGCCTCCCCGGCGACGACGTCGAGACTCACGTCGGGGTCGAGGTCGGTGAGGTTCGCGGTGGGCGGGACCAGGCCCTCGCGCACGGACAGGATCGTGGTGATCGCCTCGACGGCGCCGGCGGCACCGAGGAGGTGGCCGAGCGACCCCTTGGGCGCGGTGAGCACGGGGTGCTCGCCGATCGACTTGCGCACGGCCACCGTCTCGGCGACGTCGCCGACGGGCGTCGAGGTGGCGTGGCAGTTGACGTGGCCGACCTCGGCGGGGTCGAGGTCCGCGGTGCGCAGCGCCGCGGCGATGGCCCGCGACTGGCCCGTGCCCTCGGGGTCGGGTGCGGTGATGTGGTGGGCGTCGGCGCTGGTCCCGATGCCCGCGATCCGGGCGTGGACGGTCGCGCCCCGGGCCGCGGCGAACTCTTCGCGCTCGAGCACGACGATGCCCGCGCCCTCCCCTAGCACGAAGCCGTTGCGGGCCGCGTCGAAGGGTCGTGACGCGTGCTCGGGGTCGTCGTTGCGTCCGGTGGCCATCGTGCGGGCTTGGCAGAAGCCCGCGAGGGTGATCGAGTGGATGCACGCCTCGGCGCCCCCCGCCACCACGACGTCGACCTCGTCGGCGGCGAGCATGCGCCAGCCCCAGGCGATGGCCTCGGCGCCCGAGGCGCAGGCCGAGACGGGGGCGTGGACGCCCGCCGCCGCACCGAGCTCGAGCCCGACGTGGGCGGCCGGGCCGTTGGGCATGAGCATGGGGATGGTTAGGACGGACACCTTGCGCAGACCCTGGGTCTCGAGGATGTCGTCCTGGCCGAGCAGGGTGAGCGCGCCGCCGATGCCGGTCCCGATGACCACGGCGAGCCGGAGCCCGTCGACCTTGCACGTGCCGCCCTCCACCGACGGGTAGTCGCCGAGGTCGGCGTGGGCCCAGGCCTCGCGCGCGGCCACCGTCGCGACTTGCTCGCTGCGGTCGAGGCGGCGGGCCTCGACCCGCCTGAGGACCTCGGTGGGTTCCACCGCGAGCTGCGCCGCGATGTGCACGGGCAGCTCGAAGCGCTCGGGCCAGTCGGCCGCGATGCGCGACACGCCGCTGCGCCCGGCCAGGAGGCCGTCCCAGGTGGAGGACACGTCGCCGCCGAGTGGGGTCGTCGCTCCCAACCCCGTGACGACGACCCCCCGGCCGGTGCCGCTCACGAGTGCGAGGAGATGTAGTCGACGGCGTCGTTGACGGTGGTGAGCTTGGCCAGCTCGTCGTCGGGAATCTTGACGCCGAACTTGTCCTCGGCCTGTACCGCGATCTCGACCATGGAGAGCGAGTCGATGTCGAGGTCGTCGACGAAGGACTTCTCGCCGGTCACCTCGGATGCGTCGACGCCGGCCACCTCCTCCACGATGGTCGCGAGGTCGGGCAGGATCTCTTCCTTGGTCGCCACGGGGGTCCTTTCCGCTGGGTGTTCTCGTGGGGTGGACGGGCCGGGAGCGGGAGCCCCCGGCCGGGAACGGGCGGGCGTCAGGGCAGGACCACGACCTGGGCCCCGTAGGAGAGCCCGGCGCCGAACCCGACGAGGAGCGCGACGTCGCCGGATCGCACGCGCCCGGCGGCGTGCATGTGGTCGATGGCCATCGGGATCGACGCCGACGAGGTGTTGCCGGAGTGCACGATGTCGTCGGCGACGCGCATGTCCTCCCGCGCGCCGTCCGTGCGCAGGCGTTTGGCGAGGGCCTCGACGATGCGCAGGTTGGCCTGGTGGGGTACGAGGACGTCGACGTCGGACGGGGTGAGGCCCGCGGCTTCGATCGCCTGCAGGGCCACCGGGGCGATCCGCGTGGTCGCCCAGCGGAACACCGCCTGTCCCTCCTGGCGCAGGAAGGCCTGCTCGTCGATGCCGATGGTCTCGACGAGGTCGCCGGCCGCCCCCAGCACCGGAGGGCCGACCCCCACCTCGTCCTCGGTCTCCGCCGGCCCGAGGACGGCTGCGCCCGCCCCGTCGGCGAAGATGATGCAGGTGCTGCGGTCGTCGAAGTCGAGCCAGGACGACAGCTTCTCCGAGCCGATGACCAGCACGTGGCGGGCGCTGCCGGCGCGGATCATGTCGGCGCCGAGGCCGGTGCCGTAGCAGAACCCGGCGCAGGCGGCGTTCACGTCCATCGCCGCGATGCCGTTGATCCCGATGCGGTCGGAGGTCTGCGCGGCGGCGTTGGGGATCGGGGCCGGCATCGTGCAGGTGGCGACGATGATCGCGTCCAGGTCGGACGGGGCGAGGCCGGCGTCCGCCAGGGCCTTGGATCCCGCCTCGGCACCCATGCTCACCACCGTCTCGGACTCGGAGGCGAACCGGCGCGACTCGATGCCGACCCGGCTGCGGATCCAGGCGTCGTCGGTGTCGACGCGGCGGGCGAGATCGGTGTTGGTGACCACGGTGCCGGGCTGGGTGCTCCCGAAACCGAGGATGCGGGCCCCGACGCGGGTCGGCCTGAGAGTGAGCTTCACGCGGCCCCGTCCGAGCTGGCGTCGAGGCGGGTGCCGCCGTGGGAGACGACGAGGTCGACGGCGTCGTCGAGCTGGTCGGGACCGTTGAGCGCGAGGGTCGTGGTGCCCGTGACCCGGCGCTTGAGGAGTCCCGTGAGCGTCCCGCCGGGGGTGAGCTCCAGGGCGGCGGTCATCTCGAGCCCGGCGAGGGTCTCCATGCACGAGTCCCAGCGCACCGAGCGGGTCACCTGCGCGACGAGGCGGTCGAGGTACTCCCCGCCGTCGGCGACCACGGTGCCGTCGGCGTCGGAGAGCAGGGGCCGGACCGGGTCGGCGGGCGAGAGCTCCTCGCGGTGCTCGGCGACCCAGGCCGCGAGGGCCTTCTCCGCCGGCGCCATGTACCGGGTGTGGAACGCGCCGGCCACCGGGAGCGTGCGCACCCGCGCGCCCTCCGGGGGCGCGGAGACCAGCGCCTCGACCGCGTCGGTGGCCCCGGCGGCAACGATCTGTCCGGTGCCGTTGCGGTTGGCGGGCTCGAGGTCGTGCTCGGAGAGGGCGGCGAGGACGGCGTCCGGGTCGCCGCCGAGGACCGCGGCCATCGTCGTCGGCTCCTGCGCGCACGCGGCGGCCATCTCGCGTCCGCGGACCGCGGCGAGCATGACCGCCCGGGTGGGGGACAGGACGCCGGCGACGGCCGCCGCGGCGAGCTCCCCGACGGAGTGGCCGGCGACCGGGGCCTCGACGGGGAGGGCGACCCGCTCGGCGAGGGCCTGGGCGGCGAGCAGGGCGCTCGCGACGAGCAACGGCTGGGTGACCGCGGTGTCGGCGATCTCGTCGGCGTCGGCGTCGACGCCCATGTGCACGAGGTCGATCCCGGCCGCCTCGGAGAACGCCGCGAGACGCTCATGCGCCCCGGCCCACTCCAGCCAGGCGCCCAGCATCCCCGGCTTCTGGGCGCCCTGGCCGGGCGCGAGGATCGCGATCACGACGCCACTCCATCACGCCCCCCGGCGGGCCAGGAGGCTCCGAGGCGACGAACTCTGCCGACGAATCCTTGTCGGGTTCCTACAATACCGGATCGACGGTCGGCGCATCGGCGGCGCCGCGGCGACCCAGCGGGGCAATGCCCGGGTGGCGTCGTTGCAGGTCAGGGGTGTCGAGCCGCCTCGTCCGGGTCGCGGAGGCGGTGCAGCGCGATGGCCATGCGCAACAACGCCGCCCCCCGGGCGTCGCCGGGGTGACGACCCGTGAGATCGGCCACGCGCCGCAGCCGGTACCGGACGGTGTTGGGGTGCACGAACAGCGCCCGCGCGCAGGCCTCGAGCACGCCCGCGTGGTCGAGGTAGGACTCGACGGTCTCGGTGAGGCCTCCGCCGGCCTCGCGCAGCGGGACCGCGATCTCGCGCAGCGCCTGCTCCACCGCGGTCGCGTCCCCGAAGAGGATGCGCTCGGGCAGGAGCTCCTCGGCCGCCACCGGTCGCGGCGCGGACGGCCACGCCACGACGGCGCGGTGCCCGGCGAGCGCCCCGGCCGCGCTGCGGTGGGCGTCGACGAGCCCGCCGACCGCGGGACCCGCGACGATCGGCCCCGGACCGAAGGCGGCGCCGAGGGCGGCGAGGCGCTCCGCGTCCGCCTCGCCGGAGAGGATCATGACCAGCCGAGCGCCGTGGACGCCGAGCAGGACCGTCGCACCCGCCCGGTAGGCGGCTCGGCGGACCGCGTGGAGCGGGTCGGGTGGCTCCTCGTCGGGCGGGTCGCCGACGAGGACGACGGCCGGCGTCGACGGGTCCCAGCCCAGGGCCGCGGCCCGGGACAGCAGCGCCTCCTCGGCGTCGCCGCGTACCACGGCGTCGACCACCAGGGCCTCGAGCCGCGCGTCCCACGCCCCCCGGGACTCCGCGGCGCTCGCGTAGACGGTGGCCGCGGCGAACGCGACCTCGCGTCCGAACCGCATCACCGCGTGCACGAGCGCCGTGCGCTCGGCGGCGTCGGCGGCGAGCTCGGGCATGCGCTGCTCGAACACCTCGATGGCGATGCGCACCAGCTCGACGGTCTGGCGCAGCGTCACCCGCCGGGCCAGGTCGGGCGGGGCGCTGCGGAAGGCCTCGGCCGTCAGGCTCGGGGCCTCCTCCGGGCTGCGGAGCCAGCCGACGAAGTTGGCCGCGCCGGTCTGGGTGACCAGGAGGACCCCGGCGCGCTGGTCGGCGGTGAGCCGGTGGAACCAGGGCAGCCGCTCGGACATGGCGGCGACCCCGGCTCCCGCGAGGCCTCCCGTGGCGAGCTCGATGCGCCGCAGCGTGTCCGTGCCCACCGCGTGTGGGGTCGTCGGCACCGCACCCGGGCCGGCGTGCGCCAGGTCGCTCACCCGCGCGAGCATGTCACGGGTGGACGGTCCCGAGGTGGTGCTGCGGCCGGGGCGCGAGCGTCCCACGACGTCCGCCGACGGGATCGTCTCCCGCCACGGCCTCTCCTTCGGCGCCCACTACGACCCCGCGCGCACCTCGTTCGGCGCGCTCGTCGCGCACAACGACGACACGCTCGCCCCCGGCGTCGCGTACGGCGTCCACGACCACCGCGACGTCGAGATCCTCACCTGGGTGCGGTCGGGGGCGATGCGCCACCGCGGACCGACCGGGGAGGAGCACATCGTGGTCCCCGGCACGCTCCAGGTGCTGGCCGCCGGGACGGGGTGGCGGCACGACGAGGCCTGCGCGGGCCCGGAGCCCGTCCGGCTGCTGCAGATGTGGATCGCACCGGGGCACGACGACCCGCCGCCCGGGCCCCCGGTCCTGCGCCACACGGTGGTGGATCTCCGGCCCGGACGCCCCGTGGTGGTGGCGGGAGGTGCGGGGGCGTCGCTGGCCCTGCAGCGCCAGGGGGTGACGCTGACCGTAATGCGCCTCGCCGCAGGGGACTCCGTCGCCGTGTCGTCGGCGGCGTGGCGGCATGTGCACGTAACTCGCGGGTCGGTGGCGGCGGACGGCGTCGCGGCGGGGGCGGGCGACACCCTCGAGGTGACCGGCGCCGGTCGCCTGGTGCTCGACGCCCGGGCGCGTGGCGCGGAGGTCCTGGTGCTCGCCACCGCCTCGCCTCCTTCAGCTCCGGTCGCACGAAAGGGGTGACCCGCCGGGGCGGGCCACCCCTTCCGAGGTGTGATGACCGATTACAGCGGCGTGACCTGAACGGCCTGCAGGCCCTTCTGGCCCTGCTCGACGTCGAACGAGACGCGCTGCCCCTCGTCCAGGGTGCGGAACCCACGAGACTGGATCGCCGAGTAGTGGACGAAGACGTCAGCGCCACCACCGTCGGGAGCGAGGAAACCGAAGCCCTTCTCGCTGTTGAACCACTTGACGGTGCCTTCTGCCATTCCTGCTCCTCTTACCGATGTCCCGGGGCACTCCCACCCCGACCTTCAGACCGCCGCCGGAGCGTAGTACGCCAACCGTCGGTGTCGCCGTACCCGCGTCGGGATCGACTGAGGCCGTGCGATCGGCGACAGCCTAGCGCCCGGCCCGGGGGCGCATGCCAGCCCTTCAGGCGACGCCGGCGTCGGAGGTCTGGGGTCCCGCCGCCTGCGGGTCGTCGATCCGGTAGCGGGTGGCGGCGTCGCGCACCGTCGCCTGGTCGATCTCTCCGCCGCGGGCGAGCGCGGCCAGCACCGCCACGACGACGTTCTCCGCGTCCACCCCGAAGTGCCGCCGGGCGGCCGGTCGGGTGTCCGAGAGCCCGAAGCCGTCGGTGCCGAGGGTGGTGTAGTCCCCGGGCACCCACTGGCGGATGAGGTCGGGGACGGCGCGCATCCAGTCCGACACGGCGACCACCGGGCCCGCGGCCTCCGCCAGCGCGGTGGTCACGAACGGCACGCGGGGCGCGGCCTCCGGGTGGGCGTGATTGTGCTGCTCGCACTCCACCCCGTCGCGGCGCAGCTCCGACCACGAGGTCGCCGACCACACGTCGGCCTGCACGCCCCACTGTTCGGCGAGCATGCGCTGCGCCTCGAGCGCCCAGGTCATGCCGATGCCGGAGGCGAGGATCTGGGCGCGCGGACCGGGGCCGCCGGGTGCCTGCGCGTACCGGTAGAGCCCGCGCAGCAGCGCGTTCACGTCGAGGCCCTCGGGCTCGACGGGCTGGCGGTAGGGCTCGTTGTAGAGCGTCAAGTAGTACATGACGTTGGGGTCGCGCTCCTCGACCCAGGGTCCGGCTCCGCTGCGCTGCGCGTCCCCCCCGGGCTCGCCGTACATGCGCGCCAGCCCGTCGCGCACGACGTGCCCGATCTCGTAGGCGAAGGCGGGGTCGTAGGCCACGACGGCCGGGTTGGACGCCGCGAGCAGCAGCGAGTGCCCGTCGTTGTGCTGCAGGCCCTCGCCGACGAGCGTGGTGCGCCCGGCGGTGGCACCGAGCAGGAAGCCGCGCGCCATCTGGTCGGCCGCGGCCCACAGGCCGTCTCCGGTGCGCTGGAAGCCGAACATCGAGTAGAACACGTAGATCGGGATCATCGGCTCGCCGTGGGTGGCGTACGAGGTCCCCACCGCGGTGAACGTGGCGACCGAGCCGGCCTCGTTGATGCCCTCGTGGATCAGCTGACCCTGCTCGGACTCGCGGTAGGCGAGCAGCTGGTCGGCGTCGACCGAGGTGTAGAGCTGGCCCTGCGGGTTGTAGATCTTCAGGTTGGAGAAGAAGGCGTCCATCCCGAAGGTGCGGGCCTCGTCGGGGATGATCGGGATGACCCGCTTCCCGATCTCGGCGTCGCGCGTGAGCTCCTTGACCAGCCGGACGAACGCCATCGTCGTGGCGATCTCCTGTTTGCCCGAACCCCGCCGCATCACGTCGTAGGCCTTGTCGCCGGGGAGCACCAGCGGCTTGTGCGCGAGGCGCCGCTCGGGCTGCGGCCCCCCGAGTCGGCGGCGCCGCTCGAGCATGTACTCGATCTCCGGGGCGTCCTTGCCGGGGTGGTAGTAGGGCGGCAGGTAGGGGTCGCGCTCGAGCTCGGCGTCGGAGATCGGGACGCGGACCTCGTCGCGGAAGGTCTTGAGGTCGGCGAGGGTCAGCTTCTTCATCTGGTGGGTCGCGTTGCGGCCCTCGAAGGTCGGGCCGAGCGTGTAGCCCTTGATCGACTTCGCGAGGACCACCGTGGGGCGGCCCTCGTGGTCCAGCGCGGCCTGGTAGGCGGCGAAGACCTTGCGGTAGTCGTGGGCGCCGCGCTTGAGGTTCCACACGTCGGCGTCGGACATCTTGGCCACGAGCTCCTTCGTGCGCGGGTCGCGCCCGAAGAAGTGCTCGCGGACGTAGCCGCCGTCGTGGGCCTTGTAGGTCTGGAAGTCGCCGTCGGGCGTGGTGTTCATGAGGTTGATCAGCGCACCGTCGCGGTCAGCGTGCATCAGCTGGTCCCACTCGCGGCCCCAGACGACCTTGATGACGTTCCATCCGGCGCCGCGGAAGTACGACTCGAGCTCCTGGATGACCTTGCCGTTGCCGTGCACCGGGCCGTCGAGGCGCTGCAGGTTGCAGTTGATGACGAAGGTCAGGTTGTCCAGGCCCTCGGCCGCGGCGACGTGGATCGCGCCGCGCGACTCCGGCTCGTCCATCTCCCCGTCACCGAGAAAGGCCCAGGTGTGCTGCTGCGAGGTGTCCTTCATGCCGCGGTTGTGCAGGTAGCGGTCGAAGCGGGCCTGGAAGATCGCGTTGATCGCGCCGAGGCCCATCGACACCGTCGGGTGCTCCCAGAAGCCCGGCATCAGCCGGGGGTGCGGGTAGGAGGGCAGTCCCCCGCCGGGGCCGGCGTGGGAGAGCTCCTGGCGGAAGCCGTCGAGGTGCTCCGCGCCGAGGCGGCCCTCGAGGAACGCGCGCGCGTAGATGCCGGGAGAGGCGTGGCCCTGGATGTAGAGGTGGTCGCCGCCGCCGGGATGGTCCTTGCCGCGGAAGAACCAGTTGAAGCCGACCTCGTAGAGGGTCGCGGCCGAGGCGTAGGTCGAGATGTGGCCGCCGACGCCGACGCCGGGCCGCTGCGCGCGGTGCACCATGACCGCGGCGTTCCAGCGGATCCAGGCGCGGTAGCGGCGCTCGGTCTCCTCGTCGCCGGGGAACCAGGGCTCCTGGTCGGTGGGGATGGTGTTGACGTAGTCGGTCGAGAACAGCGACGGCACGGCGACCCGGCGCTCGCGGGCCCGCTGCAGCAGCTGGAGCATGAGGAACCGCGCACGCTGGGCGCCCGCACCGTCGAGCATCGCGTCGAAGGACTCGATCCACTCGGCGGTCTCGTCGGGGTCGATGTCGGGCAGGTGCGTGGAGAGCCCGTCCCGGATGACGTGGACGCGCGCCGGGTCCTTGCCGTTCTCCTGCCCGGTGCCGTTCTGGGTGGACACGAGCAACCTCCTCGTCGCGGGTGGTCCCGGTCGGTGGGTGGGCCCAGCGGATGGGGCGTCGGAACCGATTCTGCTCCCGGCGTCACCGGGACGTCCCATCGTCGTCGCAGGGCGGGTCGCTCGTCATCTCTACCGGCCGGTAGGGCACGTGGGGCCCCGACGACGCCGCGTGCCTTGTTGCGTGCCGTGCGCGGGGCGTGTTCGCTGTCGCCTCGGACGGGACGCACCACCGGAGTGCGGTCCGCCACCGAATGTGAGGGGGTCCCGTCGTGGTCGCGGCCACGGGAGACGCCGACAAATCCGATCTAGCCGGAAAGCTCGGTGTCGAGTCGGGCATGATCGTCCAGGAGCTGGGCTGGGACTCCGACGTCGACGGCGAGGTCCGCAACGCGATCGAGGAACGCTGCGGCGAGGACCTGCTGGACGAGGACGCCCAGGAGGTGGTCGACGTGGTCGTGCTGTGGTGGCGCGACGGCGACGGCGACCTGGTGGACACGCTCATGGACGCCCGCTCCCCGCTCACCGACAACGGCGTGGTCTGGGTGCTCACCCCCAAGACCGGCCACGGCGGACACGTCGAACCCTCCGACATCGCCGAGGCCGCTCCGACCGCCGGCCTCTCCCAGACCTCCAACGTGAGCGTCTCCGACGGCTGGGTGGGCTCCCGGCTGGTGGCGCCGAAGTCCGGGAAGGGTCGCCGCTAGGGGTGCCGGACCCGGCGGGCTGGATAGGGTGATCGCGCCCCGCGGTCCCAGCCCCCGAAGGAGACGTGCCCGCCATGACGGTCGAGGTGGGCCAGCCGGCCCCCGACTTCAGCCTCAGCAACCAGGACGGCGACGTCGTGTCGCTCGCCGACTACCGCGGCAAGCAGGCCGTGCTCGTCGTGTTCTACCCGTTCGCGTTCTCCCGCATCTGCACCAACGAGCTCACCGAGGTGCGCGACAACCTGTCGACGTTCCAGAACGACGCCGTGGAGGTCCTCGCGGTGTCGACCGACCCGCGCCCGACGCTCAAAGCATGGGCCGACGACCAGGGCTACACCTTCCCGTTGCTCTCCGACTTCTGGCCCCACGGCGCGACCGCCGAGAGCTACGGGGTCTTCTTCTCCGACGCCGGGATGGCCATGCGCGGGACCTTCCTGGTCGACAAGGACGGGATCGTGCGGTTCTCTGAGACCAACGGTCCGGGCGACGCCCGCGATCAGCAGGGCTGGAAGGACGCCATCTCCGCGTTGGCCTAGCGGCTCGTGCGTGTCCTCTCGGCGTGCTCCCCGTCCCGGGACACGGAAACGCACGGTCGCAGCCGGGGCGCGTAGCTCAGCGGGAGAGCACCGGCCTTACAAGCCGTCGGTCGCAGGTTCGAATCCTGCCGCGCCCACTCGCAACGCTTTAACCTGCGAGGATATTGATCGTCGGGTTCGGTGCCGCCCGTCCTGAAACCGGCAATCGTGCGCACGGCGCTCTTGACAGGATAACCCGGCCGGTGGTTACGGCGCCAGCAGGAGAAACCTCGAGCCCGGGTGCCCGCGATTCCTGGCCCCGGGCGGATAGCAGGCGTGCGCCTCGGACATCGATGCCGCCTACCGCACCAAATACGAGCGCTACGGCCGTACGTCTGTCGAAGCCATGGTGTCAGCCGCAGCCGCAGCCACCCTAGGGCTTCCCTAGGGCTCAGCTCAGCGGACGTATAAGTCGGTTTTGCCCTGTCAGCACAGCAGCCCCAGCGGAACTGGCGGCCCGGCCGGACAACGACACTCCGCGCGCGCAGCTCAGCTGTGCCCACGCCAGCGTCTTCAACAGCGACATCGGCCTCCAGGCCCGAGACGCGGATGCGGGCTCGGTGCGAGTCCAGTACGTGAAGCGACCGCCGACCCGAGGTCCCGCCACCACCGACGACCCACCCGAGCGCCCCTCGGGAGGCTATGGGTGGGGTCCGACCGGGGCGGTCCGGCGCGCCGGGGTTACTTCCGATTAGGTCGACGTCCTCATCGCCGGCGGCGCGGGCCGTCCGTTCGACGCCGGCAAGGGACGCCCAATGAAGGAATGGCTGACCATCGCAGCCGACGACGACCAGACCTGGCAGACCCTTGCCGAGGAAGCCATGCACTACGTGGCCACCCGATAGCAGCCCCCCTTGGGCTCAGGCGGTCGTAGCATTTGATCTTGGGGTTCGGTGGGGAAGGATGCCCCGTCGTGCGCAGGATGTTGACCAAGGCCGACCGGGAAGAGATTTCCCGCGGGTTGGCCGAGGATCTGT
>JAABUP010000618.1_pt1 | contig 76471 bp, 111 predicted proteins | sample 5559201 | NCBI WGS metagenome assembly JAABUP01 (sample SAMN10711887, study PRJNA513373) | rock metagenome | isolation source: Antarctica rocks | place: Antarctica | reverse complement strand
GGCACTCAGCTTCGGTAAGGCAAGTTTGCGGTCTAGCAGGCTATACGCGCAGTGACTTGCCACAGGTGAGGATGCCTGATTCTTTCACCACACGGAGCGTGCAGGACCTGCTTGTTGTAAAGCCGCGCTTTTATTGTCGAGTCAAAAGTGTGGGCAGTACAAGCGTACACTGCCTCGATCGCCCCGGCTTGATTGAGGTGTTCGGTGCTGCTGTGCGTCTACGAGTTACCTTAAGTACAAGACCGTCGAGTGGCGATTGGTGGTGTGGCTTGGTCCATGACGGTGTCATAAGACCCTTCGGCGGTGTCGGCAACGGCACGGGTGGTTGCGGGTACGAGCGAGTCGTCATGGTCAAAGTCGGGATGCGGCGACCCATTGCATGTCCTTACCGTATGGAGAGAGGCAGGGCGAACTCGTTCGGCGGGTGGTCGAGATCCGGGAAGAACATCAATCGAGTGGTTGAGCGACCCCCTATCCCTGGGGAGCGAGTCGTCGGCGGACTTTGAGACAGCGGCGAGTACATGATATGCGGGCGGGACGGTTCGACGAAGATAGGCGAGATAGTCGGGCGGGGTCATTGGCGGTCGGGAAGGCATCGATAGGGGTTAGACCCTCGGTAATGGGGCGTGGGCGGCGGAAACGCGTATGGCGGAAGCAGAAGAACAGGGTGAAGGCATGGGCAGTGGACGAGAACAGGCGAGATTGACGAGACAAGGAACCGCCCAGTCGACAATAGTCGAGTTTGCCTTTATCCATGGTAACCCCAAGATCATTTCGGCAGATCCTGTGCGGCAGACAAGGGCAGAGATTGTCCAAGAGCGGCAGAGGGTGGGAAGGCAGAAGCGTATGCGCACATGATGGCGTACCTGAAAGGCGGACGACGAGCCGTCGGCGAGTATGACTGGCTTAACGGCTGGCACAGGCGTGAGGAGAAGGCCGAGCGATTCGACGAGAGTAGGCGAGATGAGGTTGACCCGCAGCCCCGGTATCCACAAGGGCTTTAAAGCGGCAAGAAAGCGGTGACGTCGAAATTGGGGGTAAGGTCGGGTTTGGGCGAGTTTGGCGAGTTTGGCGAGTGGGGAGCGGGTCGACGAAAGCATGGACGAGTTTGGGCGAGTTCGGCGAGTTCGGCGAGTTCGGCGAGTTCGGCGAGTTCGGCGAGTTTGGGGAGTAGGGAGCGGGGTCGACAAAAGCATGGACGAGTGGTGGGCGGCACGAGCGGATGGGAGTGTTGAACGGTCGTGGCGGCGGATTGGATCTCGGCGGGGCGACAAAGCATGGACGAGTAGGGGGCGGCACGAGCGGATGGGAGTGTTAGAAGGTCGTGGCGAGGGATTGGATCTTGGCGGGGCACGCAGGATTCAGACTGGGGCATTTGTTTACCCTGTGGTCTCCCAAACCACAGTATCTGCACAGACCCCTCCTCTCCCGGTCGTCGGCGATTTCACGGCGGCGAAGAATATAAGCCGGAGTTCCGGCAACAGCAACCGTCAAGGTGGACGAGGTCGGCGGAGTCGGAGAGAAAGTCGACGAGGGCGTGGACGAGATTGGCGGTGCGGGTGGCAGGGTTGACGGGAGCATGGAAAAGTAGGAAGAGGCAGTGGTGTACGACGGGGCTTGGGATGGAGCTGGGGAAGGTATAAGGGCAGCGGCGGCGGTGTGAGTGGATAGGGGCGTTGGGCGGGGCGGGGGCAGATTGGATTTCGACGAGGTTTGGCCATTCAGTCGAACCACCAAACCTCGTGACTCGAGAGCGCTCGAGTTCGGCGGACAGGGACGGGGGGGTGTCACTGTGCTTCTTTGGAAGCGCGTATCGATACGCCCCTTTCCCTCGTTACAGGGGACCTCTGAAATTCACCGAGACACCACGCTGCTTTCAGCCAAGTACAGTATCGCTTCAAGGCTATACAGCGCAGAAAACGGAGGAGAGAATGTACAGACGCCAACAAGGAGGGATGGACTTGGCGATTTTGAAGAACCGGATAACCTGTGGTCGGAGCATGACAGCTGGGTCGGAGAAAGACGTATGCCCACCGTACACAGAGACTTTGAAAGCGATTAGCACTGACCGGAAATCGGATCAAGCGGTCTGGCGGGAACCTTCGGGCTTATCCGAGGGGTCGATTCTAGTCCTAGGGGTCGATTCTAGTCCTGCGCGATGTCTTCGTGTCTCTTCGGGCGAGCGAAATGTTCAGTCTCGAGATTATGTGCCTCAAAGCAGTCGTCGCAGGAACAGCTGCTGACGACCTCTAGAAGTGTCGACCAATTGTCTTGGTTATACGAAGCGAAGACACGTAGATACTGTTCGAGGACTTGATTGACGCGTTCGGTCTGTCCATCGGTCTGAGGGTGATACGCAGTGGAGAGGTTGAGCTTGATCCCAAGCTTGTCGGTGAGCTGTCGCCAGAATCTGGAAATGAACTTCGACCCTCGATCGGACACAATGCTTTTCGGCAATCCATGTTGAGATACGACGTGCTGTATGAATAATTCGGCGAGATTCGGCGCGTTTAGACGAGTCGTTGTAGGTATGAAGATCGCCCACTTCGTTAGTCGATCGACAACAACGAGTATCGAGTTATAGTCGTTCGATGATGGTAGTTCCTCGATGAAATCCATACTGATCTCCGCCCAAGGCTGTGTTGGTACCTCTAGGCTTCGAAGATGTCCGCTAGGCCTTTGATGACTTGGTTTCATCCGTTGGCAAGTGTGCACATCCAGAGACATAAGCTTCGACATCCTTCTTGAGGCCAACCCAGGTGTAGTCTTGGCTGATCAACTCGATTGTCTTGCTGATGCCGGGATGTCCTGCGAGCGGCGAATCGTGTCGAGCTCGAAGGATCTTTAGCCGAGCGTCGTTGTAGTTCGGCACGTAAACTCGTCCTTCGAGTGCTAGAAATCCTCGTTTGGTCCACGTCGGCGAAATAAGCTGTTGGTTCCTCGAATGTCGACGAAGTTCATTTAGGCTCGGTACGTTCAGTCGGGAAAGGGCACAGGTGAGATGTTGGCAGTTCGAACACCGGACTTGCATCATCTCTGCAAACGAGGGGAAGAGATTTATCCGTTGATGAGGTTGAGATGCAAGATTGACGAGACTTGCGGGGCGGGATGTGAGCACCAGCTCGCCCCGAATCGACCCGATGTCGAGGACCGATCGAAATCGGAGAGGAGGACTTACATACATATCGAGAGTACGGCGAGAGCTGAAAGTCCCGGAGACCTTACAGTGATGAAAAATGGAAAAGGCTTTGATCAATGCCGACAACACCGTCCTGCGAAGGTTCTCTTGCACTCGCACCTCGTGGCTTGGCTTGAAGATGCTATACGATCAATAGAGCGGGTCGATTCCAAGCCGGGAAGGGTCATTTTTGTTGACGAGCCCTGGGAGTAAGCTCACTAAGACCCTGCATCGATATCGAGCAATTCTGGTCGGCTGCGAAAAGTCGCAATGACAAGACAGGGATACTGCTCTAGCTTGAACCGGTACAGTGAAGACATGAACGGCAAAGAGAAGAGATGAAGCCAGCTTTCGGGCTGCTTGAATTACCTGAAATGACGTCAATGAAATTCAGGTTAGGACCGTTCCCACGAGCAGACTTCGCTTGAGATTGGTCTCCATTCATCCCATTCAACTTGCGAATTATGACCTCCCCTCAGACCAGGAAGCGCTCCTCTGTACTCGATTCTCAACGAGAAGCTTTCATCGACTCTGCAAAACGGCAGGTCGGGGAAGTCGGCACCGTCGCTAAGGATGCCATGGTCAGCGGAGCATGGGCGTATCCCATTTTGGTATGTCGCTGCCGAGTGTTTTCGTATCTAGGCGAATGCTTTTCAGCATCTTCCCCTCTCGTCTGAATCCCTTGGTATCTTCTCCTACCCTTTCATGTCCTCCACTTGAAGTAATCACAATTGTTGACGCTGAGGGATACGTAGGGGATCTTCTACCTCGTCGGCCGTTAGTCGATGTGCCCTCGTATGGGGGGCTGATGCTGACAGTTCCAACATAGACCCCTCTCTCGTGCAGCCCCTCCTACCAACGCTTTTAAAAGGCGTACTCATGTCACTCGGGGTCGTCGCCGCCATGTTTGGACTCACCTACCTCCCCCAAGTCGCTGTTCTCGCTTTCATAAGTGGTCCCTTGGGTTGGTTCGTCGTGGGGGGGCGGGGAAGCTCAACTGAAGCCGTCTTCTAGCTTTCCTAGCAGCGATTCCCCTTGTCCTCGGCGAAGCATACGTCGTAGTGAACTTCCTCACCAAGACCTTCTTGTTCAATCAGGTTGGACTTGACCTGTTTGACGCTGTGAGTTCCCTCCCGTCTGAGTAATCCTAAGCTGATCTGAGAGCAGGTGCTCGTTCAAAAGGGTCACACAACACTGGTTGAGAAAGGGCGATTGGTCACCAGCAGTGGTGGGAAGACCAAACAGCTTGGCAAAGTCATAAGCAAGCCCTTGTCACGTTTCAGCACAGTGAGCTGAGAAGACGCTCTATCGAGAGGTCTGACACATTTACCTCTAGGACAGCATCGTGCGATATGTCCTCAGTCTCCCGTTGAATTTGATACCAGTTCTTGGGACAGTATTCTTTTTGGGGTGAGCATTCCTCGCTAGCGTGCACGTATGATGATTGATCTTGGTGACAGATATAACGGTGAGACGGTAGCATCGAGCTCCTCATGGACACTGATCGTCATGAGTAGGTTTGAAGGCTGGCCCTGGTTATCACGCACGATATTTCCAACTGAAAGGTTACGACAAGGATAAGCGACAAGCGGCCATAGGAAAGCGCCGAGGAGCTTATACTGCGTGAGTCTTCATGCTACCCTCATAGGACGCCTAGACTTTGGGTGATATCTGATCAATTCCCTCAGCTTCGGGACGACCGCCATGGTCCTGAACCTTGTCCCTATCGCGTCCATTTTTTTCACATGTCAGTCCTGATCTTCGCAAGCGGCGCCTACGACAGTATCTGACCAACGGGAATATAGTCACGACATCTGTGGGAGCGGCCTTGTGGGCATCCGACCTTGAGTCGAAGACCAAAACTGGTCCTGCCACTCGAAGTAGTGACGCAGTCGAGGTGATCGTGAAGCCCCAAGAAGGTAAAAAGGAGCTATAAATGGTGGATCGGCTGTATTGATGACTGCTTGCCTATTGTTCCGATGGCTTGCGTATGATCGAACGAGGATAAGGACACGATTATACGACGAGGAGGCAATTCAATCGGAATTTTATGCATGCTTGACCGCTAGATCAGAAACCGCCACAAACCGAAGTGGAGGCGAAGATCGAGGTGATCTGGATTCGCTTCACTTAGGATTTCTCGATTGCTATTGCTGTCTATCCTGCATGGAAGCTGAGACATCCTAGACATTGTCACGTCAGAGTATGTGTCATCGCTGCGTGAGATATACATCGCTCATTCCTTTTCTGTAGAGTGATTCGACCTGCCAGCCTGCCTTCGACCTGATGCCTCCTGCCCCAACCCTTCCTCAGCTTCAGAGTCTCTACAATGCCACGATAACCGCGGCTTCCCGATTCGCATCTTACAATTACCGTCATCATTTCTTGCGTCGGACAGACGAAGTCTTCAAACCCATCTTTACCGCCCTAAATCCCAATCCTGGATCGACACCCGTCTCTACTCCTGAGCCTGCAAATCTCGCCAAATTCTACGAGGAGCAAACAAAGGAGCTGGAGGTATTGAAGAGATCGGCCGAGGTCAACCGGATGTACGAAGGGCCCAAGCTGGTGGTTGAACATGCCCGTCCGATCTCTAGCGGCGGAGGCGCAGGGATGGAGGCGAGCGCAGGTGGAGGAGGTCAGCCAGTGTAATATCCATGTCACCATCTATATACAGTGAGCTACTTCACGGGTCGGACTCTTTAGCAAGTCAGTACCGATGGTCCTTCTTAGCCTGAAACCACCTGAATAAAGACCTTTGTCTAATTCGACAGTCTCTGAGACACTCCTTTGCGCATTTTTTACAGTGAAACTCACTGGCTCATCGCGACTGTATATCAATGTGCTGAATCGAAGTAAACAGTCGAGTGTCTCCGTGACTTTGTGATCCCACAATGCCGTCAGCATCTGATCGCCGTAATCCCAGCCGCAAAGGGTCTGCGGATTCGACCGGAAGTCGCAAAGACAAACGGTATCGCGATCGCCGCAATCATCACGATGATCTTGGCGATCTTGTGTACGAGTTTGACGCCAAACAGGGGGCCACCTCCCGGGACAGCCTTCCACCTTACCAAGAGATCGAGGATGACCGGAAGCGACCACCCGACGAGGGGCGAGGAGCGAATCCGGAGACGAGTACTGGCCAAGCTGGTCCCGAACCTGTATCATCTGTCTCAGCTTCTCTCTCACCCTTCGCTCGCCTCTTGTGGCCTGTAGCCCTATTGTTCCCTTTGTCGACAACTATTGTCCTACTGTTACTCATCACCTGCTCGATCGACTCGTTACGACCTGACTTTTGCGTCTTGCAGATTGCTCTGGCCCGCGATGAATACGATCAGATATCCCAAGCGGCGGGTTCAATCAGCTCGAAACAGTCTGAGTCTACCGACAGTTCAAGCTCTGGACTCATGACCAATATTCTTCGGTCAAGTGATGACGCATCCAACCATGGCTATCTGACCCTCGGTTTCTGGGGTTGGTGCGTGGAAGACATCGATGCTCAGCAGTGAGTTGTTGTCTTCCCAGACTTGACCTAAGCACAAACACAGGACTCGCTGTTCTGATCCGAGACCTTGGTACAGCATGGACGGGCTCTTGTCTCTTTCGTCGATCGAGTATATGACGCCGTCCCTGCGCGCCCGAATTCCCACTGACAAGAGATTTACCACAGCTCGATATCGTACGACGCATTCAGCTCTCTGCTTGTACACACCCTTGTTCTCCATGGAATCGGTTGGTCATCCAAGATCAGGACAATTCTTTCGATCTAGGACTGACAGAATCATCAGCGCTGCTGGCGGTGATGCTGGCAACTCTACCTCTGTTCTTCAACCTATGGCGTCGCTACTACAAGAACAATCCTCAAGTGAGGAGCATTTCTCTCAGCAACTTACCTGGCTCACCGGGTGTCAGACAGATGCCGGCTGGATACAAAACAGTCTGTTCTTTGGGGCATCGATTGTATGCCTGTGTGCGGTGAATTCGTCCCACAACTGCTCGACTGAGCTCTGGCTGAAGTGGCGCTCTTAGTGGATTCTTGATAAAGTGCTAAAACACAGTGTCGCCCGCAAGCTACCTGCACATGAGGTTTCTTCCGGGTGAGACGAATGTGCTTGTTTCCATCTAAGGTGCTCATGCATTTCGCAGCCCTGCCCCTATCCTTGTGGCAGTCTCCAGTCTCCTCCTGTTTCTGACCTTCCTCGTCTCGTTCATCCCTGTCTTTAGTCGGCATCTACAACGGCAGCGACGATATGTTCGAGAATGGCCAAACGTAGCGCGTCTCGACCTTGAAGCGGCCAAAAGGCAAGAGGAAGAAGCCGAGGTGGAGGCTGAGCGTCAGAGGCGGGAGAAGAGGAGCAGAAGAAGCCGGGATTCGAAGAAGGGAAAGAAAGATAGTGGATTGAAACGAATGACAAAGTGGCTTGCAAGTTGAGTCACGGGAGACGGAAGAGGATGGTGAAGTCAGGAGGTTGGAAGAAAGGCATGACGGTTGAGCTGATTGTTACGAAAGGACGTGTCGTACCTTTATCCAATGAGGCAGTTCAGTTTTGAAGACGACTAGTTTAGCTTGAAGTCTTCAGTTTAGCTAAAAAGTGAACGTCCCAACTTGCCAAATAAGTCGTCTGATTTGGCGGGAAGGCGTGCCAGGCTGGCAGGCGCTTGGTTTCGGAGCGCCTTCCAACACCGTCAACTCAACTTCGTCTTTTCCTCCATCATCCGTTACTTACAATCTTCATATCTCATCATCCATTGATTGGATCACTCTCATGCTTCGTGAACTGGCGCTTGGTACCCTCAGGAAGAGGTGGCCTAGAAGTATTGACCGCGGGATCATTGCCCTTGCCCCATGTTCTATCGCGAGCCCGGCGGTGTTGCGAGAAAGGCGCACCAAAGCGTCACGCCTTCCAGACAAATTTGACGTCTTATTTGGCGACTTGGGATGTTCACTTGCTCTAGTGACGACTCCGAGCTGACTTCGAGCTAAACAAGTCGTCACTAGGAATGCCCCAATTGGACTCGTATAAGAAGCTATGCCGGAGATTGCTGTCCACTACCTGGGCTGTCCATTTGGTGTGATGTACGACGCCGGCTTGCCGACTCTCGCCTTCCGGACTTCGCCTTTCCTTTTGGGATATTCAAACTATTCTGGCCATTCACATTTGACCTCAAGAGGCCTCGTAGATTCAATCTAGATAGGTAGACATAACCTGGCTCGACGATCAGAACAGCACGAGTCCGAACATCAGTCATGGCAACGGACATCAGACGCAAGCTTGTCATAGTGGGTCAGTCACCCGGCTCTTTCAATCGACCCAGTCGTCCAGACCTGGCATGCTTGTTTGCCAGTCGACAAGGAGCATCGGTCTTGTTAGCTCAGACATGTTGGGATTCCTAGAGATCGCTGACAGGCTGAGGCAACTACTGCGGCTTCACGTTCCGCTCGGTCATCTCCCTTAATCTTCCTCTCCGGCTTCTCGCTGTATGCCAACGCTGACTCATTCCGCAGGCGATGGTGCTTGTGGCAAAACATGCCTGTGAGTGCCGCATACCGATCGTCGATAAAAAGGACTGATCATTTGGTATTCCAGTCTGATCGTCTTCTCGAAGGGCATGTTCCCGGAGGTGAGATCCCTCGACTGTTCTGCCCAACGACATTGATCACTCACTCGGACTCCACATTAATTCAATCTCAGGTTTACGTTCCCACAGTCTTCGAGAATTATGTCGCAGATGTTGAGGTGGACGGCAAGAAGGTGGAATTGGCGCTATGGGATACGGCAGGGCAGGTCAGAGCCAATTGCATCGGATCCGCGGCCGTGATGTTCTGATGAAACTGGCACCCACAGGAAGACTATGAGTACGTCCCGAACCGCCTATGAACCGATCTGTCACTGATGCGGAATGCTATATTTCCAGTCGCCTCCGACCGCTGTCCTATCCCGACTCTCACGTGATTCTCATCGGCTTCGCTATCGACTCCCCAGATTCGCTCGATAATGTGCAGGAGAAGGTGAGATGATGATCTCAAGCCAATCACCCATGAGCTTGTACTGATGCCTTTCGTAGTGGATCTCCGAGGTTCTGCATTTCTGCCATGGCTGACCCGTGATACTCGTTGCGTGCAAGAAGGATCTACGAGATGACCCGAAGACCATTGATGACTTGCGAAGATTGGGACAACGGCCGGTACAGAAAGCAGAGGTGAGTCCCTAATCGTGGACCTTCCTCCAATCGACTCTGAAGATGGTTCCGTCCTCCAGGGCATGTCCGTGTCGCAAAAGATTGGTGCCCAGGGGTATGTGGAGTGTAGCGCGAGGACCGGAGAGGGCGTTTGCGAGGTCTTTCAAACCGCTACGAGGAAAGCACTCGCGGTGCGTTCTCAATCATCTCAGACCTTCTTTCCGCTCATGTCTATGATTGGCGAGTATAGGTAAACAGCAAAGGTGGACGTAGCGGACGTGGGCGTGACAAGAAGTGCATCGTGCTCTAGGTCTCGATTCGAATTGCTATTTGCCTCGGTCCTCATATCCTGATTTCTTCTCTCAGGGAGTACCCCTGAGGGTAACATTGAGCGGAAGGTGTGGTCTGGTCTTTTAGTATACAGGTCTATCGATAAAGATGATCTATACGAGCGGGAGGTGGATTTCAGATGGAAAGGTTTTTTGGGGAGCACGGCACGTGGATATTTCGGGCCGACATCCCTCAGTCAACTTTCCCATCGTCAAATACTTGCCCTTTCAACTGCTTCTGGGACAGGACATTATCGTCTCCCCCGTATTACCTGTCGTATCACACACCCATCTTCACCTTCGGTTTCTTTTTCAATAATGGCGAGCAAGACGGATCTACTAGCGGTAAAGTAAATGATCCAGTTGGCACACCTCACCACCGACCTTTTTTTTCTTCATTTGGGACCATGAACCATGGTTGCCATGTTCCGAGTGTGCAGTATTGACATCGACTGTCTTTTAGTACCATCCGTACTCTCGCTGTCGATATGGTGGGGAAGGTGGGTTGCTTACTCAAACGAGATGCGAAGCTGTCGGAGCTGATGCCATTCGATTCTCTTCCAGGCCAATTCAGGTCATCCCGGTGCTCCCATGGTGATTCCATGATTTTCAAGCTTATAGCACAGTGCAATCTGATCTCATCTATCTCAGGGTATGGCGCCCGCGGCCCATGTGCTATGGACTCGGCACATGAAATTCAACGCCAGTAACCCGAAATGGTTCAACCGAGACCGCTTCGTGCTGTCCAACGGTCATGCGTATGCAGCTGCCACATCTGAACCTTCTCCAGTACTGACTCGCAAACTAGCTGTGCATTGCAGTACATCATGCTCCATCTTTCGGGTTACAAGGTGTCCATGGACGACCTTAAAGCGTTTCGACAGGTCAATTCCATTACCCCTGGTCATCCCGAGCTTGGCGTAACTGAGGGTATCGAGGTCACGACCGGTCCTCTTGGCCAAGGTGAGCGAAATCATCTACTTACGCGACAGTGTTCAAGGCATCTACTCCCAGGTATCTCGAATGCCGTCGGTCTTGCCATGGGTCAGGCGCACATGGGTGCCGTCTTCAACAAGGAGGGATTCCCGCTAGTGGACAACTACACTTATGGTCAGCGATATTCGTTTCGCAAGAGAGGCTGGCTCACCTAGAGCAGTCTTCATGGGCGATGGATGCTTGCAGGAGGGTGTCGCATCAGAGGCGTGCTCCTTGGCTGGGTCAGGCCATTGACTCAGCCAGATTGATCAAGCTGATTCGTGGTCAGACACCTGAAGCTCGGTAACCTGATAGCCATTTATGACGACAACAGTGAGTCCGAGTCATCATGACTTCCACAAGAATTGACGACCTCTTCAGAGATCACCATTGATGGTGACACTGCTGTGTCCTTCACCGAGGATGTGGAAATGCGCTTCCGGTCTTACGGCTGGAATGTCCTGCATGTCGAGCATGGTGATGAGTAAGTGGCTGCGCAGGAGAACAGCGACGACTCACAAGTGTCATCTGCAGGAATTACGACTCCATCGAAAAGGCCATCACCGACGCGAAGAGCAACAAATCCGCCCCGTCTATGATCAACCTCAAAACCACGATCGGCTTCGGATCCTTGAAAGCTGGCGGTCATGATGTGCACGGCTCTCGTAGGTCGCTCAATCAACCTGTCTATGTATAATGCCTCGTAGCCCTCAAAAAGGACGACATCGCTCAGCTCAAGAAGAAGTTCGGCTTCAATCCTGAAGAGACATTCGCCGTCCCGAAGGAGACGTATGAAATTTACCATCAAGCATCACAGAACGGTGCGGGACAGGAGGCCGAATGGAACGACCTGCTCAAGTCCTACAGCGAGAAATATCCAAAGGAGGCGGCGGAACTCCAGCGGCGTATCGCGGGCCGACTTCCCGAAGGCTGGGAGAAAGCTCTGCCAAACTACAGCGTGTCGGACGCCGCCGTGGGCAGCAGGAAACTGTCTGAGACCACCATAACCAAACTTGCCGAGGTTCTCCCAGAGTTTATCGGAGGCTCTGCCGATTTGACCGGTTCCAACCTCACTCGATGGAAGGGCGCTGAGGACTTTCAACATCCTTCCACTGGTCTTGGCAGCTATGCTGGCCGATATATCCGCTTTGGTGTTCGCGAGCATGGAATGGAGGCTATCTGCAATGGTCTCGCTGCTTACGGCGGAATCATCCCCTTCGCCGCTACTTTCCTGAATTTCGTCTCCTATGCCGCTGGAGCGGTCCGCCTATCCGCTCTGTCACATCTTCGGGTTCTCACCGTCGCCACGCACGACTCGATCGGACTGGGAGAGGACGGACCAACGCATCAGCCGGTAGAGACTGCAGCTTGGCTTAGAGCTATCCCGAATCTTGCTTTCTGGAGGTGCGTCTTCCGTCAGTAACGCTTTCTGCGCTAACCCATCTCCGTCATAGGCCTGCCGACGGCAATGAGGTCCGCAGATTTTTCTCGCATCATGTCGATACATGTTGAAGCTCTCTTACTCGTAGACCTCCGCGACGTACCTGGTCGCTATCATGTCTCAGCACACCCCCTCCGTCATGGCGTTTTCTCGCCAAAACGTATGTGATTTATTTTCCGGGCGTATGTATCCTACTGCTAATCTTCATCCGACATTCATAGCTGCCCCAATTGGTCAATTCATCGATCGAGAAGGCGACCAAGGGTGGATATGTTCTCGAGGAGGTCGACAATGGTGAGTCTGCATCATACTGCTTTACGACCGGGACTTGATTGTTTTGCAGCCGATCTTACACTCATCTCCACTGGCTCCGAAGTAGCTTTTCATGATTGCCAGGCAAAGTCGTCATCCCCTAACCGCTGGATCAGGTCGGGTTATGCGTCGAGGCGGCTCAACAGTTGAAGAGCAAGGGGCATAAGGTCCGCATTGTCAGCATGCCCTGTATGGAAGTTTTCGTGAGGTCTCGCTCTAAAAGCTCTTGGGCCTGGTATTGATTAGATATACTGCAGCATTCCCAGGGCCCCAAATACAAGCTCAGCGTTCTACCCTCCGGCGCTCCCGTCATGTCAGTTGAGGCATATTCGACATTCGGCTGGGGCGCTCTCAGTCATGACCATTTCGGTCTTCAAGCCTTTGGATCATCTGGCCCTTACGACCAGGTCTACGCGAAGGTAGATCTTTGGCATCAGACCACCCGCAGCTCTGACAGGAATCGCAGTTCGAGCTTACACCAGACGGTATCGCAAAACGCGCGGAGAAGGTGGTCGCATTCTACGAGAAGCGTGGCCAGCCTGTTTTCTCCCCGCTGATATCCGCATTGGACGAGATCAGCGAGTAGCTTTGAGAAATGTCAGGGCGCGGAGACTTGTTTACATAATGCATGGGGTGATGCAGTCTAGCTCACCGGGTCATTTCAGAAAGGATAAGAAGACAGTATGAGACGAAGACACAGATTCAACAAATGCCTTCCAACGTAAATCCGGACCGACATCGCGCTTCTTTTGATCCCCCTCCATTTCAGTTTCACGGATCGTTTTCCAGGCGAAAGTACTTTTTCTATAATTTCTTTCCCTTGCCTCTTGGGTGAGGGTGGTAGGTCGGAGGCCATGGATGTTGAGCAGTAGGTCTTTCACGGTTCACGAGTGAGTAGCACTTCCAAAGAGGACCTGACTCAGAAAAGGTTTCGAAAAGCTGGTCAGAATTCTTCACTGCTGCTCGGCCTCCGGACTTTACACTGATCGATCCGGGTCAAACAGGCTACGCTGCCATTGATTCCATCTGTGACTATTATCAGACCATCAACCATCGTCCAGTGAAAGCACAAGTCCAGCCTGGATACTTGATAGAGAGCCTGCCTTGTGAGTCTGGAGAAAGATCATCGGGCTTCGCTTCGTGACAGTTCGATCCCCCCATCAGCCGAAGCTCCGTCGAGTGGAGAACCGTTTGACCAGATCGCTGCGGATTTCCAATCCTTGGTGCTGCCTGGTCTGTCACTTCTGCTGTCCTATCCGATCAATAACTCACATCGAATAGGTATAACCCATTGGCAACATGGCCAATTCTTCGCCTACTTTCCTGCAATCACAACTTTCGAGAGTATACTCGGAGACCTTTACTCTTCCAGTGTAAACAACCCGGGCTTCAATGTGAGCTCAAATATGGATTCATCAGCGCCCGGAGACTAACGCTCAACCCAGTGGATTTGCTCCCCAGCATGTACCGAACTCGAGCAGGTCGTGCTGGATTGGATGTCGAAGCTCCTCGGGCTTGCCGACACTTTCTTGACGAGATCGAAGGTCGGAGGCGGTATTATCCTGGTTCGTCACTTCCGCAGAGGCAGTGACAGAGACGTATCTGATCGAGCTGCATCAGGGTTCGGCGTCCGAATGTGCGTTGACTGCGGCAATGGCAGCTCGGGAGCGAGCCCTTCGACATTTGGCGGGAAACACTGCTCCTACTGGCTCCAACGTAATCCCCGGCTCTGAAGTGCCGGTCTTGACAAGGGAACAGTATGGGCAGAAGCTTGTGATGTATGGGAGCACTCAAACTCATAGTCTTGGAGCGAAGGTTGATTGTGCTTGTGCTCTTTTCCAGTCTTTCCTGACATCGGTCTTAGGCTGCGTTACTGCTCGGCTTACAATACCGAGCCGTACCTGTGGCGGAGGCTGACGACTACGCATTAAGAGGGGAGACGCTCAGGCGGTCCATTGAGACCGACGTTAGTGCTGGACTGATACCATATTTTGTCAGTAAGTAGCGCTTCTTTTGAGGAGGGGGGAAGTGGCTGACAGATTCGCTGCTTCAAGTTGCCACGGTTGGAACCACATCATCCGGTGCTGTCGATCACATCAAGGAGATTGGTGACGTTTGTTAGTTTTTCTGCAAGACGCCCTTAGGCCGGTCGTCGCTGATTCGCCTATATTTGCAGTGAAGTCATTTCCGACGGCCTTCCTTCACGTTGACGCTGCGGTCGGTTATCAACTAAACATATCGGGCTAAGTCCACTGATCTAAGTAGTGGGCCGGTGTCGCCTACGCGTTGCCCTCGCGACGGGAGGAGCTTCGACTGGCTGAGCTCAATTCGTATGCAGACTCGTTTTGCACCAATGCCCACAAATGGGGTCTGGTTGGATTTGATTGCTGTACGTTCAACAGTACGAGATGAGATGCGAGCTCACTTTCAACTGCTAGCTCTCCTTTATGTCCGGGACCGGATACATCTCACCCAGGCACTCGATGTGACGCCTGTACGCGAATAAAATACGACATAGTCAAAGCTGACATGGCGCCAGTCCTTTTTACGGTCCAAAGAAGGTGATAGTGGAGCGGTCATCGACTATCGCAACTGGCAAATAGCGCTCGGCCGCCGATTTAGAAGTATCAAACTATGGTTCGTGCTTCGAAGCTATGGCGTAGATGGGTTCCGGAGACACTTGGAAGAGGTGAGATCAGCTTCTCTGAACTCATTATCAAAGCTGATCATGTAACAAAGGGCATCGACCATTGTCAACAGCTTGTCGCCATGGTGGAAGCCAATCCGGATTTCGAGCTCGTTTCCAGACCCAGCCTGGCATTACTTGTTTTCCGGCTGAGACCGGCCGGACGAAATCTGCAGGACGCCGAGCTGAATCTGTTGAATCAGCGACTACACACTCGTCTCAACGCGAGATACGACGTCTTTCTCACGCAGACGATGCTGATCAGCCTGGAGCGGGAGATCTTTTGCATCCGCTTCGCCATGGGCGGGATCAACACGACGATGGAGGATGTCAGAGCGACTTGGAAGGTTGTTGTAGAGGAAGGAGGGGAAGTCGTGAAAGACTGGGAGGCCGTATCTTCGCAATAGATTTAGACGATAGACGCATTATCCGGGGTCAGAAGACTAAACAGGTTGCAAAGGCAACAAAAATGAGGGATTCTCCTCGACACCGGAAAGTGCCACGATTGACGAAAGAGAGAGATTCCAGTTTTCAGGTTTTTCTCCGGCCAGTTCATCCTTTCCTCGCCATAAACATCAGGTCATCCCATTCGGACGTGCAAATCATGGAGTGCGTCATCAATCAATCCAGTGTGATGCGAGCTGACTCCTTTACTTATAGCGCTCTCTACCGTCAGATCGCCTCATACTTTCCACCCGATCTTCAAGCCATCATCCTCAATCCACCATCGTTCTCGAGTCCCTCTTCGTTCTTGCCAGTCATCCGAATCGTACTCCCATACACCAAATGGATCATCGTCCTCGTTGCCACATGTGTCATTTGGACAACCGTTTCATCCCTCTTTGGCTACTTCTCTCGACTCGTCCGCTTCGGTTTCCGCATCGGACCCATTCTCGCCCTCATCGCATGGGTCATGGCTAGCTCCGGACAAGGGAATATGCACGATCTCTTCGAGGTAGCCAAGCAGTGGCTAGGCTTGGCACCGGGCAATCATGCTGGAGGGATCAGCCCTGGGATCGCGTCCTTGGCGGGTCTGTTCGGAGGGGACTCTACGAAGACACGGCGATCCAATAAACGCGGAGAGACATCGCCTCGCACTGGTGGTCTATTCGGCTCAAGGGACGACCCGATCTCAGCCCGAACTAGGAACAAGAAGACAGCAGGCGGCAACGATGACCCGGACATCATCTCTTCGATGCTCAGGTCTGCGACCGATCTTGCGGGAGATTTGGGGGATGGAGACTGGCAAAACCTGATACAAGATTACGTCAAGAATGTGATGGTGAAGGCGACCGGACTGGAATGGTTGCTGGGAAAGAGGGAAGATGAAGCACGAGAAGGTGGGAGTTGGAGAAGTCGATGAATGGCGAGGGATGAGTACGATTCAGTCTACCTGCTCAAGGCGCAACACATGTATTTTTCCAATACCCTGATTTCGAAGCTTCCCAACGGATAAAAAAGGGAGCTGGATTCCCCATCGCTGAAAGAGGGTCGGTCAGGTGGGAGGTAGTCCTCCAGAACTTTCTGAACGAAAACATATCCTAAACCTGTCTCTGTTCGGAAACAGAGTGATCTTCCTATCCACAGCGCTAGTCTGCTGTACTGCTCCAGACGACAGCCTCCATCCCAACCTCCATCATTCTGATGCCGATCTCAACTGAGCGAGATGATGACGATCTCCTCCCTCCCAACCGGACAGCGAACGCCTTCCCATCTCTCGAGCATTTCAAGGTCAACAACATACCTCCTGCCGCCTACTAGTTCGTTATCGTTGCTCACACGCCACCTCGTCGTCATCACTGATCATTCTCAGTGTTCCAGATTTCATCTCTCCCGACGAGGAAGAATATCTCTTGAGGAAGGTGAGTCGTGATACGCCGAAGCCTAGCAAGATCGGATACGTTTAGATCGTACAAAGTCCTCTGCCGAAATGGAAGACGGTAGGGACCGGACGTCGGTGAGCGCCTGGGTCAAGAGCTTGGTTCTTGGCTGACGACATCTCAGACTACAATATTGGGGTAAGTTGGTGATCATTTATCATTTGACCTATGCACTCTGCTGAAGCGTTAGCATTCAGGGGGAACCATGTCAAAGGCCGGCGTGCTTCTGCCCGAACCCCTTCCCGAGTGGTTGACGACCTTGTAATGTTGACTGCTCCGCGGGAACGTGACGTTGATGTCAACGAACCTCTGCAGCGCCGAGATCACCGAGCGGATAGACAGCTTCCTTGACATCGCCTCCGATCGATCAGACGGAGACGTGAAGGGAAAGGGGCGGATGCTGGATGTCAATCAGGTCTTGATCAACGAGTATCAAGCAGGCCAGGGCATTTCAGTACGGGTCAAATCTTCCAAGCATTGAGTGCTGACGTCTCCCTTAGCCTCATGAGGATGGACCCGCATTTAGGCCGCTCGTGGCTACGATCTCCTTGGGCTCGCATACCGTCATCGACATCCATCACTACCTCTCCGCTACCTCCCCATCACCACCCATGACCGCAACAGCACTTCCAGCAGACACAGACGGCCAGGCGAGACCCATTGCCGCCATCCCTCTAGCGCATCTCTTGCTCCTGCCCAGATCCCTCCTCATCCTCTCGTCCAGTCTGTACACCTCACACCTCCATGGCATCTCCGCTCGGACCGAGGACGTGATCCGCTCAGTACCGGCGTTGCCGGACGCGGAAGTCGTCGCCATCGCGAATGCCGATCTGTTGGGTGACGCGACCATCATTGACAGCCTTCGAGATAAGGGGAGCTGGAACGGGGTGAGAGGTACTCGGACGAGCTTGACGTTCCGCCAGGCCGAGAAGGTGCTGAAGGGCGGGGCCTTCTCCATGGCGCTGGGCGGCCTGAAGCGAAGCTGATCCGGGTGTCTCCAACCATCTGGCCCATACAGACTGATTATGTACACATGGCACAGCAGATGGCGGTTCAAACTGGCTTGGTTGGAGGCAATCATCAGCTTTCCTTCCACGGCAGACGTGAGAGGAACTCGCGGATCAAGTCCCCAGCCCTAGCCCGAACTCCTCCAGCATATGCTGCAACACCGTCTTGCTCCCTTGACTACTGCTCGAGCCCGTGTGCACAGAGTATCTCGTTTCCGCTCCAAGCGAGTTCCCCATACGGTTATCGTCGTGCTCGGCACTCGGACGAGGAGGGAGAGGAGTAACATATGAGCTTAGGTTATCGAGGGGGGAGAAGCTGGGGGAGGACACATCTCGAAAAGGATTTGAACGGCCAGCAGTGTGTTTCGAGATATGCAACTCGGTCTCCTCTCCCGCGCCTCGGTCGAAGAGCGAAGATGAAGAAGGCCTTGCTCGATCGTGCGTGACGCCAAAGACGTCTTGGGAAGAGGAGGGGGATGGACTGAGTGGTTCCGATGACGAGAATGATGTGTCTGGTTGTATCGGGGGCGGCAGATCATCATCCTCGGCCAGGCTTTCCTCCCAGTCAAACGCCTCTTCCTCCTCCTCCTCCTCCTCCTCCTCCTCCTCCTCCTCCTCCTCCTCCTCCTCCTCCTCTGGGGTCGGTACTTTCAGCCTCACTCCACTCCGCTTCGCTACCACCGCCAGGGCCATGATGACCACTGCCAGCTCCTGTACGCCGCCCTGCATAACCTTGACCGGATCAACGAGGGTCAGATCCATTGCGAGGAGATCGTGAGCGAGTACACCGAGGATACACTTGATCACCGCGATCTCGTCCGAGGTACCGGAGCAAAGCCTGACGGAAGGAGGTAAGGGTAGACGCTTTGCGAGCAATGTTTCGAGGATGATGAGGAGAAGCGAGGGGGATGTAGCGGAGAGGGTCGTTGGAAAGATTGGAATGTGAAGAGCTCGTAGGAGAGCGTGGAGGAGTGGGAGGGGTGGCGTCGGACGGTCAGTCCGTCTGGAGTGATGCTTGAATGACTCGCTCATCCATCAAGACAGTCGAGCTTGAATGACTTTCTTGATTGACTTTTGAAGGATCATCAACCCAAACATGAATCATCATGTTTATTGATCTCGGTTTCCAAAAACAAAAACAAACTCGTGTGGCACCGAGGTCCGAGCTCGATGTGCGAAATCCCTTCGGGAACACTCAGACATCCATACATGCCTGCAATCTGCAGCATACATGCATTCCTGCTGATACTTCTCACTTGACTCTCACGCCTTGTCCCTCGAGGAAACGTTTTAAATCCGCCAGGAGCTCGAGCTGTTCGGTTGTGGTAAATGAGGTCACAACCGTCTGCATGATCGAGCCGACCGTTACGTTTTGTATCTGCATCCCTGAGTCAGCATTATCGAAGACAAAGAGGCTTGACAGACTCGGATGAGTGAGCTATAGTAGACGTATGAAAACAACCCCATCATGAATCTAAGGGCTTCTTCAGTATCCCTCTAGATCAGCCATAAATCTTCCAGCTCACTGGCAGTCCATCCGATCCGTCATGCCACCATGACCGGGAATCGAGTGGCCAAAGTCCTTGACGTTGAAAGCTCTCTTGAAACCGGAGGCGAAGAAGCCACCAAAGGGTGCGACGAGTGAAGCAAATGTCGCCATGACCAGGACATGAAGCTGAAACGGGGCGTAGGGGATGCTGGGCGGTGCGTGACCAAGCTTGCGAGGTGGGCATCAGCGCGACTATACAGGCCGCACTTTGTACTCACCGTGGTCTGAAGGAGTTGTTTTGTTGGACCAGTAAACTCGAAGTCTCGCCAGAGGAACACGGGGTTTGGCCGGCACGTTACTTGCGATAAGACATTTGCGCCAAGATCGCGAGCCGGACAAATCATGTATGGATAACGCATGAAAAAAGTTCCCCACTTCCACCGAAGACGAGTCAGTCTTTGCCACGTCGTAATGCCCCGGGAGCAGAAAAGGACGCACGGCTAGCCCAAATATCAAGGTACAGATGAAAGCTCCGACAAAACCTTCAACGGTCTTCTTGGGGCTTAGCTTGATGAGCGGCGTTCGTCCGAACAGCTTGCCTAAACAGAGCGATGAGGAAAGCACATCTACCTCAGTCATCGTGGCTTACCACACACGTAAGCCATCACGTCGTTGCAAATGACAAGAGATGCTGGGACGAAGAACCAGATGAGACCCTCGAGTATGTTGTTGATGATGAAGTGACTGCCTCGTCAGACCAGATTGAGAATCAAGGGGAGTGCTCACCTCGAGACCACAATGAGGAGCAAGCTGATATGGACCCAGCAGAAAAGGGCAAATTGTTGGCGGAGATACTGCCTTTGGAGGTTCCCAACAAATCCAACGAAACCTAAGGCAGAATTTTAACTTGACTTCATCAAACCTTGGGTCACACATACCGACGACATAGAGCATGAAGCTGATAAACCGGTGATTGCGGGCGAAGGGGATGAAATACGCGTCGACGAACACAATGTGCTTGAAATAGTAGATGATCGATTCGCCGTAAAGGAAATAGTTTGTAACGACGAAAAAGTACCTACTCATCATCTGGTCAGTCCCTTTCACGTCCGAGAGTCACACGCACCAATTAAGGGTCTTGCTCCACTTATCGCCCTGCTCAGGACCCAGCTGCTGGGTGCCCTCTGGGTCAGCAGAATGGATCAGCCGATGACTCGTCCTTGGACGTGAGGTGCTGACCATCTCGGAGTTCAAAGAGCGCCGTGACCTCTTTGTACACGAGCATCTGGCACAGCATGACCAGCAGAATCATATAAGGATGTCCTAGACACAGAAGAGCTGGCCATACTGTCAGCTGAGGCGATGTCATGCAATATCACTGACTGATGAACCCTCCAATCATGATGAACGTCCAGACCGTCCGCTCGATTGCGTTTCGGTCTTTCTTCTTCACTTGGATCATAGTTCTCTCCCCCTCCCAGCCTTGTCCCGGTGCAACTCCATCCTCGAACTTGACAACGAGCTTACTGGGGCTCGACGAGGCCACCGTCGCACCTGGACCGGAAGGAGTGAAATCCTGCGGTGTCTTGCGCTTGCGATTGGCGGGCAAGACGTTAGCTGAGGGAGTGGGAAGGGCCTCTGGGAGTGTCGGGGCGAAGGTAGATGTGAAGCCGAACAGCCTAGAGCTGGAAGCTTGCGCTTGTGGCTCATCTACAGGCTCTAAGGCAGTGGCCGCGGATGCCGATGCTGTTGATTCGGTCAGAGATTCGAGCGTGCCATTGGTGATAGCCGAGATCTTCGCTGTTGCCCCGCTGGTTGCTTCTACCACAGCGTCTTTGACCGCTTTCGCAGCCATTTCCGCTTTCTCCGCCGTTTCCGCGGCCACCTCCTTCACGCCATTGGCCTGAGCCATAACAGATTCCCCAACGCCATTTGCCTGTCCAATGAGTTCCGCTACTCCGTCTGTCCCCCCTCCTATGGTGTCGGCGCTTTTGTGGGTCACGGCTTCGGTGGCTCCATTGATCTCCTCCTTATTCGTCGGCAGATTTCCCGCATTCTCGCTGATGGCATCTTTGACGGATTCGGGGACGACGCCAGCAGCGGTCTCAAAGGTCTTGGCTGCAAGCTTGGCGAGACGTTTTCGGGCCGCCCTTGACAGAGGAGCGACGGAGGTCTCGGTTACGGAACTTGATTCCCTTGATCATCATCAAGTATCAGCTCAGCGAGACCTTTGAAGGCTCGATAGTATATGCAGCTCTTTCGGACCTACTCTTCGACAATCTCTTCCTCCTCGTCTACCTCTTCACCGCCATCCATACCAAGCACATCGAATCTTCCCTTGCTCGCAAACGATACGGGTGTACTCTTTCGAGACATTTCGGACAGGTGGCGTCAAATGTTTCAGTCGAGTTTGATACGGCGCTAATGACCTGTTGAGACCATGGCACCAGATTGAGAAGGGCGTCTCTTCAGAATCTCATAGGGAGAGCCAACCTAAACTTCTCGAGGTGTCATCATAGTTAAGTTACTGATTGCGGTTCTATCATTATCACGGAATCAAACCAACCAAAACTCGGCCCGGCATTAAGACAGTGAAAGGCCAAGACTGTCGAAGAGAATCTCTTCGCAGATCCCGTCATCTCTCGCGAGTCGTGAAGATCAGAATCACTACGGACTTTGAAGGGACTGAAGTGGTGATTCGTACCAACAACTGTTTAGCGAGTTGCATTCTCGACTTGGTATTATTATACTTTTTACACCTCGCGACGAGATCTCTTGCCTCTCATCTTGACGAAGATCCACTCCCAAACAGCTGATCGTACGTCGGACTGTCGACGCCGGAACTCTTCAGGTCTAGCGAGGTCGTGGTGACCGGATCATCCACTTGAATGGTTAATGGGCCACCGATGCTGTAGGATGCTTCCGTATTGTTGTAGGCGAAGAGGGAAAGGGCAATGGAATTGCTGCCTTGGGTGAGAACACCAGGAGGTACTGGGTAGGCTTGCTGTGTGTTGACTATCATCCGTAAGTTAGCGCGATCATACTAAAAGGTCAAGAGCATGGTTCTGGTGAGAATAGGTCCGGGGAAGGGAATGAAGTGTGGCTTCGTATCACTGACCAAGGTCGCCGTGATGCCTTCCAAATTGCCAACCGTTCACAAACAGCTGCGCCCGATACCCTCCCGTGACGTTTGGGAAGACAAAGCTAATCTCTCGCATCAGCTGATAACCTCTGAATCGCAACCTCCGACCAACCTGTAGTGTACATCCAGTCCAGCTGGGTAGTCGACTTCAACGTTGCCCCTGTAGAACCTGACACCTGGTGTCCCGAGTGACTCGTCCGGCCCGCCACTTTGCCAATTCGAATCATCAAAGCCCGGGAGATACCATCCCTGCCTCTCGCCATACAGTCCTCCGACGTTGTAGAGGCTTCGGACTTTATCGGGGAAATTTGTCCAGCCGCCGAGATTGCCTTGAACCTTCCACCTCATATCGTACCCCGATGAATCTCCCCCGAGCAGGGAGTAGCCTCTGATGCCGCGAGGGGATTGAGCGTCTTGAGGGGTATCCGTGAATGATGATCCTTCCTCTAGCCCGGCATTGTCTACTACGATCTGCTACGAGGATGTCAGACCTATATCACTTAATGCAAGTCCGAAGATACGGACGATGACGTTGTCGGAGTCCGCCTTGACGGATCCTGGTGGGAAACTGATGGTGGTGTTGACCTCTGCGCAGAACCTCTCAGCCATCCGGTGATCGACTGGGGAAGGGGACTGAAATCCCACCTTCAGTTCCACCGGTGTTGTTCACGACAGCCGAAGCCAGGTACTGCCCGTTGAGCTGTTCATGACAATCTGAGTGTCCGTTCCGCACAAGAAGACAGCATGCTCACGTAAAATGCGCCTACGCCGAATGGACCAGCGGAGAGGCTGATGTTCATGCCTGTCTCTTTACCCGTCGCTTCAAAGTGTCCCCTCCAGATCATACTCCCGATGGCAAACTCGTAATTCTGGCCGTAAAGTACATATCTTCCCGTGTAGTCCGGATCGAACGGCTTGTTCGTATTATTCGTGAAAGTGTCGTTGGCGGTGGTCCAATCGGAATCGTCGAAGCCGTATGCGATCTCGGGGAGAGAATCTTTCCATTTCCAACCGGTGATACTCGGGGCAGTTGGGACATTGCTTGGCCCGGGGAGGGTGACCTTCATGAGCCCGAAGGACGTCTTTGTCGGAGCGATCGAGGCGTTGTTCCAAGTGAAGGAGGTATACGAGGGCGAAGCAGCGATATATACGTCGGTGGTTGTATTGAGATCGCCGTACAAGCTGAGAGTCGAGCCCGAAGCGGAGGCTGAGCGGACAAAGTATCTGAAAGCCATGATAAGCACGAGCCTGATAAGGTGAATGCGTATGAGAGAAACTTACGGGCCAACGACGAGGGCCGTCTCATTGCTTCCGACCAAGTAATGACTGCCCAACGGTCCCTGTCCGGGGACCACAACCTCCCAGGTGAAGTACGCGGTATCGGTGTCAAGGATGATTACCCGAACTTCTCGTGTGCCACCGGTAACCTTCAGGATACTGGTCTCGCCAGCAGAGATATTGTAGTTGACCACCGTTCGCCCGTAAGCTGAGCTCGTGGACACTTGGGGCGATCCGGTCAACTGGTCGATCTTGCAATTCGGGTCTGGGAAGGCGAGCGTATATGGCTGTTCTTGATCGCCATAGACGACGAGGTAGTCCACATCCCCGAGACTCGTCGCAGTCATGATCGCTGCAGAGGAATGGGAGATACACGAAGAACCCCAGCAGTAGTTGGTCGTCAGAATCCTAGAATCCTTCGAGGAGTGTCAGCAGATTCCACTGACTCGATCCAAAGAACGTACCCGACCGTTCAGTGTGACGGGGAGCGTAGTATTACCCTGCCAGTCGCTAATATCAAGATCGAAGCTATCGACGGTCAACGCGCTCGAATTTGCATGGCGAACGACGTAAAAGCCGGCGTGGGTGTCGGGATTCCGGAGCTCGTCAACCTGGATTAGGCCTTCCTCGGCAGAAGTGCCCGTAGAGTTGCCCGATTCGGCGATCCACGTCTTCGGTAGGTCATGAGCGGAGCGGATGAAATGAGCAATGAGCTGGACATGGTCAGCTCTGACGACAGAATGCGCCTAAGATCCTCCAATATAGTCAGTAAAACTCACCTTGAGCTCGTAATACTTGTCTCTCAGCGCCCGGTTCTCCTCGATCGCGGCCCAATAGTCATACGATGTGAGCGAGCCTGTCTGCCATCAGCTCGATTTTCCAGCGACAGTGGCGAAATCACTAACGGGAGTAAGCGGTGTGCCCAAAGTTGGTCCCGCCATAGACCATGTATATATTTTGCAGCTTGATCGCTGACATCAAGTGATCAGACCAAAGTCATCGGCGCTACATCGACGTACATTGCGCAACATTGTTGAGATAGAATACGCGCTCGAATTGACTGCTGAAGAGAGGAAGACATTGGCTTAATCCCTTCGTGTCGGTTCCGGGGATCCACCCGGCTTGAAACTCGGGCTATACTAGGGGTGAGCGTGGTAGAGGCCACCGACAAGGGTACGGACGATAAAGAAAGGTTCTCCAACAGCGCCAGAGACGTTTTGGAAGTACTGCGAATGATCAGTCGACATCCAATTAGACGTGTACGGCCGGCATCGCATGATGTAGGGCATGTAAGGAAGAGTAGACCTGACCTACTTACACCACGAGTGTACGTCTGGACCGAGGTCCAGTAATCAGGCTTCGAACAGTCCGAGTTTTGCGGATAGCTGTCCGCGCCATCTTGATGTTGGTCAGAGCGAAGCGCGTGAAGTAGAGGTCAACTCACAGAGATTTACCGAGCCTTTGCCCTTGACCAGATTATCGCTTTCAGGGTTCTTTCCTTCTTATCAGCCTTTCCTCCCCGCTGTGACGAGGCAAAACTGACATCGTTGAAAGTGAGCGGGACGACAATCCCATAACTCCTCATCGTGACCTCCAGGTTCTGGATGTAATTCAAGTCAAGATCGCCGGAAAGAGAGCCATCGAGATAGTATTCTAGAAAGATCATCCTTCAGTGGTACCTCCAGCTGTGAGTACTCACCGTTTTCCATCTGAACGGCGATGACAGGACCTCCATTGGTGATCTGGTACTTTGCTAAGGTTTCGCCGATCATTTGCCAATAGGGTGTATATGCAGCTGTGAAGACGGGATCGGAAGTTCGAAGGGAGGTCTGAAGACCGGTGACCCAAGCCGGGGTACCTGACGCTGAGAATTCGCCTTGCTGTGGGTCCCTCTCGTCAACAGTCACTCAGCTAAGTAGGGCAGCGAGGACACGTACGACCCATGGCCCAGGCCGTGCAATCACCCAAAGTCCAGCATCGTTCGCAGCCTCAAGGAAAGGTCCCAACGCCTTCCATCCCGAAAAATCGAGCACACCCGGTGATTCGCTGTAGATAGCCCAGAAGAAATAGGCGGAAATTCCGTTGAAGCCGAGGCCCTTGATCCTCTGCATGAGATCGGGATAGAGTGCCGGGTTGACGTTGCGGAAGTCTGCTCAGTGATGTTAGCCGTAACTTGTGGGGAGGAAGGGTGTGACCTACTGTGTATCTCGCCAGAGTAGAGGTAAATTCTCTGGCCCTTGACGAACAGACTGTAGCCATCCCATTGCACATCGTCCGTCAGTCCTGTGGAATTGAGGTATGTCGAGGGGGTGAATGTGTTGAAGGGGAGCTGCTCATATGGGTCTGCCATGGCGACCCATGGTAGAACGAGGCCGATGAGGGCTACAAGGAGGCAGAAGTTCCGCATCATGAGTGGACGATTGAGGGGACGAAATTTTGTCAAGGATAATCAAACATGCTTATTAGTAGGGCGTCAAGGAGTGAGCTGCAGGGTAAATCGATGTGCATGTGACTTTCATGTAACCATCCACGCCCGAGATCCGGAACGAGGGAGATAGAAGTAGAAGGGACACGTACGGCAAGATCGCCGCTACCAGCGGCGATAGCGAAGGGGGCTAGCGGTACCTCAAAACATGCGGTCGTCATCCCTGTTAATCACAGCCAGCGACTCTAAATGAGGGTACTCCATGCGACAACAGCGATGATGGGAGCTAGTGAAGGAAAGAGTCAAAACAAGGGTGGGGGGGGGAAGAACCTTGGGACATCCGAAGGAAAGGCCAGTGGAGCGGGTACTGTTCATGTGACCATGTACGTTTAGCGATAGTCATGGAAGGTCATGAGCAGGGGAGACGCTTGGGGTGATACGGCCGTGAGGGAATAACAAGTGGGGTCGGGAGGACCGGGGATATCCGAGGGAATGTCACGGAAGTATATTTATTTTGGGCGCAAGCGCCGGAACCGACTCCCCCCTCGTGTCCGGTCCAGTATGCAGACGGCGTGGGCTGGGGAAAGGGGACAGAGGATAAGAGTCGCGTGAGAGACGTGTCAGGGGTTGCATGCGTAAAAATCAGCGTGAGAGCATGCCGTGAGGTATCCACGTCACACTACTCTGGGCGTTAGTTCGCCTTTCCCGGGAATAAGATTCCCCGCCATAAATTACGTCCTACATCCCGAACAGAGACGCCGCTATCGATCGGGCAGAGCGTGTCCGGACTAAATCCTCTCAGCCTCGAAGGGTCGCTCGCTCGAATGTTTTTCCCATTAAAGAGTCCAAGCTAGCGCAAATCGTTATATCGTCTTTGGGATAAGGGGGCTTAGGGGCCCCTTGTTGACTTTGCCTCGGGCTTCGGACGCCTGAATCTTTGACGCCTTGTCCGGGACTCGACTCGGTTCTGATTGAGTAGTCAATTCTAATGGCCCAGCTATACCAGATATCGAGAGCACGTGACACAGACAGAGGTAGTGGGATGTGACGTGGACGTACCGGACGAAGGGTTGTACGTATAGCCTTGTGGTGATGGTCATGTACCACCACGCACCCCGAATGACACGTCATGGCTCAGTCTCTTCGACCTCGTTCCGTTTTCGTTAGCTGAACGTCCACTCGCTCCGTTTCGTTGGTTGAACGTCTACGGAGAAGGAATAGATATACAACACAGCTAGCCTCGTCTTGTAGGAGGTTTCCCAGTGATCCTCGATTGACTCTCATTGTCCCATTCCACGTCCAAGACGATCTCGTCCTGTTCTCCGATCTCGTCTACGCGGCTACACTCATTTGTCCTCGCTTAGACCCACGTCCCGCCTGTCTCGACGACTTGGTCGATCTCGACGACTTGGTCGATCTCGACGACCTCGTAGTACCTCCCTGTCTGTTCGTTGTGTGATTGGGCTACTTGATCGGAGGCGGATCGGAGCATCGTGACACTTAGACATTGGTTGATGGACGAGTATAATGAGGTGTCTCTTTGCGAGTAGATGGAAGAAGTAACATGTGATGTTTCATCTCTGGGAAGTCTGTCGACCTTGCCAGAAGGGCAACGTATATGCCTTGTCACTGGGTGGCAAGGTGCTAGTTGTTATGACTCCATCCCGTCATAACCGCGACCTACGCCACCATACGATAACACCGCTCCGCATGTCCGCGACTGTCTTCGACATTTCCCGACACACCCATGGACTCGTACCCAGAACAGTCAACTTTGCGGGACCAACCCCTCGGACCAAGCATGATCGATGTCCAGAACTGTCGAGCACATTCCACGACTGAAGGACTACGACCAAAGATATCCGGGCATATCAAGGTTTCAAGACTTAACTTACTGATGGTACCTTGATCCACACCGGGCAGCGGGTAAAACTTCTTAGCCACTGCGCGTTCATAGCCGCCCTCCAGGCCGAGCTCCGTATCACCCTCGCCACTACACTGGCTCCTTGCCTGAACGCCGGCTATGTCCGCACCTTCAAATGGTTCATGAGTCCGGCGGACGAGCAGAGACCGCAGGTCGGTAAACCTCTGGAATGCCGTAGAAACGGAGAGAAGGATCTTGAGGCCTCGGGCTTGGAGGTGGCAAGAGCGTAAATGGCCAAGGTACACAAAGGTATAACAAAACCAGATTGGCTGATATCCGCAAGGTTCCTGCAGCTAGTTTATGTAACGTCGTGTAACTAGCGGACCTACCCTACCGACGAGCAGCTTGGCGGTGGAAGTGTCCACCCTCAGGTTGAGCGATCTCTCGTGCTGTGCAAGACTAGACTGGTAAGTCTACGTCTTACCCGCACTCGCCGTCGATTGTGTTCGACAATTGTTGACCGTGTCAACCTGTCTTTAGCTTTATAGTCAAGACCATTTCATACCCACGATTGTGTTCGACAATCGTCTCCATTCATTGATAGTCCATGGGGCATGAGGGAAGCTTGGGCGTGAGTTCGATCCAAATCATAGTTGGCTGGATACGGTCATAACAGTATTTCTGGTCGTCTTGAAAGTTAATGGGTAATCTTGGCCATCTAATTGTATGAACGACGCGTAAGCGGTTAGGCTACCTTATCAGGTGACGTGTGTGGCTCGTCTATGCTTTGGGCCTCGCTAACAAGTTGAAACATCAATCTCACTTGGGTTCTCCCACCATGGCCTCCAACATCTTCACCTCCACTGTCACTTACATCCTATCCTTCGAGCTCTTCCTAGGCGGTCAAGCCCGTCTCACCCCTCTGCTCACGCCGACCCTATACAAACGAGCAATGTCAAAAGCGGACGGTACTCGGAAATACCTCTCATTCATCCCCATAACCGATCCCATTAGGCATTCGAACTTCATTGGCGGACTCATGATACTCGCCGGAGCGCTACTGCTTGGTCAAAGCACAAGGGTTATCGGGAGTGTCTTGTCGGGTAGCTTGAGCCTGGCTGGGGTTTATTCTCAGAACAAGATGGGGATACCATATTGGCTGCCTTGCGTCAATGCGGTCTTGGCGGCCATTATTTTGCTCAATAAGAGTGAGGTTGTTTGAGCTTGCGGGCTGGTGATCATCGCTGACGTGTCGGTCTTGCCAGTTTGATGAGAGGCAAATATCAAATTGCGAAGGTCGACATCATTCTGGACCGGAGTCATAATTAGACACTGTGATCACGACTGTACGACGATAAACGAGGTGTTGACATGGCAACGATTCCTCGAAGGGTTCTTTATGGTCAGGGCAGAGAGCAGCTGGTTCGATCATCTTTGAGCGCCAGAGGATTCTCAAACACAGCACAACACCGCTTGAGACCGACGGGATGTCATAGCGTATGAAGGCCTCCTCCACGAAAGAATCAACTATTTCGTCAGTCTCATATCTACCCTCACAGCTTCAAACCGAGATGAGCCCTGTCCTGCGCCCTCGCCTTGTTGAGGGTTGGTCCCTTAGCCGGTTCTTGAGATCCATGTCGGACGGCTAAAAGCATCTTCTCTTTCCTTTTGCATGATCAGGATCGGCTCTCCGCAGTCCTACTTGTTCAGATGCCGCAATAACCATCCACTAAATTTTCATTCCACAAGTTGTTCTACGCTTCACGTCTTCGCCCTTGACGTTACCTGTAGAGAGCCATGTCCACCTCTTACGCTACTTCATCGGGACATCCATACTCACTCAAGGTCGCCCAGACCCAAGATGAGATCGAGGCGTGCTATGACGTCCGGATGGAGGGTGAGACTGGACATCCTGACCGTCAAAGTGTCGTACTAATCCTGCTGGGACAGTTTTCGTCGTCGAGCAGGTCGGCTCACACCTTTATGCTCCAACCGGTCTTATCAGTGACTTACTAGGGCTTTCCAGCCGAAGTCGAGATAGACGAGTACATCGACTACTTTGCATCTTCAGCCTCGGCTGACGATGATGGTGCATAGATATGATCCCATCTCGACACATTTCCTTCTATCCGTTCCTACCACATCACCACCGCCAGAGTCGACGGCCTCCCTCACCGCTTCCTCGTCCGACACGTCGTCCACCCCAAAGGTGATTGGTACGATCCGCTGGACGTCATCGAAAGCGAAGCTCTCCCGATTAGTGGTGTTGGCCGAGTATCGACAATACGGTTTCGGCAGGCTGCTCATGGAGGCACTACATGAGCGGGTGGTGGAAAGTGGATACTCCGAGGACATGCGGGAAGTCATTGAGGAGAAGGAGGGGAAGAGGGTAGTGAAGATACGTCTCCATTCTCAGGTGAGCTTCAGCCGAATGAGCGAGAGTCTGCATTGGTGACTTTGTAGATCTATGCCATCCCGTTCTATAGGAAGTTTGGATACATATCCGAGGGGCCAGAATTCGATGAAGATGGAGGTGAGACTCCTGCTCGTCCGCTAAATCACGCTGAACCGTACGGTATAGCTCCACATCAAAGGATGGTGCGGGAAATACAGCTGGAACCTATAGATCAGGCAAGCTGAGTCTAGAAGTATATGCATAGTCTGCAATGCCGATCGAGTTGGTATACTGATCCCAGGATATTGACCACGCCCTCGACGCCGCCGTCCATCAATGCTACCTCAAATCTGACCTTTTCGACCTGCCGCCTTCTCCTTCTTTGCTGCGGCCTGCTTCGCTACCTCTGCAATACCGTCAGACTTATCGATGCGATGACACAAAACACTCACCATCCGCTTCCGCCTGCCTTTGAGCCGCTGCTGCCTCACGTTTTCGACGAACCTCTTGCAGTCGGGCGAGGTCAGATTTGGCTTCCTGCGTCTTGCCTTGGGAGCGTCAGACGGTCTCATCGAAATGACCCTACCTTGCGCATGCAGCTTGGCATATCGGTCTGCAGCAGCCTTCTTATCCGCGGCTTCCCTGTACCTTCATGTCAGCCTGGTGCATTCATACCAGATGGGATCACGAACCTCTCCTTCCGCGACAACTCTGGTACCGCAGTTTGTGGCGCCGTCTTGGCCTTTGCCTTCTCCCCCTGCCTTGTCTCCGTCGCCTGTTGAGGATTCAACAGGTCATCATCGTCCTCGCCATCCTCCTCGTCCTCGTTGTCCTCCTGAATAGCCTCCTTCGCCGCCTGCGCCTTCTTCATCGCCTTCCTCTCCGCCCGACTTGTCTCCTCTTCCTGCACCGGCTCTGTGTTTCCCAGCTTCAGATTCATTCCCGCCATCTCTTTTGGTAAAGTCGCAGTGGATGCGTCCGGTCGGATGGGTACCGTCCTCCCGTCATCATCGTCCGAAGACTCCTCGTCCTCTTCTTCAGACGACTCGTCCTCGGGGTTATTCAACCTGTTCCGCTCGGCGATCCGTGGGTCAAGATCACGTGAGAAATGCCGACCGCCCCCTCGGGAGATCTTGAATTTGCTGCATGAGCCAAGTCAGCAAGGGCTCTTTGGGCAAGAACGCGTAGAGGAGACCAAGACACGTACCCTCGTCCACGGGAAGACATTCCACCTCCTCGTGGCATCTTGTGAACTGAGGTGGAGGGGAAGAGTGGTATCTGAAAAGGAGCTGATGGTAGGCGATGGAAGCTTCACGAGCTTGGCAGAGATGTGAAGAGAAGCTAAAGAGATGGAGTCAAATTCAAGCCCCGCCTCTGTTGGCTTTTGCCCGAAACGCAGGAGTCACGTGACGGAGACACTCATGTCTCCTCGATTACTACTGCCGTTTGTCCTCCACCGACCGAGAAATGTGGGGAAAACACAAGCGCCATGTCCGCCCTCACTGGTAGATCCGGGCAGCACCTGGATTCTTCCGTCTCCTTCACCTCCACTTCATCTTCCACTCCATCCTCGAGGTCTTCCTCACTCGATGCCCCTCCTCCGCCGAAACCGACCCGTTCCGAATATGCCGCTTACACAGCGATGCTCCGTGACCTCGAGGCGCGGGACGAAGGAGATCTCGCTCGGTATCTCATCAGATCGGACAGGCTAGCACGGAGCTCCACCTCGGAAACCGATATAGCGTCGCACAGTACGAAACGGAAGAGCCGAATCGATGGATTGTCGACTCACTGGCCGCTCAGTCTCGATGAGCTACGGGAGCCGACGGCGACACTTGGGGAGGCCATCATGTCGTTCGTATCGAGCTACACACGGAGTCATCGCCTCAGCTTGCCTCGCCGAACGCTCTCTACGACGCAGGATGAGGATCTGACACTTCCGCCAAGCATGGTCGACAGGACGAGGGAGCTCATCAATGCGACCCTTGTAAGAATGGCCGGGATGAGGCCAGTGGCCGTCGCGGAGAAACGGAAAGGGATGCGACAGATGGGATGGGAAGCTGTGATAAGTGCTGCGAGCTGGACACGGGACGACCAGGAGTGAGTGGTTGCATCGCCATAGCGACAAACAAGTTCGCTGATGGCTGTAGAGTGGTTCTGCGAGCGAATGAGAAACTGAGGAAGATCATCAGGCCTTCACAACCTCACATAGACTGTCAGCCGCCTCTCTGCCGTCGAAAGACGCTGGCTGATGCATAAGTATCATAGTGATGCCACATCGCCTGAAGATCGCGTCTCGGGCGACCGCTCATCGCGCTTCATCAAATCTCGCGAAATCACTGTATGCTTCCGTCTTGCCCAAACCGGACCCTATAAAGCGACCTCATCAGTCCAGAGCTGGCGAGTACCGCTTAGTCACACCGCGCGACTCCCGCTAACGTCGAATTAGAGATCGAGCGAAGAGCGGAGAAGAGGCGACAGCGTTATGAGAGAAAACGGTCACGCATTATCGAATCAGCTGAACATAGATGACGATGTCATGAGGACTCATATGTGCAGCGATGTCAATGTGCGACGCCTTTCGACCCTCCCTCTCCCAATCGGATCAGACCCAGCTTCCTTCCCCTCCTCTCAAACCTCATCTTCTCCTGCCAGAAACCGATACCTTCTGCGAAAACGCCTTGACCAGTTGAATGTCTAGCTTTCTTTACGGAATAGCGATTGGCCGCTCTCGTCACTTGCTCGTAGGTGAATGCTGAGGGCTTCTCATCGATAACCATACGTTCGCTCTCCGCCTTTGCCTTCCCTTTGCGGCCCTTCTCGACCTGCGCACGCTTGCGTTTCCGCTCGTACTTGCGGAATGCGACGTAGACGTCGACTGGAGGGACAAAGGGCGGACGGCGAGGTTTCGCAGGATCTGGGGAGACAACGAGCGGTGACCCGAGGGCATCGTGATTTCCTGGCGGCTGCAGCGAATCAAGCGGAGAGCGATCCTCCTTCCCGTTGTTCGCCTCATCCACCGCTATCTCCTCACTCGTCTTGACCTTCCTTCCAGCAGCCAACATCTTCCTTAACTTCTCCGTGTCCGAATCGACCCGGTGCAGTGGATTGTGGTACCACGGATGAGGAAATATTGAGCTAGAAGTGGCCGCGCCAGATCGATAGCCAGCAGTCGCCTCACCGAGGACTGCCCAGAATGGTGTCTCCTCATCTCTCCTCGGCGCAATGATGTCCTTGACGTCTTGCAGCTTGCCCTGGGAGGAGCGAGACGACCGGGAGCGACGCAAAGGGATCGAGGAGGATGCAGACAGTAGCTTAGGTGCTGGTGGTTGGTGGAAGGGCTGGACGGAAGCGAGGAATGCGAGGGGCTCGACGGTGTCGTCGGTCGGGCTTGGTGGAGTAGGCCGAGGCACTGCGTCGACCAGCTTCGGACAAGCTTCCTGCCGAATAATGGGGTCTCTCCATGGCTGCGAGACGCCATTGCTGAGTCGTGCGCTAGACGAGGTGACCGAGCTGCCGCTGTCTAAGGACGAAAGAAGGAAGAGACTCAGCGCTGCCCAAATTAAGTTGATATGTACCTTACTGTGGGACAAACTATGCTTCTCAACCAAAGCAGCGAGGTGGTCACGCTCGACATGGTATTCGAGCCCGGTAATGGGATATTGTTCCCCGCAGCGGTGCCAATGACATCGAACGAAGTTGGATGTCCGAGCGGTGCCGAATCGATTGGCTGCTTCACGTCTCACTTCAGAGAAGTGTATTCTCTCTAGATGCTGAGAGTTGTCATCAGTTTCACCTTCTGTGGGGACGAGGACAGAGAAGCTTACCAATCGGAAGAGTTCGAGACTCGCCAACTCCGCATCGCATCCCGACTTGTTCTGCCAGGGACAACGGATCAAGCAGATCCGCCCCCGGTGAAAGGTGTGAGCTGTGCAAGTTTTCTCAGACCACTCATTTTCCTGTCTGCTGCTACTCCCAGCTGCTATTGGAGCCTGTTGTGATGAGCGTGAGATTTTGCCAAGGACTTGATTAGTTGTGCCTGTTGGAAAGGGAAGTTGAGGGATTCCGAAGCCGGCGGGCTTCGCCGGACTAGCTGATACCGGGACGGCGACGGGAGCATTATTGAGGGAGTTCACTCTGGGTGTCAATGGATGTCGGGAAGAAGTCGCGATGGGTAATGTTGGATAAGAGGAAATGGGAGATGCAAGTGGTGATGCCTGGTGATACATTGAGTGATGAGGAGAAGGCGGGAAGGCGGAAAGTGGAGGAGTTGGTGAGGACATCATACCAAGCATGACTGCTTGGTAGGAAAACGATGAGGGTCGCGATTCCGGCAGAAGAAGGGCTCTCAATGATATGTGACTTTGGGAGCAGTGATCAGGTCAAAGAGTCCGGCATAATTAAATGGGGGGCAGATATGTATGTTTAGCTATGGAAGGAATGTGACATCTCACACCTCTCGGCGTTATGCGGCTTTATTGCGTGAATGGGAAGAAAGAAAGACCGCAGCGATTTCGCAGAATGGCCACAAGTCGGTTATCGGTGAGCGTTGACACCGTCTCAGTCCAGATGATCGATTGGTGCATATGCTATCATGCAATAATCTAAGAGGATCTGAGGTCTACCTTTTTCCATCTGATACATCCCGCTCCTTCGCCATCAAGACATGAGATCTACGAGATCTGAGAACGCGTCCTTCTTCTGGCCCTGCTGTTGCTGTTGCTGCTGCCGTTGCTGTTGTGACTGCTGCCCCGTACCGGCTCCGTTGGATTGAGCTGGCTGAGGAGACAACGAAAACCCTGTCGGTGTCATGCTCTGGAAGCCCATTGGATAGATCGCCTGTCTTTGCTGTGATCCTGGTAGACCCGTTCTGGGACTAGGTATTGAGCCTCCGAAGGTTGAGTTGAATGCTGGTGGTTGAGCCTGAGGAGGCGGGTTCTGCCCGAAGAACGCCATGGGGTCCTGTTTAGGCGTAGCTGAGGATGATGAGTACGCCGGGATGCCGGGCGAGCTTGACGGTGATGGGGCGGAAAAGAGATCTAGAGGGAGGCCAGAAGATGTCATGGCGCTGGTCGACGAGGATGGAGCTGCGGAAAGGGAGTCGGTAGGAAGGGAAAGACCGCCGTTTCCCGACAGTGGAGTCTCGTCGGCATCGTCGGCAAAGGCGTCGAAGGAGATAAGGTCCGCCGCCTTTTGATTTGGGTTCGCACTGGGAGACGTCAACATCAGTGTCAACAGAGAAGAAGAGGCGACACACGACTCCACAAGAGCCTGCGCTTTTGCCCAATCGCCGGCTTTGCAGGCTTCAAACCGGTCCAGCGCATTATTGATTAGATCGTTGCACAACAGCAGGCGATCTATGCTGTTAGTGAACCGAAGTGCAGGCCACATACCCATCATGCCTTCCCGCTGGCCATTCTCCTCCTCGATCCACTTCACGATCTTCGGTCTCGCGCCCCGGCATGCCGAAGCAACCTGCGAATAGACGTCGCCCTCGAGACCGACTCGTTCCCCCTCACGTGCGTTGTTGAGCATATCATTTAGAAGTATCGCCTTCGATTGGACTTTGTCAAGCTCGCTCAAGGTCTGAGATGCGTAGTCCGGGGCTTTCTCGGGTTCCTGCCAAGAGTCAGCAGAAGAGCGATAGTATAACAAAAGACAGAACGACGTACCGCTCCTGCAAGCGCTTTCATCAGATCCTGAGCAACAGCAAGATCGCGCGGTGTGCCCCGACGGATGAGCTCTTGCAGTTTCTGCGCGACGCGAAAAGGATAGAGACTTCAGCTCGAGAACGACTAGGCTTTGGATTGATGACGAACGGCACTCTTCGCTGCTCGATCCTCCTCTTCCAACTCTGCCGGCGATTTGAGGGCCTGGAAGTGGGTTCATCACCTGAGTCCGCTCGTGAAAGTCCCACTGACCTCGTTCGGATTGGTATCCGCCATGGCTCGAGCCGCGTCGAACGATTTAAATCGATACCCTGGGAACAAATGGGTCAGCATGTGCTGATTTAGATCGACTGCCTTGGCTAGGCAGATCAGCGTTGGATAGTATCGAGCCCACCCTTATAGCTCAATAACCGGTGCATATCCCGAATATGCACGAGGTCCTCCTTGTACTTCGACTGCACACAGAGCGTGTTCTTCCATTCGTGTATGAGCTAATATAGGATGGTCAGCGTTCGCCAAGTGTCTTTCTCGGCCTCAAATGAAGGCTCACCTCTAGTATACGCCCCATTACACGTCCCGTCACCATCGGCGGGCGTTCAGGAAATCTTCTGACCAGCTCGTTGAGGAATTCCTTGGTCGAGATCTGAAGGTGAACAGCATAGCCGCAATCCCGGACGAGACGTTCGAGGACGCTGAGGGCGAGAAGGGATTGGTTTGGATTTCGGGAATTTATGTGAGTGAGTAGGGCGTGACATGCATCTCGGGCGCTTGAGGTTTCATAAGCAGCAGCGGAAGGAATGAGGGAATTATGCACCTGTTGGCTTTCTTGCGGTTGATGAGCTCGGCCAGCTCGATGTTGACGGCGTGATTGGGTTCGGGAAGAGTGGGATCACACGCTTGCTCTAAGATGTCACGTCAATGGAGCTTGGGAGACTCAAAAAATGAGAGGAAAACCGATGCGCAGAATTTACCGACTAAAGCGTGTACAGGCGACAAGCTCGACCAGGGGCGTCCTGAGCCAAGGGGTAGCATTTTGATTCCAACAAGCTGATTGGGAGCGCCGAGCTGGAGGGTGAATCGGCCGAGCCTCGAGCATACGGTTACCCAGCAGTTTGTCCGACAGAGAGAGCAGACGCATCGCATTGGAATTAGACAAGGGGCAACGTGACGAGTCGACGGAAGCAAACTTGATGAATCTCGCCGTCTCTGTTGCCTTGAAGTTATCGAAAGCTGGGGATTGGACCCGGATTTCCTATAGGCCTGCTAACCATTGCACTAAACACCCAAGACATTCATAGGAGGTTCTACGCCCGCCGGATCCCGAAGAATCCGGTCGTCTCAGGCTGCGACTAAAGGTTAGCCGTCCTCGAACCCACCCTTAGCCAAGGTGAGACATCCCAGAGAGCGCTATAATCGACAGTCTCTCCTACTCGAGACCTTTGCTGGAGCTGTTGATTCACGCATCTTCACATAGGAGAAGGAGTTGGGATGGCGCCGCTGTCATTGGGTTAGTGATCCTCTGATGAATCGCAGTGTCTCGCTGAGATCAGCTGCTCAGCAGCTCCCCTTCGAGCGAGCGCAGCAGCGTCTCGAGGCCCTCGAACTGCCGTCCGCGTAGGTCAACGTCGACTTGGCTGTACGTGTCATGCTGATCAACTTGCAGCATGCTTCCGACCTCATCATCCAGCAGTCCCCGAATCCAAAACGCGCATCCTCAGCCATCATTAAGAAAGGCCCTCCCACCGGTGGGCGGGCTGCGGCTTCAGGACACACCGCTACGGTCTTTGGCTGCACTGGCTTCCTTGGACGCTACGTCGTCGCCAAGCTGGCGAAGATAGGGACACAGGTCATTGTGCCGTATCGAGATGAGGATGAGAAACGGCATCTGAAAGTCACTGGGGATCTTGGGCAGATTGTACCAATGGTACGTGGGGGTGGTATCTGAGCTGATTGAGAAGGAATGGGATGCGCGGAACCCGGATCAAATACACGAATGCTTGAGTCACTCAGATGTGGTATACAATCTTGTTGGACGGGACTGGGAAACTAGGTAGGTTCAACCGGTGTAGATGCTTTGCTAAATGTGGCTTAGAAACTACACTTATGAGGATGTCAACGTCACGTAAGTCGTCGCGCTGGGGTCTCACTCACCGTCAGAGCTCCCGGTCTGATCGCCTCCATCGCGACCCAATCCACCACTCCTCGCCTCATCCACGTATCGCATCTCAATGCCTCGCCCGATTCCCCCTCGGCTTTCTACCGGTCAAAATACCACGGCGAGCGAGCCGTACGGGATGCGTTCCCAGAGGCAACAATAGTGCGGCCATCCACCCTTTTTGGGGCTGAAGACTGGTTACTCAATGCTATTGCTCGTGAGTGATTTCCAAATTCGCCTGGGCTGATGACAGAATATCCTATCCTATACCAGCTGAACGGCGGGAATACCAAGACTGTTCCCTCTCATGTCCTTGATGTCGCCTCAGCTCTCTGCACCATGCTCAACGCACCGGTCACATCTACCGCCTCGACATTCGTTTTTCCTGGCCCTCAAGCGTACACGTACAATGAGCTCATCAACCTCGTCACTTTCTTCACGATGAAACCCGCCGCAAACTATCCCACCCCGCCTAAGGCCCTGGCGAAGCTCGTCGCGACGGCAATGAACCGAGGCATTTGGTGGCCCACTGTCAGTCCGGACGAGATCGAGCGCAAATACATCGATGATGCAGGTTTGGAGGCGTTGTTTGCCCCTCAGGAAGATGCGAAGCCGGGTGGATGGGGTCAGCCGGTTGGGAAAGCCGCAATGACGGGAATAGATGGAGAGCCTGTCAAGAGCTGGGCGGACCTGGACATCGAGCCGAGCTTGATCGAGCAGCACGCGATCAAGTATCTTCGACGATACAGAGATTCGTGAGTTCGGTACGCCAGAGATCACTGCTGATTCATCAGCGTCAACTATGACACTCCTGTAGAGCTCGGTCGATTCAAGCCACCAAAGAGGTATCGAGTAGTGCCATAATGAATGCATGGGGGCAGCATGTTTTTAACCAAGACGCTTGAAATGGCTATATTCGAAAAGGAATGCTTTAAATGTGTGTACCCTTATTGTATCGGAAACGTGCACGATCGCAATATCCCGTGCTCTGGTGCTTGTTCTCATCGCCTCTCCAGGTCGTCCACGCTGGAGGGCGAGGTCATTCCTCTCATCGAGTCCGCTAGGTCATCGTCAGCGTCGGAAAAGGCTCTCGCTGCTGCTGAGATCAAATAGATCGACGAAGCGCTTCTGCCTTCTAGGACTTCCGCTTTCCTTTGTGTCGACGGTTACCTACACTTGATCGATCCGCGACTTTCGGTCTCCGTGACGACAATACCACGTTCTCTTTTGGATCCACTTGGTTTCAACCCTCGTCCGCCATGCCGAACGTGCCAGCTCCTCGGCCTCACAACACGTCACAGACCCCGCCGAAGAAGCCGACGCTCAACATGGATCGTCCGGTGAATCCGTCGCAATGGCTCAATTTCTCTCTTCCGCCGCGTCAACCTCGCCCTGTCCCAGGCAGTACACCTAGGCGGAGTCGTAAGGGTGAGTCATGGAGAAGCGGGGTGATGACTAGGGAGCGATACGTCCACGCGAACTTCCGATTCGTACTCAAGCCGACCGAGACGCTGAGCTATGGCGCGCACTTTGCGGATCCGGATATGTAAGTGACGCTGTCTGACAAACGGCTGATTTTGTAGCTCGTTGCACTGGCCATACATCCTGCAGGTACTGGTGCCGACGCTCTCGGCGTTCTCGGTAGCTCAGGGCTATGTTTCCTCTGATCCGTCCGCACCGCATCACGACGAGGATCTAGCGGGATCCTTTGACGAGGGGGAAGTTGACGGCATGGGAGAGGAAGCAGCGGAACGGCGAAGACGCGTGGAGGAGGAGAGGAGAGGGAGGATGTGCCCGATCTGCCTTGGCAAGCCTGTCGCTGGGCGGATGACGAAATGCGGTCACGTAAGTCTCGTAAAGAATCGTGGAGCTGATGATCCAGATCTTCTGTTTCCCCTGCATCCTTCATTTCATTCAACTCTCGGATGTCCCGAGGTCGGCGAAATGCCCTATCTGCGGAGACACGGTACACGAGAGGATGCTCAAGTCGGTACGATATCTCGACGCCGCAACTATGCTCGCTGCATCCCACGGTCACGAGTCAACCCAAGACGCGTCAGAGCATGAGACTGGGATCATTGGCGAAATGGACGGTTTCGAGGAGGCCAAAGCCGTCGATAATGTGGAAGAGGAGGAGTCCGGCCATCGCATCCACATGCGCCTGATACAACGGCCACAGATGACGACGCTCGCACTTCCCTCCTCATCGACCTGGCCGTCAGATGCTATTCCACCACATACTGCGCCATGGCACTTCCTTCCGGATGTCCTCAGCTACTCTCGGTTCGTCCTAGCTTCGCCCGAGTACATGCTCGCCGAGCTTGAGCGAGAGCTTGGGGAGCTCAGAGATGAATGGGGATTGCTCCGTGGAGACACTCTAGGACGTGATTTTGTGCGAGCTGCTAGGGAGAAGGTGGAGACCCAGGTCGGCAAGGTCAAAGCGGAGCTGATGACGGAGATGGTCAGAAGAAGCGAGAAGGAGAGTCGAGCGGCCTGCGATGAGGCGGCGGGTCACAGTAGGAGTGAGGCAGAGCGACGGCTGGAGGGAGAACGCTTGGCTCGCAACCGCGATTTGGAGAGGGATGTCCCCGGCGACATACCCACCGAATTCCTTGCGACGCAAGACTCGACCTTCACCATTCCACCCCATCGTCCTGTTGAGCCAAACCCATTGCCTTCACCTAAGAGGTCTCGACGCCGAGCTGCGGCTACAAATCCCGTTGCTCCTATTCCCCCTAGCCCATCCTACTTTTTTTACCAGTCCTCTCTCGGCGCCAACGTCTTCCTCCATCCACTCGACATTCGAATCCTCCTTGCCCACTACAAGTCGTATTCCCTCTTTCCCCACATTCTGTCACTCCGATCTACCGGTTTTGATCCTGGCACAATCAACGACGAGCTGCGTAAGCGGTGCAAGTACCTTTCACACCTTCCCGCCGGAACAGAAGTTGTATTCGTCGAAGCGGAACTGGAAGAATTTGTGGGTCAAGAAGGCTTAGTGGCGTTCGAGCAGCCGCTTCGAGCTCGGCGGGAGAAACGACGAGCGAGAGTGAAGAGAGAGGATCGAGCGAAAACACGGTGGGAACAAGCGGAGAGGAAGAAGATACCGGTCATGGCGGTGACGCCGGGAGAGGACCGCGAGTTCTCCCTGGCCCTGGCGAGATCGACAGTCGAGACCACCTTGATAGAGTCGACAATTACATTCCAGCCTGGCTCAGCTTCGTCCTCCGCGTCGCATCTTGGCACGCTTCCCGCTCCCGGTCCTTCGCCGTCAACATCTCCCTCAAACCTCTCCATCTGGGGTCTAGACCCACAGCCCCGGCCCACCTTCGCCTCCGCTCTTCATTCCCACGCTGTTTCCATTCCGACACCAACTCGTCGACGCGATCCAGGCAAGAATGAGATGGAAGCCGATGTGGCGTGGGAGGCATTCGAACGGCTCTCGGTCGGTGCGACCGACGAGGTAGATGTGGGGACGGCGAGAGAGAGCGTGAAGGGAGGCGGAGGAGGAAGGAAGGGAGGGAAGAAGGGTCAGAAGAAGTTGATCTTAGGAGGTGGAGGGGGACGAAGAGCATAGCGAAACTGCCAAATGACAAAGCATCACAGTGAAATCATAGTTGTAGCAGTCAAACCGCGATGTCCGGTCCGTGATTTACCGGTGTTTCCCACTTCATCTCCGCATTGTTGTTTCCTTTCCCCTCATCATTGTCACCATGCCTACTCCGGGTACTTCGGGCACAGACTACGTTGGTCAGCTCCTGGTATCTCCTGTCGCTGTGAAGCTGACATGGCCCCGCTTCAGGTTACAGCTCCGCTGCACTGATAGCAGTCGGCGGTCTAGTGGGCGCAATCCGACGGGGCTCCATCATCTCACTCTTGTACTTCCTTCCCAAAACCCCTACTGCACCATCTTGATGCGGGATCCAGGGCTGGAGGTGGCAGTGGAGCAGGGGCCGGATATGGGGCGTACCTAGTCTCCAAAGACTCGCATGACGTGAACGTCTCCCTAGGTGTGTAGCCGAAAAGCAGTTGACTCTGATGGCGTGACAGTGGTCTGGTGGCTCCTGTGCGCGGTCACGTCGTACCGATTCGTCATGACGGAGAAGTTCATGCCTAGTGGACTGGGTGGGTCTCCTTTTCTATGACCGTGATGAGAAGACGGAGCTGATGGAGGTGGGCTGTTTTGGAACAGTCATGGTGAGCTTTAGCTGTGGTTTGGGTGAGTTGGTGGTGGCAAGCTGACGAGCAGTTTAGCTCGTGTCTATGCTTCTTGGGATCTATTACTCGCTTCTTCTCGTCGTGGATTGAACAGCGGAATGCAGCTCCTTACAGATGGTCGGCACCCTCCCTCGTCGCGATTCGGGAAGTCCCTCCTTTATGCTACAACGCGGAGATGCAGTATGCAAGGATAGTAACCAAACGGCTGACGCACTCACTCTCTTCGCCCAACCTCTTGAACTCACGTGAATCGCTTTGTCCAGCCCATACGCCGTCCACTTTCGACAGAAGGAATATTTGGGGAAAAGGAAGGAAGCTTGCCCAATCTGAGGCGCTTATGCTTTCACAGTACTTGCTTTCAACATTCCGATCTCGTCTTCAACTTCGAGTTACGAATGATCTTTCTCAATCAAGCCTAGACGAGTCCCACGCGCCTCCCCCTCCAGGCTCAGCTAATCGCTCGTTCCCCCGAGTCTGAGTCGTGCGTCCCGACATTCGATGGTATCGGCCGAAAGCGCAGGCATTTCCACGACGCAGCAACTTCCAGCGACTTCGATTAGCCCATTGAAGACCCAAACAGAATGCTGTCTGCGATCATCCGGGGAGCGCTTGGCCTTGGGATAAGCTGGTTTGCTTTCTTTCCAGGCAAATCCAATAACGGTTCGACCGAATCCTGTGGAGATGCTGCTCCGCACTCCACAAAATCCCATCGGTTCGGAGTTTTCGGAGAATGACAGCGATATGTCATACAGTCCCGAGGAAGTGGACTCTCCGCAGCAGCGGGAAGCCGCCCAAGCACCAAGGCCAGCTCTCGATTCGGTGATTCCGGATGCCAACATGAATAGACAGACACACACGACATGACATTTTCAATCCATCTGAATGTTCCTACGTTTACGCATGTTCGCCGTGGGGTAACGAAATTCTTCACGGATCGGTTCGACTCGAGGTTGCTTACATGCCGAAGCGCGGCGGTTAAAGGATGACGGCGAACCTGGGCATGCCATGCCCGAACCGGCCGACAGCGATCCTGTGAGGGAGCGTCACGACAAACCGTGTCCAAGATGGATGAATGAAGACGTGGAAGCTTGGCTGAAGTCGTGCATGGCTCTGGCTTGGACTTGCAAGAAACCCGGCGGCCATCAAGGTGATCTCAAATCAGACGATCGATCCCCTCTATGTGCGACATATGTATGTTCGTCCAGGGTGGTCGTTGGAAAGAGTCAATGCAACCGAGAACCATGCGGACTCTGACTCGAGAGTACAGTACGCCAAGCCATTGCATCGCTCTCCGAAGATCATGCCCGTTGTGACGGGGAATATCGAGAGGTCTTGGAACAGGCATAAAATTTTGGTAGCCAAAAGATTCCGATCGTTTCGCGAAGCGCGCCAGCCAACCTCAATCACCTTTGTCGACCAACGGCAACGTAAGTACTTCAAGGCGGCCACCGACGAAAACACGTATGTCGACACGACAACGTTTGAAACCATGTTGATGCTCTGCGGTCATGCGCTCAATTGTAACCACACTAGGCCAGAGATTGAAGAGGGCGGAAATGAATCCATGGGCTCGAGCTTGATCGCGGCGGCTGCAAAGACGCTGACCGAGCGAGCGGAGGGCAGGGAAGCGGCTGTTGAGTATACCAAATGTCTGCTCCACCTTGACACGCATGGGGCCAGCCTTCATGTTAAGTAGGCGGCTCGACGTGAAGGACGCTCTGTCGGGCTTGGTTTGGTGGACATGGGGATGCAAAGGTTGGTAGCGGTGAGAATCTGCCAAGACGTACTGAGAAGGGCTGAAGTACTGGGGCTGTTCGGTAAAGACGTTCATAGAGCGTTGAATTCGATGATCGCTTGACAACGCTGGGTAGCCGTATTGTATGTAGCGAATGCGCAAGTCGTCGTAGTCCACAATCGCAACAAATAGTAGGCCAGACTCGTTCTTCCAACTGTGGAACGCTCCAGCGTCTTCCCTGGCGGACTGGGCTTTGAGATTAACTTGGCAGCCATCCATCAGACCGATGCAGTCGGGGATGCCGTAGTTGCGCTCGAATTGCTCTCTGATGACGGATCGCTGGATGGCGGTAGGTCAGGGGATGAACTCTGGGGCCCTGCGGAGGATGGCTTTGAGGGCGATCTGTCCAGTGGTGGACACCACCCACTACAAGCGCTATAAGCTCGGAGAGAGGGAGAGGAAGTGAGACGTACTTGAGACGCGAAATCTGAAAGACAGCTGGGCGAGCCGGTAGAGTAAGATACGAATGCTAGTAGAGTGAAGGGGCTTGTGGCTTGCTTGCGCAAGATACGAAGACTTGTCCGTCACTAGAAGTGAACTGCCCCAATGCGAGAGGCGAGCAAGGGAGGTAAAAGTTACCCAACAATGTCGACGGTGAAACACCAAATTTGTAATATGGAATAAGTTTCATTCGTAGTTGAGCTTCTCTCCATTTTGCATGTAATCGACAACTTCTCACACCCCTCAGGATTCGAGCTGAATCACCCTTCGATTCCGGGATAAGACATCCTCATGTCGGTGGCCATGTTTGATGCACCGTCTGGAAACATCCCACGTCGACGAGCGGTCGATGAGCAGGATTTCATCGCGGTGATCCTGGTCGGCTATGGCGAGAAGTCAGACCAACTGAACCCTCTCTACCATCCTCTGTGCTGATCGAAAGCTCCCTTGTCCAGCTTGTACCCGTTGAACGAAGGTACCAATGTCGTTTCTAAAGCGCTCCTTCCCGTCGGAGACGTCCCAATCCTGAATCATGTCCTCGACTGGGTTCTCGAAGCCGGTCTCATGGGTGCGTCTCTTTCAAAGCTCTCAGCTTTGCCTGTCGACTCGTGTGATCGCTCACACGATCGTACCCAGATATCTTGCTCATCGTCCCTCCTTCCTTCCACGCTGCCATCTCCGATCACATGTCCGAGAACTACTCCATCTCCTCACATCCCCGAGCCAGGATCGACCTGAAACGATACAACGACGGGGAGAGGGAGGAGGATGAGGAGCGGAGCGAGATCACCTCTATGGGTATTGGCGCGAGAGGAGGCAGAAGGGAGGGAACAGCGAGGTTGTTGAGACGTTTCAAGAACTCCATCAGAGTTAGTGGAGGTCCCCCTTGGCTCGAAGAAGGCGTACTGATGCGGGTCACCGATCAGACGGACTTTGTGCTGCTACCTTGCGATATCGTTCCGCCAAAGTCCCTGTCTCTCAGCTCGATACTCGACAACCATCGGTCAAAACCAGACGCTGTACTCACATCAGTGCTGTACGAGCCTGTCGAGGCGATCCGGGATGGTGGGTAATACGATCACGGACGGCGTTATGCTGATGAGAACAGGCGAAGAGAAGATCCTCGTTGCTATGGACAAAGATTCGGAAGAGCTACTCCTGATTCAGCCACTTGAGGGGTTGGAGGAGGACCTCGAGCTGCGCATGTCCCTCATCACATCTTAAGTCCACGAACTTCTTCCCCGCGAACCTTTTCCCCGCTGATACAGACCAGACATCCCACTCTTTCCCTTACTACCCGACTCCTCGACGCTCACATTTACGTCTGTCGCCATACAGTCTTGGAACTACTGGCGACGCGCCGGTCAAAAGATCTTGATAGCATGCGGGAGCAAGTCGTCCCATGGCTGATCAAGGGTGGATGGCAGAAGGGTCTCGGAGAGCGATGGGCACCGAGTGAATCTCACCCCCCTTGAATTTCTCACATACTAAGAAGTAGTCCTCAACCCCTCTCGAAGAGATCCCTTCGCCTCAGCACTCGCTCGATCCACCACCAACACCCTCCCTTCGGCCCTCTCCTTTGCTTACCCCACACCAAAATCCTCGCCGAGCTCGAATGACCGTACACCACTTCCCCAGACCATGCCACCGACGCCAACACCGGGAGTCGACTCGATCGATGGTCCATCAAGCTTAGAGAAAAGTTTCGGCAAGAACAAGGGGAAGGGAAGGCAATCCCCGTGGAGGTGCCAAGTCATAATCTGCGCTCCTCCGCCCGCGCTTGAATCGGCGCAAAGCAGCAAGGGCGGGAAAGGAGACAAGCACAAGTCGGCAACCGAGCCTGAGCATCTCATCCGCGCCAACTCGCTCGCAGGATACTGGGAGCTGAACCGACGGTTCCTCCGGAACTTCGCCTCCGCAAACATCCAAGTAAACGGAACGACCACCTCGCCACGACTCGCAAATACCACTACAGTCGATGACGGAACCGGCAGTGCAGCACCCCTTATTTCGCCATCCGCTCAGATCTCACCAGACAGTCTTATCGGGGAAAGCACTCGAGTCGGGGAGCGTGCGAGCATCAAGAAATGCGTAGTCGGACGGCATTGCCATATCGGCAGGGGAGCGAAGCTCACAGGCTGCGTCTTGTGGGACTTTGTCACTGTCGAAGAAAAGTTGGCTTTCCTCGTCCTTTTCCGCGGACAAGCTGATACGCGAGCGCACTCAGTACACGGATAGAGAACGCGATTCTATGCTCGAATGTCCGGATCGGGGAGAAGGCCAGTATCAAGGACTGCGAGTTTGGTACGGGTTTCGAGGCCAAGCCGAGCGGTGAGTATCTCCCACTAGGCTTGCAAAAGCTCGGAGCTGATGAAGCATGTTAGTGGTGCTAAAGGGGGAGAGGCTGGTTGCGGGACAGGAGGCTTAGGCGTCGCAGTCATTGATGGGAGTGACCACACTGAAGCATCCAGCCGTGTTCATCAGCAGTCCGACCAGCTTCCGCAGGACGTTGACGCGGCTATCGCAGTCGCTCCGGTCGCCGCAGTGCCCAAGCGTCCCCAGAGCATAATCTTCGGTGGTCGTGCTTTCATCTTCAAAGTCGATCTTGTGACCTAGCATGGCCTCAGGGATAAGGATATAGCCTCAGGGATGAGGATATAGCTTCTACTGGAGAAGAATGCTATTGTGATATGACATTCGGACGGCACTGAGAAAATTGAAAAGGTGACCCTCAATGCGCCGCCACAGCTGGGGCCTTGCCGTCCCCACCTCCCACTTTCACCTGGTCCGCAATCATAGCCGAGGATCTGCCGCCCGATCTCCCGGCCGCGCACTCATTGACGAAATCCGTAAACATCTGCATGAAGACCATGTTCAGCTAATTTCGATTCCCGAAGCTCGACTTTCGCTCACTTCGATGGTGTCGAGCGGACCTCCCGCACTCTCTGGGTGAAATTGAACTCCCCAGATACGTTTTCCGGACTCAGGTGTGGAGATGATACCTTCGACCGACGAGTCGTTGCAATTGATGAAGAAAGGCGCCCAGCCGGATGGAAAGTCTTCGGTGAGGCGGAGGGCATATTGGTGGTTCTGCGACTGCGTGGTGGGACACCGCGTCAGCAAATTATCATTGAGACGAGTCTCCTTGTGAAAGATCACACGCACAGTCACATAGACTCGTCCCGCCTTGATACTCCCTGAGCTTGCCAGCGCCAAGACCGGCTGATTATGTCCCCGATTCCCAAAAGTCATCCGATACGCCTCAAGCCCAGCCGCCAACCCCAAGATCTGATGACCCATACAGATCCCGAAGATCGGTTTATCCCACTCGTCGATAGTCCGTCGTACGCGTACCGCGGTGTCCATGATCATCTTGGGATCACCGGGACCATTGGAGAGGAACAGCCCATCGAACTGATCCCGGATGGCATTGAAGTCGTAGTCCCAAGGTAGGACAGTGAGGACCGCTCCTCGCCTGATCAGGGAGCGAAGGATGTTGGCCTTGGACCCGAAGTCGAGAATGGCGATCCGAGGTCCGGAAGCGCCTTCGTTCAGGGTGTAAGGTTTCGGGGTAGATGCTTGGGCCACGAGGTTGTCCTTGCTCGGATCCCAGTATTCCTCCTCTCCCGGCCGAGGCGCACTCACGTCGTCACCAACTGTCAGGCGTCCTAAAGTCGTTCCCTGATCCCGGAGCAAGCTGGTGATAGCCCTCGTATCGACCCCGGTGAGACCGGGCACTTCGTACCGCGAACACCACTCGTGGAGCGATTCAACGGCTTGGTAATGTGAGTACTTGAGCGCGACGTCGGATACCACGACACCAGTGCACTGGATCCGCTCAGACTCGAGGAAGGGCAGACCCGGGATGGTGGCGGAGGCTGTATTGGAGGGGACACCGTAGTTCCCGATCATGGGGGATGTGAAGACGAGGATTTGGCCGAGGTAAGATGGGTCGGTCATCGAGTCGGTGTCTGCGCAATGGCCGTACCGAGGACGTGAGCGAGCAACGAGTAGCACAACCAACAAAGCAAAGACAGCCATCGTCAGCGTCTTGTCCGAGTCGTCCCTGCCTTCACTCACAGCTCGTAATACTGGTACTAAAGACCGTCTCGCCAAACTTGCTCTTCTCGCTCCCAAAGCTCTGCCCGCGATAGCTTTGCCCAGATTTGAGGTGGAGTGTAGCAGGTATCTTTGCCGGGAGAATCGGTGTGAGCAAGGACGGATGGACAGTTGCGAGATTTCGTTTGAAGAGGCCGAGAGGCCGAATGGTGGGTCGAAGAGACTGCATGTTGGTGATCTGATTGCGAGACAAAAGGTGCTATTGATTCAAATAGCGAGAAGGTCCTGATGAATGGGGAGTGTGAAGACCAGGTCGGAAAGGTAACTTTGGGAGGCCATGTCAGAGATGGGAGGGACCAAGGAGGATCCTCACTCGTCAGAGGTACGTTGCAGCCACAGCATCGACCCTATTTGGGTGGATTGCTTCTCCTGGAAGCTGGAGAGGTGGAGATGATGCCAGCTGTATAGCCAGCGTTTGAGGGATATCGTAAATGCTAGCTCGACGAGGAATGGAGTAGTAGATTGCCAGGAGACTCCTTGACCGTCTTTTACTCGATGGGATAAATGGGTTTAAACGTTGTTCGGGATATTCCAGGTGCTCAGCGGAAGCAAAGTTTACCTGGTGGGAGCTCGGCCAGGAGTCTTTCTCCTCCCCTTTCAAGTCTCCTCGTCTCCCTCTTCTCATGCAAACCCAATCAATCCATCACGCACCGCTCATCGGTCAAGTTCATGAAGTTCCTCGTTTTCGGAGGAGGCGGGAAAGTCTCGCGTCATTTTGCTCGACTCGCGTCCTCAGAGGGACATGAAGTCGTTTCCGTGATTCGGGATGACTCGCAGTAAGTTGCGCTCGCAGAACTGTCCTACCCAATCATCTTCATCCTCATCCATCATTGGGTCACGACTCCCTCAAGTTCGCTCCGGCGTCGTCCTCCTTCTCGTCAAGCTGCCTCGTAGGACCGGAGCTGATATGGCTCAGCGCATCCGACCTCCAATCCCTCGGTGCAACACCCCATATCCACTCCCTCGAATCCGCCACCGTATCCGCCCTAGTTTCCCTCCTCACCACCACCTCACCTGATGCCGTCGTTTTCGCCGCCGGTGCTGGCGGGAAAGGCGGCAAGGAAAGATCCAGAGCAGTGGATTACGAGGGCGCGGTCAAGGTATTTGACGCGATGGAATCGGCGAATGTGAAGCGATTATTGCTTGTTGGAGGGCAGGACGTAAGGACAAGGGAGAGGGGATGGCCGGACTGGTATGATGAGGGTAGTAGTGAGTGTGAGGGATCGTGAGAGGTGACGGACGCTGATCGGTTGGATGGGTAGAGAAGCAGAGTGAGAGGACATGGAATGCTATTCCCGCATGTAGGTGTGCTCATTTTAAATGGAGTATCGCTGATCCCCTCTTCTTCACCATCTCTCTGTGGCTCTGTGGCCATCGTACTCGGTACTCAATTCTATCGTGTCCCTCCTACGCTCGGACCCGCAGACATGGAAGCCAAGCTCGACGCCGAGCTCGAGCTGCACTCCCGCAAGTCGTTGCAATACACCGTCCTCCGCCCAGGCGGTCTCACAGAGGAGCCGGCTGGTGGGTGTCAAATGGGGCAAGTGCAGATCGGCAAGACGAGGTGAGTAGGCTGGCGAAAGGTCTCCCCTGGAGGCGCTTGTGTCTTCGACCTGGTGGGAACTGGGCCACGCTGACAGAAACAGTCGAGAACTGGTTGCGAAAGTCCTCCTCGCTTGCGCCCACGAGCCGCGGACCGAGGGATTGACCATCGACGTTACGGACGGTGAGGGGAACGTGGAGAATGAGCTGGCGGCGGTTGCGGAGGAGCGAATCGACACATGGACAGGATAACGAATGGGAGGTCCGCACAACGAAAAATGATGCAAGGTATAGCATGTCTCGACATCGAGAGGTATCGCTATGAGGGTATCCGGTCCTGTGCAATGTAAATCGCTGGGTCATCCATTGACACTCGCTATCAGACCTTGCAACCGGGTGTCGAAGAGTGCAGAGTTGACTGGCATCTCGGGGGTGTGGAAGGGGTTCTTCATGACGGCGTCGGCGTCTGCATCACACAACAACGAGCGGGAGGTAGAGGTGCAGGAGAGAAAGAACATCGCGAAGCGTTTTCGAGGACCATGAGATAGGTCTCGTCAGCACCAGGATTTTACCTGGGAGCAAAACAGGAGGTTGGACTGCACGCACAGATCTCATAAACCTTCCTCAGCAGCTGATCCAAACCCTGATGCGGCAACGAATGCAGCACGACAAACTTCGTCCCTATCACCACACCTTTTCAGCTTCGACTCCCACCAACACCGCCCCTCCATCATCATCCCAATCACCACCCCCAATGCCACCTTCCTCTCCATCCTTCCGACGTCGTTGGGCAAGGGAAGGGAGGAAGACCCACCGGTAGAAGTCAAAAACACCCTCCCTCCCCACCCCTCACCCTCAAACCCCTCCAGACCACCTTGTGAACCCACCATCCCTGCCGGTGGAGAAGGGGTTAGGCGGGAAGTTATCGCATGGATCCCGTGTAGGGTCCCGGCTAGGATTAGGATTGTGTTGAGTGGGAGTGGGGGTAGGGTCTCTGAGAGCGAGCGTCAGCGAGCTCGTACCGATCCGTCAAGCATGATTGGGGCACTTTAAGGTCTTGGAGAGCAGAGGAAAGGGATGAGGAAGGGCGAGGCGGCTCACCGCTGTATGACCGACTGAAGACTAAACCACCGGCTTTGTTGATCACCCAGAGAGCGTGGATCGTCATCGCGGCGGATCAATCGGGATTGTCAAACAGCCGGACCGGAATGGAAAAGCGGACGCCTGGGAGGAGTGCTATGCAGGACCAATTGAATTCGGTCTCTGAGCCAGGACCAGAGCCCTTGGGATTATGACATTACATCCGCGACTGCTTTCTGAAATCTGTCATCTGCAATGGGAAGGTGAGGACCTGATGTCATGCATGGTATGTCTAGACCAGTCCCGCCGAGTCTACCCAATATACAAGAAAGCCCAAAACCATACTCGCTCTAAAGTCTAGTTGATCTATTCTCGGGTATACACGTCTTTCGGTGAGACGCCGCCCTCGCCTCGCTTGATGCTACCGCGCGTCAGCGTCTACGACAACGAGAATCTTGGTGCGATACTCACTTCGCTCGTCCCCAAGCTTTGATCCGGATGCTGGATATATCGATGAACCCCGTCGTCGATGTCGGCTCAAACCCGCCCATTTCGTCCATCGAGGAGAATCGGGCGTCATAAAGCCCCTCGTCCGAGTCACGCCCCTCGACAATCACGTTGCCCTTGTAGCATTTGAGGCGGACGAAACCGTTGACCGTCTTTTGAGATGCAGGAATTGCGGCGGTGATGAATTCCCGCTCGGGGGAGAAGAAGAAGCCGTTGTAAAGGATTTGAGAGAATTGGGTGGTGATAAACTGGTCACGCAGGGCACGGACATTCCGGTCGAGCGTCATGCCCTCGAGATCCATATGAGCGACTCGCAGTATCGTCGCGGCCGGAGACTCGTAGCATCCTCTTGATTTTACGCCGATAAAGCGGTTCTCAACAATGTCGATTCGTCCGATACCGTGCTTGCGAGCCAGCGCGTTGAGTGTGAGGAAGATGTCGACGGCATCGGTAACGGGTTTACCGCCGGCAGGGAAGGTGACCTTGACAGGAAGGCCTTTCGCAAACTCGATGTGTACTTGCTCGGGGTGCTCGGGAGCGCTTTGAGGGGACGTGGTGAGCTTCCACATGTCATCGGGAGGTGCCTGATTGGGATCTTCGAGGATGCCCGCCTCGTACGAGATATGAAAGAGGTTCTCGTCTGCAGCGATAAGCAAAAGCAGCGCGAGCTTTAACGAAACTGACCAGTCGACCACGGCTTTGCGGCGGTCTGGGTGACGGGAATGCCATTCTCGGCAGCATAAGCGAGAAGTGCCGTTCGGCCAGCAAACCGATTGTAAAATTCTGCGACCGCCTTGTTAACAGGAGAGGCAGAATTCAGGCAGCTCAGCTCACCACGGAGACGCCATGGTGCAATCACCTTGATGCTGGGCGCCAAGCCGTAGAATGCAAGCTCGAATCGGACCTGATCGTTACCCTTGCCAGTACAGCCGTGAGACACGAAGCTGGAAATGGACATCAGCTTGATCCGTCGACATTCGGGTTCTGCCTCACTCGCAATTTTCCCGCTTGGCAACTTCGATCATTCCTCGGGCAATGACGGGACGAGCTAGGGAGGTACCGAGAAGGTAGACGTTCTCGTAGATCGCGTTACACTGCACGGCAGCTACACTGAATCAGCATATGGTGTGCCAATCCAAGCGAGGGCTCACGGTAGATAAGCTCTTCGACGAATTCCCGTTTGAGGTCCTCCAGGAAGAAGCCTACGGCGCCGCACTTCAAGGCTTTTGTTCGGGCGGCCTCGAAGTCCTATTGAAGCTCAGCGAGCTTGCTCAATACTACCTGAGACGCTAACCTCCTCCTGTCCAACATCAGCCATGAAAGCGACGACGTCATACCCTTGCTCAATGAGCCAGAGGAGGATACATGAGGTGTCTGGAGGACGAGTATTAGCTTGAGACAATACAAAATTGAGACGGAGTACTCACCGAGACCGCCGGAGTAGGCGAGAATGACCTTACCCTTCTTCTGCGACGACGCCATTTTGCCGAACCTAGTCCACATTGAACAGCCGTGAGCCTAATGCTGGCCTGACAAGCGTGACGAGGCGGGATGACAAGGCTCAGACATCCAAGGAAGAGATAAACTTCAAACTCGCATCGGCCCACCCACTTCTCCCACTCCACCGACTGCTCAATCTAATCACCCTGAGGCTTCCGACTACGCCCAGCGAGGAACCAAGCGACGCTCGACGAGAGGTTCAACTCGGAACGCCGGGAGCTCGACTCGTCGGAAGCGAAATGGGGTCTGGGAACGGGCACAGACTCCCGGCAAGGAGGACGCATTCAGTGGAAACTGCGTATGGTTTTGTATTGGGTTTCATCTTGTAGGGCGAAAGGGGGTTGGTGCGGGTGAGAAGCACTGGCACTCACGATGAGGAGAAAGGAAGGGTCCGAGGTCTATCAGACACAATGTCAGCGAGGCTGTCATGACCATCAAGGATGATGTTAAAGCGAGCAAGGAGAGAGAGATCAGACAAAAGCGCTGGCAAGCGCGATAGCCCGTCCAGGTTTAGCTGGAAGGGGTTCCAGGATACCCCCGCGAAGGGGATCCCTAGCTCGTTCGACATGGTCGGTCAGACGGGGTGAGAATGAAGGTCATCTTTTCAGGTGTAGCAGGGAGCAACCAGTCCTCAAATTTGCGATAGGACTCACGTTTTGAGCTGAGCAGAAGGTTGAGATACGTGCTCGTTGCAAAAAGTCGGTGGTGAGCAGTGAAGGACTCACAAATTCGACTGATCTCAACAAAACTTTTCCATAATCCCGCTTATCCCCGGACATGGCGGCACAGGCCATCTCGATGCCGGGTCGTCCATTCGGCTTCCTCGATCTTGTCCGTATAACGTTACGCTTACGACTTGACGATATCTCTACTTCATCGCCCTCCCATCTCCATAGTTTCTGAATATCGTCTCCATTTCATCGTGATGCCTGTGCCACCTTTCGGTTCTGCCTCCGCCTACACTGACTCCTTCCCTTCTCCTCCACCTCGTCAAGTCACGATCTCCGCGGAAACATGCTTCAACCTCTCCCTCTTCAAGGGTGAGTCGGGCTCTGTTCGACCCGTAGGAAGCTCCCTTGGAAGCTTCCCTTGTTGGAGGTGGAGAGTTCGACCATCGGCTGATATGCATTGCTGGGGTATAGATATGGTCAAGCAATATCGCCGCCTAGACGACCAAATCATCACCCGCCTCAACCGCGCCTCCGCACAACTCCGCGACCAATCCCGGCTCTCCGGCTCCGGTCCGTCATCGTGGTCTAGAGGAAGAGGAGCGGGTGCTGAGACGCTGGATGGGGCCGAAGGGATGTGTGTGAGGATATGGGGCGAGATGATGGGTCAGTGTAATCTGCCACTCCTTCATCCCCGCCTCCCGATTCGACTCTGCTCGATGTGTGATTGACGGACGACGTTAGCTGGATGGGCCCACCGACAGACCCTCCTTACGTTCTGCCTCCAAACCCTCCAATCCTCGCTCGAGTCTAAACGACCACAAGGCATGTCCGCCCTTGACCAGCGACTTGCAGCTATCCCCGTCAACCCAAGTGGCCGAAGAGAACGGGGAATGAAGGAAGATGAAGTAGTGGTTAGTCAAGTGCTGAACGTCCCATTTTCTGTACTGATGCGGGACTAGGCGGATCAGTTGGCCAACGAGGAAAGCATCGAGGCGATCATCCGGAAACGGACATTAGATGGTCGGTCGGCCAAGACTTTTGAGATACGAGGTGTACTGATGGCGTATGGTAGCTTTTCGGTCACGGTGTCCTTTCTTCGTTCCGCCGACAAGCGATACTGTGGGGAGAGGATGGTGGAACCTGGCAGAAAGTGGGAGGGCCGGGAAGGGACCGGATCTGCCATGACGAGTCAGGTGACACACGGAGCGAGACGTGTAGTCTTGATGATCGATGTGAGGCCTGGCATGTATCCTCATTGCATCTTTGTCTCGATTCAATGGGCGAGTCGCTCGCCAGGCAGGCGGGGAATGCGTCCATCGCTATGTAAAAGCGTAGCTCATGCTGGGGTGCTGGATCCTATGAAAATCCCTCCAATGCCTCCGAGTCGTCCAAACTACCGGAACCGCTCCGCGTAGCTCAGTCTTCATCGCTGCCGATGTCGATCGGTGCGTCCGCGGTGTTCCCTGTACCTGGTACGACCGGTGCCATTCCCTTGGCTTTCTTCGTTGCTCGACCCGCAGGTGTGTCGAATGGCCGCTTGGCGGCCTGGCCCGTACCGGACGAGCGACCTTTCTTGCTGTATGTGATAATGGGTGACAAGCGGGCATTCGAGGGAGCGACGCCGGTCAAAGTCGTTGCCGAACCAACGTCTGGGGGGTCTGTGCGAGATGGCCGCCTGGGTTGTGCGAGCTGAAGAGATGTTGATGTCCGGGTAGAATAGGCAGGTGCTGGATTGGCGTCATCCTCCAACTCCTCTTGGGGTTCATCCTCGTTAGTCTCGACCTCACGTTCAGAAGGCATCGCGGCCGATGACAGAACCGGGCTCTCAGATCCGCCCGAGCTCAAGGTGGTTTCGCCATGGGTGACACTTGTCGCTGCCGTCTTGTAGTGACCAGTACTGGCTGGAAACGGGACGCCTGGGGGTGGGGAATGCCGTTGAAAAGAAGAGCGAACAGCCGGTGTTCCTGTGTAGTCCCTCATTTGTGGTGCTATTGCAAGCTGGGGATTCGGGAATTCGAAGCTCTGCATCGTTGAAGTAGTGCTGACAGTCCCACGATTGGGCTGTGCATCCGCCATCGGACGTCCCAAGCCTTCAAGAGGCGATTGATCCACGTTAGGACTACCAACGGGGGACCCATTTTCAAAGCTCTCGTTGACAGGCTCTCGATAGCCCGGTTGATGCGGATGTGAAAGGTTCGAAGAGTGCGGAACGCCCGTTTGACGACCGATGGCCAAAGTGGACCGCGAACGAGCGGCAGAGACAGGCTGCGCGAAATCAGTCTCGAAGATGTCGTCGCGTTCAGGACTGAGCATGTGAGCACCGTTTCCATCGTTAAAGACGGCGTTGTCGAAGGCCAAGTCGTATGGTTGAGGTGGGCTGAGGGACGCGCTGTGCCGTCGAGCAGTTCGTCCGTCTGAGGACCTTTGCTCAGCGCCGCGAGCTACGTCCATAGCTTCCCCATAGCCCCAACCTCGGGTATGAGCCTCGTCCAGCGGATCAGGTGACTCAGTCGAGATTGCGCGATCTAAATCTTCCGAAGACCGCGAGACGGAACGAGGACTTTCCTCGCTTCTGTTCGATACCGTCGAGATGGCTGGATCAAGGAACGGTCGAGAAGGGCCCGCGTCTGCATTCGATTTCGATTCCGCGGCGGCGATATGATGAAACTGCTGAGATTCCAGTATGGCGACTGAGTCCTGTGAGGCTTCCTCAGGAGGCTGGGCATCGGCTTCACGGCGATCGGCTTCGCGAGGCACTCCCGCTGCTTTGGCTTCGTTAATCGACCAGTATTCCTGCGTGAGCGTGTCGATGATCAGTACCCAATCGTTTCGGAGATTATGGGTCTGATCGGCTTTCCAGACTTGTCGTAAGGTATCGTCATAAGCTTGGCGATCTGGAGAGCTTGTGAGAGGCGCTCGGCGCTACATCACAATCAGCTGCTCGAAAATGCTACACTCTTTTCTTCCATACCTGGATAAATTCGAGAATCTCCGCTTGGTTCTCGAGGAGCTGTTTTGCGTAATGTATGAGGTACAGACCGCAATCGGAGAAATTGGGTTGCTGGGGGACCTGCAAGTGACGGCTATGAGCCAACGTCGATGATTCACTGTCAAGCGCACACACCCTAGCCTCCATATACTGCGCGTTCGGCATGTCATACACGATGCCCTTCTTGTCCCTCGCCTCGTATTGCAGCCACCGAGTGAGACAATTCAAAACCGCTCTATGAGCTCCGCCCAGTGAGTCAAATGTCAGGATCCAGCAGCTAGTGGATGTCAGCTCAATACAGTTCGGGTCGATAATCAAAGGCTTACTCGTTACTTTGCCATATCTTGGCATCCGGTCGGACTTCCCTTTTCGGCGGCGAAGCTGAGGGGACCCTATCTTCATCTTCCGACGCATGCTCTATCTGATTGTTGACGATTGACCAAGTCGCCGAAGGTATCGGGCGGCCTGGCGAAGGATCTAATCCATTACGCTCGAGATCAATGGACATGCGAAGCACTCCATCAGACATCCTTGAGACATCGTGATGGTCGCCAGTAAACAAAATTTCCTCATCCATGACGTCGAGTGGGTCTGCTGATGCGTAGCTGGCATCAGCAGCTCCCTCGCCATTCATGCCAGACGATGCCAAGTGATGTCTCGCCTTGGCAGGAGAATGTGGTGGCTCAGGCTGCAAAAGATCAAGGTCGTACGCGGGCGATTGACCCCGTTGCTCCTGAGCTGAATGAGCGTCCATATCGACGTCCGAGCCCGCCGCGTCGGCGGCTGCACTCGACCGAGTTTTGGCTTTGCGCATGGGCGGAAGCTCGGGAGGTGGTGAATACTGCCGCAATATACCAGCAGGATTGTAGATCACAGCGAGAAACCAGTGTAGCCTAGGCTATGTCAGCTTTGCGTCAGCGTACAAGCTGTGTCCCTCACGATTCGTTGATGGGAATGACTACGAAATCCATGTCGAATATGTCTCTCCCTTTGGTCCACTTCTTGACCGAGTCGTACGCTGGCCATCTCGGATCTTCCTTACTGCCTCTTTGCCTGGACCCAGTAAGTCTTTCTGGGTTGTCTACGAATAAAGCGCTTCACTTTCTGGAGGACAGCTTGTTATAAAAGAAGGAGTTGAAGAGGTGCACTTTGCTTCGAACATGCGCGTCTACTCCGCTGATGATATATCTACATGATCACCATTCAGCTTGCTGGTCTAGCAGTGTCTAAGGATACCCACCTTAGTCCGAACTCAATCAGGGTGTCATTGAGGAAGTCGTTCGCTATGACCCGGTATCGTTCAGCTTGTGTGATATCAAGATCGGCTCGACCTTGCGGAGGCCAGCCGAAGAGCCTGGCCGAGAGTTAGAGTGGATTCTTGGGGTGCCTGTGTGGATTTACAGTTCGTCCCTATTCGAGGGCGGCGCTTCAGAGGTTCTCGGTGGTGCGTTCTCCTCCTGGTCCGACCCCTCTCCATACTTAGGCGGGTAGCCCGTGCTGCGAAGATGACGTCGTGGTCCCCGTCGATCGCCGGTGGCCTGCTGAAGAGGTTCACTGGTAGTGCTGCAAATCGCGTTGGCTGGCTAAATGCACCGGACAAAAGACTTACAATTCGAGTTTGGTCTGGCTTGGGTCCTCCATAGCCCTAGACTTGCCCTTGCCCTTGGCACTGGGCTCTTGTCGACCTGTAGCTCGATCCAAAATTGCCTTCGATTCCCGCCTGCTTTTGCGTGCGACGACAATATTCCGCCTTTCGTCTCCCGCTTGTGATGTTCGCTGATCTCGCGCCGCTCGTGGTCTCTCGGTGCTTCGACCGTTTCCGTGGCTTCCTGGATACCCCGTTTTGATCGCCGTGGCACCTTGAGCACTGTAGTCAATTGAGCGAACCGGTGTCACGTTTTGCCAAACATGGACTGACGGTATTCTATGGGGAGATCGCCCGAGTCGCTCTAGAAGCGCTTCCATGCATTTGACCAAAGACCGTCCTTCCTGACTCTGATCTTTGAACGCAATGATCAGCTGTGGTTGTGTAAATTGGTATGGGTCGACTGCAGAGCTCATCAGTCTATGTGCTTTATTGGCGAGAACATTCTGCACTTACTGTCCATATTAGTCAACTGAGCGAGACCGTGGCGTGAATGCGACAGCGTGCTTTTCCCCAGATCCATATCCAGCATAAGCAGAGGTTGCTCTGTGTCAGAACAGGTCTAGTCGACACAGAGTCAGCGATCGTGCTCAGCGGACAAATGGTCTACGCACTTGACCGCCGGTTACGCATTGCTTGATGTTCAGGCGGCAGAATTTAGGCGGATCGCCAATGGTTCCTGTGAGCAGCAGCTCATCGTTCGTCATGCGTACGCAGGCCAGGCGGAGTGGAAGTGAATCATTTATCCAGGCTATCTCGACTGCAGCGATCTGCGGATGTTCATGTGGATGCTGCTGGGAGATTGAAGAGGAAGGAATCATTCCGTTGGAGGGGAATCCTGCCTTCGCTTTTGGCTTCTCCATGCTTCGGTGGTCCTTGATGGGGAGATAAGCCGCGATACCCAGAAGAAGCACTACTCACCGGGAGGCCATGTCTATCCCGCATAGGTCTCCGCGGTAAGTGTACACCGGTCGGCTCCTGCCGCGATGCAGAAGGGCCGGCAATACTCTGCTTGCTTGAGGAAGCTTTGCCACCATTGCCTTCTCTCCGCGCCTGACCGCCTGATGAGTCTTGTACTGCATTCCGTCCGGTGTACTCGATCCCAGCATCCTTGAGATCATCCGTAAACGGACCTTCCGGATCCTCAACGGTCTCTTCAACTTCCTCCAACTCCTCAGCCCGAAACATCATGGCTGGCTTCATTGGACTGGAGCTGTCTTTGGTCGGGCTAGCCCTTGACCTCATCGGACTTCGCGGCCGTTCTTTTGTGGACCGTTGATCGATGCTCGGCTTCTTCGCATGCGCCACAAAGCCGCCTTTTCGCGGCACTGAGCCGTTCTGATTCATGCTCGATCGCCTGTTTGATGCGGGTTGTCCGAAAGGCACCTGGTCGTCGCTATCTTCGACTGCAAAGACGTCTCGGACATCGTCGCTGGAATCCTGTTGGCGAGGCGGCCGGGAAGTAAAGGAACGTTGTGGCTCAGGTCTAAACAGCTGTGAAGATGGGATGATTGGAATGTCGGGGTCTACACTCCGTGGCGAAGAAGAGCGCTGACGCGGATATCGATGGGAAGGGTGAAAGTCGTGAACGTATGCGTGCGAAGGTCCGGCGTGAGGCAAATTTTGTCGAGGATGACCGTAGAGGTTTGCATCCCGCAGGTGTTGGAAATTCTCGTTGTCGACAGGACGACAATCGAGTACAAGCTGAACGTCCGAGAGTCGTGATCCTTCGTCTAGAGATCCGTCGTCTCTCTTTCGGGGTGATTGACGTCGGGCCTGCAGGTCCCGGCGGGAACTGACCATAGCCTCGTAATTGATGAGATCTTCTTTGGGAAGTGTCAGTCGCGGGTTCTTGCCGGAGAAGCTTGTCCTCGAAGCCGATGTATGGTGATGGCTGCCACGAGGCTTTCGTGGTCGTGTAGGTGATGTTTCGGGCGAGGAAGGCTTGACCGTGCGGGAAGACCTCGTGGTACTCATATGAGCTGCACCGGCTTCGACATCGAACGTGTTCCAAGCAGGAGCGAACGGGCTGGCACGAAGTGTGTTCTTCTGCGCCTACGGAGGAATCAGGGGAGAGCTCCTTGCTAGACAATTAGAACGGAGGAAGCGCACCACTAGCCGTCCGCGTAAGGCTCTCATCTCGCCTTGGACCTTCATGACCGGATTTGGAGGGGAGACAGCCTCGCTATGCAGATATCAGCTCACCCGGACTACGTGACGCAGAGAGCGATGATTACTGATAAACCACTCACACATCGGAATCATCACCTCTATCTTTGCTCCGCGTCGTTGCATGCTGCTCCTTTCTTGGACCGCTACTACTCCCTCCATTCTGCATCTGTGCATGGGCGAGGATCGCTTCCATCTTCCCAGGGTGAGATGCTGGAAACGGAACGTTGATCCTGTGGAATCGGTAAGCCTCAGATCTTCCGGGAGATTGGAAGCACTCGGTACGCACGGGAGGTCACCGAGAACGAAGTAGTCCTGGTTAGATCTGAGATCAGATCTCATCATCCCCATGGGATCAGGTCATTTGGGTCGCGCTCAAAAACAAGCATTCGAAAGGTGCATACGGGCCAGGAGGATGCTTTCATGAGAGTCTTTCGATCAGACGTGCAATTGAAGCCTGCGCAAGCCTTTGTGCTAATAATCGTGATGCTGAATCGGGACTGACTTGGACGGAAAGAGGAGAGTAAAGGAGAAAGATTAGCCGGATATGGCGTGTCAGGTCATCAAAATATGGGCTCCCTGTTTTGCTCTTCGCTCTCGTCCTCTCACAATTGCTACCTGCTTACGACGCTTGTGACAGCAGCTTCCTTAGTCTAAAGGTCACCAGCCCGACATGATGGATGTAATTAGCTCCAGTGCCGATCCTGAGCGCCGAACCGTGCCAATATGGACAGCTCCGAGCTACGACTTCACCCACCGCCCCACTTCGATAGCCTCGGTCGATGCCAGCGACCTTAATTCAGAGGTCCCAGGCAACTTTTTCAGGCACGCGAGATGGTGCACTTTCCTTTGATCTCTCGACCTGAATGTTGACGACACTGGATTACGTCCAGGTGCGCAGACGGGACAGCCATCCTTGCGACTTCCGACGACCGTCATCTCCTCGTGTTTGATTCGTCCGTCCATCAGTCATCTTCTTTCCATCTACTCACAACCGAGTAGACCTATGGATGGTGAGGGTCCAATCTCGCTGAAATCTCGCACATTCCCTCAGCCAGACGCTATCCATTCGACGCTTTGGTATCCGACCGCTTCTGCCTCTTCGCCCGAGACCTTCTGCTTCGTCGCCAGTGTCCGTGATTCGCCCGTCCGTCTCTTAAACGCCTACGAAGGCCGGGCAAGTCGTTCCTTACCCCATCAAGGCACGTAGAGCTGACCGTCCCGCAGATCCGAGCGACATACCCGATCGTCGACCACCGCGAACGATTCATTGCACCTCACTCGCTATGCTTCAATCCCACAGCCACCAAGTAGGCTCCCTCCACTAGACACTCCGCTGACGAGAAGGCTATACTGTGGTCACGAGAACGCCATCGAGGTGGTCGACGTGGCCAATCCTGGGTACGACACGATGGAGAGGTTGAAGACCGTCTCCACCAAGAGGGAGCGGGGTGGACAACGAGGTCGGTTCCAGCAGCCCTGATTTTGTCATTCTCTGCACTCAAGCAGAGTATGTGCCAAGCACTGAGGCTGACAGGTGTTCCCAGGCATCATATCCGCGTTAGCCTTCTCATCAGACTACTCAGGCGTCTTCGCAGCTGGCTCCTTCTCGGGCACAGTCAGCTTGTACTCCGAAGATACGGGCGCGACGCCTATGCAGCATGTCGATGGCATTGTTGGAGGTGGCGTCACCCAGGTCCGCTGCCAGGACCCTGGGGTAGATCTTGCTGACGATGCGAGGCAGATCGCCTTCCATCCGCTGAATCCGCAAACGATGTTCGTTGCCTCGCGCCGATCGTCTTCTATCCAGGTCTTCGATGTTCGAGACTCGAGCCAACCTCTTGCCGAGTTGAAGAGAGAGGGGCAGACGAATCAGAGGCTGAATTTTGACGTGGATCCATGGGGCCGATGGTTCGGGTCCGGCGTAGAGGTACGTCAGAATTGCTTGAATTTGGCTGATGAGAAGTCCGGAATCGTGCGGGTATGGGATCTCACGGATCTGGCTTCGGGGCCCGTCTTTGAGGAGAAGCTCCATGACGGTGAGTTGTTGCAGAGGTGGACTGGCTGATAGGGGTAGACGCAGTCGGATCCGTGCAGTTCCACCCATACAAGCCTCTCCTGCTCTCCGTCGCTGGATCACGCAGCTACCTGCAACCCGGTCCTTCAACATGGCCTGACAGCGAAACCTCTCCTGACACCAGCTCCGATGACGACATCGAATCAGTCTCGTCCCTGTCATCCATCGTACCGGCAGACACCAACATGCGCATTTGGTCGTTTACTCCTGCCCCAAACGATCATGCATAAGTCAACCAGATCGTAAAGCAAATCGCCACGCCCGAGAGCCCCGCCATCATCGCTCCTCCCCAAATCAGCTGATCCCCCAGCTGTGTATGGATATCCCCCATCGCCAACGCTTCTCGGCAAGCGCTTTCCAGCTGGCGACCAAGTGTCTCGGCACTGAAGTTATCTTTGACCCTCTTACGCGAGGCCTCCGCAACCTCTTTTCGGCGGTCTGGCGAGAGGCTGATCAGCTCAGCCAGGGCTGGAGCCCACGCTTCGGCTGTCGGAGGACGAAGGAGGCCAGTGCCTGAAGAGTCGGAAGAGAAGTGGACAATGCTCTCGGTAGGACCGCCAGAGTCTGCCGCAAGGACAGGTAGACCGCTCGCCATGGCCTCTACCGGGACGATGCCAAAGTGCTCATTGGCGGGAGTATAGAGGAGGGCGAGGGTGTGAGGCGATCTGAGGAGATAGGAGCGCTGAGTGGTGGTGAAGTTCAGGATGAAGAGGACCTGGGTGTGTGGTGGAGACGGGGACGTGGTGGTTGTAAGGGTATGATGGGAGAGCTTGAGGTCGACGCACAGGCTTTGTAGGGTCGAGAGGGTGGTGACGTTGTCTGTGAGGGCTTCGTCATATCCTCCTGAGGTGGCCATCAGCAAAATCAGGGTGCGAGAGGATGCACCGTACCGCCAATGATAAGTCTGAGATCTGTGAAACGCTCCGGGTTGATCAGGTGATCTGTCTGAAGACGCGCAAAGGACGAGATGGCGAGCGCGACGTTTTTCTTTGTTTCGAAGCGGTTAAGCGAGATGAGAGTTGGTCGATTCCTGAATTCGAGGTCAGTCGCGCTTCGAGCAGGAATAGGTGCTTTGTCGTCATAATGGTTTGACTCACGACGATACTAGCTCAACTCCCTCGCCCTTGCTTTTCCCTTTCGTCTTCCCAGATGAGCTGTTCGGCTGGTACGCCTCAACAACCACACAAGGATAGACCACCTTGGGTGGTCGCTTTGCAAGGCTGGGGAAGGCACGTGCATACACTCTCGACGTGAACTTCGAGTTGGACAGTATGATGTCTGCCTGACCTGAATGCCGATAGCACACAAATCCATTAACGGGATCAGCTCCTTTCGCCTCGTAGATGGTATCACGACTGACCGGTAGTCCATTCTTCCAGCTTATCCACCGGCCACCGATACACCCTCTTCATCCACCCGACCCCACCTACATTCTTCCTCCCCACCTTTCCTTCCCCTTTATCATCAACCGCCACCTCCCAACCCCCGCTCAACAGCTTATCCGGGAAATGGCAATAGAATACCACTCGTGTCCCCCCCACAAGCCTGAGCAGGGGTACACAGACGGACTGCTGGTCGACGAAGAAGATGTCGAAGGGCTCGAGAGGGGAGAGGGGGTTGAACGCGGATGCTGGGCCGGGGAGGAAGAGCGAGAGGAGAAGGAGGAGGGTGAGGAGGAGGGAACGGAGGATCGAGAAGATTATCGTTAAAGGGAGGGAGGGGTGGAGTCGCATGGGGAGGGAGGAGCCGAGAACGCGGACTTGCAATGTGCCTAAGGTAGCTTAGCTGGCTGAAGTGGTAGTGAGCGAGGTAGAAAGACAGACCATCGCGAGTCTCTTCAAAACATCGGGAACGATCATGGCGGGACGTGAAGATCGTAATATCATGACCTCGTTCTTGCAGACATATAGCTGCATCGACGACGAGTCGCTCGGCACCGCCTGAGACCACCTGATCAGCTCACAACCTGGCCTCACATCGCCCATGAAGAACGAGGGCAGTTCTGGGAAGGAAGATCGAGTTCACCAAGGCCGAGGTCCGGATGTATGAAGCCTATACGAAGCTTATTGTTGTCCGACATGCTCGACTGATCTAACGAGGGATGGGCATTCCACTTTCATAGAACAAGCCAATATAAAGTGGTGATGTCACGTGCTGCAGAAATCAACCTTTCGCTGGGGAAAGCCCGATCTAAGCTTTGCTTGGGTGTTCTACTTGTTCCGAATGCTTATTTAGAGGTTGAGATCAGCATGCCAACGACAGGTCCGCCACTGGCGAGTGCGAGCTCTTCGAAACCTCATCCTCCGATCACCATCCTCAAACGGGCTCGGACCGAGCTTCCTCTAGCTCAGACCAAATTCCTAAAGAAGACCGCCAAAGGGAAGGTCTTGAATAGTGAGTGCAGCTTCTACTCGATCGAGCAGTACCAGCTTCCTGATGCAGCGACCTGATCGATCGGGACTGATGAGCTTTCGCAGTCTTGCGGGAGCGATATGTCCGCGATGACATTCCATGCGGTTATGAAGCGTGCAACCAGTGCTCGGAGTTCCCTGGATACCGACCGGTACTGCCGAGGGTCGGATTCACCAAGCATACGAGATTCGATGAACATCAAGGTCACTGGCTGGTCATCGACACGAATATCGTCTTGCATCAGGTGCGTCCCACCTGTCATCCGGATACTGCGTATCCGATGACGGTACTAGATGGATCTCCTGACCGCTCTGCCTTCCTCCCTTCCCTTGCTCATCCCGTCAACTACCATCCGAGAAACGCGACATCGGTCATTACCGTTGCATAACCGGCTCCAACAGCTCGTACAGGATGAAGACCGCTGCGTCTGGGTATGGTGGAACGAGGAACGTCGTGAGACGGCTACTTTCCGTGAAGACGAGGAGGGCAAGAAGGAGGGTGTGAATGACCGGAATGATCGAGGTTCGCTACCCACGCTTTCCAGTGACCAAGCTGATATCGAGCAGCCATTCGGCAAACTCTGGATTTTTACGCCACGCACTTGAGCGAATCATCTCGCAATCCGCCACGACTAATCCTGTTAACCGACGATCGCCGGAATCGCGAGATCGCTGCTGCGCATGGTCTGCTAGTAGCCAGTGCGAGGGATTATGTCGATGGGCTGGTCGGCGGTGTGCGCCAAGGTCTCGTGGATCTGGTTGTTGGAGGAGTGGATGAGATTGAGCCGGGCGAGAGGAGGGGAAGGAGGATTTATGACGAAGTTAGTGGTTTCCTAAAGCGAGAATCGGATTATCGTTCCTGCGAAAAGGAATCCGCTGATATGTCATTTCGCAGTATCTATCGCAGGACACGCTCAACGCCGGAGTGAAAGCTGGTCGATACCATCAGGGGCATTTCAACGCCAATCAGTACAACTACCTAGAGGTATGTAGGATCAATTCCCGCTGATCCGTGTGCTGACACATAGGCGCAGGGCTCCGTCAATGTCCCTGGTCTGGATAAGTCCGTGCTTCTCGTTGGGCGGGAGTCGATGAATCGCTCTGTCAACGGTGATGTTGTGGTGGTCGAGGTCTTCCCGAAAGCACAGTGGAAGGCGCCTGGCGAAGAAGTGGTGGATCAAGAGGGTTAGTTACCGCTCTTCTGTCATAAAACCGGCTGATCTCGAGGAAGTGGAACTCCGGGATGACGATGCAGAGGACGATGAGGGTGCTGGTATCGCCGAAAAAGAGATGGAGAAAGAGGGAGAGGAAATGATGGACGTGGGTGGGAGGACGAGGAAGAAGCCGCGAGCGATTCAGCCCACTGGCCGTGTGGTTGGTGTGGTGAAACGGAATTGGCGAGCGTGAGTGTTCAACTGTTTTTACGTCCCATATCCATTTCAGGTTTCATGGCGCTTATTGGTGGGTGGAATATAGCTATGTATGCCACCTGGACCGCTCTTCCCTCTCGGCATCCAACCTCACCTCTCTCTCCCAGCAGACTGTTTTCGCAACTCCCCTCTCTCGCTCCCTCCCACGCATCCGTCTCCGCACCCGCCAAGCCCCTCAGCTCGTGGACCAGAAGATCCTCGTCACCATAGATAGCTGGTCCCCCTACTCCCGCTATCCCGACGGCCACTTTGTCCGCTCGCTAGGGCAGGTGGAGGGTAAAGAAGCTGAGCAGGAAAGTTTGTTGTTGGAGTACGAGGTGCCATATCGGCCGTTTGGTAAAGCAATCTTGAGCTGTCTACCAACCGAGGGTGAGGCATGGAAAGTGCCGGATAAGACTGCAGGTAATCTGGAGTGGAGGGATAGGGAGGACTTGCGGGATCTCATCCTTTGCAGCATAGATCCGCCCGGTGGGTACCACACTCTGGTGGAAGCCTTGGCTAACGGCTTCACGATAAGGCTGCCAGGACATCGACGACGCCTTGCACGCCCGGCGACTGCCCAACGGCAACATCGAGGCCGGAGTCCGTGAGTCTTCTTCAGTCCAATGGTCCAGCTCCCGCTGACTGAAGTTTAGATATCGCCGATGTCTCCCATTTTGTGCTTCCCGACAATCCGATGGACTCGGAGGCAGCTTCACGTGGAACGACTGTCTACCTCGTCGACAAGCGTATCGACATGCTCCCCGCTCTGCTTGGGACGAATCTATGCTCCCTGCGGCCATTCGTTGAAAGATTGGCGTTCTCCGTTATCTGGGTATGCTGTACGCCAATTCTGGACGCGAGACGAATGGCTGATCGACGTCACAGGAGCTCAACCCGGAAGCCGAGATCGTCAACGTCCGCTTCGTCAAGTCCGTCATCGCCTCCAAGGAAGCGTTCACATATGAAGCGGCGCAAAATCGGAAAGACAACAAGTGAGCGTCTCAAATTATTCTTGTAATTCATCTAACCGGGTCAGATCTCTTCATGACCCGTTGAGCGAAGCGATCCGCCTGCTAAATCACCTGGCAATCAAGCTGAAAGCCGCTCGACTGCGAGCTGGCGCGCTTTCACTCTCTTCGCCCGAGCTCAAGATCCACCTTGATTCCTCCGAGTCTGCCGAGCCAATCGATGTTGAGCAGAAACAGCAGCGGGAGACGAACAGCCTGGTCGAGGAGTTCATGCTTCTCGCCAATATCAGTGTGGCCAGCAAGATCCAGGAAACCTTCCCCGCGACCGCTGTCCTCCGGTGAGTGCACGATAGCCGAACACGCAGTTTGCTGATCGCTATGCATCATGTAGACGACATTCGCCCCCGCCGAAAACAAACTTCGAAGCGCTGCAGGATATCCTGATGAAGCGGAAAGACATGACTCTGGATGTGTCAAGCTCGGGCGCTTTAGCCAAATCCCTAGACGCTTGTGTAGTATGCTTCAGCCTAATCAGCTGCCAGTGCCCAGTTGATGACTTTCAGGATCCGGCGAATCCTGAGTTCAATACCTTAGTCCGCATTATGGCTACCCGCTGCATGCTTGCTGCAGAATACTTCTGCTCAGGAAGCGTTTCGAAAGACGCATACGGGCACTATGGTCTGGCCACTCCTATCTATACTCATTTCACGGTGCGTCCCTTCCCGTACGTAGAAGCCATGCTGATGGCGATACCAGTCTCCGATCCGTCGATATGCAGATGTACTCGCCCACAGGCAATTGGCGGCTGCGATCAACTACACCCCGCTACACCCATCGCTTCAGAGCAAATCGCACCTCGAGAAGACACTGCACGTCGTCAATCGACGCCATCGATTAGCTCGGATGGCCAGTCGAGCAAGTGTGGAGTTCTACGTTGGCCTGGTGCTCCGGGCCAGAGGTCAAGCGAGAGGGACGAGGGAGGAGGCATTCGTCATCCGCACATTCAGAAACGGTCTTGCCGTTTTCGTCTCCGCGTACGCCCGTTTCCATTCCTTGCAGTACTTACTCACGATCGCAGGTTGGGACTGGAGGGTCTCATTACGTTCAACAAGGATACTCACGCTTTCGACTCGGAGAATTACACGATCTCGGTGCCGAAGCTTGAAGGAGGCGATGCGGTGATTGGGGTGTTTGACAGGATCGTGGTGGATGTGAGTATAGAGAAGGATAAGAATACGCAGAGGGGGAAGGTGAAGATGGTCATGGTGGAGCCAGTCAGCTCGGACGGGCTATGAACTTGCTAGTACCGTGCAGAAAATCTCTTGAAGGCACCGTAAAGGTCCCGTCGTCGCAAGGGATCTTTACACCGGAAGCAGGCGGTAGTACTTTGACGCGGTATATTGTTCTGCTGTTTGCGTATTTACGCTCCGTTCTCCTGTTTTCCTTCAAAGGAGCTCGACTTGCCGTCATGGAACCGGAGACGGCTTCCTCCTCATCATCTAATGGGAATGAGAGACCGCTGAGCTTGGACGAGTACAAGCGGTATGGTCGACAGATGATCATGCCCGACTTTGGCCTACCCGGTGAGTCCAAGCTCCTGTGTCCTCGATCGCTTCCTTCTTCGCCCGCAATCCTGAGCAGGAGATCTGATACTCGATCATAGGCCAGCTGAAGCTCAAATCCGCCAAAGTCGCAGTGATCGGTGCTGGTGGACTCGGCTGCCCCGTACTTCAGTATCTCGTTGGGGCCGGTGTCGGTACATAATCTGCTCAATCCCTCGACTGCCGGACTGACGTTTTGTCAAGGTACTGTAGCGATCTTCGACCACGACACCGTCTCGATATCGAATCTCCACCGGCAGATCCTACATGCTACCGACCGAGTGGGCATGAACAAAGCCGAATCCGCCTGCATCTCCCTTACAGCGTCCGTCTACCATCTCCTGCCTCTGCTCAAGCTGATGTCCCCAGTCTCAATCCGCACGTCCGTCTCCTTGATTATGACGAAGCCATAGAACCCTATAATGCCTCCGACCTTCTCCGCCCGTACGACATCCTAGTCGACTGCACCGACCGTCCCCAAACTCGCTACCTCCTCTCCGATGTCTCTGTCCAACTCTCCATCTCCCTCGTTTCCGGCGCCGCTATCTCGACATCGGGTCAGTGGGCGGTGTATGGAGGCAAGACGCCTTCGGGGCGGAGACGAGCTTGTTATAGGTGTCTTTGGCCGGAGGTATTGCCTGGAGCGGGGAATGATCGATGTGAGGAGGTTGGGGTGCTGGGGGTCGTGACGGGACTGGTGGGCTGTGGGATGGCGGGGGAGGTGATGAAGCTGCTCATTGGGACTGCTGGTATGTCCTCTTCGAACGGTCGTATGGGGTGCGGTTGATGAGGGAGCTGTTCGGGCAGATGAGGAGTCGCTGCTGCACCTCGTCAAGCTGGGAGGTAATCCCATGGTCCGGACCGTGAGGATGAGGGGACCGAGAAAGGAATGTATAGCCTGTGAGGAGGGACCGACCATCATCGACTATCTCGGACAGTATGGGTATGAGGATTTCTGCTCGGGTCCGGCAGGGGTGGATGGGGACGGCGCAAACGTGGAGCGGATTGGGGTGAAGGTCCGTCCTGCGCTTATTGGCGATCTTCCAACTAAAGCTGATGAGTGTGCAGGATTTCGCCGAGCTTTATGACTGCAAATACGACTTGAGCACCAACAGGACGGTGGTGATCGACACTCGGCCCGAGGTCGAGTATGCCATCTGCTCGCTACCTAAAACCACCAGTTCTTCCCCTCTTTATCCCCTAAGAAACCAACTGACAGTCCTAGATATCCCACTCTCCACCATGCTTTCCTCGCCAGACGCGGTCCCAGAGTCGGCAGACATCGTCTTCATCTGTCGTCGCGGCCAAGACTCGCAGGTCGCCGCGGCGGCTCTGGCGAAAGCGGGGAGGAGGAGAGTGAAGGATGTGATCGGTGGTTTGGAAGCGTGGTCTCGGGATGTCGATCCGACGTTCCCCACCTATTAGATGCCCCCGCCTCACTCCTCCATAGGGATACCCGGCACGTCCATACCATGCATGTCAAATAGCTTTGGCGAACCTCATAGCCTCCGCGCACCCCTGAGATCCTCTAGCACAGATGAATGGCAGTCCTTCACCCTCATCTCGCGGTCTGGGATCGGGTATCACGCATTTCAAGTCCTCCCTGCCGCAAGAGGTCAGACAGTCTCCACCGCTTGTTGCGATAACGAGGAGGGGGACTCACGGGTATGGACAAGGACAATCCGCTGGCGTGGGCACACAAGCCAAACTCTCCGGACAGACATATCCCGCTCGACAATGCACTGCGCACCACTCTTCATCAGCTTCTCCTCTCTTGACTTCACAGCGCGTGGTAGCCTCGACGCACCGCCTTCATACTCTGCCCAGCCCTTATGCGCCCTCCATCCGCTGGACTGCTGCTGCTCCTGTTGCGGCTGCCCACCACCGAACGGGTTCTGGCCGAAGGGGAAGAAATCGAATTGAGCGAGGGTGAGGGTGGGGAGGAGGAGGAGGAGGGTGAGAGCGATGACGAGGTGGGGGAGGTACATGTTTGATCTTGTGGCCAGTTGCGATGGAGGTTTGGGTGAAAGCCTGTCTTTACTAGTTTAGCTTAACGTGCCAAAATAAGACGTCTTATGGCTGGAAGGCGTGTCAGGGTGGCAGGCCTTGAATGAGAAGGCGCTTGATTTTGGAGCGCCACGTGCACGAGCTAGTCAACTTTGTCTCTATTATCCTTTACTTAAACGTTTCATATCTCGCCATCCGTCGATTCAAACAGTCTCATAGTCAGAATAATGATTCTCCGGACGCTTCGCAAGCCATAGATACGAATGATTGACCGCAGAATCATTGCCCTTGCCCCATACTACCGCCTGATGTCCGTCCGCCATTGACGTCGATACTGATTAGTGGCATGCAAGTGTTGGAGAATCTGAGTCCAAAACGATCCAGACTCACTCGAACAAGACGCAATTCAATGTCATGTCAAAGCCGACTTTGAGTCTTCCCCACCTCAAGGAACCAAATACCTTGCATCTGCGCTGCAGACAAATCTGTCAGGCATGGCAGGTCCTTTTCTGGTCAGACCACTGACTCACTCAAAAGTCTCCTCTTCCTCCATTCGTCTCACGATCTCGCGATCTGCATCCTTGAGGTTTCAATGGTGAGAAAGCGTCCTTGTCTCGGCTGATGGGAGAGATGTCCCTGCCTGAGTTCGGAGCGCACTCGTATTTCCCGCCCGAAGTGAAAATCAGCTTCGTCTTGTCACTCCACCATCCATGCTGAGCGCACGTCAGAGGGCAGCTAGACTAGACCGGAAATCCGGTGCTGGTGCTTGTGTTCGATCGATATAGTCCGTTTTCGCGTGATCAAGAGATCGTTTGCGTTGAGGGAGTGATGTGTTCCAGGTATGGGGAGCGATGATCAGCATCACATCTCTTACGGACAGCTTGCATTTTCTAGGCCGCTCAGCCGGGATCAAAGGATGTCCAGAAGTAAAGATTGAGGTGTTTCGATGGAGGCTATATTTTGACGTACGTCGGGAAAAATCTTCTCTAAAGAAAAACGCAGCAACTGCTCCGACCTCTCGCCACGTTGAAGCGATGGCCCATAGGAGTCGAAAGAGTATCGCGTGTAGGTCGTGACGAAAGGAGCGAGCCAGCATAAGCCCTTCTCGGAGCACATCACGACTGAGCGTCTAGACGCGTTGCCTCTCACCAGGGGCAAAGGACGCACGCCTCAATGCATGGAGTAATACACTGGCATCTGCATATACCCCGCTGTCGGCCCCTTACCACCCATCGTCGCCAATCGGGCCCGTGCCTCTTTCTCCCTCTTCGCAGCCAATGCCGCCTCCTCCGGACTGAGCGTCTCGAACTCCTTCAACATCTGCTTCAATTTCCCCATTCCCACGCCAGCGACACCCGACATCGCGCTCAGTCGACTGCCTTTGAACAACCCAGACCCTGCGCCTAGGATGGAGCCATGGTTCTCGACGTGAAGGTCGACCGGGCCATCATCGAGTTGAAGAGACCGGCTGAATGAAGAGTAGTCGGATCGCTGGGCAAGGTATGGTCTGAGAAGGCGAGCGTCGATTCGGCCGAGGTGGGATTCGGTCATGTATGATTTCAGGACGTTGGGCTGGACGATGAATGAGTTGCCGAGCTGGCGGAGCATGTCGAAGCGGTCGTTCAGGGCGGGGAGGCCGAATGTGGACATGGTCTCTTGGTACGATGCGAGATCTCTGTGGATCACGGGTTCGTGAGTTTGAACTCTGTAGATACATGTAGACGACGAACTTGGTAAGCATGAGCCCGCCTGTCGGGTTCACTGGGAACTTCTTGTAATGATCCAGCAATAAGCTGTAGATTCCAAATTCAGCGATGCACGCGGGAGGGACAAGAAGCGAGACTAACCTATGAAAAGCTACTCCGACTTCCGTCAAGAACGCCTCCGCATTCTTCCCGCTCAATCCCTCCTTGACAGTATCTTTGACCGTCCCCAAGAACTCGCAACACGCCTCGCAAGGTTCTGTGGTTGTCCGCGCGAAACTCAGCTCGTCGTTCTTCGGCCGATAGTCGTTCTTCTTTTGCCTTGTCAAGAGGTTTCCCATCCATGCCAAGATGCCTGTAGTGATCGCTCAGCGAATATACCGGAAAGGAGGGGATCAGCATACTGTCCAGGGCTTTCTGGATGACACTATTGATCTTGCCCTCCATCCGCACGATGTTGTGGCCGTTGAAGGTATTCATCTCTCTTCGCATGGCCGCGGCTGATCCGGAAAGAGGCAAAAGTGCGGTGGTAGTGTACCGCTGCCAGAGATGGCAGATCAGGTCGGCAGGATTGAGAATGGTGAGGGGTTGGAGATCAGGCTCGATCTTGGGATCGGAGCTCTCAAGCTTCGCGAAAGATCTGGGGCAAAGTCAGCATGGGACCCAGGTCTCGATCTGCACGCACGAGTCAATGGCAGTCTCGATGTACGACCGGCCCATAACTTCCGCCAGCACCTTCGACAGCGCGAAGGCATTCTTGCCCCTACAATCCGATCAGCAATAGCTCGCACTCCTTCCGGCAAGTACTCACACGTCACCCGCGCTGAGCTCCAACACACGTCCAACGGCCTCCGCATGCCACTTCAGCATCCTCTCCGCCATCTCCACCGTCAAAACCCCGTCTGCCGCCCACACCTTCTCCTCCAAACCCTTGTTCACAAACTCGCCTTTCACGCTATCGGCTCGTTGCAGTCCCTGGCGATTGACAGGGGTCATCACTCCCGATCGCGTCCCGTTAGGTAGGCTGATGTGAGCGGGCAACGCAGGTTTAGTGGTCATAGATGGCGAGATGTTTGGCTTGTTCGGAGCCGTGGACGGAGATGAGGTGAACATGTTGGCGTACTTTGCAATAGCAGCTGCTGCAGCTTGAGCAGTCGAGGAAGAGGTCGCCGCGGACGAGCTGGAGGACAGCTGATTGACCACTTTGTCAAGCACAGAATTTGGCTTGGCTTTCATAACGGTCTCCTGCATGGTCAGGTCAGCTTGCTGGGAATTTTCCAGTGGAGAAGACGCACGTGATACCGTGTGAACCTGCTCAGCAAACCCGCATAAAGCTCCACGAGGTTCTTGCTCTCGCTCTCAGGATACCGCGTCCCCTCAAGCCAAGGCACGAACATCTCCTCCATAGCATGGTCCAGCATAGCCGCCAGAGGTCCGCTACCTACTGCACCGCCCTTCGAGGGGCCAGCACCAGGCGCACTGAGCAAAACATCGTACCCTTTAAGGTCTTCCACCAATACTGAACAGGTGGCATGGCTGAGGTGGAGGATCCGGAGCACTACGAGGGTTGAGATCGCTGATGCACGATTGATGAGCGATTCAAGATGTCGCTCGATCTGTACACGTCAGTCGGAGATGGTGAACCAGTTGAATCGACAGACAACTTGCGCGAAAACACGTTGGAGGAAAACCTGCATCACCCCGCTAGGATTCGGGAAGACAGCCTTGACAATCTGCGCCTCTTGCGAGACAGTCGTACGGATCTCTTTGAACAGCACTTCCATGCCCGGCTCGGTAGTAGGCGGAGGAGCATCAGGATCCCCAATCGATTTCCAGCTTCAGATGATCAGTCTATATCCCCGACCAAGACGTACATGTCGATCCGTCCGGGTTTGTCAGAAGGTCCATCGCCATTTTCGACGTCCTCCTTCTCGGCCTCCTCGAGCAATCGCTCCTTCGAGATGAAAAAGTCATGCTGGTTGACGTAGATCTGTACGCAGGATGCGCCGCCATTGAAGTCCTGCAGCGTCTTTGCGCAGTGCTAAAAGCCCATCAGCTTCGTAAAACAATCCAAGCTCCAGTCTGCCTCACCGCCATCATCCTCGGATCTCCCTTCCTATAACTCCGATCAAACAACCTCAAGACCTCCTTCTCGAACCTCTCGCAGTACCCCTCAATCCCGTCTCTCACCCTCTCCGCCTTCTCCTTCTCCTTCTTCCGCCTCCCTACCGTCTTTTGGCTCACCACCACCTCCGCCCCTTCCCCATCGATCTTCGGAGTGGCCTCTTTGGGTGTGGCTCCAGCCTCAGCTTCGGAGGCAGCGGCGGATGCGTTTTCAGCGACGTCTTTAGCTAGCGCCATGAGACGGCGAAGGATGATGGCGAGGCGAGAACGGCCTTCGCGGGAAGTACGCGTTGCGAATAACGCTTCGAGGGGTGTTGCGGAGGCTGCCGGGTTGTTCGGGTCGGGAGTAGTGGATGTCTGGTGAGCGAGCGATAGGTAGTATGACAGGAGGAGTGAAGTCGATTGCGCCGTTGAGCGGGTCTGATGCAATGATTCGAGCTGCTCGCCAATCCGGACCGCCGACCTGCCCACATCCGTGATCTTGCTCTCCAAATTCGAGAACGAGCTCCCAATAGCCTTTGATCAGCCCCATTCACGTTGCTCGAACCCACCTCGAACCCCCCATCCAACTCTCGTAACCGCTTGCCATACTCCCGCTCAGCCCGCCGAACATCGCTCTCCATCCGCTTTGTCCGTTCGGCCATCTGAGAGCGTAATGACAACAGTGAGTCAAGAGCGGGCGAAAAAGTCTGGAGGAATGGGTTGGCGTCGAAAGGTCCGGGGTTCGCTTTGGATTCATCGATGAGCTTCTCGCTTAGCGTCCCGATGAAATCTTCCACAGAGTAGCTAGACTACGAAATTATCAGTGGACGGGATCAGCAAGCAAGTTGTTGGATTCACCTCGAACGTGGAGAGCTGGAGGGCCCGCTCTATAGCCGGATCTCGGGACCTGAAGCCGCCATTGAGAGGGTTCGCTTCTCGGCTAGCGTTGAGTAAAGTCATCTCTCGCTTCGCCGGTCGGCGCGGCGGAGTATGCGGCGCCGACATGACGGTCTGTCTCCTGGACGAAAGAGCTGAGGGTTTCCAGAAGAGGATGACACCAGAGAGTGAGTGTCGTGAGTGGGCCCCCATGTTCCTGTGTTGGGAT